>PPCM01000477.1_pt1 | contig 35856 bp, 27 predicted proteins | sample 1555541 | NCBI WGS metagenome assembly PPCM01 (sample SAMN05284479, study PRJNA326546) | Marine sediment metagenome, whole genome shotgun sequencing project. | isolation source: marine sediment | place: Germany: Wadden Sea | collected 2012-09-05
ACGGGGGCTGCCCTTGCCTTCAATCATCCGGGTTAAGGGAACAACGGGCAAAATCGGAGTTTCGAAGATCGCCCACGAACATGTAACCGGGGGCATGGGTGATGGCGAACGGAGGGCGCGAGGCGGCAAGAACGTTCTGAGGGGTCACCCCACATGCCCAGAAAACCGGTATTTCCCCCTCTTCCACCCTCACGGAATCGCCGTAATCCACCTTCCCGATATCCTCGATGCCGATCATCTCCGGGTACCCCACATGAACGGGCTCGCCGTGAACTTCGGGGTAATGCCCCGTGATCATGCACGCGCGGGCCACATGGGAGCGGTGCAAGGGTCGCATGCTCACCACCATCTCCCCCTTAAAGGGCCCGGCCGGTTCCAGGGGAATACTGGTGTTGTACATGGCCACATTGCGCTTTTGCTCCACGTGGCGCAGGGGAATACCCGAGCTGATCAGCGCCTCTTCAAACGAAAAACTGCACCCGAGGAGGAAGAACACCAGGTCCTCCCGGTACCGCTCCTCGATGGAGGATACCTCGGCCCGCATCTCGCCATGCTCCCAGACCCGGTAGCGGGGGATGCAGCTCAGCAGGTCGGCGCCCGGTGCCAGTTTTCGGGAACGGGTTTCCCCCGGCCCCACCTTTTCCAGCAGGGGGTAGGGTTTGGGATTCTTCCGGCAAAAGGCCTCGAAATCGTCCGCATACGCCTTGGGCAGGGCCACCATATTCGCCTGGACATAACCGTCGCAGACCCCTGATGTGGGTTGATCGAACCTTCCCTCCGAAATCATCGTTCTCAACTCTACCGGTGTCATCTTGCGCTCCTTACTGATGATATTGTTTTTCGCTTTCCCATGATCCCCATGCATTTGCCGATTCCATGGATCACGGGCTTTTCCGGATTCGATCTCGCCGCCATGCATCCAATGGGGTCTCACGGGTCACGGGCGTATTCAAATCCGATTATGCCGTTTCGGCCGACGCGAGCCCGCAGGTCACGAGCATCCCCAGATCCGGCTTTACCGTTTACCGTTCATGTCCGCTCATTACACACAACACAGTTGCAGCTACCGTGCCGAAGTCCACCAACAAACATAACATGCCGTATTAACAAACATTTAAGCGCCCGCCATTCCAGATAAGGAGAACATGTTTCAGAAGGTTCCGATGTGGGATTCCAATTTTTAAGAATATTTTCCAATTTATGAAAACCGTCGGGATGCGGGGAGACAAGCGGGCGGTAATATGGTATGGCTCCGTCAAATGGTTCCGGCGGCCCGTGCAACAACGCCGCCCGGGCGAACTCCTCCGGCTTGATCCGATGGTTCCAAAAAGAAAGGCGCTTCAATGGCAAAAAAGAAATTCTATGCAATCGCGGCCGGGCATGTGCCCGGAATCTATGATAACTGGCCCGAGGCACAGGCCCAGGTCAACGGTTACCAGGGGGCAAGATACAAGGGATTTTTTACCTGGAAGGAGGCCGAGGCCTTTATGAAAAATCCTTCTTACGGCGGCGCCCCCGCCAAAAAGAGCAGCGGTAAGCCCGCCCGCCCCTCGAACTCGGACACCTCCCCCAAAGAGGGCGAGATCACCATCTACACGGACGGCGGCGCCCGCTTCAACCCCGGACCGGGGGGATACGGCATCGTCCGGATCCACGACGGCGAGCGAAAGGAACGTTCCGGCGGCTTTCGCATGACCACCAACAACCGGATGGAGTTGATGGCGGTTATCGTGGCCCTCAGGGAACTCACGGTGAGGGACAAACCCGTGGTGCTCTACTCGGATTCCAGCTACGTGGTCAACGGCATCACAAAGGGATGGGCAAAGGGATGGCGGAAGCGGGGATGGGTCAAGTCGGACAAGAAGCCCGCGATCAACCCCGATCTCTGGGGCGAACTCCTCGATCTTGTGGAGGATATTGACATCACGTTCAGGTGGGTGAAGGGCCATGCCGGCAATCCCCTCAACGAACGTTGCGACGAGCTGGCCGTTGCATCCGCCCGTATGGAAGACCTGCCCGAGGATAAGGGATACAAAGGGTAAGCCGGCAGGATTATGCTGTTTCGGGCCCTGCCCTCGAAGCAAGCGTACTGTAAATCGCATATTCTCCCAAAGCGACATTACTCCGGGGCCAATGTTGTTAAGGCGGCAATTCAATACGTAAACCCGGAACGGGACCATGCACCTTTTTTTATCGTGACCCTGAATCGAGGAAGTTGCTGTTCTTATTTGCCGGGTTAACAACAACCTCGCCACAAGGAGAGCCCATGGAAGAGATAATTTCCGAAGAACCGATACGGGTGCGCTGTTACGGTGCCGACGGCCCCCTGGTGGTGGTGCTCCACGGAGGTCCCGGCGCACCGGGTTCCATGGCCCCGCTTGCACGCCGCCTTGGTGAGCGGTTCCGCGTGTTGGAACCCCTTCAGAGGACGTCGGGTGGCTCCCCCCTTACGGTGGAGCGCCATATAAGGGATCTATCGGAGGTGCTCGCGTCCCTTCTCGGGGAAGGCCCGCTTCGACTCGTGGGATTCTCGTGGGGGGCCATGCTGGCCCTCACATACGCGGCCCGAAAGCCGCGGGATATATCCCGGCTCGTGCTCATCGGCTGCGGCACCCTCGATCCCGTATCACGCGGAGCCTACCTGATTTCAATGGAGGAGCGCATAGATACCCGAACGCGCAAACGCCTGGATCTCCTGGAGGCCGAACTTGCCCTTGAAACGGACCGGCACCGCAGAAACGTGATATTCTCGGAATTCGGCCGAATTTACACCCGCCTCCAGGCTTATGCCCCGGTTTCCGCCGATGAAGATCCGCTCTCCTGTGACGAGGCCGGTTTCAACGAAACATGGAAAGATGCGATCCGCCTTCAGGAAGAGGGAGTTCAACCCGCCGAATTCGCAGCCGTAACCGCCCCCGTCACCATGATCCACGGCGAACACGATCCCCATCCCGGCCCCCTGATTTACGATTCACTGGCACCGCACATCCAAAATCTCGAATACCTGGAACTGCCGAAGTGCGGTCATACCCCTTGGATGGAAAAGGAGGCAGGGGCCGGCTTTTACAGCATTCTGTTCCAATATCTCGAACAGCCCCCCAGCACGCCTTCGAACAGGTATAATGGGTTCACCGACTAACGGAAAATTCGGAACAAGTTTTTTCCCACGCGCCACTTTCCCTCTCTGATCTGCCGTGGAAGACAAATATGGAATAACAGCGGCAAACACGCGGGTTTTTTGTGTGGGCAGATTTAGGCGGGAATAATCGGAGCCCCAACCCGACTCCTATCAGCGCTTCCCCATACACGTGTCCATCGATCGTTAACAGGGAAAACAAGCTTTGGAGACCATCGACAATGGGAACCGTCGGTTACCGGGAATGATAAAGCCGAGGCAAGGTAAAAAAATAATGGGTTCGATATTAAAACAAGATCGCATCCGCCAGCTCAAGCACCTCCTTAATTACAGAAATATCCGCCTTTTCAATCAATTCTGCATTGCGCACCCTGTAATCGAGTGATTTGAGTTGATCCACCATCACATAACCGGTTACATTTTCCGCACCCGTCACGGCCACATGGAAGGGAAACTTCCTGTCGGTATTTGTTACGGGGCAAACCCAGACAAACCCGGTTCTTTTGTTGAACTCCGTCTTACTCACCACCAATGCGGGCCTTCGGCCTTTCTGTTCATGTCCTGCCTGGGGATCAAACGCCAGCCATACGAAATCCCCACGTTCGGGGCAAACGTTTTTTCCCATCACCAGTATTCCTTCCCCTGGGGCTCTCCCCACGATACCTCTTCCGCTTTGTAATCTTCGGGGATACGCTCCAGCAACTCTTCCAGCTTATATTTGCCCCGCGTTACGGTAAGAGCTTCCATAACGATCTTGCCCTCCTCGACTTTCACACTGAGGCCGTCTCCTATTTTGAGATTCAGCATATCCAGAACTGATTTGGGGAATATCACTCCCTGGCTGTTACCCCATTTTTTTAATACAACTGAGAACATTCCATCCCTCCTGTTATTGTTTTAAAACGCGCACCACCCGTTTATACATTGTATAACATTATTCACGATTATCAATATTAAACCATGGATTCTGGATAATCGAGATCGGTGGCGAGCTCATTTCAAGAACCGCAAGACAACGATGTGTTTTTTAATTCATAAAAATTGTGGATAAAAGTCAGGCTACTGATATATAGCCCATGATGTACGGGAATTCATGACGGAGTTCCCCCCAATGCCCTTTGGATTCCTTAATCGTTTCATTCATGCGGTCGGTGGAAGTTTCGGGGCACAGGCCGCTGTACACAACCGATATTTAATGTGATCGTTACGATCCAACCACCCGGTATTCCAGCAAGGAAACCGATGATCGATTTTCAGGGGACAAACCGATGATACCATGGGAGTTTTTAGGAAGCGCGGAAGTACCGGGCGACGGCGGGGAACTTCGCCTTTTCCAGAGGGGCGAGGAGTTTTCCATCCGGGTGGACGGGGCCGAGCTTATGAACAGCCGCATGCACGGTTCCGAGGATTCACTGGCCGAGCTGGCCTGCAAGAGGATCGAGGGCCGGAAATCTCCCCATGTCCTGATCGGCGGCCTTGGAATGGGATACACCCTTGCGGCGGCACTGGGAAGGCTGGACGATTCGGCAAGGGTGACGGTGGCCGAACTGGTTCCCGAGGTGGTGGCGTGGAACAGGGGGCCCCTCGGGCATCTGGCCGGCAATCCCCTCTCGGACAAACGCGCCTCGGTTCGGGAGGGTGATGTGGCCCTTGTCCTTTCATCCTCAAAGGGCGCGTTTGATGCAATTCTCCTGGACGTGGACAACGGGCCGGACGGTCTTACCCGGGAGGAGAACGATCGCCTTTACAGCCGGGCCGGACTTGCTGCGGCGTTTTCGGCGCTGACGCCCATGGGCATTCTGGCCGTGTGGTCGGCGGGACCTGATCGCACCTTTACCCGGCGCCTCTCCGATACCGGTTTCAAGGTGGAGGAGGTCCGCGTGGGGGCACGCAAAGGCGGAAAGGGTGGGCGCCATACCATCTGGCTCGCCCAGCGGGGAAAGTAGATGGACCGCTCCTCCAAGAACCGGCTGACGGAAAAACTGATTCCCCGCTTTCCGGGGGACACCCTGTTCGACAGGGTTGCACGGGCCGTTTGCAGGGCCGGCTGCCTGCCCAGAAAGGAACTCTACGAGGCGTGGGAGACGGCGCGAAGGGTTCGCCGGAGGTTCAGGGGAGGAAGGGTCGTGGACCTTGCCTGCGGTCACGGGCTCCTGGCCCACCTCTTGATCCTGCTGGACGACAGCTCTCCCGAAGCCGTTGCCGTGGATCGAAACATACCGGAAAATGCCCGCCTTCTGGCAAGCACCCTGGAAAACGCCTGGCCCCGGCTGAAAGGACGGGTAAGCTTTGTTTCAGAGGATCTGGAGAAAACGGTGGTGGCACAGGGTGACCTCGTGGTCTCCGCCCACGCATGCGGCGGCCTGACGGATCTCGTTCTGGACAAGGCATCGGATGCCGGAGCGCGGGTCGCGGTCCTGCCCTGCTGCCATGATCTGAACGGCGCGGATCTGGGAGGGCTGACCGGCTGGCTCGACGGTCCCCTTGCCATGGACATCCGCCGCGCCGAACGCCTTCGCGCCCTTGGCTACAAGGTCTTTACCCAGAATATTCCGGTGGACATCACCCCCAAAAACCGCCTGCTCCTGGGAACACCGCCCCAATCCATGGAAAAAGGGCGGTGATCTCCTTAAACGTCATCCCCGACCGCATCATTCAACATATCCGTCTCCAAGAAGGGACTTCAACTTCCCGCTGTCGCGCAATCCCTTCAAGCCGCTGTTGAATGCGTCCATAAAGGATTGATCGACCCCGCGACAGAGCAGGGCGTCGTCGTGGGCAACAAGGGGCCGGTCCACATCGTGGGGAAAGGGCTCCATGCCCTGCTCCTTGAAATAGATATAGGCGTCCGGGATGTACGCCACCACCGCATCCAGCCTGCCCTTTTCCAGTTTTTTAAAGTTGGAGGCAAGGGTGTGCGCCTTTTGCACATTCAAGTCGGCGTTTTCGAAGCTCTTTCCATAGGGCATGCCGTGACGGATACCGTTTTTTTTCCCCTTCAACCCTTCAAGGCTGTTGATCAGCGGTTCCCCCTTTCGGGTGAACACATACACCCTGGCATGGTTCATGGGGTCGCTCACCGTCATATCGGGACCCAGTTCGTAGAATTCCGGATTGCCGTTGGCCGGGCTCATACAGCAGTTCAGGCATTTAGAAAAATCATTCTCGGCCCTGGCGGGGGGCAGGGTCTGGACGGCGGCGAGTCCCTGCTTGACCACGACTTCCCCCACAACCTGATCATATACGCCCTTTCCGTCCTTCTGGTACAGGCCCGGGATATCGATTCCGATGATCCTTACCTCCGCCTGTGAAACGGCGGCCGTGAGCAGCATTACCGCAATAAGCAACACAATACGTTTCATCTTCCATCTCCTTTCAAACCGATTCACGGTTTGTGTGATTTACCCGAGTGCGATACCTCATCGCCGGCACGGGGGGCTCCCCCTGGTCCATTCCACCGTCATTCCGGAAGCAACCTTTCCCCAACCCCGATGGAGAACAACGGCAATAAAGGCGTAATATCGACAATCGTTCTCCTGATCCGTACCCTTAACACCGGCATTGACGAAGTGTTGCCGTTGGGATTATACACCGCCCCATCAATCTGTGTTCTGACACCGTCAACCAGAACTTGACAGCGCCACCGAATATTTGACAAGTTGAGTTCCGGGGCTCCCCCGGCAACGGGCAGGAATTTACGACCCGCGGCAGTGCCCCAACGACTTCGACGATTGTATCATTATAGCATGAAGAGAGGATTTGAAAACATGAACGGACAAAATCGCGCCAACATAAAACCGGGATTGCAGGTATCGATCGTATTAAAACAGGATCAACGTTCGGGAAAACTCACCGAGGGGATCGTCAAGGATATTCTGACCAAATCTCCCACGCATCCCCACGGCATCAAGGTCCGCCTTGAAAGCGGCCTGGTGGGGCGGGTCAAGGAGATCATAAGCTGATAGGAAATGCGGGTAAATTTCCCGGCACCCGAGGAAAATTCTAAACTGAAAACCGATCCATGGATAAACTATGTTCAGGAAGAAAACACGGCCTCGGGCTTCTGCCCGCCTCGCCCTCCTTCACCGACTCCAATGTGTGAACCGAGAGCCTCCATTACCTGTCTCTGGGTTGGGGCGCGGTTTTGGGTGATGATGCATTCCGCAGTCTTGCCACAACTCCCCTGATGATATAATCGGTTTTGAAGTTGAGATTATCGAAGAACACAACAAACCCGTTGGTGCCGCTTCTAGCAACCGAGGCGTTGATGTTCACGGGGTCGCCCTTTCCCGACGGTTTACCGTAAATTCGAACCTTGCAACGGAAACGTAAAAGCCAAGGGGTTCCCGGGAAAAAATGAATGAAGGGATTTTTTGCTTTCCCGGAAACCATTCCTTGGGAAGATGCCGGGAAAGCAGCGGGGAGGGGTTATTCGGGATTCTTATTGATGTCGTAGGAACCGTCCTTCTTGAATGTCACGCCGGCCTCGAGGTAAAAGACATCCTTGAGGGCGGGCCGCACGTCCTGGACCATATAGTAGGCCTCGCCGCTCCTTGCGCCGGTGGAGCAGACAAAGACGATGGACCTGTCCATGGGAAGGCCCGGGATCTTCTTTTCCAGTTCGTCCACGGGGATGTTCACGGACCCCTTGAACTTGCCCTTGGTGAACTCATCCTTGTCGCGCACATCCACCAGCATCACGGAATCGGGTTTGCCGTCCACGATCTTCCTGAAGTTGTCGATGTCGATGCTTCCCTCCTCCTTTCCGGATTTCACGGCAAGGGCGGGCGCGCCGGAAGCGCCGTGGACCTTTTTCCAGGCGGGGTATCCCGCGCTGAACACCTTGACGTTGGTGTAGCCCTCGGCCATGGCCTTTGCGGCCGATTTATGGCTGAGCTTGCATTTGAAACCGCCGCAGTAGAAGACCAGGAGGTTGCCCTTGTCGAGGGGAAGCTTTCCCTTGAGGTTGTCGAACTTGGTATCGGGGATGCTCACGGACGAGGGGATATGCCCCTTGTCGTACTTGGCCTTCTTGGGACGGGAGTCCACCAGCACCATCCGGTTCTTTTCCATCTCTTTTTCGATATAGTCGAGACTTACCTCGGGATAGGTGTTTTCCGCCTTCATCCAGGCGGGGAAACCCGCGGCGAACACCTTCACGTTGGTGTATCCGAGCTTTTCGGCCTTTTTCGCGGACTTGTGGCTGAGCTTGCATTTAAAACCGCCGCAGTAGAAGATCAGGAGGCTCTCCTTGTCCTTGGGCAGAAGATCCGTTTTCTTGTCGAATTGACTGTCCGGAATGCTCACCGACATTGGGATATGCCCCTTGACGTACTTGGGTTTGTAAGGCCGGGAATCGATGATCATCACCCCGTCCGGCTTGGGCATTTTCGCATACTGCTTTACAAACTCCGCGTCCACGATGGAGTGAAAAAACCATTCTGGTTTTTCCGTCGCCGGGGCATCTCCGGATGCCGCGCAAAATACGGGAATCAATAGAATTGCAGCCAGAAGAGCCAAAACCTTGATGCTATTGGTGCGAGTCATGCGTTATCTCCTTTTTTTAAACTGTTCATTACTTTGGCGCACCCGCAAGTAATCTCGCATTGTTTTAAAGCCGCAACATCCGGAAATCCGGAAATTCGCCGAATTCACTACGTTGTGGGCGTATTTTCGATGCGTGATTTTACAGGTCATTTATATTTGCCTCCTAGAGCCGGGGAAGCACCTTCCCCGGCTCTAGGAAAATTGATGGTTCGCGTCTGCGGCATGGCCCTGCCCACTCAGGCGAATTGAATTCCCCCTTCATCGGGTTACCGTCACCCTTCAGCGGAATGCCTTCACCCTTCATCGGATGGCCGCCCATTCCATTACCCGAGTTAAGCAATGCCACGTCGAACAACATGAAATTGTCACAAAAAGCTGTGAGTCGATTCCGTTACGCCTCAGCTTTCTCTCTTGTCCGCCGTTTCCCACTCGTAAATCTCGGTGGTCTCGTACACCTCTTCCCAGCCCGATATCATTGCCGCGACATGGCTGAAAACCCCGTGACCGGTGGTGGTCATGTACACATGCACGATCAGGAAGGAGAGAAGCAGAAAGGCCGACACCAGGTGAACAAGCGCGGTGAGGGGCAGGGCCGGAGTCGCCGCAAGCCACGCGGGCCAGTCGTTGTAACACCAGTAGAGCAGGCCCGAGGCCATCTGCACGGGCAGAAGGGCCGCGGAGAGCCCAAGATAGGTCAGGCGCTGGAGGGGGTTGTGCTTTGCCCCGGGGCTCTTTTGCACGGGATGGGGACGGCCCTTGAAGATGCCCCAGCAGTAATAGACAACCACGTCAAAGAGCTTTTTCGTGGTGGGCACATACTGCTTCCACTCTCCCGTCGTGAGCACCCAGAAGACGATAAAGGCAAATAGAATCAACCACGAGATCCCCACGAGGTTGTGGATCTCCACCGCCCGTTCGAATCCCAGCAGGGTAAAGGTGCCGTGCACCTCGAAGCCGGTTACCAGCAGCACCGCGATCATCAGGGTCTGGAGCCAGTGCCAGAAGCGCTCGAACCGCGTGTAGAGATAGATCTTCTTCATTTTCTTCCCTTCCATGGTCAACACCCCTTTCCGTTTCGTGAGATAAACCTTCCGATACCGTGGACAAGAACTCCCAGAAGGGACGCGAGAACCATCCCCCATCCGCCGGCATCCGCCGTTTTAAAAGTGTCGCGCCCGGGCATATAGACCCCGGCAAGCCCTTCCAGGCGTCCCTCTTTTCGCTTGTGACACTCCACGCATGAAACTGAATCTTCCCCCGGCGCGACCATATGGGTGATGGGAAACACGTAACTGGTTTCAACGAAGTCGAAACTGCCGCTGAAGGGCACATCCACGAGGGCGGAACCCCGGCTGATGGCGTCGTTCCAGTCCACGGTGGCCCAGTACCCGTTCTTTCCCGAGAGAAGGGGCGCCAGCAGGGTGTTGTTCTCCGTGTCGTAGGGCTGTTTTCCCCTGTGCACCTTGAAGGGGTAGATCCTTGCGTTCGGGTCCGAGGGATCGCCCTCGGGACGGCTCACGGGCACCACCTTCGCGGGATCCACGATATCTTTCGCGGTAAGGGTGTGGATCACGCCGTTGAACCAGTCGTATTCGGGCACGACATCCTTTGCCCAGGTCATGGTTCCCTTCTTGCTCATGTAGGTATGGCGTCCCAGGGGCCCCTCCTCGTTCCAGTGCTTTCCGTCCTTGAGCTTTCCCGATGTGGACCAGTCCCAGCTCATCTTGGTGGGCAGCACCCTGGCATAGGTGGGAATATGACAGCTCTGGCAGGCAACCTTGTCCGTGTGGTCGTTGGGCTTGGAGCCGGCCCGGTGGGGTTTTGCCGTGTGGCAGGATTCACAGGTGATCTTGGAGGCCAGGTCGTCCTCGATCAGGCTCCTTCGATCCGTCGCGGCGGGCTCGGTGTAGACCCTTCCGGCGATATTGTGTTCGGTGGTGGTATGGCAGCGCACGCACTCGAAGTCCTCCCCGTCCACCCCCATGTGAACGTCCAGGGATTTTCCGGGCTTCGTAAGGGAGGTGTCCAGGTCGCCGTGCTTCACTCCGTCCCCTCCGCCGCCGTAAAAATGACAGCTTCCGCAGTTGCGCCGAAGGGGGCGGCCGATCTGCTGGGCGGCCGCCTGGATATCGAACATCACATCCCCGGCCAGCTCCTGCTCCTCGGGATCATCCGAGTTTTTGAACACCTCGTAATCGGCGAACGCCTCCTTGAAGTTAAACTTCTCCTTTGCATGGCAGACCAGGCAGTTCACCTCGCCCTCCTTGCCGTTCCAGCCGGTGTGGCAGGCGGAGCAGTTCTTGTCTTCCATGCGGTTGGCCGAGATGCAGAAGTTGTTCAGGGAGTCCCCTCCCTTGCCGCTCATGGCGCCGCTCTTTGTTTCCGGGCCGGTCCAGGTCCAGTGGATGGACTTGTGGAGCTGGTCCGATGCCGTTGAGTGGCAAGACACGCAGGCCCTTGTAATATCGTCTCCCGACTTGAACGCCTGCTTCAGGGCCTCGTGCCGGGTATGATCCACCGTGCTCCAGAATCTTTTTTCCCGGGTTGCCTGCCGGGCCATTTTTCTTCCCGGCGCCGTGTCGCCCGCCGGGCTCCCCCACCCCGCCGGCGGGACAATCAGCCCCATCAGGAAAACAAGGGCAATGCGCCGGATCAGCTTCCGGCCGGATAATCGCTTCATGTTGCCTCCAGTTCATTACGGGCGGGCTCTTCCCTCGGGAAAAAACCGGCCCGCTGTTCAGTAAGGGACAGGAAAACCGCAATATCCACGTAAAACAAATACCGCCGGCATCGACGGGTGACGGGCATCGCCCGTCTCCCCCCTTGCAAAGGGCCAAGCCGGCGTGGAAGCAAGCTGTTCCCGCCCCGGGCCGGCACCGGCAAATCCGGCGCCGGCACCGCGCTTTACTTACATTTCAGGGGGGTGGGGGAATCCGCCGCATGGGCGTGAAGATAGGCGTAAATATCGGAGAGGTCGGACTCGGAAAGGGCGGTCCACTCGTCGCCGCACCCGAACTCCTCGAACTCCTTCTTGTCGAACAGTTGGGTCCACTGGTCCATGGTCTTGGCGTCGGGATTCAGGTGGGGTTTGGGTTTGGGGGCCTCGCCCCTTGCGTTGCAGGCCTTGTATACCTTGCGGTAGATATACTTGCCCTTTCTCTTGTTCCCCTTTTCAACGGCAAATGCCATGCCCACTGAACCGAATACGAAACAGAGCGCCATGATCGTGCTGATAAGTTTCCTGGTCATTTTTTCCTCCATCAAAATTTGGTTGGTTTTACTAAATCGTGATTTTATATAGCGGCCCCCCGGGGGCCGATAAAACAGCCGCCTGCCCGATACGCCGCCGTTCCAGTCCAGATCCACAACCGCTTTCAGGTTGCCCCGGTCAAGATGCACTGGATATTTCAGGGGGAAAAGCCTTCGTTTTCCAAGCCCGCCCCTTGATTTTCTCCGACATCTTCGTTTCTCCCGTTCATATTAATTGTTCATGTAAAACATATTGTTCCCATCAAGAGCAAAAGCGGTGCCACTCTAAAACAACCCTTCAAAAAGCATCATATACATCTGTATTATTTATCAATATCAACACCTATTTCTTTTTTCATCACCCGTACATCGTCTCCAGCGTTAACATTAAAACTTAACACCAACGGTTAACAGTGTTAACACCCGATTAACACCCTTGATGCCCCGCTTCTTTCCGGTCTGAAATATGTTCCCACATCAATTCAATTCCCATACGGGGCAGGCGAATGGGGAAAAAAATTCCCGATTTATTAGCAACTAGGAATATTTTTCCCCGCCCCAAACATTATCCGCCTCCATTCCATCCCTCTTCAAAAGCCGCAACGCCTTTACTTTCAGTCTTTTCGCGGGATGGAATGCTTATTGCTCCATTTTCTTGAGAGGCGGGATGTGCCCGACATCGCCGTTCGCGGTATTGTTGCGCGCGACCTGTCGTGATCTCCACAGCCGACAATTACTCACCTTAAAGGAGGCGAATGGAATGAAAATTTCTGAGTCCACAACCAGCACGACATCTTACCGGGATTACACCGAGGTCGACCGGAAAAGAGTCGAAGTCGAAGAGAGATGGGAGATGGTCCTGAACGATCGTCTGGAGACTTCCGGGGCTCCCCGGGAGATGTTCAGTGAGCGGGTTTCCATGATGCGGGCCGAGGCCATGACCTTCGGCGCTTCGGAACAGGCAATCACCACTCTGGATGTTCAACTGCTCCAGGAGCAGCAGCAAAAGATGACGGATCTCATGAACGAGATGCTCGATTCCCTTGTTAAGCAGAGCGACCAGGAGATATCCTTCAGCACGAACCTGGTCCGGATAGACCTCACCAAGCTGGAAGTTGCAAATTTCGAGGTTCCGACAAGCCTTCCGGAACTCAGAATTCCGGAACTCATGTACACCCGGACGGAAACCGCCGTGCACACCCATTACGAGAAGGAGGAGACCGGCTTTTCGGCGGACGGCGTGGTTAAAACGGCGGACGGGAGGGAAATCGACTTTTCGCTGGATCTGGCCATGGGAAGGGAATTCTTTGAAGAGACGCGTTTTACCACAGAGGAATCGGAAAGGGTAAAGCTTATCGATCCTCTGGTGGTGAACTTTTCGGGCACCGCAACGGAGCTGTCGGACGTGAAGTTCTCCTTTGACCTCAACGTGGACGGCGAGGAGGAGGAGATATTCGGGCTCCTGCCCGGCAGCGGGTTCCTTGCATTCGACCGGAACGAGAACGGCCTGATCGACGACGGCAGTGAGCTTTTCGGTGCCGTAACCGGCAACGGATTCGATGAGCTGGCGGAGTACGACCTGGACAACAACAGCTGGATCGACGAGAACGATCCGGTGTTCGGAAGGCTTTCCATATGGAGAGGGGGAGAGGAGGGAGGAGGTATTCTGGAGTCCCTCGAGGAGGCGGGCGTCGGCGCCATCCACCTTGAAAACCGGGACACCCTGTTCGACATCACCGACGAGGAGAACAATCTTCAGGCCCGGGTTGAAAAGACAGGGGTATTCTTAAAGGAGGAAGGGGGGGCCGGCACTGTTCAACAGGTTAAATTTGCCGTGTAAGGGGGGGGATAAGCGGCACATCCCGGAACCGACAAGGGGAGTGGGCAACCCTGCCCGCTCCCCTTACGAAAACCCCTTGGCGGTTTCCCCGGGAACAGGCGAAGCTCCCGGAAAAATTAAACAAGCCCCCTCCATTTGACATCTCCCCCCCCTGGCGATACTGAAAAATCGCCCCAAGGGGGGGAATAAGCCCGAAGGGGCAATAATAGCTTAGCCTTGAGCAACGGGGGTAATGACAATACTGACTCTTCTGTTCGCGGCATGGCTCGAAGAGATGGGCTGAGACTCACCAAACCCCACCGTATCGATCCTCGCGGGCGCAACCCCCCTTTGCACGAGAATGGCCTTGACCGCATCGGCCCTTCTCTGGGAGAGCTGCATGTTGTAGGCGTCGGCCCCCTTGGTATCCGTGTGTCCCTCCACCCGCATGCGGGTCTGGGGATAGTTGTTCAACACATTGGCAATCCTTTCGATCTCCGCATACCCACCGGGTTTGACCACGGCGGAATCGAAATCAAAGAAGAGGTCGGACTTGAAGGTGGCGATGAGGGTATCCCGCTGCCTTCTTATGCTCGTGGCCTCCGAAGCGGCCGCCACCGCCCGCAAATCCTGCTCCTGGCGGTCCATGTACGCCCCGATCTGGTTCCCCGCAAGTCCTCCCACCGCAGCCCCGATCCCGGCGCCGATCAAGGTGGACTCCGTGTCGCCGCCGATCACCTGACCGAGAACCGCACCGAGACCCGCGCCCACGCCGGTCCCCACATAGGTTCCCTTGCGCTGGTTATGACCTGCTCCCGCACAGGATAAAAGGGTCACGGCCATCAACATCACAACCATTATGGAAAAGCATCTTTTCATCTAATCATCTCCTTTGTGAGCCCCGGCATGAAACCGGTCCGATCTGGAAACCTTGAAATTCCGGGCCCTTTCATTAATACTCCGGCATTCATGTTTTCAATAAGCAGGGCGGAAAAGGGACTGCATCCATTCTACCCTTCCCAATGCTTCGGGCCGGCCGGCAAACCGCCGATAATACCGATTCGGCCCCCTCCACCCGCGCTTATCCATCTTCCCATACTTCATACAACATCCCGCCCTGGATCATATACAGGGAAATTGTATTAAAATGTAACCATTTGTAAAATACCACGTAATGCCTGCGGGCAACAGGGTTTATTCCCCGATACCCTATTATATGGATTGGATCGCGGTTAAACCATGCGGGACGTTTTTTTCAAAAAAACAACACACCCGAGTCCGCAAGGCAACGCCCCGTTCGCCCACAATGCCGGGACAGCAAGCTTCCCTGAAATTTACCACATAATCCATAACCTTGAAAAAGCGGGTTCGGAGGTGCACGGCGGTTTATCCCGGCCACGTCAGCCACTGTCGTCATGCTGTTTACAAGATCGTCCCACATGGGATAGGGTCAACCGGGAGCTTCCCGGATGCCCTCGGTTTACGGGATGCCGAATCGCACCGGACGCTCCGGAATGGAGTGTGCCGAAAGGTTCCGGGGTACCCCGGGGGTAAACCGACTTCCCGCGCGGGTGTTGCCCCGGTTTCCGGAATCCGTGCATATCAACCAAAACCAGGAAGGAGTGATCGTGAAATTTATTGGAGCCCACGTAAGCGCGGGCGGCGGAGTGGAAAATGCCCCCGTCAACGCCAAAGCCCTTGGAGCTTCGGCATTCGCACTGTTTACCAAGAATCAGAGGAGGTGGCAAGCGCCGCCCCTCCCCCCCGAAAGCATCGCCGCGTTCAAGGAAAACTGCCGAAAGAACGGGTACGGGCCGGAACGGATTCTTCCCCACGACAGCTACCTTATCAACCTCGGCCACCCTGAAAACGACAAGCTCAAGAAATCCAGGGATGCCTTCGTGGACGAGATGAACCGGTGCCGTGAATTGGGGCTTACCATGCTGAATTTTCATCCGGGAAACCACCTGAAGAAGATCACCCCGGATGCCTGCATTGAAACCATCGCCGAATCCATCAACATCGCCCTGGCCCGCACCGAAGGGGTCACGGCGGTCATCGAAAACACGGCGGGCCAGGGTACCAACCTCGGGCATACCTTCGAGGAGATCGCGGCCATCATCCACGGGGTCGAGGATAAGACCCGGGTGGGTGTTTGCCTCGATACCTGCCACGCCTTCGCGGCCGGCTACGACCTCCGGGACGAAGCGGCCTGCGAGGCGACATTCGCCGAGTTCCAAAGGATCATCGGGTTCGATTACTTGAGGGGGTTGCACCTCAACGACTCCAAGAAGGAGCTGGGCAGCCGCGTGGATCGTCACCACTCCATCGGCAAGGGTGAGATGGGTCTTGCGCCGTTTCGGTATATCATGGCCGACAGGAGATTCGACAACATTCCCCTGATCCTGGAAACCGTCGAGCCCTCGATCTGGGAAGAGGAGATCCGCCTCCTCAACGGTTTTTGTACTTGAAACGGCCTCGAAAGCAGATCAGAAGGAGCGGCGGCAGACACTCGACCATTCGTTTGTCCAGTCCCCCCACTCGACTCTTCTCTCCCGCCCTCCTCTTCTTTCCATGCTGTTTCTTCTTTCAACTCCCCCCGTTGAAAAATATACGGCGCTGGTTCCGACCCTGCGACAACCGTTCCTGCGGCGCTCCATTCCGGAGCGCTGTCCCGAGCGAATCGATGCTTCCATAAAACCTCCCAGTTTTCCCCGGAATTCCGGGTTACGTTCAGAGTTTCGGGTCAATGACGTTCAACACCCGGCACGATGCCGCCCCCCCACCCGGTAACAGATACCGGGCATGCGGAGATGGGTACAAAAAACGCCCTTGCAACCTCTTCTCCTTTCCCCATCAAACCGCGTAAACCGCTGTAAAACGCATCGACGGCGGAAAAAACTTGCCGCATTTCATACCGATTTGATCCAGGAAAAACAGAGGTAAAAGGCGATATGGCTTCGGGGAACAGCTCACTGGTTGAATTCCGGGTTTCTGGAAGTATAGAACAGGCAACGGCGCAAAGTCAAAAACAATTTATCCCCTCCACCCCCTCCCCGAACTTTTCCGAAAAACGGGATACACGGTTCTCCATTCCCCCCACATGGAAAGCAACGTCCAATGGAATATTCCTTCATGATTTCTTTTGACAATACTTCATCTTCGGATTAGAATTGATCGAATTTCGCACGGTAAACCGCCCGGCACTTCCCCCCCGGCAAAAAAAGTAATGATATTGGACACAAAGGGTCGGAAGACCTTCCGGGAACCAAGGCGCCGGGGCGGACGAAGGCCCCCGCGAAAAAACAGCGTTCAGGATTATAAAGAGGAGACCCCATGGCCGACAACGGAATCCTGCTGGAAAGCGGAACCAATGAGATGGAACTACTTACATTCACGATCGGGAACCAGCCTTTCGGGGTCAATGTGGCCAAGGTTCAGTCCATACTCCAGTTCGATCCCGAACAGGTCACAAAGCTTCCCCTGGGGCCCCCCGCGCTCATGGGCATGCTGGTTCATCGCAACAGCACGATCCCCCTCATCGACCTGGGCGAGGCCCTTGGCACGGAAAAACTATCCGGAGAACATAAAAGGATCATCATCGTCACCGAATTCAACAAGTCGGTGAACAGCTTCCTGGTGGACAGCGTGAACAGGATTCACAGGTGTTCCTGGGAGCGCTTTGTCCCCATCAACTCCCATATCGTCAGGGACGAGGGGGGAATCATCGGCTCCGTGAACATCGACGACCGGGAGATTCTGATCGTGGACCTGGAGCGGATCCTGGGCGGGATCTCACCGGACCTTGCAATGGAGGAGGCAAGCGACGAGGTCAAGAGTGAATCCGCCGTGCCGGCAAGGGAGCGGATCAGGATCTTTTTCGCCGAGGACTCCAAGACCATCCAGCAGAGCGTGGTAAACGCCTTTGCAACGGTGGGTTATACCAATATGAAAGCCTTCGACAACGGGCTGGAAGCGTTTGACGAGCTGAACCGCATCGCGGGCGGAGGCGAAAATTCCCTTCCCCACGTACTGATTACCGATATCGAGATGCCCCAGATGGACGGCCTTGCCCTGTGCCGGAAAACAAGGGAGGAGCTGGGCCTCGGGGACCTTCCGGTGATCATGTTTTCGAGCCTTATCAACCCCCAGATGATCGCCAAATGCGAGAGCGTCGGCGCCACGAGCTATATCACGAAACCCGAGTTGAACCGGCTCATAAAGATGATCGACGAATTCTGCATCTCCTGATTACAAGCGGCAGGCCTTCGGGGGGGACAAACGGAATACGGTTTTGGGCGCTTCCAGGCATCATCATCCCCGGAAATAAAGGCCGCCCGCGGGGTCCGGACAAAACCGGGGGGGGCCGTAAAGAAGCATCACCTCTCAACCTCCCGGGCGCATGCCCCCGGCACCAAATGACGCGGCGGGGATCCAGGCACCCGATGCCGGGCAGTTGAATCGATCCGAGGACCCGACGTTCCATCTTGTCTCGGTGCCGGCGTTCTATTTTACGAAGGGCTCTCGAGGTATGAAAGGATCAACTCTTCGATCATGGGGCCGTCGTAGTGGAAAAAATGATCGGCTCCGTCGATCACCTCCAGGCACGCATCGGGATTCCAGTGGGGCATCATCTCGCGGATGCGGCCGGCCGGCGCGAACTGGTGATCCATCTCCCCCGCGATGACGAGTGAAAGGCCGGGAAGGGAACCTGCCGCCGTGAAATCCAGGAACGCCACCGCAGGCGCCACCATGATCATCCGGCCGGAAGGTTTTTCACCGCCCAGGAGTCCTGCGGCGATCCAGGCGCCGAAAGAATAACCGGCAACGTCCACCGACTCCAGCCCCTCTTCCTTTAAAAAGCTGATTGCCGCCGCAAGATCCGCCCTCTCCCCGTTTCCGTCGTCGTAACGACCGGTGCTGCTCCCCACGCCCCTGAAGTTGAACTTCAGGACCGTGTAGCCCAACTTCGCATAGGCATTGCCGATACAGGTCACCACGGGGTTGTGCATGTCGCCGCCGTACAGGGGATGGGGATGGGTGACCACCACGCCCCTGCCGGCGGTTCCCCTTGTGATCAACCCCTCGAGGGTCAACTCCCCTGAACTGAAAAAAAGTTCCGATTCCATTGCCTCTCCCTTGGCTCGTCCCGGCACGGGGCCGGGGAATCAGTTGCAGGTACTGAAGACGTTCACGATATCGCCGCCGAACTCGTTCTTCTGCCACCCCTTGAGTTCGCTGATGCTCTCCACATCCGCGAGTCCCCGGGGATTTTTCACCGAAATGGTGGTCATCTGGAACTTGTTGAAGAGAAGCGCCGGATCGAGGCCCAGTTTTTCCGCCTCCCGGTCCCGCCACTCCTTGAAGGTCTTGATGCGCGCCGGCACCCTGGGGTTGAGGCGCGGAGCCCTTTTCCTGGGATAAACCGGCAGGTCGGACCTGGGGGTATCCAGGGCTGCGGTGATTCTTTCGATGAGCTGGGTGCCGTACATGGAGATCTGCCTGGGGCTGATGGCCTTCAATGCCTTGAGCCGGGCCATGGTGGTGGGCTTTGCCGTAACGAGCTTCATGAGGGAGGCGGTTCCGAACACCTTGAACAGGGGTTTGTCCCGCTTTTCGGCCACCTCCATCCTGAACCCGAGGAGCGCCTCGAGAACGGCAAGATTTCTGCCGTCCAGCCTCCCGGCGCCCTTGAACTTCATGAACAGGGGTTCCCCGTCGGTACACGCCTGGCGAACCCTGCTGAGGAGCTCGCACTCCTCCTCCACCCATGCGCTCCGGCCCTTTTCCGCGAGCTCCCGCTCGAAGATCTCGGCCAGGGGGAGGAGATAGAACACATCCCCCGCCGCATAATCCACCATTCCCCCTGGAAGGGGCCGCTGGGACCAGTCCTTTTTCTGGTATTTCTTGTCGAGCTTCACGTCGAAGCGGCTGTGGAGCACGGAGCTGAGCCCTGTTTCCCGAACCCCGAGAAACCTCCCCGCAAGCTCGGTATCAAAGAGGTTGTTGATCTCAATGTCGAAATCCCGGTGAAGGGAACGCACATCGTAATCGCTTCCGTGGAAGATCTTCTGAACGGTCGGGTCCTTGAAAAGCGGCTTCAACACGGAGAGGTCCTCGATGACAAGGGGGTCTATCACCACCGTGATCTCCTCCGTGGCCATCTGGATCAGGCATACCTTTTCCTTGAAATGAAACATGGAATCTGCTTCGAGGTCAACGGCAATCCGCTTTGCCCCTTCAAAGGCCTTTACAATATCTTTCAGTTCCGAACCGGTATCTATAAGCTGGTATTTTCCATTCAAACTATCGTTCATACCGTGTGACGAAGAGCCTGTTAACGCAGATCGTCTTTCCCCTTTCATTGCCTTGTTAAAAATTACCGTTCCCGCACGGGGCCTCCGCCCTGAGCCGGGGCCTTCCCCGGACCGCGAAATGGGCGGTTTCCCTTGGAATCGAGCCCCGCTGATGGTTCCGGGGGAAAATTCTATCTATTATTATAAGATTTCGCGTTCAGTTGCCAGCATATTTTTTCTTGACCCGCAAAGCAACTTCACATAAATTGAAAAATTAGTTCATTTTCGCAATCGCTTATGCGGTTTAGCCAATATTAACAAAACGTTTCACAAACAACTCCATGGTAACCGACTATGATCAACATAACACTTCCCGACAGCAGTATTAAAAGCTTTGAAGATTCCCCGAGCGGATTGGACGTTGCAAAGAGCATTTCCGAAGGATTCGCAAGAAATTGCGTTGCCATGGAGATAGGGGGCGAGACCCTCGACCTCGCCAGCCCCATCACGGCGGATTGCAGCGTAAGGCTCCTTACCTCGAAAGACGAGGAGGCCCTTTCGATCCTCCGCCACAGCGCGGCCCACGTCATGGCCCAGGCCGTCGTGAACCTCTACCCCAAGGCCAAGCTCGCCATCGGCCCCGTGATCGAAAACGGTTTTTACTACGATATCGACATGGATCCCATCTCCGAGGATGATTTCCCGAAGATCGAGGCGGAGATCAAGAAAATTGTCAAGGCCAAGCTTCCCATCACGAGGAGGGAGCTGCCCAAGGCCGAGGCCCTGGCGCTTTACACCGACGAGCCCTACAAGATCGAGCTGATCCAGGACCTCGAAGAGGGCACCATCTCCATCTACGAGCAGGGGGAGTTCAACGATCTCTGCCGGGGCCCCCACGTTCCCCACACCGGTTTTGTAAAGTCCATCAAGCTCATGAAGGTCTCGGGCGCCTACTGGCGCGCCGACCAGACAAAGGCTCAGCTCCAGCGGGTCTACGGCACCGCCTTCTTCGACAAGAAGGAGCTGAAGGCCTATCTCCACCAGCTGGAAGAGGCCCAGAAGCGTGATCACCGCAAGATCGGTTCCCAGCTCGGGCTGTTCAGCTTCCACGAAGAGGCCGCCGGCATGCCCTTTTTCCACGCCAAGGGGATGGAGATGTGGAACGCGCTCCTGGACTACTGGCGCGTGGAGCACCGGAGGGCCGGGTACGTGGAGACCAAGACCCCCATCATGCTGGACCAGGGACTCTGGGAAAAGAGCGGCCACTGGGACAACTACCGGGAGAACATGTACACCTCGTCCATCGACGACATCAGCTACGCCATCAAGCCCATGAACTGCCCCGGCGGCATGCTCCTCTACGGAACGGGCTCCCACTCCTACCGGGACCTGCCCATCCGGGCCGCCGAGATCGGCCTGGTTCACCGCCACGAGCTCTCGGGCGCCCTTTCGGGCCTGTTCCGGGTCAGGGCCTTTCACCAGGACGATGCCCATATCTTCATGACACCCGACCAGATCGAGGAGGAGATCCTCGGCGTCCTCAGGCTCGTGGAGCGGATCTACGCCACCTTCGGCCTCGATTTCCACCTGGAGCTCTCCACCCGGCCTGAAAAATCCATCGGCACGGACGAGGACTGGGTAAGGGCCACGGGCGGCCTCAGGGCGGCGCTCGACAGCTACGGCAAGGAGTACCAGATCAACGAGGGCGACGGCGCGTTCTACGGTCCCAAGATCGACATCCACATCAAGGATGCCATCGGCCGTACATGGCAATGCGGCACCGTTCAGCTGGACATGTCCCTGCCCGAGCGCTTCGACCTCCACTACATCGGGAAGGACAACGACAAGCACCGCCCCATCATGATCCACAGGGTGATCTACGGTTCCGTGGAGCGCTTCTTCGGGATCCTGGTGGAGCATTATGCCGGCAAGTTCCCCCTCTGGCTCACCCCCACCCAGGCCGTGGTGCTGCCCATGAACGACGACATCACCCCCTATGCCGCCGAGGTAAAGGCATCCCTCGAGGCCGAGGGCTTAAGGGTGGAGCTGGACAAGCGCACCGAGAGCCTCAAGAAAAAGGTCCGCGAGGCCCAGCTCAACCAGATCCCCCTGATCATCACCATCGGCGAGAAGGAGAAGGCATCGGGTACACTGTCCGTGAGGACACTGGACGGGAAGGTGCGCTACGGTGTTGAGCAGCCCGGGTTCGTGGAGGACGTCCTGGCCCATATCGCCGAGAGAAGCAACGAGCCCCTCGCCCTCCGGGAAAAAGAGAAATAAGCATCCCGGAAAACGGGCTTTCGCCCATGCGGGGGTTGCGGCAGGCCGTTCCCCCCGGGGAGGGTGAACGACACATTCCGAGATCGGAACAATGACAACAACAGGGGACGGATCGCATTTGCGCTCCGTCCTCTGTTTTGCCGTTCAACGCCGCAGCCTGGCCCGATGATTCGACCCAGTTGTGCCGTTCAGCGCTTTTTTACACAGGCTCCCGGTTTTCCCGGGCCGCCACCTGTTTGCCGCTCAACGCCGGGACCGGCCGATGAATCGGCACGGTTGTTCCTTTCAGCGCTTTTTGACACAGCCTCCTGTTTTTCCCGGACCGGCACTCCTTTGCCTATCAGCACCTTAATAAAGGCCGCCTCCTGTTGCACGGGGAACCTTGTTTGCCGTTCAACAAGCTCGACCCGTGCCGGGCAACACAATTCGTTTCGCCTTGAAAACGCACATGCACACTCAATCAAAGGCGCCCGCGCCCATTTCTCCGGGATTTTCCACCGGCGAAACAAACAGGCCCGGGCCGGATGCCTTCAGCTGATCCTGTTTGGGCTCCACAAACGATTCATACACGATACCAGGGATTTTCAGGTTCTCAATGACGCACCGTATAGAACAATTTATCCGATATCAACTGCCGGTCATTCTCTACTGTCTGGCCCTCTTTATCCAGTCCGGTCAATCCGTGGACGCCTCCCTTCCGAAGATTCCCCATATGGACAAGCTGCTTCACATGGGCGCCTATGCGGTGCTGGGAGCCCTTGTTCTCCGGGCATTCAGGGGAGAAAAGGGAATAATCATTCGCCGCCACATCCCGTTGTCCATACTCCTTGCAACATTATACGGCCTCAGCGACGAGATCCACCAATCCTTCGTGCCGGTCAGGCAGGCGGATCCGCTGGACCTGCTGGCCGATTTCATCGGCTCGACGGCGGGGGTTCTGCTCTTTCACAGACTAATCCTCTATTTTAACAGAAGGACCCCCTGAAAAACGCCCGGCCGCCTTCCATTTGCCCCCTTTATCCCGCTTCCCCCTCCTGGAATTAAAACGAAACGAGGCCCTACCCCTTATACCACATCCTCCCTCGCCCGGTCACAAAACGAAATATCGTCCATTGCCGTGAGCGGCTCGGTACCTGAGCACCCGACTCGGGAAGGCCGCTTGAAAGTATCGCCGATTATCGTTTTGCGAAAGGGAGTCGGAGTGAGGGAAAGGGGTGTAAAATTAAAAACCCGGCCCTGTATACAGGGTCGGGTTTTTATTATGCGGCCGGTTCCGCCGTTCTCGAACGAAACCGGTTTTATTCGAACAGGGTCTTTACGGAACGGGTCCGAAAGACTCCAGGAGCCGGATCTTAGAGGCCGAGCTCGGCCAGTTCCGGTCCAAGGTACTCACGCTCGTTCTCCCCAAGCATGCCCATGGAGAGGCAGATGAGGGTCCAGAGATGGAGTGTATGGTAATGTCCGCCAAAATGCTCGCTCAGGTCGTGGACCTGGGCGTGGCAGTTATGGCAGGGGGTAATGCAGTAGGTGGCGCCCGTCTGCTTGATCTGGTCGTCCTTGATCTTGCCGTAGGCCCTTCTCTCCTCGGGCATGCCCGCCTGGAGGAAACCGCCGCCGCCGCCGCAACAGAAGTTGTTGGACTTGTTGGGTGCCATATCGACAAAGTTCTCCTCGCCCACGACCGCCTTTACAACATAGCGCAGGTCGTCGGCAACGGGATCGCCGAATGATTTACGAACCAGCTGGCAGGGATCCTGAACCGTGAACTTGATCTTCAGGTCCTTGTTCCAGTCGGAGTTCACGGGAAGCTTGCCGTCCCTGATCCACTCCGCGTAAAGCTGGATGATGCTCTTGATCTCGAATTTGTGCTCGATGTTGAATTTTTTCAGTCCGACCCGGACTGCAAATAGTTCGTGCCCTCATTCGGTGTTGAGCCAGACCTTACAGCCCAGATCATCCACGGCCTTGGCCTTGATGCGAACGATCTTTTCCCAATCCTCGTTGTTGGCCTCGAACAGACAGTAGTTCTCGGCGGCCCAACCCTTGCTTCCGTACGTCCAGTCCGCTCCAACCTTGTCGAGAATCTTCCACAGGGGCACCATCTCGTCGGGCTCGGTCACCGGCTCACGGGAGTTCTGGTTCAGGTAGTAGTAGGCGCCCTCCTTGTTCATGGGTGCCTGGAGGTTTTCCATCCCCTCCTGCTCTTCCTGGACCTCTTCGAGGATATCCCCTACGACGAACTCGAAATCCTCCTCGCTGGCGCCCATGGCGCTGCAGGAATCGTTTCTGAGAGCCATGTTGCAGGAGTCCACGATACCCTTGGGCCTGTCTTCCCTGGGCCATGCATTCCTTGCATTGAACACAAGCTGGGGAATGTTGATTTCCATGGGACAGACATAGATGCACCGCATACACATGGTGCAAGACCAGATCCATGGGGAGGTGAGCACCTCCTCATCCATTCCCAGCGCCGCCATGCGAAGGAACTTCCTGGCATCCATGCCGCCGATACCCGTGGCAGGACAACCCGAAGAACAGGCTCCGCATGTCAGACAAGAGTTCAGGTTTCCGCCCTCGGGCAGAATCTCCATCACCTTGTCCTTGAAAACGCTCTTGCGTTTTCCACCGATTTTTATAACCGCCTCAGCCATACTGCATAATCCTCCGTGTATTTTTTCCCGCAACAGTGCCGGGGAGTTGCCCCTGCCCCGATACGGTACTACAGCGTGCCGGCCTCAGCCCGGCACACCCCACAATTATAACAAATGGGCTATGAGAAACTTCCCAAAACTCACCACACTGTATAGATTGTTTAGATGTAGATTTTCCATATGGTACCCTAACCTTCTCTCTTATTATGTTTCCCATGTCAACAATAAATCATTATCCCGCCCCCGGTCAAGCCGCCCATAAGCCTGTTTTCCGATGTTTTCCGTGGGGAACCCGCCAAGGGTCGCCCCTGCCGCAAAACACAAATACCACTTTAATTCAAGGCAATTAACCCAAAGTATCGACAGTTCCGTTCCATCGACGGGCATTGTTCATGTACCGGATTTAAACTTTACAAATCCGTTTATTTTATTTATGGTCAGGATTTGGTGTGCGACACTGTAGCACCACTGTACCGTTTCAAGGCAACACGGCCGTACCTTTTTCAACAACATGGCCCGGCCCGTGAACGCCCGGACCGTATCCGAAGCTTCCGCCGGAAGCCTTTCGGATCATTCTCCCCCCCTGTAAAGCACATGATCAGCAACATTTGTCTCCGGCACATGTTGCCTTTGGTGCATCTGTTCTGTTATATGGTGTTCCGACCCCTTCCGGAGTTACGTTGCAGGAAAGGGTTTCCCATGAGATGATCCCCAAAGGCGGCTAACTTGGAATCCCCCCCTTTATATATGGAGCCGGACTTGTTTACGGCGGCCGATTCCGGGTGTTGGAAGTGAAACCGCCTGTTGGCAGCGAACGATATTTGGGAAAACCGGATCTCTCCGGACCGTTTGTTCGATTCCGCGACAAACAGCACCGGATAATGCCGTTCGCATATGGACGGTGCCGGTTCAGCAACCGTAAGTTCATTTACACCGTTCCGGACGGCCTGCCGTCGATCCGGTTTCTGTTTGTCATACCGCCGGCAATCCGGGCATCGGAGGCACCGGGCATTACAATCACACCCCAGACAGGTATTAAATTGTCAGATCTGATCCAAAGAATCCGGAAACTGGAAAGAAGCGTCGGCAAGACCCTTGGGCCCGACAGACGTAAATTCAAGGGTGAACTCACCCGCCTGAAAAAATCACTGATCCCCGATCCCGGGGCGGAAAAGATCGACCGGAGCATCGCGGCCCTTGAAAAACGCATGATCCGCTCCATGGAAAAACGAAGGACAAGGATCCGGAACCTGCCGGAACTCTCCTTTGATCCGGCGCTCCCCATCACCCTTCGCAAGGACGAGATCGTCGAAAAGATCCGGAACAACAGGGTCCTGATCGTCGCCGGTGAAACCGGCTCGGGCAAGACCACCCAGCTGCCCAAGCTCTGTCTGGCCGCCGGCAGGGGTATCGACGGCAGGATCGCCTGTACCCAGCCCCGCCGTATCGCCGCAACCAGCGTGTCCCGCAGGATCGCCGAGGAGCTGAAAAGCGAGCCCGGAAAACATATCGGTTACAAGATCCGTTTCCAGGACAAGACCACGCCCGACGCCTATATAAAGATGATGACCGACGGCATGCTCCTGGCCGAGACACTGGGGGACCCGAGTCTTTCCGAGTACGACACCATCATCGTGGACGAGGCCCACGAGCGCAGCCTCAACATCGACTTCCTCCTGGGGATCCTCAGGACCCTCCTGAAAAAACGCGGGGACCTGAAGGTGATCATCACCTCGGCCACCATCGACACGGAAAAGTTCTCCAAGGCCTTTGACGACGCGCCGGTGATCGAGGTTTCCGGCCGCACCTTTCCCGTTGAGGTGCGCTACCAGCCCCACGACCCCGATCTGGACAAGGAGGACCCGCCCACCTTCGTGGAGATGGCCGTGAAGGCGGTGACACGACTCCAGGCCGAGAGTCCCTACGGCGACATTCTCATCTTCATGCCCACGGAGCAGGATATCAAGGAGACCTGCGAGCTGATCGAGGCCAGGGTGCACCAGGGGGTGCGGGTGCTCCCCCTCTATGCCCGACTTGCCGCCGGAAAACAGGCGGAGGTGTTCGGCACCGGCGCGGGCAGGAAGATCGTCGTTGCCACCAACGTGGCGGAAACCTCCCTGACCATCCCCGGCATCAAGTTCGTGATCGACACGGGCCTTGCCAGGATCGCCAAATACAATCCCGGCACGGGAACCACGGCCCTTCCCGTCATGCCCGTGTCAAGGAGCAGCTGCGACCAGAGAAAGGGCCGCTGCGGCCGCGTGGAAAACGGCGTGTGCATCCGCCTCTACAGCGAGGAGGAGTACCAGGGAAGGCCCCTCTACACCCTGCCCGAGATCCTCCGCTCCAACCTTGCCGACGTTATCCTGCGGATGGTCTCCCTGAAGCTGGACGACATCGCCTCCTTTCCGTTCGTGGACAGGCCCCTTCCCAAGAGCATCAAGGACGGCTTCGATACCCTGTTCGAGCTCGGGGCCATCGTTGAAAAGCGCGGGGGAAAATCGAAAAGAAGGCATCATCTCACGGACAGCGGCAGGATCATGGCCAGGCTGCCCGTGGACCCCAAGCTCGCCAGGATGCTGATCGAGGCAAAAAAGCAGGGTTGCCTTTCGGAGATGATGGTGATCGTCTCGGCCCTATCCATACAGGATCCCAGGGAACGCCCTTCGGAAAAGGCCCAGCAGGCCGACCAGAGGCACGCGGCGTTCAAGGATCCCTCCTCGGATTTCATCACCCTCCTCAATATCTGGAACCGCTTTCACGAGAAGCGCAGGGAGGTGAAAACCTGGAGCCGGGTCAAGAAGTTCTGCCTGGAAAACTTCATCTCCTTCAGGAGGATGCGGGAGTTCCGGGACATCCACAACCAGCTCACCATGCTCCTCAGGGAGCATGGGTTCACCTCCGAGGCAAAGTCCCTCTCCTGCGATCCCGGCTCACCCAGGGACAAGTTCGGAAGTCTTTACACGGCCGTTCACAAGTCCATCCTCACGGGCTTTCTCTCCAACATCGCCCTCAAGAAGGAGAAGAACACCTACCAGGCCGCCAAGGGCAGGAACGTGATGCTCTTTCCCGGTTCCGGGCTCTTCGGCAAAGCGGGCACCTGGGTGGTGGCGGGAGAGATCGTTGAAACCTCGCGGGTGTTCGCCAGGATCGTGGCCAATATCGATCCGGCATGGCTGGAGGAGGTGGGCAAAGCCCAGTGCCGCTGTTCATACAGCGATCCCCACTGGGAGAAAAAGCGGGGGGAGGTGGTTGCAAGGGAGCAGGTCACCCTTTACGGCCTAGTGATCGTATCGGCCAGATCCGTGTCCTACGGAAGGATCAACCCCGAGGAGGCCTCGGAGATCTTTATCCGGAGCGCCCTCGTGGAAGGGGACCTGAACTTCGGGCGCCTTCCGAAAAACTTCACCTTTATCCGCCACAACCTGGACCTCATGGACGATGTCTCGGAAATGGAGGACCGGGTCCGGCGAAGGGACATCATGGTCTCCGAAGCCGAGATTTTTCAATTCTACCAGGAACGGCTCTCGGGGTTCTCGGATATCCGGAGCCTTGCAAAGTTTCTCAGGGGCAAGAAGAGCGACGAGTTCCTGAAGATGACCGAAGAGGACCTTCTCCGGTATGCACCCGACCCCGAAGAGCTCTCCCTTTACCCGGATCGCGTGAAGCTGGGCCACGGCAGCTTTGACTGCGAGTACCGCTTCGATCCCGGCAGGAAGGAGGACGGCCTCACCGTGAAGATCCCCGCCGCCGTGGCGGGTTCCGTTCCCGCCGCCCCCATGGACTGGCTGGTGCCGGGGCTCTACAGGGAGAAAATCGCCGCCCTCATAAAGGGGCTTCCAAAGGAGTACCGGAAGCGCCTGGTGCCCGTGACCCGGACGGCCGGGATCATCGCGGGTGAGATGCCCTCCTCGGGCGGCAACCTGGTCACGGAGCTTAGCCGTTTTATCCACAAGCGGTTCGGGGTGGATGTTCCCGCCTCGGCCTTTGTCGAAACGGAGCTGCCCGAGCACTTGAAAATGCGGATCGCCATCGTGGACGGCAAGGGACGGGTCATAAAGAGCGGAAGGGACCGAAGCCTCCTCAGGCAGGAAACTGCGGCCCACACGGCGGAGGACGGGTTTGCCGCGGCCAGGGCCAAGTGGGAGAGGGAGGGGATCGTCAAATGGGATTTCGGCAATATCGGGGAGACCATTTCCCATGGATCGGGAAACGGTGACAAATGGGTTTATTTCCCTGCCCTCGCCGGCGAAAAAGAGGGGGTCGCCCTTCGCCTTTACAAGGAGAAGGACAAGGCGGACGCCGCCCACCCCAAGGGTGTGGCCGCCCTCTTTACCGCCCGTTTTTCAAAGGAGCTCAGGTCCCTGAAAAAGGAGCTGACCCTTCCGAAAACCATCGCCCCAAAGGCAAACTACTTCGGCGGCGAGAAGCGTTTTTCCCAGAATCTCCTTGCCGGCGTCCAAAACCGCCTGTTCCAGAGGGATATCCGAACCAAAGAGGCCTTTGACGCGGCGGCGGCCGAGATCTCCCCCGGCATCTACAGGGCGGGGCAGGAGCATCTGAAAATCGCCCTTTCGATCATCGAGGCCTTTCACGAGGCAAGGGAGACCATCTACCGGCTCGAACTTTCCACGGTGAAAAACCGGGTCATGGGGGAGTTCCTGGAGGCGCGGAGAAAGGACCTTGCCGCCCTGGTGCCCGAAGGGTTCATGGTGCTCTACGACATGAGTCGCCTTTCCAGGATGGCCTCCTATGTAAAGGCCGTCTCCATACGCGCCGCGCGGGGCGTGGACAACCTGGAAAAGGACAGGGCCCGGGAAGCCGAGTTCGCTCCCCTTTCCGCCGAGCTGAGCGGTTTTATCTCCGGCCTCTCCCCGGAGAGCACAGGGGAGAAGCGGGAAAAGGTGGAGTCGTTTTACTGGATGCTGGAGGAGTACAAGATCTCCCTGTTCGCCCAGGAGCTTCGGACCCCCAGGCCCATATCCCGAAAGCGCCTGAGGAAATTCGCCGACGAGATCAGGAGAATGGTGTAACGGCGAACCACTTTCAAATATTGGTTATATCCCCGACTAAGAGGCAGGGAATTAAATAATCACACACCTGTTCAATGCTTCGCCGTCAAAAAGCGCTGCCCGCAAAAGCGGACGGAAGCACGAAAAAGCGAAAAAGGGGACAGATTTATTTTTTTGTGAATTTCATTGTTTCCAAGTCCCTAAAAGTCGTGGGGCCCAGGCGGACATTTTTCCGGGAGGGGCGTTTAACCGCCCTCCCCTTTTCAGATCTTGAGCCTTCCCAGCATGGAACGGAGTTGCTCCGAGAGCACGGAGAGCTCCTCGGCGCTCATATCCACCTGGTTGGTGTTCTCGGACATTTCACCGGCCACATTGTTCACGTCGGCCAGGTCCACCGTGATGCCGCCGGCCATGTCGGAGCTGCGGGTCACGTTTTCGTTGACCTCGTTGATCCCCGCCGACGCCCTCGAGATGCTCTCGGATATCCTCCGGGTGGCGACTGTCTGCTCCTCCATGGCCGAGGCCACCCCGGTCACCATGGTGTTGATGTCGTTGATCACCCCCGTGATGTTCCCCAGCTGGCTCATGGTGCCGGAGCTGGTCTGCTGAACGCTCTCGATCTTGGATTTGATATCCCGGGACGCTTCCGCCGTCTGAAGGGCCAGCTCCTTGACCTCCTCGGCCACCACGGCGAACCCCTTTCCCGCCTCGCCGCTTCGCGCCGCCTCGATGGTGGCGTTGAGTGCCAGGAGGTTGGTCTGGGCCGAGATCTTGGTGATGGTTTCGGAGACATGGCCGATATCCCGGGCCGCAGCCCCGAGTTTTTCCATCTCCTCCACTACGCCCGCAGCCCTTTTCACCGCATCCCCGGCCACCTCCATCACCTTGCCGGAATTTCCCGAGATCTCCTCGATGGTACTGGTCATCCGTTCGGTTTCCGAAACCACCATCCCCACGTTGTCCCTTGTGGTCTCCATGTTCCGGGCCACCTCGGAGATATCCCCGCTCATGGCCCTGGCGGCGGAAGCAACCGCCGAGGATCTCCCCGTGGTGGTTTCAACCCCCTCGACCATCCGGCGAGAGATGGAGGAGAGTTCCGTGGAGGAGGCGGAAAGGGTCTCCATTCCGGCGGTCACCTCGCCGAACATGGAAGCCAGTCTCTCGGCCATGGTGTTCAGGGTTTTTCCCAGCTCCCCGATCTCGTCCCTCTGGGGGATATGGATCCTGTGGGTAAAATCCCCCTCCGCCATCTTTTCGGTAAAGTCCTTCACCTTTATAAAGGGGCCAAGCACAATGCGCCTGAAACAGAGGGTGATGGTACCGATGAGTACCAGGATAATCAGGACACTGGAAATAAGCTGGCCCACTGCGGCCCTGTCCCTTCTCTTTTCGATCGACGAAAAAAAGGCCCGGGTCTCTTCCCGGACCGCTTCCCTGCCGCTTCTTATGGCCGCAACGACCCCGGCATCCGTGTAATGGATACTCAGCCTTCCGATCTTCTCCCCCATGTAAATTGACTCCCCGGAAACGGACAATCCCCCTTCCGCCTCGATACTCGCCGGAATGCGCTCGCCGATCCTGACCTCGCCGTCCCGCCATACCCCGCAAAAGGCACCGCCGTCCATATCAACGACCTGAATCCCCATTATCTCGGCGACCTCCATATAGGGCCGCAGGGATTCCCCCAGCCCCTCGGGGTCCACGTTGTAAAGGAAAAGGCCCGACATGCCGCTTGCGATCCGCATGTTGATCTCCATCTTGGCCGTAAGTTCAGCCGTCTCCTTTGCCGCGCGTTCGTCGATAATCTTCTCCATCTTCCCCTCGTAGGTCGCCTTCGTGAATCCGGCCAGCATGGATTGGAACTTCACGGAAAACAGACCGGAAACGGCAAGAAGTACGAGAATCACGGCACCACAGACAAGGGAAACTTTCGCGGATATCCCCATGACCGGGCCGCCGGAAAGAAGTTTACGCATTTTCATCTCCTCCTTTTTTTCCACGGCAGGTAAGATCGGGCAGGACACCGCCCAAAAAACGCAAAACGGTCCCATGCCCCAAAGAGCCATTTGTCCGTAATAATATTAAGGTAAAGCGGATGATAAGAGGAACCGAAACGTCGACGGCCTTCGGAAGGATTTACTGAGCCGTTCGCGGGATTTTCATTTTCAATATGAGTAATCTTATTTTACTTGGGCAGGCGCCTTTGTGTCAAGAATTTTTAATGCCGCGTGAGGGTCGCGCGGTCCGGAAGCAGCCCCGCCAACGACCCGTGTTTTTCAAACGGGAACTTTCTCGCCGGGGAGACCTTTTCCACCCGGCCCATACAGCCGGACGGCTCCCCGGGAGGCTGTACGGCAAATTGTTTCCGCCGCATTCGGGATCATCCTGTTTCAAAGCGCGCCCCCGTCAAAACCGTCCGGGCATTTTCCCAGGGGAAATTAGGTGTGCGGAATTCAAAAAATCAACATTCTCGGGCACTTGCTTCAGAAAACCCGAGGCGCTGCTTTCCGCCGGCAACAACCTGGATCAGGAGTGATTGTACAATTTATTCTTTCTCGATCCCATATTCCCATCTCTTTACCTTTTCAAGGTAGCTAAGAGCTTCCGCCTCGCGGCCCCATTTTTTACACCCTGCCGCATACACGGCACTCTTCTCCCTTACGGCGGCCCTCACGGCCCTCTCCTGTTCAGGGGAGAGTTCCCCGGAAAGCAGGAGTTTTTCCATGGCCCTCACCCGAAAGCGATCCAGCCGGGGGGCCCTCGAGAGCTGATCCTCGTGACCGCCCCTCTTGACGATGCGCGGTGTTTCGGTGAGATGCACGGGATACCGGCGACTGATCCGGAGCCACAGATCGTAATCCTCGCAGGCCGGCAGCTCCTCGTCAAAGAGCCCCACCTCGTCCAGGAGGCGCCGCCGGATCATCACGGCGGAAGGGCTCACCAGGCAGAGGGCAAGGGAGGGCTCGAAGATCATCCCGGACAGTTTCCGATGCTTTTTCTTTGGGTTGACCCGCTTTCCGTTCCTGACCCATATCTCCTCGGTCTGGCATATGAGCGCCTCCGGATTTTCATCGAAAAAGGCCACCTGATCGGTCAGCTTTCCCGGAAGCCAGGTGTCGTCCGAATCCAGGAATGCGATCAGCTCCCCCCGGCTTGCCCTGATCCCCGTGTTTCTTGCCGCGCTCACCCCCCTGTTCTCCTGGCTGAGCAGGGTAAGGCGTCCACCGTATCGCCCCAGAAGCTCCCGTGTATCGTCCGTCGAGCCGTCATCCACAACGATCAACTCGAAATCCCCATATTCCTGGGACAGAACCGAGTCAACGGCCTCGGTCACCACCCGTCCCCTGTTGTATGTTGGAATCACGACACTCACCCGCGCGTTTTTCGCCCCATTGTCCATTTCCGTTTTCATCTTCCCCCAGTGGGCCCGGCCTTGGCCGGCCCTTGCCCGTTCATTATGATTACGGACCCGGATACCACAAAGGGTTCCCCCGCACAACTCCCGGATGCGGGAATCGCTCCAAAAGGGGCCGTTGCCCCCCCGAGCGAACGTCCGGGCAGGGAAGCCCGCCGGGAACCTGAGCCCGAGACTTTACAGGAGTTCCCACCAAAAGATTTTTTTGTTTTTATTCAAGTGCGGTTTCCCAACTAACAAAACTGTTGAGTTGAATGAGTAATTCTGATAATTGTACCAAAAACAAATAGTTGAGTCTCGCTCCCTTTCACGGGGGTCGGAACACACGGTTTGAAACGTTTTGGCGGTTTGCCGCCCCTTGGGAACAGGGAACCGAGACGTTCCTGTTTTGCGTGGAATACCGGAAGTTTCAATCGTCCGTATTGCGCGCGCCATTTTTGTAAAACGATGAACCGCGTCCGGCCCCGGTTCGAAACATTCGGGAGCGGGAAAGACGTGCAGCCTTGGGGAGAGGGCTTTTTGCGGCCCGCAGGGTAAGCAATGCCCACCCCAGGGCCCGGAATCCAGTAATATCGATGCCGCATCCCGGCGGATTCGGGAATGGGGAATTTGTATATTTACCTGAAAGCTGGTTATAACTAAATCAAAACCTGGAGGATCACATGAAAAAAGCGTTACTGTTAACCGTCGCCCTTGTGTTCGGATTTGTTGTTTACATGGGTTCCATGCCCGCTGAAGTACAGGCCAAGACCACCTTCGTCACCATCGGTACCGGCGGCATCACCGGTGTTTACTATCCCACGGGCGGCGCCATCGCCAAGATCGTCAACAAGAAACGTAAAGAGTACGGCATCCGCTGCACGGTTGAGTCCACCGGCGGTTCCGTTTTCAACGTGAACGCCATCATGGAAGGCGACCTCGAGTTCGGCGTTGTTCAGTCCGACCGCCAGTACCAGGCCGTGAACGGCATGAAGGACTGGAAGGACAAGGGCCCCCAGAAGGATCTCAGGGCCGTTTTCTCCATCCACCCCGAGTCCGTGACCCTGGTTGCGGCCGTTGACGCGGGCATCAACGACATCATGGACCTCAAGGGCAAGAAGGTCAATATCGGCAACTTCGGTTCCGGTCAGCGCGGCAACGCCATCGACGCTCTCGAAGCCGTGGGCATCGACATTGAAAAAGACATCAAGGCAGAGGCCATCAAGGCGGCCGAGTCTGCGGGCCTCCTCCAGGACGGCAGGATCGACGCCTTTTTCTACACCGTGGGTCACCCCAACGGTTCCGTGAAGGAAGCCACCGCCGGTAAGAGGGAAGTTCGTTTCGCGACCATCAAGGGCGTGGAAAAACTCCTCGATAAATACCCCTACTACGCGAAATCCTTTATTCCCGTCAAGAACTACCCCGGTGCGAAGAACAGCGAAGATGTTCAGACCTTCGGCGTGAAGGCCACCTTCTGTACATCCGCCAAGGTTCCCGCAGACGTTGTCTATGCCATCACCAAGGAAGTTTTCGAGAACTTCGAGGCATTCAAGAAACTTCACCCCGCATACCAGGTACTCACCAAGGAGAGCATGCTCGACGGTCTTTCCGCGCCCATCCATGAAGGCGCCATGAAGTACTACAAGGAAGCCGGTCTGAAGTAATAAGACAATAGAAGAACCGGGGGCGACCGCTCCTTCCGCGTTACCGCGGAGGGCGGCCGCCCCCGTCCATTGGGAACGGCCCGCTCGGGATATGGGCTCGTTTTTTTTTGCGAGGCTCCGCCGGGGCAAGCAAACCCGAAGCGTTTCCGGCATCCGGCAAGGCGGCCGGGTCGCGGACGGGAAAACGGTCCTCCCCGTTCCTTCGGAGGGCCCAGGGGAACTCCCGGCGCGCTTCCGCCGGAAAAGACCTTCGGCATGACCTCCCGTGGACAAATCCCGGCGCGTCCATATTTTAATTCAAGCTGCTCTTTTTAAGGATTCACCCCATACCGCCCCGTCGCCCTTTCACCCGGCAGGCTTGACGCATGTTTCGTAAAGCCCCCATGATGAACGGATAAAGTTCTTTTCAGAACCAGAGGTAAAATTATGACCAAAGAAGATATCCATGACAACCTTGACGAAGGTGTCGAACTGGCCAAAAAAATGGCCGAGGAGGAGGAGGGGATCGGCCGAAGGCCCGAGGGCCCCAGCAGGTTCGTCATTCCCACCATCGCCGTGGCATGGAGCCTCTTCCAGCTCTCCATCGCAAGCTGGCTCACCATCGATTCAACCTATATCAGGGCAATCCACCTCTCCTTTGCCCTCACCATCGTGTTCCTGAATTTCCCCGTGTTCAAACATCCGAGGTTCGGCATCAAGTACTTCTCGGTAACGGACCGGATCCCTGTAATCGACTATATTATTGCGGCGATCGCCGGTCTTTCGGCGCTCTATATCGCAATTGACTATATCGGCATGGCCGGTCGCT
>PPCM01000478.1_pt1 | contig 35803 bp, 28 predicted proteins | sample 1555541 | NCBI WGS metagenome assembly PPCM01 (sample SAMN05284479, study PRJNA326546) | Marine sediment metagenome, whole genome shotgun sequencing project. | isolation source: marine sediment | place: Germany: Wadden Sea | collected 2012-09-05
ACACCTAAAGGCTTCCCGCCAATATGGTAGGTTGTAGTTATAAGACTACAATCTTCAAGGTCTGCAATACCCGTTTCTGCTCCTATTCTAACGGAAACACCATTATGATCAGCGTTCTCTTCATCGTAGTTACTTAGAAGTAGTTGACGAATTTGATCTTTCTTCTCAAGGGTTTCCATCAACGTTGTTGCTTTAGCTAAGTCACTAAACTCAGGTAAACGTAGCATATTCAGAGCCCCGGATGTATATACATCGGTTATATCATTGTTCTGAACAGATTGGAAGATGACTTCCAGTACCTTAGTTATGACTTCATCTTGATCACCAGCAAAGGCTTTGATTGTCTCTATAAGCGGTAAATTGATTTCTTCGACATTCAGTCCATGTAATTGTTCATTTAAGATAAAAGATAGCTTATTGAGTTTCGGTTGATGTATTTCCTCTTGTACTTCAAAGACATAGTTATTAGCCATATTTCCATCTGTCACAATCACAGCTAACACTTTATTCACTTCTAGTTCAATTAACTGAATGTTCTTAACTGCACATTTCTTGTATTGAGGTGTTGAAACAACCGCTGTTAAGTTAGTTTCTTTTGCTATAACAGTTGCAATCTCTTGTAACAAAGTCTCAATACGACCAGCCCTATCTATAAGGGCCTGAACATACTCTATATGGCGCTCATCTTGGTTTTTAGCGCTCATAAGCATATCTACATATAATCTGTAACCTTTATCAGAAGGAATCCTTCCTGCTGATGTATGAGGCTGCATGATAAAACCTAAATCTTCAAGGTCTGACATCTCATTTCTAATGGTTGCAGGTGATACCCCTAAATCATAATTCTTTGATATGGTTCTGGACCCAACCGGTTCTGCCGTGTCCAAGTAATTTGATATAATTGCTTCAAGTATTTTAAGTTTACGTCCGCCTAATGACACGCCATCACCATCCTCTAACACCATATTGTTAGCACTCAGTTAAGTGGAGTGCTAATATCTGTGTTTATAATATTATTTTCTACCTAATTTGTCAATAACTTTTCTATATATATTTTATAAATTTTCTATAAAATTCAATCCAGTATCAATTGTTCAAAGACTTGATTGCTAAGATCTATACCTCTATTCGTCAACTTCAGCACAGAACCCTTTTTTACCATAAGCTTGTCTTCAATTAATCTGACAAATATCTCCTGGTATACATTCATAGCTTCACTGCCATATTTAGCGTATAATATGTCTAAATCAATACCATCAAGTTTTCTAAGACCTAAGAATAAAGATTCTTCAAGGTCTTGTTGTAGTCCATTCTCCGACTCAAGGCTTCTGATTTTATCAATATCACGTGATTGATCTATATAGTATTGTAAGTCAACTGTATTCTTGTACCTTTTGTGATCTATGTAGGAAGAAGCACCTAATCCAAGACCATAATAAGGTGCTAGGGTCCAGTAGCTACTATTATGTATAGCTTCTTGACCTTTTAAGGCATAATTAGATATCTCATAATGATGATATCCAGCTGCCTTTAACTGATCGTGACACATCCAGAACATCTCACGTTCGACATCCTCATTAGGCAAATTTAACAAACCTTGATCATATAGTTCTTCAAACTTTGTATCTTCTTCAATAATAAGGCTATAGGCCGATATATGGTTGGGCTTCAATGCAATTACTTTATCTAAGGTTACTTGCAAATCATTCATAGATTGGTCTGGCAAGCCAAACATAAGGTCAATACTGATGTTTTCTATACCTGCTTCTTTAATCATTACATATGTTGTTATAAAACCTTCATAACTATGAATACGACCTAAGGTCTTAAGCATCTCATCATCATCTGATTGTAAACCCATAGAAACGCGGTTAACACCCATTTTTACATAACTTGCCAATTTTTCTTTGGTCACTGTACCTGGATTCATCTCTACAGTGAACTCAACACACTCACTGGTATCAAAATGACTGTGTACAGCCATCATTATTTGGTTAAATTGCTCTGCAGTCAATATAGACGGTGTTCCTCCTCCTATATAGATAGTAGAAATCGCCTGTTCATTCACCGCTGCAATTGATTCTATCTCTCCTATTAATGCTTCAATATAGGCCTGACGTTCCATTGCCTGACTACCACCAAAAGATAGAAAATCACAATAGGAGCACTTACTTATGCAAAATGGAATATGAATATATAAAGCTACTTTTTCATCAATCATGATTTTAACCTACTTTCACTTTGGTTCAAATAAAAGAGGTTAGAACAAAGAAAATAGTTATCTATTCACTTGCTCTAACCCCATGTTCTTTTAGCTATCTAATTTTAACACCGACATAAATGCACCTTGAGGTACTTGTACACTACCTACTTGTCTCATACGTTTCTTACCTTTTTTCTGCTTTTCAAGCAACTTACGTTTACGAGATATATCCCCACCATAACATTTGGCTAAGACATCTTTTCTCATTGCTTTAATGGTCGATCTTGCTATGACATTGTTACCAATTGCTGCTTGAATCGGTATTTCAAATTGATGGCGTGGTATTTCTTCCTTCAATTTCTCAGCCATTTTCTTGCCTCGATCATAGGCTTTTTCTTCATGCACAATAAAGGAAAGTGCATCAACCGGCTCCTTATTAAGCAATATATCCAGTTTAACTAACTTCGCTTCTTTATATCCTTGAATGTCATAATCAAAAGATGCATAACCTTTTGTTCTTGATTTAAGAGCATCAAAGAAATCGTAGATAATTTCATTTAATGGTAGTTCGTAGTGAAGTTGTGCTCTTGTATTATCAATATATTCCATACCATGGTAGATACCACGTCTATCTTGACATAACTCCATGATTGTACCAATAAATTCTGAAGGCACTAATATTTCAGCCTTCACAATGGGTTCTTCCATATAATCTACTTCTGACATGTCCGGCATATCAGAAGGATTGGCCAACTCAATCATGTTGCCATCAGATTTCATGATTTTATATATAACACTTGGCGCTGTTGTAATGATGTCCAAGTTAAACTCACGTTCAATTCTCTCTTGAATGATCTCAAGGTGTAACAAACCTAGGAAGCCACATCTAAAACCAAAGCCAAGGGCTAAGGATGTCTCAGCTTCAAAATGAAGGGCTGCATCGTTTAACTTTAATTTATCTAGTGCATCTCTAAGGTCATTGTACTTAGATCCATCTTGAGGATATATACCACAATAAACCATAGAGTTTACTTTCTTATAACCAGGCAAAGCCTCTTTAGTAGGATTGTTAGCTAAAGTAACTGTATCGCCAACTCTTGTATCTCTTACATCTTTAATACTTGCTGTGATATAACCAACATATCCTTCTCTAAGAATTTCAGTAGGTAAAAAGATACCAGGTCCAAAATAGCCTACTTCAACTACATCAAACTCTTTTTCTGTTGCCATCATCTTAATACGATCACCACGTTTTACAGTACCTTCAACAACACGACAGAAGATGATAACGCCTCTATACTGATCATATGATGAATCAAACACTAAAGCTTTGAGTGGTTGATCTTTCACAATAACAGGCGCTGGTATTTCAGTGACTATCTTTTCAAGTACTTCTTCTATATTAAGACCTTCTTTTGCAGATATACGAGGTGCATGATGTGCTTCTAGACCAATCACATCTTCCACTTCACGTATAACCCTTTCAGGCTCAGCACTTGGCAAGTCTATTTTATTAATAACAGGTAGAATCTCCAAATCATGATCTAAAGCCAAATACACATTTGCCAAGGTTTGTGCTTCAATACCTTGAGCAGCATCAACAACCAGTATAGCACCTTCACAGGCAGCCAATGATCTAGATACCTCATAATTGAAGTCCACATGTCCCGGTGTATCTATTAGGTTAAAAACATACTCTTCACCATCATTTGCCTTATATACCAACCTAACTGATTGAGCTTTAATGGTAATACCACGTTCTTTTTCAAGATCCATATTGTCAAGGACTTGTGATGTCATCTCACGCTCCGTTAACAAACCAGTCTTTTGTATTATACGATCTGCCAATGTGGATTTACCATGATCTATATGGGCAATAATCGAAAAATTTCTAATGTTCTCTTGTTTAATCTCTGACACGATTTTCTACCTTCCTTGCTATAATTCATCGATGGTCATAAAACACCACCATATCAATTGCCTATTATAGCATAGGGTCTCTCTTTATACAATCCCTTTGATACGGTGTCTATGGTTGACAATCATTCTTAACTCTATTACATTATAAGCGTAGGACAATAAACCTTTAGGAGCATACAATGAAAATATTATTATCTCCAAGTAAAACCCAGAACTTTAATGTTGAGACTGATCAAAATGTCTCTACTCCATTATATATAGATGATGCTATCAAGCTTAATCAACGTTTATCCAAATTCTCTCCTAAGAAACTAGGTGAAATCTTCAATATAAAAGGAGAGTTGCTAGAAAAAACCCATCATAACATCATAAATTTTGAAGATAACGACACAAAACCAGCCCTAATAACTTATACCGGCCTAGTGTTTAAGAACATTAACCTTAGTGTCTATGGTCAAGAGGAATATGATTACTTATCAGACCACCTAAGAATACTTTCTGCCTATTACGGCGTGCTAAAGCCACTAGATGGCATCAAACCCTACCGCCTAGACATGAAAACCTCAATTGGTAAGACATCTTTGTATAAACATTGGAAGAAAAAGATAAAAGATTATTTTTCAGATGACAATCTCATTATCGATCTTGCTTCGACAGAGTTTTCTAAAATGGTCGACTTGCCTAAGGTTACTATTGGCTTTAGAGACTACAAAGAAGGCAAATATAAAAATCTGGCGACATACGCAAAGATGGCCCGAGGTATGCTTTTGCAAGAAATGGTGATGCAAAAAATCAAAACCTTAGACCAACTTAAAGAACTCACTTTTAATGATTATATATTTAATGAAGACTTATCCAACAATCAACAACTGATCTATTCTAGAACTGTCTAACTAGTCCAAAAACAAGGTTAGATAATCACCATATCCCTCTTCCTTCAATTTACTTAGAGGCACAAATCTTAAGGAAGCGCTGTTCATACAATAGCGCTCTCCTGTTGATGGAGGACCGTCACCAAAAACATGACCAAGATGGGCATCTCCATAAGTAGATCTCACTTCTGTTCTAACACCAAATATACCAACATCTTTTTTAAGCTTTATAAAGCTTTTATCAATAGGTTTTGAAAAACTGGGCCACCCTGTGCCAGAATCGTATTTGTCTTTGGATGAGAAAAGAGGTTCACCCGACAATTGGTCTACATAGATCCCTTCTTCTTTATGGTCCCAATATATGTTGTCGAAGGCTCTTTCTGTTCCAGACTTCTTAATAACACTATATTGCAAATCTGTTAATTTCTCTCTAGCTTCTCTATCTGAAATTGGCTTATAAGATTTAGCCATAAAATCACTCCTTTTTGATAATCTTTCTCACTATCTTAAGTTTATACTTAATCTTCCAAGACGTCAACTTATTATGCCCTAATTTCTTGACTTTTAATGGGTGTTAGCTTAATATAAACCAATGAACAAACGATGAAAATAATAATACTCTTGAAAGGATGTACACTATGTTAGACATTAATTTAATCAGGCAAAACCCTGAAGACGTAAAAGCTGCACTTGCTAAACGTAATTACGATGTAGATTTTACAGAGTTCCTAGCACTTGACCAACAGAGAAAAGACATTATTGGTTCTGTTGAAGTCTTAAAAGCTAAAAGAAACGCAGTATCCAAAGAAATTCCAAAGTTGAAAAAAGAAGGTAAAGACGTTTCGTCCATCATTCAAGAGATGAGTTCCTTAAAAGAAGAAATTGCAACTTCAGATGAATCCCTTAAAGGCATTGATGCCAAAATCTTTGATTTTGTTTCTAAATTACCAAACATGCCAGCTGAGGATGTTGTTGCCGGTGATAAAGAAAACAATAAAGTTGTTAATGTGTTTGGTGAGAAACGTGTTTTTGATTTTGAGCCAAAAGATCATGTAACTTTAGCTGAATCCCTTGGTCTTATAGATTACGAACGTGGTTCAAAGCTTGGTGGTAATGGTTTTTGGATCTACAAAGGAACAGGCGCTATTTTAGAATGGGCACTACTTAACTTCTTCATTAGCGAACACTTAAAAGATGGTTATGAGTTTATCTTACCACCTCACATCTTAACTTATGAGTCTGGTTTTACTGCTGGACAATTCCCTAAGTTTGAAGATGATGTCTTTAAGTTAGAACAAGAGAATAAAGGTTACATGCAGTTCCTCTTACCTACTGCTGAAACAGCACTCATCAACTTCCACCGTGGAGAAATCTTAACAGAAGATGACCTACCTAAGAAATATTTTGCTTATACTCCTTGTTATCGTAAAGAAGCCGGAAGTTACCGTTCTGAAGAACGAGGTATGATTCGTGGCCATCAATTTAACAAAGTTGAAATGTTCCAATTTGCTACACCTGAGCAATCTGAAGAAGGCCTTACTGAATTAGTAGCCAAAGCTGAATCACTAGTTCAGAAATTAGGTTTACACTATCAGTTAAGTAAACTCGCTGCTGGCGACTGTAGCGCTTCAATGACCAAAACACTGGATATTGAAGTTTGGATTGAAAGTATGGGTGTATATAAAGAAGTTTCTTCTGCGTCAAACGCTGGCGAATACCAAGCTAGACGTGGAAACATGAAATACAGACGTAATGCAGATAAGAAAACTGCCTTTATGCATACACTAAATGCATCAGGTCTTGCAACTAGCCGTTTGATCCCTGCAATTCTTGAGCAACATCAACAAGCTGATGGTAGTGTTATCATTCCTGAAGCCTTAAGACCATTCACTGGTTTTGATGTCATCAAACCTCAATAATAGACATAATAATAGGACTGCACTGATTGTGCAGTCCTTATTTATTATCATGATATAAATTTTATAAAACCATTGTAATCTTCAAAGTCATCTGTATAGGTGGCTTTTTTAAATTCCAAATTATACATCTCACATCTGGCAGACAATGTATCTTCGTCATCAAAATCAAAACCGATAATAATGCAATGTTTGGAATCCAGTTCAAACGTATATCTGTACCCTTCTCCAATGGTTACAAACTTTTCGTTTGTGTGGAAAGGCGGTGCATCATTGTCAATAATCATAAATGCTTCAAAGGTCTGTGAGAACATTTGGCTTTCTTCTATGGTCTTCTCAAAAGCTTCTTTTAACAAATATTGAACATCTGGTTTATAGGATGCTTTTATCTTGGCTGCTTGTTCAAGTTGATACCAAATTGGGGCAATGGATCCTGCAATCGTCTCAAAGACAAGCTGATTCGTTTCATCGGTTATAACTGAGTCACCTATATCAAAAAGCGTCATTACACCTAATAGTTTAACATCCTCCTCCATTATATAGATTGGGACCATCAAACAACCACTGTATCTACCCTCAATTCCACTCAGATATGTTTTACCTAAGATATCTTCTGCTTCTTGTATGGTACTGGCAAGTATAGATTCTCCAAAAAATAATTTAGCTGTTTTTTGTCCTATAAGGATAGATTCATCTAATTCGTCACAGTTATTATGTTTAATAATCGTGATACGTTTATCTTCAACCTTACCAACAAAACCACATTTGACATCATATGTCAAAGCCATAGTAGACATCGCTACTTCTAGAAGTTGATCAATGGTTGTTGAACTATTAATATTTTTAACCATACGGTTTAACTGGTCTAACATCTGCAGTTGTTGGTTCATTTTCAGTTTTTGCTCTTCAATTGTAATCAATTGATTAGCATTGGCAATAGAGATATAGAGATAGGCTGCGAGACTCTCAATAAGTTCTAGGAGGCCAGTGCCATAGACACGATCATTCACCCTCTTACTTAAGCTGACAAACCCAACGCACTGACCTTCTTTACAAAGAGGTACGATTAAGACACTTTCCAAGTCATCAATCAAGGGCTGACCATTACCGAAAGCAGTACAAAATGTATCATAATCCTCTTTAACTGTAAGGTCATAATATGTCTTCTTAGCCAAATCATTGGATTCACTTGTTTGAAAAGCAAATTTTTCAATAGGCGTTCGATCCATTGATAAGACATGATTGTATGCATTCAACTTAAACTTTTCTGAAATAGAGTCATATAAGTAAAGGGCTGTAGACGTTGACTGTGTCAATTCACTAAAGACACTGATAGATAGCTGGGCAATGGTGTTTATATCATGGGTACCGAGCAATACCTTAGAAGATTGGTTTATAGCAAAAAGGCTAAAGACTTTCTCATCTAGTCTTTTCCGTACAGCCTCTAACGCGTAAAAAGAATCATAATTCGTTAAGGCATTATAAAAGAGATTCATCAAGGCGGTAGCAATAATCTGATCCTGATCATCAAAAGACACTTTACCTTCATCTCTATCCATAATAACAATACCATACATTTTTTTATCCATTACAAGAGGTATACCTAAGCTTGCAGGGAACTCTTCTGAAAGTGTTTCAGGCAATATTCTTTTTATATCGTCTTCATGAAATAGGCCTGCGTGAAGCATCACACTGTCTTCATATTGTGGTTCAACCGGAAAGCTATATGAAGCATTGGCATAATTTTCCATCTTAATAACACGATAATCATCACCAACTTTGGCAAATATCGCTAGTCTGTCTACCACAATAAGCTCATTGACAAAATCATATGCATAGTCAATAAGCTGTTCAATTTCAAAACGACCAGAGAAAAATTCTATGGCATGAATCATACTCTTAAAACGATAAAGTAATGACTGGTCTTCCATAATGGTTCCTCCCTTTATACTTTCTTAAGTTCGTTACCAGATAGATAATACGTTATGGCACCTTTTTCAGGTTCTTTTACCCATGAGCTATGTTTCCCAAGATTTAGCTGGACTTTAGGATGGACACTGTTACCAATCACAATTTCACCTTCACCCTTAGATTTCAGGTAGGTCATGGTTCTTTTGTGTTTTTCAAGAAGAATCTTTAAGTTCTTCTTTAATAAGTCAAATGAATCTTTGAATTTATCCAATTCCTCTTTCTTAAGAGGATCTGTTGCAGCCACCATCTCAAGGATGGCCATTTTCTGCTGAACTTCCTTCATTTTATCTTTAACCTTTTCAATTGTTTCATTGATAAAGTCATATTCTTCTTTTACTACACTACGTTTAAACCCTTCAACAGTGATGATTGTTGGCACTTCAGTTCTGTTACCAATGCTACCAACACTCACTCTAATTCGTGAGTGAATTGAGCCGCCAATTATTTTACTATCAAAAGCATCAAATACAACTTCTTGAGCCTTAATTTTTGCGTTCATAGCATAATATCCAATGTGTACTGTACCACCACACTCGATTTCACAATCCGCTGCAAATTTAGTGAACAAATCACCATCACAGATTATCTTGGCTTTACCTTTACCAGCTATGCCACCTCTAATATATATACTACCCTCACGACTTTCAATCTGATCCACACCACCAACGCCAAGATCACCTTTGATTTGTATATCTTGGTCTGCAACTACTGAAAAATTATCTTCCACAACACCTGCAATATCTACATAACCGTCAAAATCAACATTTCCAGTCTTAAAAGATACCTCTCCATCAATCTCTAGATAATTACATACACCAATCTTGTTATTTTCGACAACAATTGCACCAGTTTTTGAAGCGTATAAGATAGTTTTATCTGATTCTTCGTTATATTTCTCAACAACTGATTTCTTATCATAATTCAGCTTTTCTTGGAGCCCTCTCAGAGCTGGGATGATTTGACCAGTAACAGTTTTACCTGGTACACCTTCCTTTGGTTCAATACGTTCTCCAAGCCAGTCACCTTTCACTGCCTTATTGATCAGATTTAGTTCATAGTGATTGACATTACCATTAGAAAAAGTCTCAGGTTGTGCATCTTTGATTTCATAATAAGTCACTACAGCATCATCACCTTTAATAGGTAATGATCCTTTTGCTACTTCAAAACGTTCCAACGGTTTAACTTTCTTGGCGATTTCTCCAACATCAAAACCATAAACCACATTATGACGACCTAATACATTAATGATTTCTGCAACAACGTCTTTGTCTTTCATAGCTTCAAACTCAATTGCTGTCGCATTGATAAGACAAGTTGCACTTAACTTGTCTTTTGATATACCTATTTCGAACATCGGCTTTATTTCACCGAGTGGTGTTCGTTTACCACTTGCATCTTTAATTGCAGACATGACCGCAACAATCTGGGTCACTTTTACCCTAGGATAGTCTACCAATACTTCATTAAGACTGTTCATGCTATAACCAGCCTTTTTCACCTTAAGAAAATATTCCGTGCCATCCTCTATAAGATCAATGTATTCATTTGAGAAAATAATTGGATCAAACAAAATGTTACCTCCTAATAGCCCCATATTACAGAAGTACTTTGTTACAAAAGATTTATAAGCCATTTGTTTAGTAATTGCTTCCCTACAATAACAATTGCTAAACAGGCATACATAATAATGATAGTTCGTAAATCAATTCCTTCTATTGCAATCCCCATTGCAACAGCCGCAGCTGGTGGATGTTCACTGTCTGTAATGACCATAAGAAAGATACATAATCCTACAGCTAATGCCACCAAGAAGTTTTCAATATTATACGTACTTAATTGAGAAATGAAATAACATAATGCACCAACACTGATTCCTATTGTATAACCACCTATAACATACCTAGGTCTAGAACTACGTATGTGTGGCATCGTAAAAAGTATAAAAACCGTTGCACCTAAAGATGCAATTGTTGCTGTTTGCATAAAAACATCCATAAAAACGGATATAACAAACAGAATTACAGAGGCAATCAAACACTGTAAAATATATTTCGATCTATTTTTTTTGAACTTATCATCAATAAATCTCATATATATAGGCCTCCTGATTCATTATAATGCATAGAAAGAACTATTCCAACATAAATTTACATATTTTTAAAAAATAATTGTTGACAGTACTCAAGTTTTCAACTAAACTGTTAGAGTATGTTTAGATGACATTGCGACTATTCCCCGCAAAATTATGTTTAAACAAGTCTGACATTCGGAGGTGAAAGAATGGCAAATATTAAATCAGCAAAAAAGAGAATCAAGATAGCAGCGACTAGAACAGCTAGAAACAAAGCAGTTAAGTCTCGTGTTAAAACTGAACTTAAGAAATTTGATGCATTAGTTGAAGCTGGAGATAAATCCGCGGCAGAAGCTCAATTAATCGTTGTAACTTCTTATATCGATAAAGCTGAAACAAAAGGCGTGTTCCACAAGAGAACAGCAGCTAGAAAAGTTTCTAACTTAAGCAAAACAGTCAACAAAATGGCTTAACCAAACATTTAAAGCACGTGTATACGTGCTTTTTTTATTGCAAAGATTTCTTCACTCTACAAGCCACTATACTTGATAATGAGCTGTTCTACTGCAAAATCTGCATGAAAGACTCCGGTTCTTATATCAATCTCAGTTTGAAGTGCATCCCCTAAGGCCTTTTCAAGTTTGGAAATATTAAACCCTCTACTCTGTTCTAAACTCTTACGAACAATAAACGATTGCATCTTCAACTTCTTAGCAATATCATTCTGGCTCAGACCTTCACCATTATACAACATTGTCTTATACATCAATCGAAATTGTCTTGTTAACATAAAAAGGATTCTGTTAGCTGGTTCTTTAGATAATAATAAATCATGGTATAACTTTATAGCCCTAGCCCTACGTTTAGTACCCATACACTCTACTAAATCAAATATTTTACTCTCAACACTCTTCTGACATATTTCTTCAATGGCTTCTTTTGTTGCAATCTCCTCTTCACCAAGAAAGTGAGATAGTTTCTCTAGTTCATTCTGTAGGATGGTTAAATCACCACCAATATAGTGAATCATAAAACGAGCCGTCTCAGAAGAAATCTTCTTATCATACTTTGCCAAACCTCTAGCAATATATTTAACAAGCTCACTTTCACCTAAATATGGAAACTCAACAATGTGACCCAATTTCTTGATGGTCTTATATAACTTTTTACGTTTATCAATCTGTTGTTCAGCTACGATTAAGTAGGTTGTGTCTGGTAGATGATCTAAAAGGTCTGCCAAATCATTGCTATACTTATTTTTTCCAAACAGATCTAAATCTCTAAGGACAATAACACGGTTATCTGCAAAGAATGGCATGGTATCCATACTATCTCTAATGGATTCAATGGTGGTCTTCTTATCTTGAAAGACATCATAGTTCATGGTCATATCACCACCAGCAATCATTACTTCAACCGATTTATTCAAATAAAAATCTAACATAAACTTTTCATTACCATAAAAAAGCATGATTCTAGCCATGTTGTTATTTTTAATCATTTCTTTAAGTGCTTTCATTGGTTCTCCTTGATATGAGGTAAAACTTGTATTTCACCGTCTTTGTATATGATTTTAATCTGTCCTGATTCCTTTGTCTGATATACAGCATCAGAGTATGACTCGATTCTAGCTAATACACCGCCATTTGGATGTCCATAAATATTATGCCTTCCAACAGAAATCAAACTTATAAGTGGATCGATTTGATTAAGAAACACTTCACTGCTACTTGTTTTAGATCCATGATGAGGGATTTTCAAGACCTCTACTTGACCAAGTCTAAGTCCATATGCCTCCACAAGTTCTTCTTCATCTTCTTGATAAATATCTCCAGTAATTAGCATATCAAACTCATCAAGGGTTACTAAGGATACTATGGAGTTTCTATTGTTATCGTCAACTTGCATATCTAACATTGGATATAGAAAATCTATCGTAAGATCCTCTATTCGTAGAGTATCCCCTTGTGAAACATAAATAAGCTGAATACCCTTTGATTGTGCTAAAGAACGAATTCGATCTATCTGCTCATCTTTATAGCTTTTATAAGCTATTGGTAATACAATATTTCTAATATCTACGTGTTCAACGAGTTCAATTATACCATAACTGTGGTCAAAATCACTATGGCTTATTATAGCATAATTCACTTCCCCAATACCTTTTTTAGCCAAATAAGGATATAAGACCCTACTTCCTACATTGTCACCAGAAAGTCCCACTTGTCCACCTGCATCAAATAGTAGAGTATAACCTTTATAATGGGCAAATAGTGCATCTCCATTACCAACATCCATCATATTTATTTCAAGTGTATCATGGTTAGCATACCCAAAAGATATAATACAAGTGATTGTAATAAGAAAGAGGGCCAGTACATATAATCGTTTAAATTTCAGAACAAGCAATATAATCATTAAATAGTAGCTAACTATCAGATAAATATTAATTTGGCCAACCATAATTGAACTAAAAGGCATGTTAGAAATAATACTTGTCACGTGATTCATGTAATTAATTAGAAAGAAGACGCTCCCCATCAAAACTTTCCCTATGGTTACAGATAGACTTGTAATAATCGTAGCTATAAGTCCTAGTGATAATATAAAAGTAATAACTGGTAGTATAAGTAAATTGGCGAAAATACTATAAAGGGGCACATTGTTATAAAAATAAATCAAAAGTGGCGTAATACCAACTTGTATAGCAACCATGACTCTTACACTCTTAAGCAAAGTGTTGTCAACATCTCCAAACGGTAGTATAGGTGTGATATAAAATATACTTGCAACTGCTGTAAAAGATAATAAAAATCCAGCAGAAGTCAACTGAAATGGATTGAATAGCAACATACTCATTACTGCTAAAGCTAAAGCTACATGATGATCATACTTCCTATAAAAGATATTATGGCCCAAATAAATAGCCATCATTACTGTCGCTCTTATTGTTGAAATGTGGGCTCCTGTATACAGCGTATAAGCAACAAGCATCACTAGTACAATCCAACTATTAATCTTTAAAGATGGTCTAATAAGTTCCATAAATCCAAGTAGTAAGAAGGCAATCATAGATACATGTAAACCTGAAATAGCTAGTATATGGATGACGCCAGTCCTTTGATAGAGTAGGCGACTTTCTCCATCCACATTATTTAAACCAAGAATCATGTTAGATAAAATATCAGCTTCCCTTTCCGGAAGTACAAGCCTAATATTACTATAATGATGATTTCTTAATCTTTGTAAACCTCGTCTAAGCGAAAATGAAGGTCTACTTAAGCCATCAAGTTCTCCAGATATTCGGCCTATAACCATAGTTTCTTTGTAATATTTCTGGCTGTCAAAACCACCTTCATTGTAAGTTGGCTCTATGAATAGGTTCTCACCTTCAAAACGAACAAAGTCACCTACATCTACATGGTCATTGCTATAAATGATAAGTTTGAAATTTTGCTTTAGGCCATTCTCATCATACCAAGGTTTAAGTACATACTTGCAACCATCTATTGCTTCTTCCGAACCAATAATTCGACCTTCTCCTTCTACGAAAGATAGGCCATTAAACATTTGCAAAGTTTTGTTATAGGCAATATCTGTAATCCCAACATATAGCAACATTAATAGACCTATACTTACAAATAGGAATCGATGGCTATAGACGGGATGTTTTAGTTGTATTGTGTAGCTGAGAAATACAAGAAGGAGAAGGATAATAAGCGCTACTACCCCAACCCTCCACAGAAAGGCACCAGCTATTACACTGATGCCACACCATACCAATGGTCTTTTCATTTGACTCCCCCCGAAATCAACTTTATTCTGACTCTATAAGTGCTATATTGTATTCAAATAATTCAGAAAAATCTACATGTCCCTTAAAATCAACAGTTTTGACACCTTCTATCAGAAATTGGACTCTAGAAATGTTACGTCTTTCTGTTAAGGTATTGACAATACTATAGATGGTCATCAGCTCCCCAGTTGAACCACCATAATGATTGCTCTTAAATTCTTCATTAAAGTCTATATAGGCTACGCCATTATTAATATTTATGCTCTTAATCGTTGTTCCATCAGGGTATGGGACGTAAACATCATAACCTTCTGGGACAATTGCAAGGGCTTGTAACATCTTAAGTTCTAAGTCTTCATCGTTATTAATTGTAATCTGATGAGGAATGGGTACTAAGTACTCACCTTGACTGTCTGGATAATATAGAATCACATCAACAATTTCATGACCATAGGCATCACCAGTCACTGTGATGACATCTTGCTCATAAAATGGTCCATAAACAATGCCTTCACCATTCTTCATTGGTAGCCCATCTACGTAGAATTCTACATAGTCAATGCCTTCAATAGCTGTTAAGCTCTTGATCAAGGATACTCTACAAAGAAGCATCTCTACCTGATTCATTTGCTCAAAGCTTCTGTTAACATTAATCTTAACACCACTTCCATTCACTTCAAGAGAATCAATCAAATCATCTCCAGGAATGGTCGGATATAGGTCTTCTTCATCAGAACCTTGGCTAAGTATTGTCACAATGTCAGTTATCTGTGAATTAATACTTGTTTTGTCCACTTCAACACATAACTCTACCAATTCGTCATTGCTAGAATTTGCCAAAAATATATTCAATTCATTTTCTGTCACTTCTTCTACCATAGGCGTCTCTTGGACCTCTGGTCCCTGACATCCGGTTAGAATCATTATAAGTCCTAGGTATAAAGCAAGTTTTTTCAAGCAATCACCACACTTCTGTTGTAAATTGTCTACTTACAGTTTAACGAAAATATATTACCGTTTCTCTACTTACCTATTAAATAACTATGAAATTAAAGGTTGTGATAGGGGCAAACGTACTATAAAGGTTGTCCCAACCCCTTCTTTACTTGAACATTTAATATTACCACCATGCATAAGAACTGTTTTATGGACTATATTAAGACCAAGTCCTGTACCACCGGTGTCACGTGAACGGGTCTTATCCACCCTATAGAATCGATCAAATACCCTGTGTACACTATCTTGAGGTATACCAATACCTGTATCTATAACCTTAATAATCATATCTCTATGGTCTGCGTTGATCGTCACAGTAACTTTCCCAAAAGGTTCGTTGTATTTAATACCATTCTCGATTAAATTCATTAACACTAAATATAGCTTTGTTTCGTCAACATAGGCGTTCACATCCCGAAAGCTCTTAATCTCAAGGACAATGTCCTGTTTCTCTGCCACCGGCTTTAACATACGCATAACTTGCTCTATTAATCTGTTAACACTTAAGTAGGTAATATTCAACTTATTATCCTTCTTATCTAAAGTTACCAGTGTTAATAAATCATTAATAATTTGGGTTTCTCTGTCTACCTCTGAACTTATATCCTCCATAAATTCCTTATAGAATTCAAGGGGTGCATCTTCTTGGGTTAATAAAGCTTCTGCTAACACCTTCATTGAACTTAAAGGTGTTTTTAATTCATGTGATACATTAGCAACAAACTGCTGTCTTGAACTATCAATTTCTTCGACCGTAACCAACATTTCGTTAAATGCATCACCAATTTCCTCAATTTCATAATTACCTTTAATAGTAATCCTTTCATCGATATGACCTTCTGACACACGTTTAATATGTTTTAAGAATTGTCTAAATGGTTTGGTTAACATAGATGAGAAATACACGTTCAATATAAGGACACCTAAGGTTAAGGCCAGTAGCAACAAAGAAATCATACTCAGAATACGATCTAAGGTTGCGCTAAGAGCTGTTGTACTACCAATCAACATTGTCACTCCAATAATCTCCTCACCATAAGAATCAACTATTGGTACATAAATAGTTATAACTTCATCTACTTCTGTAACAATTTGTTCTTTGGTCCCTTGAAGCATTTGAAGCACTTCTTTGGAACTATAGGTTTTGCCTTCCTCAAAATGATTGGAGTCATACTCAACTTCACCAACATTATTAAGAATAAGAAAACGATAAGTCATAACTGTTTGAATGTCTTCTAGAAAAGAAGATCTACTAGTATAATCAAAATACTGTTCTAAACTCAGCTTAGTACTTATGATATTCCCTTGTTTTAACATTTCAGATTTCATCTGGGCAATACTATCATCACTAATAGAATTAAAAATGAACATTGTTAAAAGTAGCAATGGGAGAATCCCAATTGCTACCAATGACATAAATAATTTAGTTCGTATGCTGTTAAAAAACCTGATTTTAGTGTTGATAATAATATCCAACGCCCCATTTCGTATGAATATAAGTTGGCTCTCCTGGATCTGGCTCAACTTTCTCTCTTAGCCGTCTTACATGAACATCAACCGTTCTAACATCACCTGGGTAATCATAACCCCATACAACGTTAAGCAAGTTCTCTCTACTGTAAACTTTATTAGGGTGATTTAGGAATAGTTCAAGCAGATCAAATTCTTTAGCTGTAAGATTCACTTCTGTTTCACTTACAAAAACACGACGGCTTTCAACTTCAAGTCTAATCTCACCTGAAGTTAATATTAAACGATCTTGTTCATCATCATTTTTCGAAGCACTAGACCGTCTCATAATAGCTTTTATTCTAGCTTTTAGTTCTAGAATATTAAATGGCTTGGTCATGTAATCATCAGCGCCATATTCTAGACCGAGGATTTTGTCCATATCATCACCTTTGGCTGTTAACATAATAATTGGAACTTTAGAGAATTCCCTGATCTGCTGACAAACACCTAGGCCATCAATTTTGGGCAACATAACGTCTAACACAATTAGGTCATAGTCATTATTCTTAGCTTGTTCTAAAGCCTGTTCACCATCATAAGCTACATCTACGTCGTAATTATCTTGTACTAGGCCATACTTAATCCCTTTTACAATCGATTTCTCATCATCTACTACCATAATTTTTTTATTCATTTCTCACACTCCATCATATGACTATGTCATTCTTTATTTTGTTAAACATGGCTTCTTTAATGCCGTCGACTAACATAATATCTTCAATCCTTTTAAAAGGACCATGTTCATTTCTATAATCTATTATTGCATTTGCCTTATTCTCACCTATACCTGTTAAAGTTATAAGTAGTTCTACCTGATCTTTATTAATGTTAATTTTACCATTCACAGATACTTGGCTGTCTGCATTAATCACTTCTTCTTTTGATGGCACATGAATCTGTTCACCATCAAATACTTGTCTAGCCAGATTCAGATAATCTTCATTCGCTTCGTCTTTAAATCCACCAGCTTCTTCAATAAGCTCATAAAGCCTTATTTCTTCAGCTACTTGATAAACGCCAGGCTTATGAACTTCACCAGTAAGATGTACAACTATTTGCTCCACCACTTGCTGCACTTCCTTGTCTTCTTTGGCGAAAACTTCATCTTTGATTGACAAAGTAGTACCTTCTGTCTGCTCTTGATTTAAGTAAATGAATGCAGAAACAAGCACTAACAGGACAATGACGCCACCATAAACATATTTCATTTTACCCTCCTCTTACTAACTCCCCAGTTAGTTCAGAACTTTAAATACTAATTATTATCTTTAAACCTTCTTTACAATACATACACAAAGGCTCATATCTCTAGTCACACTCTATATTACATAATAATCCGGTTAAATACAACAATATTGAGGCTTTTTAACATCTATGTAATGATTTATGGTAAAATATCGATATCTACTCAAAAGGAGCAATCATATGAACCATGGATTCATACGTGTAGCCGCTGCAACCCTTAATACAAAGGTAGCAGACTGTGCTCATAACACACAACAAATTATAGAAATGATGAAGGAAGCTGTCGCAGGTGACGTTTCTGTTTTGGTGACTCCAGAACTTGGCATCACGGGTTATACTTGTAGTGATCTTTTTCACCAACATCATTTATTAGAAGAAGTAAAAAAACAATTAGCCATCCTAAAAGAAGCCACTGTCGGCCAAGAAATCGTATTGATTGTTGGTGCACCACTTTCTATAGGAAATGGTCTTTATAACTGTGCCCTTGTCATCTCAAAGGGTGATATTCTTGGTGTTAGTCTAAAAAGTTATATTCCTAATTATGGCGAATTTTATGAGAAAAGATGGTTTGTCAGTGGGCATCAAGTGACTGTTGATTCTATACATCTTTTAGGCCAAGATGTTCATGTAGGTACACATCTACTCTATCAACACAGTCAGTACCAGAACATAACATTTGGTATCGAAATATGTGAAGACTTATGGACACCAACGCCACCAAGTGGTCCGATGGCAACAGCTGGAGCTACTCTTATATTCAATCCATCCGCTAGTAATGACTTGGTTGGTAAAAGTCAATACCGTAAGTCACTCATCAAAAATCAATCTGCCAGAACCATGACTGCTTATGTCTATGCATCTGCTGGTTACGGCGAATCTTCTACCGACTTAGTCTTTGGAGGACAATGCCTTATAGCTGAGAATGGAAGCATTATTAACTCTAACAAACGTTATATTATGGGTAATCAATTAACTATTGCTGATGTAGATATGGAACGTCTAATAGCTGATCGCCATAAAATGATAACTTACAATGATTTATCAACCCTACATGACGATGTTTATACTTTGATACCTTTTAACATTCGTCTTAAAAATACTGAAATCATGCGGTTTGTTGATCCTCATCCATTTGTCCCTAGTGACCAACACAAGAGAGATGAGCGTTGTGAGGAGATTTTCTCAATTCAAGCCTTAGGTCTTGCTAAGCGATTAGACCATGTTAACGGTGCAAAAGTTGTTATCGGTATATCAGGTGGTCTTGATTCAACTCTAGCTTTACTTGTTTGTGCTAAGACCTTTGACTTACTAGATAAAGACCGTAGCAACATCATCTGCATTACCATGCCTGGATATGGTACAACAGACAGAACCTATAACAATGCCTGTGCTCTAGTAGAACATCTTGGCTGTACCTTAATTGAAATTAATATAAAGGCAGCTTGTGAGCAACACTTTAAAGATATTGACCACGATGCAAGCATTCATAACATTACTTATGAAAACACTCAAGCCCGTGAACGTACCCAGATTTTAATGGATTATGCAAACAAAGTGAATGGACTGGTTATTGGAACAGGCGATTTATCCGAGTTAGCTCTTGGCTGGGCAACTTACAACGGAGATCATATGTCCATGTATGGTGTTAACACATCAGTGCCAAAAACTCTTGTAAGGTACTTAGTACAATGGGTTGCTGAGAATGAAGTACGCGAAGATGCCAAAGACATACTAATGGATATCTTTAATACTCCAGTTAGCCCCGAACTTCTCCCACCTGATGAAAATGGTGATATTCAGCAAAAAACTGAAGAAGTCGTTGGTCCCTATGAACTCCATGATTTTTTCTTGTATTACTGCGTAAGATTCGGCTTCAGGCCTTCTAAAATATATGAGTTATCAAAAATTGCATTTGAAGGTACTTATGAACCTGACACCATCAAAAAATGGTTGGCCACCTTCTACCGCCGTTTCTTCTCTCAGCAGTTCAAACGATCATGTTTACCCGACGGACCTAAAGTTGGTTCAATCAACTTATCACCACGTGGTGACTGGCGTATGCCAAGCGATGCAGTATCCGCTTCTTGGTTAGAAGAAATTCAAAATCTATAAGACAAAGGCTTTAGATCTAGTATATCAGGTCTAAAGTCTTTTTTTGTCCGCTAATAGCAGAAATTCCTGTTTAAATTCACTATTTATTGAGAGTTTAAAAGAAATATGCTAAACTATGGCTAGTTAATCGATTAATTGGAGGCTATTATGGATTTTGGTAAAGGATATTTTAAGACTTTTGAACAAGGTTTAGAACGTGAATGGGTGGTTACCAATGGACTTGGTTCATATGCAGGCAGTTCAATCATTGCTGCTAACACAAGAAAACACCATGGCTATTTGATTGCTAGTTTAAGGTCACCTGTGAAACGTCATCTTATTTTGGCAAAAACTGATGAAAGAATTGTACTTGAAGGAAAAACCTATGATCTAGCGACAAACCGTAGACCTATGTGGATAGAGTCCGGTCAAGACTTTCTTCAAAGATTTCACTACACCACCCACCCTATTTTCACCTATCAAGCAGAAGGTACTTTTATTGAAAAATCAATCATACTAGAACGTCATAAAAACACGGTTTTGGTCTCCTATAAGGTAACGACAGGTTCTAAGGCTGCTGATTTATATATCAAACCACTTTACAACTTCAGAGATCACAACCAAAGGTCTGAACGAGCTGGTCTTAATTTTGATACCTCAATAAATGGCAGCGACTACAGCTTGATACCTCATGCTAATAGAGACATAAACATTAAAACATATTTGAATGATGGGAAAATCATCCAATCTGAAAGCAATTATGACGAAGACATGATGTACGATACTGAAATTGCAACTGGTATGACTGCTATAGATAATCACTATACACCGATTGAATATCTAGTACATCAAGAAGCCTATACAAGTAAAACTTACAATCTTATTTGTAGTATTGAAGATAAGCCGAATAGAGATGCTTCATCTATAAGAAATAATTACTTGTCATACTATGAGGCTCTAAGACTACAATCAGGTTACATTGAAGGAACAATGGCACATCTAGTTCACGCATCAGATCAATTCATTGTTGACCGCACTTCTACTGGTCTAAAAACTGTATTGGCTGGACTACCTTGGTTTGCCGACTGGGGTCGAGATACCATGATTGCTTTACAAGGACTGACTCTACCGACCAAACGATTTGATGATGCTAGAGATGTCCTACTTACTTTTGCAAAATATGTCCATAAGGGCCTTGTACCCAATATGTTTCCCGATGAGGGGTCTGACCCCTTGTATAACACTGTTGATGCTTCCTTGTGGTACTTCTACTCTGTCGATCAATATCTTAAGTACACTGGCAGTGAATCGGATTATGCCTTTATTAAAGAGCATATCTTCCCAAAACTCAAAGAAATTATAACAGCCTACAAAAATGGTACTCATTTCTCAATATACATGGATGATGATTCTTTAATACATGCTGGTTCTGGTGTTGATCAAGTCACTTGGATGGATGTTCGTGTTGGTGAATGGGTTGTTACACCAAGGCATGGTAAACCTGTTGAAATTAACGCCCTTTGGTACAATGCCCTTAAAGTCGTGGAAAAGTTATGTGAGTATTATGGAGAAAAATCAACGAGCTATAGGATATTATCTGATAGGGTTAGAGAAAGTTTTAATGCTAAGTTCTGGAATGCTTCTGAGAATTGTTTATACGATGTTGTAGATAAGAATGACCCTAAGGTTAGACCTAACCAAATATGGGCGGTATCCCTTCCTTACATAATGTTAGACAAAGAGAAAGCTAAAGCAGTCGTTCACAAAGTTGTTAATGAACTTTATGCAACTTATGGACTAAGAAGTTTATCACCAAAAGATCCTGAATATAAAGGGATCTATAAGGGTAAGTTAATCGTCAGAGATGGTGCTTATCACCAGGGTACAAGCTGGGGCTTCCCTCTTGGTGGACTTATTACTGCTTATACAAAAGTATATGACCACACACCAGAAGCCATAGCCTATGCTAAGAAGCTACTTGACCCTATAGAAGACCACCTAAGAGATGGTTGCATTGGGTCTATAGCAGAGATCTTCGATGGTGATGCGCCAAATATCTCCAGAGGTTGTTATGCACAGGCTTGGAGTGTTGGTGAGGTGCTTAGGGCTTATCATGAGGATATTATTCCTTATTTATAACAGATAGATAGTTAGATGGTTAGTCTGTTAGTTAGATAGACAAATGAAAAAAGACTTGCATTTGCTTGCAAGTCTTTTTTATATTTCTTTTGAGTGTCATTCTCGCAGAGAATCCACTTACCTTCAAAATCTGGACAGTCAGCGACTGTGACAAAAATTCATCATTCAACGCTTATTTCGGTCTTTCTAACTAACTGACTAACTATCCGACTTAATACTATCTAACTGTCTACTATCTGACTATCTAACTGTCTGACTTTCTACTGTCTGACCATCTGACTTACTACTATCTGACTAATTACTAACCAACAACCACTCGAGACTTCCCTGCTTTCTTAGCCTTATACATAGTCTCATCTGCCTTAGCCAAAAGGTCTTCAGCATCTGTAATATTCATAGATTTCATATAATTAACAATACCTATGGAACTAGACAACTTATTTTTACCCATGATCTTCACTTCACCGTGTAATTTCTTTCTAAGTTCTGTCTTAAATCCATCACGATCAAGTATGGCCTTGTGCATACGTTCAGCAATAGTTTTAGCCACATTGTAGTCACCTTGTCTAAGTAAAATGACAAATTCATCTCCACCATAACGTCCAACTATATCATTGTCCCTAACGTTCTCTTTTAGAATGCCTGCTACCAACTCAAGTAAGAAATCTCCAATCTCATGACTGAAGGTATCATTATAGTATTTGAAGTTATCAAGATCAATAAAAACAAGGGCAAAGTTCTCTTCTTTACCTGCATTAACCAGCTCAATGGTCGTCTGTAAATCTCTTTGGAACTGATGACGATTATATAAACCTGTTAACATATCTGTTGAAGCAAGTTCATGTAACTTATTGTTAGTTTTCTCAAGTTCCTCATTCATTGTACCAAGTTCTTTATTACGGCTGACAATTTGATAATTCAAGTCGGCTAAGGTTTGGGTACGCTCCTTAATTAACTCTTCAAGGTTATCTGTATGAGCAACAATTGTATCTGCCATGTTATTAAAGGACTGAGCTAGTTGACCAATCTCATCTTTAGACTCGATTTTAGCACGAATACCTTTTACGCCTGTTGTGAACTTAGTGGTTACATTAATAAGAGATTCTATAGGTTTGGTTATATCTTTTGCTAAGAAATAAGACACAGCACCTGATAATATAACAAGCAATACAAAAAGCAAAGCCATATTGCCTATTAAGCTACCAACCGTTGAATAGATGGTTGACTTATATAAAGTCACCATTACGTACCAATCTGCTGCGCCATCAATTCTGGCAAAAGTCACATACTCTTTTTCACCATCATCATTTTTGAAAACATCCATACCGCTTTCCATCTCATAAACGGCAGTTAACATTTTCTCTACAGAACTTTCATCTTCATCTTCTATGATGAGTGATTCTCCAAGAATCAGATCTGCATCTTTATGACTAATAATCAACCCACTCTTATTAACAACCCATACATGACCAGTTTCTCTAACACTTTCTTTAGATACTAAATCTACTAAGTCACTAACTAGTATGGTGGACCCTAAAATACCTTTAACAGATCCATTAACAACAACTGGCACCATAACATTAAAAGTCGGTTGCTTAAATGTACTATCTTCAATGACTTCTGTCACTACAGTTACGTTAATACCTGCCATAGCTGACTTATAATCATCACTTACCAATGTTTTCTCAATGCCAAGTGTATCTGTCATCACACCGTCACTATTAATATAAAAATAACGGCCATATACCTGACTATTTAGTTCAGCTGCTTCCCTTAGCAAAGGCACCATAGTTACGGCATCTAGAGTCTGAACTTCTTGGGTGACGCTTAGTAGCTGAACATCTTTAATACGTTCATCTAACCACTTCTCAACTAACTTACTTTTGTCTTGGGCTATAGATAAACTATAGTCATCCGATATGTTTTTTACATGACCTCGATCAATCATAATAACAATGACCGAAAAGACGATCAACATAACCATCACATAAGCAACAAAGGCCATCATTATTTTATTTAAAAGGGATAAATTGGATTTGCTAAACAGATTCATATCTTCCACCTATCTACTAATGTTTTTATATCTATCACTATTATACATGATTTATCATAAAAAGTGGTGAACTCTAGGTGAACAACTTTAACATTTTGTGGTATTATTATCATAACTTATTTGAAAGGACCGCCTATGATTACCTATAATAAAATTAGTAAATCTTATCAAGATAAAATACTTTTTAACAAGTTAACCATACAAATTGATTCAGGAAGTAAAACAGTGATCCACGCCCCATCAGGTAGTGGTAAGACTACACTCATCAAAATGTTATTAGGCTTTGATACACCAGATTCTGGTTCAATTTCTATTGATAATCAGGTTCTCGATAAACACAGCTTACATAACATCCGCAAGAAAATTGCCTATGTCAGTCAAGATGCAGATTTGAATCTTAATACCATTGATATCATCTTAGATGAAATCTTTAACTACAAGGTTAACAAACATATAACCGACTACCAACAGCAATTTGTCGTACTAGCTAGGGAATTCGGACTTGATCATAAGACCCTACACCAGCATGTCAATCAATTATCTGGTGGTGAACGTCAAAGAGTCAGTTTAATCATTGCCCTACTACTTGATAGGGATATCATCATATTAGATGAAATCACATCTGGTCTTGATACCGATCTGACTCAGTGCATCATTAATTATATTTTAAAGCTTGAGAAAACGGTCCTAATTATATCACATGACCCTCAATGGCTTGAATCTGACCAAGTAAAGGTGGTGACCTTATAATGACAACAACTAATCTTGGTTACTTAATTATACTTATTATACCCGTACTTATCTTTAACTATCAGTTTAATATGAAATTAAACCGTAAGGTCATCTATGCAGTCACTAGAATGACCATACAGTTGATGCTTATAGGACTTTTTTTACAGTATTTATTTGACCTTAATAAGCCATTTTTTAATATAACTTATGTCCTCTTCATGATGACTGTAGCAAGTTACTCAATGCTAAAAACAACTAATTTGCCAATTAAACATTTTGGTTTAGCCATATGGTTATCTGTACTCTTACCCCATCTACTAGTACTCTTCTTCTTTAACTTCTTTATAGTGAGTTTAGACAATGTTTTTGAAGCAAGGTATTTAGTACCTATAGGAGGCATGTTACTTGGCAACAGTTTAAGTGGTAATATATTGGCGATTAACACTTTCTATAAACAGTTGAAGACTGAGGAAAAGAAATATTACTATACCCTAGCCTTATCTGCTAATAAAAATGAATCATTAAAACCATATTTCACTTATGCTTTAAAAAGCTCCATTAGCCCAACCATAGCTTCCATGGAAACTATTGGACTAGTAGCACTTCCTGGTATGATGACAGGTCAAATACTTGGTGGTTCTATTCCAATTACTGCTATTAAATATCAAATAGCCATAATGGTTGCTATCTTTGTCACTAGATACTTCACAGCTATACTCGCTATAAAACTAACAAGTCAAAAAGCATTTGATGATTATGATCGTCTTAGGACAGATCTTATTCAGACTTAATATGACATTCAAAAGGCAGGTACAATCTTGTACCTGCCTTTACTTTAATCTCTATATTTAAAAGATTTATGCTTTTCTTTTTCTCTATACATCTCTTTATCTGCATAGTGCATCACTTCATCTAAGGACTCACCATGGTCAGGGTAAATACCTGTACCAACACTTGGTATCATGGAAATCTTGTGGTCAGGAATGTTAAAGTCATTTCTAAACTTCTCTTCAATTCTATCTTTGATGATTACCACTTCACTTTTATCGACTAAGTTTGGTGCGATGAGTAAAAATTCATCTCCCCCCAACCTAAAGACAGCTTCATTGGACCTTGTCACCCCAACTATTATCTCAGCTGTTTTCTTTAAAACTTCATCTCCTATTTTATGGCCATAGGTGTCGTTAATCATCTTAAAGTCATTTAAATCTATTAGAATCAAACCAATTGGCCGCTTACTTCGTTGGGCGTCTGCTAGTAATAGTTCACTATAATCATCTAAAAATAGTCTGTTTAACAAACCTGTTAATCGGTCATGTAATGAATTGTATTTCATTTGATGATTCGCCTTTAACAGGATATAAATAAGTACACTAGCTAAAGAACCCAATATTATACTTACAACAATTAACGCCATTTCAATTACTTCTGTATTATGCCATCCTTTAATTGGTTGTACATACATAACCCAGTTAATTAAGTCATTGCCATCATCAAAATAAAGAGATATTTTTTTATCTATAGCCTCATTTCCTGCTATATAGCTGTTATCATTTAGGGGATTCTCAATTAGATACTCTAACTCAGCTTCATAGGCGTATTGATCAATCAATTCTAGGACTTCATCTGCCTTGAGTACAATAGACATCTGCCCCCAATAACTTCCGCTACCATTTCTTATAGGTAAACGAATGATAAAACCTCTACCACCTTGTACAAGATTAATTGGTCCTACAAAAGCCGTTATAAATTCTTCTTTAGTCCTTAGTACAGCAGCTCTTTGGTTTTCATTCAGGGCTAAATCAACACCAATTGAAGATTCATTCCCTTCTATTGGAAAGTTGTAGATGATGGTTGTATCTTTGATAATTGCAATGTTTCGTATATAATCGATGTTTTCTTCTGTTAAATAGGATAAGTATTCATAAGTTGTTGTTTCATCTGTATCCTCAAAAGTCTGAACGTATGCTAAGTAGCCTTTTAGAAGAAGAATATTTGATTCTATCAATGCGCCTACATCTTCTTGGAACTGATAGAAACTCTCTGTAGTTTTTAAGACTTCGTCTTGATAATCTTGTTGAATTAAATTGTAACCAACAAAAATGCACGTAAAAATAAAGGCTAAACCAACAGCCATCGCAATGATCAGTGTTCTTTTTTTCTGAAATTCCAGATGTTTTTTTAGCATGTGTTTTACCTTCCAAATTAATTATATCATCCTAAAGATAATAAATCTATGTTACATACAAAACGCAAAATTAAAAGGGCCAAGATTAACTCAGCCCTTTCTGATAAAATAGCATCTTCACTATAACAATTATTTCATTTCATTTAGTAATTCTTTTAGTAAATCAATAACCATTTTAGGGTTTGCTTTACCCCTAGTTGCCTTCATCATTTGACCCATCAGCGATTGTATTGCTGCTTCTTTACCACCAAGATAGTCCTCAACTGGTTTAGGATTATTAGCAATAACTTCAAGCGCCATAGTTTTTAGTTCATCTGTATTGCTGTTCTGCTTAAGGCCTTCTTCTTCAACAATAACCGAAGGGGCTTTGCCACTCTCCCATACTTTAACAAAAACTTCTTTAGCAATCTTAGAAGAGATGACACCATCTTCAATAAGGTTAACCAATTCACCCATCAACTTTCCTTCAATTGGTAGATCAGCTTGTTCCTTCTCGTCTTCACTTAAACGACTGAATATTTCGGTAATTATCCAGTTGCCCACTGACTTAGGATTTTTAGAAGCTTTAGCACCTTCTTCAAAGAAATCAGCAATCTTTCTTGAAGCAACAAGTAATTTTGCCTCTGTTGGAGCAATTTTATAGTCTTCTGTATAAATTTTCAATCGTTCATCTGGCATAATTGGTAATTCGTTTTGCCACTTTTCTATGGTTTCATCTGAAGTAATAATTGGCATTAAATCTGGTTCTGGGAAATAACGGTAGTCATGAGCATCTTCTTTTGTTCTCATAGATACGGTCACACCTTTGGCTTCATCCCAACGTCTCGTCTCTTGAACGATGACACCACCAGATTCAATTACTTTGATTTGTCTTTTCGCCTCATACTCAGCTGCTTTAACCGCAAAGTTGAAGGAGTTAATGTTCTTCATCTCAGTTCTTGTTCCAAACTCAGTCTCACCCTTCTTACGAACGGATAAGTTAACATCACATCTTAAAGATCCTTCATTCATTTTACAATCTGATACATCAGCATAAAGTAAAATCGTTCTAAGTTTCTCCATATAGATGCCAACTTCGGCTGGTGATCTAAAATCAGGTTCAGATACAATCTCAATAAGCGGTACACCACATCGGTTATAATCAACCAAGGTACCTGATTCCTCATGGTTAAGCTTACCTGCATCTTCTTCAATATGAATTCTAGTAATCCCTATTTTCTTCACTTCACCATCCACTTCAATCTCAACTTCGCCTTCATAACATAGTGGTAAGTCATATTGAGATACTTGATAAGCCTTAGGTAAATCTGGATAGAAATAATTCTTTCTATCTTGTTTGCTAAACTGATTAATCTTACAGTTTGTCGCAAGTCCTGCTTTCACTGCAAATTCTACAACTTGTTCATTTAATACCGGTAATGTTCCTGGCATACCTGTACAGATTGGACAGCAGTGTGTATTTGGCTCACCACCAAATTCATTTTTACAGCCACAGAATATTTTTGTGTTTGTTTTTAACTCTGAATGGACCTCAAGGCCCATAACAATTTCGTAATCTTGATAACCCATAGTTATGTCCTCCTATAGTCCTGGATTGTCTTTGCTTAAGTTTCTTTGTTGCTCGTAAGTGTAGGCCACATTAAGTATTGTACCTTCATCTAAACCTTTGCCTATAAACTGAACACCAATTGGTAGACCTGCATTATCAAAGCCACTGTTAATAGATAAGGCTGGAAGTCCAGCAATGTTAATTGGTACAGTACAGATATCATTTAAGTACATCTCAACTGGGTTGTCTACTTTTTCACCTATTTTAAAGGCTGTTGTAGGTCCAGTAGGTGTCATAACAACATCATATGCGTCAAATAGTTGATCAAATTGTTGTTTAATAAGTGTTCTAACTTGTTGGGCTTTTTTATAATAAGCATCATAGTAACCAGAACTAAGTGCATAAGTTCCAAGCATAATACGACGTTTAACTTCTGGACCAAATCCTTCGTCTCTACTTTGTTTATAAAGATCAACAAGGTTGTCAAACTCTTTTGCTTGATGGCCATACTTAACACCATCAAACCTTGCTAAGTTTGAAGAAGCTTCTGCAGAAGATATAAGGTAATAAGAAGATAAAGCATAATCTGTCATACCCATAGATACTTCGTCAACAATTGCGCCTGCTTCTTTTAGTTCTTCAGCAACTTTTAACACTGAAGCTTTAACCTCTTCTTGAATACCTTCACCCATAAATTCTTTTGGGACAGCAACCTTAAGACCTTTCACATCTCCAGTTAAGAAAGATGTGAAATCTGGTGTATCAACTGGTGCTGAACTAGAATCCATCTCATCATAACCACAGATTAAGTTAAGAGCAATGGCTGCATCTTTAACATCTTTGGTTAATGGACCAATTTGATCAAGAGATGAGGCAAATGCGATTAGACCATATCTAGATACACGACCATAGGTAGGTTTAATCCCTACAACGCCACAGTAATGGGCTGGTTGCCTAATGGAACCACCTGTATCAGAACCTAATGCAAATGGTACTAGGTCTGCTGCAACAGCTGCTGCAGATCCACCAGAACTACCACCTGGTACATAGTCTAAATTCCATGGATTAGACGTTACTTGTACACTAGAGTTTTCTGTTGATGACCCCATGGCAAATTCATCCATGTTCAGTTTACCGATGATAACTAAATCTTGGTCTTTAATAGACTTTACTATGCTAGCATCATAAGGTGGTATGAAATTAGCCAACATTTTGGATGCACAAGTTGTTTTAAGTCCTTCTGTACAGATGTTGTCTTTGATACCTATAGGAATACCTGCAAGAGGAGAAAGCCTTTCACCCTTCTGACGTTTCTCATCAACTAAAGCTGCTTGTTTAAGAGCTCCTTCTTTATCCACTGTAATAAAGGCTTTCACTTTATCATCTATTTCTTCAATTCTATCTAAATATGCCTGAGTCAAATCAACACTTGTGATTTCCCCTGATTGAAGCATATGTTGTAATTCGTGTACTTTTTTACCTAACATCATACGCCTCCTATTCTACGACTTTTGGCACACTGAAACAGCCATTTTCTTTATTTGCAGCATTTTGTAACAATAAATCACGGTCTGTTGAAGGCCGTACTATATCCTTACGAAAAACATTATTAATCGGTACAACATGAGCTGTTGGCTCAATATCGCTAATATCAAGTGTATTAATCTGATCAGCAAACTCAATTATGGCTTCCATATCCACTGTCATCTTAACTTTCTCTTCTTCTGTTAAATTAAGCCTTGCTAGATGTGCAACGTGCTCAACTTGTTCTCTTGTAATCTTCATTTGTTGCCTCCTGACTAACTTCTCTGCCTCTCACAACAATTTAGTATGCTAAATTGCTACAGAGCCACATTTCTATACATTCTATCATACTCTGAGGGGTTGAACAAGCTTATAGACAGAGTCTTCACATATTCTTTTATTGATTGATTCTATCCATAAAATCTTCTTCACTTATAATGGGTACACCTAAATCTTTAGCCTTCTTATTTTTACCAGATGTAGAAGATACATTGTTGTTAATTAAGTAGCTGGTTTTGCTAGTGACACTCCCTGTCACCTTACCACCTAATGATTCAATATGGGCTTGCATCGCCTTACGGTTATCGTAGTGATTTAGGCTGCCTGTTATAACAAATATCTCTCCTTCAAGGACTTGTTCAGAAGTATTTTCTTCAACTGCCTCAAATTCTATATATTGTAATAGGTCCTTAAGTATTTCAACTTGGCTATCATTGTGAAAATAGTCGTATAAAGACCTTGCTATCACTTCACCAAAACCTTCAATATCCACTAGCGCTTCCACTTCTGCTACCATAATCTTCTCTAAACTATAGTCTGCAAATTTACATAATAATCTGGCATTACTAATACCTACATTTAGAATCCCCAGTGCATAGACAAAATTCTCAAGTCTAACTTTTCGGCCCTTAGTCACTGCCTTGATAAGTTTAGAGTAGGATTTCTCACCAAAACCATCCATTGCTTCTATAGTTTCTTTATGAGCCTCTAGTCTAAAAATATCTCCTAAATTATGAAGAATCCCTTTAGCAATCAACTTTTCAATGGTTGCCTCTGACATGCCGTCTATATTCATAGCATCACGGCTAACAAAATGGCCAAAAGACTTAACTTGTTTGGCACTACACAGTGGATTAGTACAATAGAGTGCTTTCACATCATTCTCATCTCTAATTTCTGTGTCACCATCACACACTGGGCATTGACTTGGTATGTCAAGTCCTCTAGATTTTGTTAGATTGTTAGCAACTTGAGGAATAATCATGTTAGCTTTATAAACTTCTATCCTATCACCAAGACCTAATTCTAGTTCCTCAAGAATACTTATATTATGTAGACTAGCTCTTGCTACAGTTGTGCCTTCAAGGTCTACCGGTTCAAAAATCGCCACAGGATTAATTCGACCTGTTCTTGAGGCACTCCATTCCACTTCCACTAACTTTGTCTCTTTTATTTCATCTTGCCACTTAAAAGCAATTGAATGTCTTGGAAACTTAGAAGTAGCACCTAAACTTTCAGAGTAACTAACAGAATCAAAAGTCAGAACTAAACCATCTGATGCAAAGTCATTGTTACTAATAGCACCTTCAAAATATTCAACAGCTTGAATCATATTATCACGGTTTACCTCTTCCACTTCTACAACGTCAAAACCATTGGCTTCTAACCAAGACAATTGCTCAAGTTTAGAGTCGATAGCACCCTCTGACGTACTAACAAGTTGGAAGGCAAAAAAATTCACATGTCTTTTAGCTGTCACTTCATTGTTAAGTTGCCTTACTGTTCCTGAACAAAGATTTCTTGGGTTCTTATATTGATCTTCTGGTTCAAGCTCTGCGTTAATTTTCTCAAAATCAGAGTACTTAATAACGGCTTCACCACGAATAACTGTTGTTCCAGGTTTATTTATCTTAAGTGGTATGTTATCGAAGACTTTAACGTTATTTGTAATAACTTCTCCAATCTCACCATTACCACGAGTAACACCTTTAACTAATACACCGTCTTCATAAGTTAATACAATGGTAAGACCATCAAGTTTCCATGACAGTAGACCTTTGGCTTCTCCAATCCATTCAACCAAAGCTTCACGGTCTTTTGTTTTATCAAGAGATAACATACGACTGCCATGACGTTCTTTAGGCAATTCACTTAGAAGTTCATAGCCAACTTTACTTGTTGGACTTCCTGTTAAAACAACACCTTCTTCTTCCTCTAAAGCTAATAATTCATCGTATAGTTGATCGTATTCAAAATTGGACATTATTTCTCTATTTTCTTGATAATAGGTTTTGGCCGCTTCAGATAGTTGCTCTACCAATTCCTTCATTCTATTCATCTTAGACATTTGGTCGCCTCTTTCCCTCATAATGGTGGTTCTAGGGTGCATTTTGCACCTATCTATTTTAGCATATATTGGGTGTGAGAACTAGATGAATAAAAGAAATGTTAGAGACAAATTGGCCTTAATCAAAAGCAATGAAATGCAATAAAATGCAATAAAATTTCATAAGGTAATTGAAACACATCACATTAGTGATTAATAATATTCTGTCATGCTGAGTGTACTTTCGAAGCATCTTCTTTAAACGCAGACTCTTCGGTATAAATCACCTCTGAGTGACAAGCTAATTATCATTTACAAAACTCATTGTCACAGTCGCTGACTGTCCATGGATTCTCAGCGAGAATGACTACTTAGCCAGTTCCTATGCCTCACCATCACACTTTAAACATCATCCATCGACAAGATTCAGTCTCATACCTTATCTCACAATAACGCTCCTGGCCATTCACTAAAGTCATACCCGTATAAATCCGAGTGTTCTTACCGGCTAATTTCAGAGTTTTTACTGTCATGATTTGTGTAATCTTAAACTCAAGTTCCTGCCCGTCTTTATTAAGGATCTTATACCTAACTGGGACAATCTTTCCTTCATAATCTGTCCAACTTATAACCTGGATTGGTCTAGCTATGGTCTTCATGCCACAAACAAGTCCCATTTGCCAAGTTCTGTATTAAACCTTACAACACAATCAATCTTATCTTGCTCAACAGCTGCAATACATGTATAGGAAATGGACAAATCCCCTTCATATTTACCATAATGAACTTCTTTCACTTCTAAGATTGGATATGTTTTGGCTACACCTTGCCTGGATGTAATTCTATACTTTACTGGTACAATGTTGTCTTGGTCATCATATTGGCATACAATAGTTACTGGATCTTTAATCATTGTCATGTTTCTCACCTCTTATACAATTTCTTACTAAAATTATAACACGAACGTACGTTCCCGTATAGATACTTAGCGAAACTCCATATAAAATTGCAAGTTAAGTGAAAATTTAAATTCCAGATTGCACGAGTAAATTCAATAATTCCTGAAATTACTTTTGCATACCCTATCCTGTATAATTATGAGGCAGATGATTGCCTGCCTGTGCAGGAAAGAGGTTTAGTATGAAAAACAAAACCAAAGGCAATCAAAAACACTTAACTTTATCACAACGAATAAGCATTGAAAAAGCCTTATTGGCTGGTGAAAGCTTTGCCACTATCGCTAGAACACTTAGTAAAGACCCAGGCACCATATCAAAGGAGATTCGTAAACATTCAAAAATCAAAGCATCAAAAAACACAAACTTTTCACCTATCCCATGCAAGAATAGAAAGGGATGTAGTATCAAGTATTTATGTGATGACCCATGTGATTTGATGTGTACCTATTGTCCCAAAGCAGAGATTAAATGTATTTACATTTGTCCAAATTATGTGCCAAGGACATGTATCAAACTTAGTAAGCCACCCTACGTTTGTAACGGTTGTGGAAAACGAATTAATTGTTTAATGGAAATGCGGATTTATTCAGCCAAGTATGCTGATGATTGCTATCGTGAGAAACTTGTTTCAAGTCGTGAAGGCATCAATCAGACGCCTGAATCCATTATGAGAATGGACAATTTAGTAACACCTCTATTTAGGAAAGGTCAATCTATTGCCCACATATACGCTCATCATGCTAAGGAAATTGGGTGTAGCAGAAGAACTCTTTATAACTATTTAGATCAATCCGTTTTAACAGCTAGAAACTTAGACTTGAGACGACGTGTAAAGTACAAAGAACGCAGAAAATCAACTAGGACTAGCATTAAAGACAGGACTCACAGGATCGGTCGTAATTATGTGGATTTTCAAAAGTTTATCAAGAAACATCCGTCTATGAGTGTTGTTGAGATGGATGTTGTAGAAGGTGTAAAAGGTGGTAGAGTATTCCTTACAATGATGTTTAGAAACTGTTCCTTAATGCTCATCTTTTTACTTGAATCAAAAACACAAGCTGCAGTAGCGCGTGTACTCGAGGACTTAACATTAGAACTTGGGTTAGATGATTTCACTAAAATATTTCCGCTTATTTTAACAGATGGTGGCGTTGAATTTCAGAATCCAGATTTAATAGAAGAAGATGCTTGTGGGAACAAAAGAACAAGACTTTATTATTGCGATCCTTACAGCTCATGGCAAAAAGGCATGATCGAAAAGAATCATGAGTATATTCGACTGGTTCTGCCAAAAGGAACAAGCTTTAATAACTTGAATCAAAAAGATGTAACATTATTACAGAACCATATCAACAGTGAAGCAAGAGACAGCCTTAATGGATGTTCTCCATTTAAACTGTCTCAGCTTCTCTTAAACGAAAACCTTCATCAGATCTTGCATTTAAACGAGATTGCACCTGATGATGTATTCTTAAAACCAGCATTACTTAAACAGTAAACTGGAAATAGCACAGGCAGATTTCACTGTATAGAATTTAGTCTTACACTAAGGCATGTGGAATTTAGTCTCACACACTATTTTCAGATGCCCCTTTGGCATGCAAGAATTCGTGATGATATGAGCCTGTAATGTAAGTATAGAACAAAATAAGATACATGTTAAGTGTTAAAACTAGACCTTAATCCTGCATGAAAAGGTAACTTCGGGGTATCTGGAATTTAGTTTTTCATTTAACG
>PPCM01000479.1_pt1 | contig 35775 bp, 20 predicted proteins | sample 1555541 | NCBI WGS metagenome assembly PPCM01 (sample SAMN05284479, study PRJNA326546) | Marine sediment metagenome, whole genome shotgun sequencing project. | isolation source: marine sediment | place: Germany: Wadden Sea | collected 2012-09-05
GGGACGTCGACCTCGGCGGCCTCCCTCCATGTTGGGCGGGGGCTGCGGGACTGGTAGGGTCGGGTGCGGTCCGGCCTGTACTCGGTCGGGGCTGCGCTGGTGGACGGGTCAGTGGGGGTGGGGTGGGCAGGCGCCAGTTCCTGGAGCAACGAGTCGATCCGATTCGTGGTGGCGTAGTAGGGCGTCGAATTGGCGAAATCCACGTTGATCGTGTTGAGCTCGGCCACTGTAGACGCGACACTAGGTGCTGACGGCCTCCGGGGCGGGTTACGTGGCATGTCCATGTTCTCCACCCCAGTCTGTTGGGCGAACGGGTTCATGGGTGGGGCTGATCGCCTGACGGAGCGTGGGGTGGCCTTCTTGGGTGCAGGGGCGGCTGTCCATCCACCTTCGACCCGGACATTGCTGCCGATCGATCCGCGTGGGTTAGTGGGTCGGCGGCGGGGCTTGTCAGACTTGGCGCCGTGCCCATCAATGAAATCCACAGTGACGCCCGCGGTACGCTTGGCCTGGGGCTTCCTCGCCCGTGTTGCCCGTGCTACCTGCCCTGAGCTAGGGCTGGGACGAGTCGCATCCGTCACGCTCTCGCGAGGAAGAGGGAAAACTTCAACCTTGGGTGGCCCCATAGCCACAGAGGCATCGTAGCGAGGCGAACTCCTCTGGTGGCGTCGTACGGACCCTGTACTGAGGTATTCGGACGGCGTCTTGGCGTATGAGCGGGAATCGAAGCTCTCCATAGTCTGTGACATGTTCGGGTTGAAGTGCTGGTGCTCATACGGCGGAACAGAGTCCGAGTGGTTGGATACTGGTGAATGCTGAGAAACTTGGCCTGAAAGCGTGGTTGGCTGATAGCTAGAGAAACTTTCACGCGCTCGACTGCGCTTAACCTGCGGAGTCGCTGAAAACATGGGAGGTTTGGAGAAGTATGAGCTCTGCGACATTGAATCCATTCTAAAGGGTGAATTTCAGCTGGGCAAAGCTCCTAGAGTGATTTCTGTTGTTCCAAGCTAAATCGTAATCCAATTTTGCGTGTATACAGAATGCGAATACAACCTACTCCGAATGGAAACCCACATAGCTTTAGCCCATCGACAATATTTTGGCTCTGAACTATAAACAGAAGTATGCGAATCAAAGACAGTCGATGTCCTGCGCCTCTCAAGCATATCAGGACGGGCCACGCCGGAAACCAAAGTCTCAGAAAAAGATGCGCGGGCAAATGAGGGAGAAGCGTCAGAACCGCAAAGAGATGGACCTCGACGAGCGGTATGGCTCGCTGCAGGTCACTGAGACGGGCGATGTGAAGAAAACGGCCGTCCACAAGCTCAGTAAGAACGAACGCTCGTTCATGCGGTTCATTCAGGAGGACCGTGCTGAAGTTGAAGCCCGCAAGCACTTCAACATGAACACGCCACTCCGCATGCCCACGGAGGCCACTCTCGACCCAGTACAGCTCTACTTGGCCGAGCATAACACGCCATCCATCCCCACGCGCCCCGCCTGGACTTACGACATGACCAAGGAGGAGCTGCAGGAGTCTGAGTCAACTTACTTCAAGGAGTGGCTTAGTCAGTTCGGCGTATACGAAGAGGGCGACGACATCGACGAGGATGCCACCCCCGCGCTGCCTGCCGCCGAGTTTAACTTCTTTGAGACGAACTTGGAGGTGTGGCGCCAACTGTGGCGGACTGTGGAACGGGCGACCGTCGTCGTTGTCGTGATTGACTCTCGTTTCCCCATCGCCCAACTTCCACGGAATCTGTACCAGTACGTCACAGATTTGGGGAAGCCCCTGATTGTCATTATGAACAAGGTCGACCTTTTGCCGGAAAGCGTCGTGGCCCGGGGCAAGGCATCATTGACCGCCAACTACCCCAATATAGCCAAGATTCTCACATTTAACGCGTTCAACAAGGACCGGGACGACGGCAGGAAACGCGCCGCTTATGCCGAGGGCCGCGTGCTGCTCGAGGCCATCGTGGAGGCCGCCATGGGTCTACCTGGGGTGGGGTCGACCGAGGGGTCTACCGAGGGGTTAGAGCTCGGGTTTATAGGCCACCCGTCCGTCGGGAAATCGTCCGTGTTGAATGCCCTCCTTGGGAAGAAACTAGTCAGTGTCAAACGGACGCCCGGTCACACCAAGCACTTCCAGACACACAAAATCACCGTCGCCGACCACAAGGTAACCGTCTGCGACTGCCCCGGGCTAGTCATCCCCATTAGAGACATGCCTCGGCCAATGCAGGTGATCACGGGCGTATACCCGCTCGGTAAGGTGCGCGAGTTCTTGAGCAGCACGCGGCTGGCCATCGAGATTATGTTGCTCCATTGGGTCGATTTAGGGGACGCATTTATAACTCATTTGACTCGACTTGCGGGTCGTGACTTCGCCCGGCAGTTTTCCGAGGCAGTTGACTCTGCCCGAGCGCTTGACACCTTGACGGCCGACTCTGCCGACTCTAAGGACGACTCTGGGTCAACCGATGTGGAAGTATCGGGGCCAGGCGTTAAGATTGCCCCCACCCCCGCCAATGGTCCGGCAGACCTCGGATTGACACCGTATGACGTGCTGGCGGCGGTGGCGTATCAGCGAGGGTTTGTCACGAAGGGGGGCAATCCAGACACACATAGGGCTGGACGGATCTTCTTGAAGGAGATCGTGGACGGTGACATCATGTTGTATTTCTAGCGGATCGATATGCTCACTAAATCGTGGCGTCGGCGGGTGGTTGTTTCTGCGGGTGTTGGGTTTATTTGTGAGTATTCCGGGCTGTATTTCCTCTAAAGCGGGGGCGATTGGCTCGGTGCAGCCCAGCCTAGTACTCACAGTCGTCCGGGTTATGTGCTACCACCGCCTGTAACTCCATTCCGACACTGGCAACTTGGGTATTGACAGGGTTGATTGATAGCTTGCTTTTTTTGATTGCGGAAGTCGGCAATTCCCCCACAGCTGATACAAAAGTGTAAACGGTCAATTTATCTGCACCTGGTTGAGCTTAACTCACCCACGCTAACCTACAGACCATCCGACATGTACTGGGCACTTGCTGGTAGGTGCCAGGCTGAACCATAGGCACCGAGGGCTGCATCATGACATCGAGCCTCGGAGTTCGAGTGAAGATGATTAGAGGTTAAAAGTAAAGAATACGGCCGAGATGGAAAGAAGACCCCAGAACTTTATTCCATGGGCAAACGAAGCAACGTCAAGGAATACAGGGGACTTGTTGCTAAGAACAGCATCAAAAACACCGCACACGATCGTGTCAGTCCTAGTAATGGCCTATCGGCCAAATATTTACATAGCAAGAGGCAAAACCAGAACGTAAAACTTTCATGCCGTCAGTTAAATCTCGAATTGTTGTTTGTTTTCAGAGGATTTTGAGTATACCTAAACCTTCATAGGGAGTTTTGACTATATTTTCGCGCCCGTCTAGCTCAGTCGGTAGAGCGCTGGACTCTTAATCCAGTGGTCGTGGGTTCGAGCCCCACGGTGGGCGCTTCTGTTGCCTCATCTCGCCGAACATATAAAAGCATTTGGAAAGACTTTCGCAGAGGTCGCTTGAACTACTCCCATTTGAATTAAAATCGCGCTTTTGATGCGAATTTCACAAAGATGTATAAATATATAAATCGAGTCACGAATTTCTAGGGTCTGCTGTTACCCTGTTAGTAGTTTAGTGTACCCCCGTTCACCTATCCCGAGTCACGACTGAGTCATCAGAAATTTACATATCAACATCCATCTGGGTCTTGACCTCAGCGAACGACGGGAACGTCTTTCTTCTGAGTCTCTCGACCTCAGCGGTCAAAGTGACAGCGGCGTCGCGCTGTGCCTTGATGGCGCGTTCCACCTTCCTCTTCTGAGCCAGTCCGGACATGTGACCGGCGGGCCCCGAGTTCTCTCTGGCGCGTTGCTGTACGGCGTACAATCTGCTCCGTTCAGCGATGGCAGCACGAAGTTGTTCACTGGCAGCGTTCGTCTTTGCCGTCTCAGCAGCGTATCTTTTGATCTGCCTACGTGTGGACGCGATCTGCTGCTTGAGCCCATTGGCCATTTTCTCGTCCTGGGCGCGCATGTGAGCGAGTTGTTTCCCGAGCATCTCCACCTCTTGTCTGTGGAGGGAATCAGCGTCCGGCGCGTGCACCATGTCCCTCATCTCACGGCGTACGCGGTACAGCTGCAGGTCGGTGGTCTGGGCCTGGACGTCCTCGATGGTGAGGGCAGCGTGCCTCATCTGCCAGCGTATCTTACTGCATGCGGATCTGTTATCTCGTACTGACTCTAGCGAGGCGATAAGACTCCTTGCGAGGTGTCCGATCTCAGTGTTGTAGTCCCCGATCAGCGACGAATCAACCATAATGGCTTCCGAATAGTCGGTCGCCACTGGGTCCTGCGGCACCTCAATTTGACCCTGCATGAGCCGGGCGACGACCATGCCGTCGAAGGTTGAGGCGTCGGCGTCTTGGCTGAGGGTGACGCGGCGCGCCTCGAGGGCCTCTTGGCGTGCCATGTACGCGTCTATCGCCGCGGTGGATGTAGTTAAGGCATCTCTCACGTCGGCGACGACCAGTCGCTGGTGGAGAGTGCGGACCTCGTGAAGGGCTCGCTCTGCGCGGATCGCGAGCATCTCCGCCCAGCACTCGGACGGTACTGGTACACCGGTAGCGGCCTCCACAGCAGCGCGGTCCGGCTCGGACAGAATCGCCGCGAGTTTGGCTGCCTCGGCCTCGTCGTCGTCGCCAGACATGTTCACGACGGCAGCAGGAAGCGCGAGGAGCGGCTTCCGGGTCGATGATCCCTCAGCGTCGGCGACGAGTCTTTGGTACAGGATCTCGGCTGCGGGGCGGCGATTGACAAGTTTCGAGAGTTCATCGATGACTGCGTCTGAAACGTTGCCAGCCTCGTTGCCGGCGATCCGCTGACGCACGGGTTGGCGCTTTGATCTATCTCTGCGGGTGACCTCTACCAGAGTGGCCTGCTCCGCGGCCTCGATGGCCGACATTTCTTCGTGTACCGTCATAGCGGCCATGTGGTCGGCCTTGACCTGGTTGATCTGGGCCTCGACGTCGGCGGTGGCCGCCTTGACGTCGACAGCGCCGAGGTGAGTCGTGAGAAGATGCACCGTCTGTAGCTGGTGAACGGCAGCCTCTCTCGTCGCTGTGACGCGGGCGAGCTGGACCTCCTTGAGGCGAGCCTCGAAGGACGCCGCGAGCTCCGTCATCTGCTCCTTGGTGCGCTTCAACTCGCCCTCCAGTCCCTTGACGCGCTTCACACGTTCATCTTCGAGCTTCTTGACCTTCGAGTTGAACGCCTTGATCTCCACGACCATCTCGTCCGTTCTGTCGGCCTCAGGGATGTCTAGTGCGGCCGGTCGCTCTGATATCAGCGTCTCGAGCTCATCCACGGCCTGAACTTCGAGGCGACCGCCCATCATATCGTCGAGCGCGCGAAGGGCAGCCTGGTCACCCGCGAGTGCCTTGCGGTGCGCCTCCTCCTCCTCCTCGGCCTTCTTGATCGCGCGCTTCTCCTCTGCGCTGTACACCCGCGGCACCTCGACCTCATCCGGTGCGACGAAGAAGGGGTCAGCCTTGGTAACGCCCGTGACGTCGTAAGTCATGCTGGGCAGCGTGAAGGTGGTGAGGGGCTGACCGAGCTTGGTCTGCAGACTGTGGATCTCCTCGACGACGGCCTCAACGCGGGCCTCCTTGTCCTTGAGCTTGTCGATCGTGTCCATCTTAGCAACGACGAGTTTGTTGTACGCAGCGTTGAACTCTGCTCTGATCTCCCTCCCGCAAGCCTCGAGGAGGATCGTCTGTGATACCCGCCGGGCCCGTGTGGTGAGCTCGCTGGGAGAATAAAGACATTGACTTACCGAGGGCAGTGTGGGGTGGCCGTCAGCAGCCTCGTCGTCGCCTGCATCATCGGTAGCAGGCGCCTCCGTGCCGTCGTCGACGGGCATTCGTCTGTTGACATCACTCGCGGCGAGTTCAATCGCCCGCAGGTACCTGACAGCCTCAACACGCGCGGTCTGCTCTGGGGTTAAACGCAGCAGCGGGAAAGCGGCGACGGAGATGTCACGGACGAGCCCGGTGACGACGTCGCCGTGCTCCAGTGACTCTAGCTGGCCGTACACCGCCTCAATGGCGACGTCAGCGAGCACTGTGCGGACCTTCTGCCATGCGGCCCCGAGTGTCTGTTCGGCGGCGATGCGGCCCTCAGCCTCGGCTCTGAGACGCGACTCGAGGTCAGTGTCGACTGTCAGGGCTGCTGTGGACACTCTGTCGATCTCCTCGCGGGCCGCGTTCTTCTCGATCAATGCCTGAGCGTCAGCCCTGATTCTCTCCAACTTCTTGGCTGTTCTTCCACGTATCTGCTTGATTTCCTCCTCCTTCTCCTCGGCCTGCATGGCCTCGAGCCTCTGCCCGGGCGTGAGGCAGTCTGACCCAGGGTCTGGCACGGCTTCGGGGGGCGCGTCGGGCGGGGGAAGAGGCATGGAGCCTCCAGCTGCGGCGAAGGTACCTGCGTCGGCCGAGTCGCACGCTGTTCCGCCGTAGCCGTTGAACAGGAAGGCGACCTCGTCGATTTGGGCCACTGCGACCGAGCCGTCGGAGCCGGCACTGGTGACGAACAGCGGCACGTCAGCCATGATGTCCTTGCGGGATGACGCCGCCATCGCGGCCACAGGCCCCTCGGGTGAGTAGTGGTTAGCTTCGAGGGTTACTGTAGGGAAGGTGGACTCGGCACGGTCGGCATCCTTCACGAGAAGGGCCGCCCCATCGGCCAGGCCGAGGAGGAGGAGGGTGCCGTCGCTCCTGGGTGAGATGGCAAGGGCTGTGACGGGGCTGGGCGTGGCGATGGTCCGAATTGCGGTGGCGGCGGCAGTCTTCTGCTCGAACATGTCAGCGCCGGACTGTGTGGTCATGAAGTGGAATAGAGACGCGCCCTTGTCATGGGCTATGTACACATCGTCCTGGCCGGTGTTGGGGTGTATGGCGAAGTCTGTCACGTTGAGGCCGACCCGCAACTCGACTCTACTGACTGCAGTCGATGGAATCTTCAATGTAACGGGATCAGGCTTGAGTGATCCCACGCCTAGGCGCCATATGACGCCTGGGGTGACGCTGGCGTAGAGCAGCTTGACCCAAGCCCCGCTGCGGAGTCCGATGGCCCAGTGCAGGGTCGGGGACGGGGTGGGGTCGACCGAGAACGGCATGGATCCAATGTACTTGATGGCGTCGAGGGAGGTCAAGTCCATAAACCCAATGGCGACGGGGGCACCTGTTGATATCGCGGCGAGGAGGGAGCCATCATGAGCACACGACAGGGATGCCACGGGGCCCGTGAACATGCGTTCGACACCGATCAGTGTAAGTTGGGAGCCGTCCATTAGCGGGCTGAGCTTGAAGATTCGGACCGCTCCGGCCTCATCGCCAATCATCACAAGAGATTTGACCGGGCATGTGGCGACTGCTGTCGGGGCCGCTGTTGACTGGATTCGCGCGCTGAACTCGAATGTTCCGGTTACGAGGTCGTGGCAGGTGACCACGCCGCTAGAGTGCACGGTCAGGAGCAGCTCTTCGGGGCATTCGGGGACGCGGATGAGGCGCGACGAGACGACGCGGCCCCGTGCATGAGTGGCGACCGTCTGGCCGTATCCGTCGACCGTCGTAGGTATGGTGGCGAGTGTGGTCATGCCGGTCCCGGGGTCAGCGACGGCTATCACGTGCATCATGGTCGATGTTGTGAGGGGTCCGGTAACGGCGACGAAGATGGCCTCTGGGGAGGCGTTGGGCATGATGGTCGCCAGTTGGTGTTGCTGAGGGGGTCTGGTGGGCCCCAGGCGGGTGGGGTGGTGTTCTATGAGCGTGGTGTCACAGACGAGGACGACGACCTTGCCCGAGGGGATGAGGGCTCTGATGGGGCCGGGGAGGCCAGCAATGGGCGGCTGGGGCTCCAGCTGGGGCTTGAACTCGACAGCAGGCCGGGTGGAGGGCTTAGCTGCCTTCTCCTCAGCGGTGGCCTTCTTGCTTGCGTGGCGTTTCTTCTTATGTTTCCGGCTGTCTGCCACACGGGCTGAAATCATCGGTGCCGACGACTCCTGGTCCGTAATGATATCTACCAGCCCCCCGTCGACTGCAGCGAGGAATCTATAGCCATGGGCTGGGAAACATCCAGCACCGGAGAAGGTCTGGCCGGTGGGAGGCGAGAGGGGGTATTGGGCGAAGGTGTAGGTGGTACAGAGGCGAGAGACGCGGAGAACGACCACCACGTCGGGGGAGACGGCGACGAGGACGTTATCGTCGGACGGGCAGCAGTAGAGGCCGCTCCATGATGATACGGGGGCTGTACTGACCATATCGAGCGCGAAAGACACCGCGGGGGACGGGAGAGCCGCGCGGCACAGGCAGGTGCCGGACTGGATGTCGTACATGGCCACAGACTCGGTAACGCGGCCATCGATAAGCTGTACGTCAGAAAGGACGGAAAGATAATGCCCATCGGCGTTGGTGGCGAGATGAAGCGGCCGGACGTCCAGAGGGATCGTTGCGCTCTCCATCCACTCGCGGCGGACCTCGCTGCGCTTGTATAGGGTGATTTTGTACTCTCCAGTTGGCGTCATTTGGCCGACAAAGATGCCATTGATTGGCTCGCAGGCCGCAAAAGTCAGAATCCGGTCACATATGATCTTCTCAGAGTCTGGCTTGGCCACAACATCTCCAAATGGCGCCTTTTGTACAGTGAGGACGGTGTCAGTCACTTGAGAGATGAACATGTCACCAAACTCAGCGATGTGAGGGAGCTTGCAGCCCAACACGTAACTACGTAAGTCATGCTCGTCAGTAGCACATACCTTAGGCTGCTAAAGCTACTATTCATGTAGCAAGTCTTGAATTTTTTCGTGAGGCTTCCATTTATAATTTGCGTTGCATCTCGTATACCAAGGGTCATACGACCAGAAATCAATCGTAGTACACAGCGGATCCAAGTTATTATTCAAAAAAGATGCCATAATTCAAACCGAAAAATGACAAAATGCGAACCCTAGCGCGCTGACATGCGAATGTAAGTTGCGAACCTGACACACAGAACACCATCATGGTACGCTACACGGATATTGTGTCGAGGTTCGCCCCCGACTACTTCCAACACTTCAACAACTACGAAAATCGTCACTTCCAGCTCAAGAACGCTGAGTCTGTCACCCCTGTCTACCGCCGTGGTCAAAAGACCCCCATCAACCGCCGCGGGACCATTTCGCGGGACTGGATGGACCTGGAGGCCTCCATTTTCTGTGGCCTCTTCGACTGTGAGGAAACGGGTTTCACCATCATGTGCGGGCCCAACCTGCTCAACAAGTGCCGCCGCGGCCACATCCTGCCTGTCAGCTGGTATCTGATGCGCCACCGCCCCACCTGGGTCGATTTCGCCGAAGATAACTGCCTCGGCATCCTCAACTTCGACTATGAGCTGCCTGCGCCCCGTGGTCCCAACGGGATGGTCCGCAAACACGTCGCCTGCGTCCGTCTCAACCGCGAGTGCCGCCGGGGCCGCAAGACGGTGGGTGTCCCGAGCTGCGAGCCGGTCTGGTACGATTACCTCAGCCTCGCCGGCCCCAGCCTCCTCTGGACCCTGGGCTTTGACCCCAACTACCCTGCCAAGGATTACTACCCCGCCGAGACGACCCTGCCGGCCAAGACTGCCGCGGAGCTCTCCAAGGCCGAACAGGGCCACTTGCTGCGGTCGGAGGGCTACACCTACATCGCCACCCAGCAGGCCGCGGCTACGGCTTAAGTGTAAATGGCCGATAAATACCAGGCGGTTCTGAGATTTATGAATTTAAAACAACTTGTGATATGCAGAGGGCCAGACAGGCGAGACCTTATGACAGAAACGAAAAATAGATAAACCGTCCCAGAACGAGTTTACTACTTAGCACTCATGCCGCGCACCTCCTTATCGACGGTGATCAGGCCCGTGGGCCCGTCAGCCATGTCGATCAGGTCGAGCATACCTTGCATGGTCTTCATCTCGGCCGTCTGGTTGGTGAGCAGGTTGCTGAGGCTCGCACCGGTGAGATGGTCGCGCTCGTCCTCGATGAGGTCGAACAGCTTGCCAATGCGCGCTGTGGTCTGCTCCTCGAGCTCGAGAGCCTTCTCGATGACTTGACGCGCGGTGTCAAACGTCCACTTGGGGGCCGTAATATCCCTGAAAGTCGCCTGGGAGCCGCGCTCAATGAGGTAGTGGTACCACATCTGGGCGTGCTGCAGCTCATCGAGCGCCTGGGCGTGGAGGAACGCCGAGAAGCCTGGGAACGGCCGCAGGTCGAACCATTGGGCGAGCGTTAGGTACGAGTACCAATTTTCCATCTCGTGATGGAAACAGTCGACGATAGCGTTCTCAATCTTAGTGGAGAGCTTCATGGGGTGGGGAATACGAGCGGGTTAGGTCTGGTGGTGGCATGTCATGGGGGTTTGACATGCCATGGGACGTTACAGTGTTAAGGAATGCTAAACGGGGGGTTGTGTGGGGGAAGCCTCTGAAACAACGGAAAGATGTGCGAGTGTTTACCATATACAGCCAGGCAGGGTACTATAAACTATAAATCCCTATCACTGACAAGCTGTGGACGAGGTCCAAGATCTGCCCTCACCACAGTTGGGGCTGCATGTCGGTCGGTATATCAACTGGCCATTCCGTGCCCGGTATTGCGGTTGATTAATCGTGAGAGAATGACAACCAAAGAATGAATCAAATCAAAGATAATGAGCGATCACGACGAAACGAAGGGAAAGTCAGCCGACGAGCCTGCCGCACCTCACCCTTCAACATACACTGATGACCAATACGCTGCATTCAAGGCTATGATGGCCCGACACATGACCGAAGAGCACCCCCACCCCTGCGTCAGCCATCCTGGCCGCCCGCACTGGGGCTTTGGCGGTAGTCACATGCATCATCACGGCCCGTGTAGACATCGCAGGCCCGGATCGCTGGGGAATACGGTGTCGAGGGGCAGATCGCCGTGAATGGGGGGTGTGGGTGTGGGCACGAATAAACCAGATACGATAACATTTATACAAGATTGCTATAATAGATCACCTCAGAACGTGTCGTCAAATGACGCCAAGAACGTGATCTTCCCGTCGTTAGCCGACTCTGCAGACAACGCCGCCGATTTCTTGCCTGCGGGAGGAGACGACGGCATCACGAAGAACGAGTCGACCCTGTCGTGGCTGGCACACGCTACGTGGGTTGGGACGCGCACGGATGGTGTCGAGCCGACAGGACGTCTTGGTGAGACGGTGGTCGAGGCGGTGGTGGTCGAAACTTTCTGGGCCGAGCTGCCGAAAAGCTCGAATAGGTCTGTCTGAGGCGAGGTCTTTAATGTGGCGGGGGTGGAGAACAGGTCTGAAGTGAGGTCCACACTGGCGGATGGGGAATGGACCGGGGCGGGGACAGGAGCGGCGGTGACGGTGATCGATGGGGTGGTTTGCATCACCTGCTTGACGACGGCGCGCGGCCTGGCCTTCAGGTCGACCGGTTGGCTGTCATTCATCATAAACTTGACGATTGCGGGATCGGTTGGGGGAACGAACCACTGTTTCCGCTCATACTTGGCGCGAATAAAGGTCTCGCGTGTGGCGTCTGTCGGTCTGGAGTAGTCAGCGGGCAAGGTAGCTTCCCAAATGCCTTTCGCCAGCTCGTTACCCATAAACAACATGCGATTGTATTGGGGAAGCGTCCAGACGTCCAAAGACGTTGATCGGCACTCGCTGATGTGAACACCCATCTTACGATGGATTGCGCTGCATTTGATGCAAAAGAACACGCCCAGGTTCAACGACGCCCAGCCAGGGCCTTCATAAGTCGATTCAGAGTGGAAAACTAACTCTTCGCCTTGCAATCGCAGCAGTATTTGTTCTCACCAAGCGTCGTCAGCGTTTTCAGCTTCTTCTGGATCTTATCGCTCATTTGAGGGGCACAACGCGGGACGAATGAACTTCCAACCAAAGTCGGATCCGAGATTTATAGTTCTTAGCAGTCAGGCTAAAACGACGCGCGGGCGGTGCTTCGCCAATTGGTGATTGCAAGGCAGCGGGCAAATTGTAATCAGTGGCGATGTTTCGTGACACTCCGCCCATTGAAATTTTATGATTTGATTCGCACGGGCGCACCGAGTAGCCATTGAGGCTACCATGGATGTCTGACATGACATCCTATCCCATCCACCATTCAAGTGGGGTTGAGCAAGTCACACAGGGCTTTGATTCGGTGAGAGAGAGCAATTCAGACATTTGGCCACCAAGGAGCTGGTCTTGTCAGACAATGCCGAGGAAATCTAACATAAAACACAATCAACTTTACTCGTCGTCGCCGACTTGTTCAAAGAACGTCACGCACGAGCTGTATGTTTGGTCGAACAGCTTGTGCTCAGCGGCGAACTTATCTCTACGGCCTGCCGTGTACTGCCCCTTACGGTCGTTCGTGTCCACCTCGGCCTTGAGGTACTCATCCACGCTCTGGTGCCACAAGAGGGAGTCAAACGATCCCGTCTGATCAAGACACGCGAGGACATAGGCCAGACCGAGCACGAAGCCGTCCTGGGTGAACCCCGACGTCCTCCCAACCCGCCCCAACGCGTCCTTGAGGGTCACCGCGTTCTCAACGTGGTTGATGATGAGTGACGGCACCAACAGCCTGAATCCGGCGAGGCCAGCGTCCCGGGTCAAGACTGACCGGAAGACGTGGACCAGGGACTTGTAGTAGACCGTGCCAGTCCCCATCATGTCTCTCAATGCAGACACAGCGCGCGGTACGGCCCCCTCCCCTGCCGCAGCGTGTGGACGGAGGAACTGCCCCGCCTCGGACGTCGTGTGGAGTGCTCCGGACTGAAGCAGCCTGATGTAGCCCACAGCATTACCGATACGGGTCAACAGCCCGCGTAGCTTGGTTAGGGGCGACTCGCTGGCGTCTTGGCCTATGGCTGAGAGCTCCCGGCCGAGACCGTCGGCCATGGCGAAGGGGAAGGGAACCCGGGCCTCGAGACGCGCGGGGCCGGGCCTTTCGCGGTCCTGGGCCTGGTTGGCGTCTTCCTGCAGCTTCTGGTACTTCCTCTGCGTCCGTGCGAGTTGAGACAGTACCTGTTCGTCCTTGAGGAATTCGACGAAAAGTCTAAATGTTTCGACGAGGAAGGTGTACGTGTAGTTGACGGCCGTGTCCATCATGCCGGGCCCGTGCTGCCTGATGGAGTCGGCTACGTCCTCAATACGGAGTACCAGGGATTGTTTCCCGGGCACCTCCCAGTTCTGAATGAAGAACTGCTGGTTGAGGTTGTAGCTAAACTCCCCGACGAATTCGTGGATGTTCCGCATGATGGAGAGCGCGTCAAGTGCCGCGGCCTTGTTCTGGAGCGGCAGGTGGCTGTCTGGGATGGTCACGTTAAACATCTCGCGATACTGGAGACGCATTTCATTGTAGATCTCCCAATCGGCGGGGAAGCATGTGATGTGGTTGTACAGCTTCTCCGTGGCGGCGGCCTGCACCTCGTGGCGGATGTCGATTGTCTCGTCCATGATGGGCAGGGGCTGCAGGGACAAGAGTCGCGCGTCGCAGCATGAACGGTCCACCTGGTCGGCCACCCCGGGCACGACGGCCGTCTTGGCTACAAGGCGAATCTTATCGTCCAGTCTGATCGTCAACGGCCGCACTATGGTGTTGATGGCCATCTCCCTTAGCGTCGAGGTCGCCGCCTCCAACACGTTGGAGTGGGCCGCGGTGGACAGCAGGGGGGCGGCCCGGGCGAGGGCGGCCATGAAGGCGACCAGGGCCGGGCCGGCGGACGGGTCGGTCGTGGCAGCCTCGGCGAGCGCGGGGATGACGGGCCGGGCCAGGTATAAACAATCAAGGGCAGGCGGGGGGCGGGCGAAGACGTCATGCGTGGCCTGCGCCTTCTGGTAGGCTGTCTTCGCGGCGTCAACGCGGCCATCGGCGCCTGGCCCCATTGTGGCGAGGGTCAGGTCGATGGTGTGTAACATCAACGTCCGTCTGGTGCGGGTGCGGGGGGCGTGAAGTAGGGCGACCGTCAAGGCTACGACGTCCTCACCCGATCCGGATAGATCCGATAGGAGGTCATCGCTGATTGTCACCGTGTCGGTCGCGATGGCCAATGATTCAGCCAGAGCGTGGTGTCTACGGGCAATCGCACCCGAGATCGCCTGTCGTATCACACACGCGTTAGCCAGGCGTCTAGCGATGGCCCTCTTGATCCCCACACCTGATGCAGCAGGTAGGGTGACGGACGCCTCGATGTATCTGTCCACCGTCTGCCCCAAGGCCGTGAGTTTGAGGAAGGCGTCCATGAGGGCCACGTGGTCCCTTGTGGCATCGCGAAGGGTGCGGTCGAGGGCGATGATGGCGAGGCGTGCGGCGGTGGAGAGGGGGGCGGGGGTGACCTTCTGTACGGCGTCACGGGCGGCGTTGACGAGTGCCTCTGGGGCCATCTTTTGCACCGCGTGTTTGGGGTGACCGTGGCGTCTGGCAAGACCTATGAGCTTGGCTGCGGCGGGCCAGGACTCCCCCAGACACAGATGAATGATAGGGCGGCGCCGTACAGCGTCGAGGCCCGCGTCTATCGTCTGGCCCGTGATGAGGGTGCCCTTGGTGCCGGCGCGGGTATGGATGGCTACGGACAGCTCTATGAGGCAGACCGCGGCCATGGTTGACCGTGCGGGGCGGGGTACGGCGGCGAGTTGGGTTGGGGTGGGTGGCGTGAGGTAGTCGTTGGGGCGGGAGGCGAGGGCGCCGAGGAGGCGTTCAACGACACCGTCGATGGCATCGGCCAGGGAACGTGAGACGTGTGGTGTCTCCAGGTCGTTGAAGAGTCCAAGGAGCGCTCCTTCGAACACGGTTACGTCGAGGGTGTCCGCGTGGCGCTTGATGACCTCCATGTCCTCTGCCGTCCGTCCATACTTATCACACGTCGCCCCGATCGACCACACGCGGTCCTTGTACGACGTCCATGCGGATAACAGGGTGTCATTCCCGGCAATGACCGTGTCGATGCCCTCGAGGAGTGCGAGCGCCTCACCCACCCGGTGAACGAGGAGGCGGGGCGGGAGACGCTTGACGGCGCGGTGCAGGACACCGCCCTTACTCACCATGCGGTTCAGCTGCTCGAGGGCGTCGAGCACGGCCTCCTGGATGGCCTGGATGTAGCGAGCGAGCTTAATGAGGAAGGGCAGCGAGCGTGAGATGAGCAGCTGGGCGCAGCCGTCCACAGCAAGGTTCACTTGGCGCTCATCTTCCGTGCTGAGCTCCCCAAATAGCACCAGTGGCGCGAGGAAGTCGGGACCGCGGGAAGTCAGCGCTGTCAGCTTGGAGTCAAGGCGCTCCATCTCGCTGAGCGACTTCATGACCGTGGCGTCCTGGGCATTCACACCTGCAATAACCTGCTCAGGGGTGGCCTGCTCGTAGGGCTCAATGTCGAGCGGAACTAGAAGTTCAGGCTTCTTGGGCCGAGAAGTGAACTTGGCGTTGATTTCAGCAAGCCGTGATGCATGCTGCTTAACGTGAGCTTCGAGGTGTTCCTCAAAAACATCAACAGGACGGGCACTGAGCTTCTCCATGCCACGTTCTGTCTCTTTCGTGATTTGAGGATAAGATTTTAAAAGAGATATAATCCCATGCAACTATGCTACAACACACGATGGCGTCCATGCAACCCTCAATTATTCAATATCTCAGACGTTATATACAGATTCAATTTATAACCTCAACTTTTGTCGACCGAGAGCCTCACTGTTTCAATTTCGAATTTTGTATTTACTCCGCCTCTACTCAAACGTCTCGAGCTCCTCCAGAAGATGGCCCCACGACTCGATGAAGCCGTCCGCCACGGCCTCGATGTCAGCGCGACGCCCGAGGTTATCTCTATCGCGGACCCCGACGACGGCCATTCCGGCGTTCTTGGCGCCCTCGACGCCCTGGAACGTGTCCTCAAAGACCACGCAGTCGTCCGGGGCCACGCACATCTTCCGCGCAGTGTGTAGGTACACGTCAGGCGCGGGTTTCCCCTTGTTGACCATGCATGTGGTTGTGAATGTCTCACCCACGAGAGTTTTGAGGGTGGGGTGGCGGATCTGAAGGGCCCGGACGTAGGCGGGGGAGATGGCCGTCGAGAAGCCGAACGGGATGGCGCGTGACCGGAGGTAGTGCATGAAGTCAAGCACGCCGTCCTTCAGCGGGACTTCTTTTTCGTAGTAATCAAGGCAGCACGAATCAAAAATCTCTAGGCCTTGCTCAATCGAAATATTCAGATCATAGTCGGCAGTGAAACGCTCCACAATCTCCGGTAATGACATCCCGGCGCACTCCTCATGCGTGGTTTCCGGTACATTCACCGGTTTGCCGACTTTGCGCATGAACATGTTATCCAGCTCCTTCCAGAAGCCCATCGAGTCGGCAATCGTTCCGTCAATGTCGAATATCACGCCTTTAGCACGCTTGATCAGCCCGGGAAGTCTCGGCATCGCACACAGAGATGAACGGAGAATTATGTCACTCAAGTAGATGTGAGACTGCCCAGAAGATTTTGGGAATCATAAACGGGAACCATGGCTAGAAAGCTTTGTAACATACCGATGGGCATGGTCAGCAACCATATTTTGACTGTACTATATGAAGATTCTCCAATGATGAGGCGCACAGCTGGGCCATCTGCCGGCAATAAAGAGCAGACGATGCCACGAGCATTGAGCCAACTGTTACCACTAACGACTCTCCCTCAAGCAAAGTCTCACTCTTGTGTGCAGGTGCGGACCACGTCAGTTGTGTTTATAGTTGTTATACTATGGTGGTCCGTGTTGTGTCAACTTTCCGACCCTTAGCTACCCTGTGACGTTTGATATGTTTCATTTCCACGCAACCGCGCGTGCCGTCAATAATTGGCGGTCAAATCTGAGTCAGGCTTTGCCAACCGCTGTAAGTTGATGACATACTAAGGCGGGAAAAACAAATAAGGAGTGACCCGTGGATCCAACACACGTATCCAAACGCGTACAGTCGCTCGATAACCCAGCTATTTTCAGTCTGAAAAAACTCAAAAATGCAATTATGCATTCAATGCTTAAGGGCATCCCCATTGGAGAAGCAAGCTTCTTTCTAACCGAACTTCGTCCTCGGCGTGCAAAGCGATCAACAGTTTCGGGCGTCGGCGCCCCCGTGCATCGGAATCTGCCATCGGACGGCGCCCAGAACGCCATGATTCGCGGCAGGGCACTATCACCACAGCGCCGGAGTATGCGATCGACCCAAAGCCCGATACGGGCCTTTCCAGCCCAAAACAGGTCCCAATTTCAGATGCCTCAGCTCTCACCGACGAGAACGCCCCATAAGCCGCAACGCCGCTCCTCATCAACGGCCGGACGTCCGGGTACCGCAGATTCGGCCATTCGGGGCTCACCGAGCCACCCTGTGCTCCGGGAGGCTGTGCGATTCACACCGCCGCGGGAAGTGAAGACGGTGCATTCAACACGGCGACCAAAGCCCAAGATCAAGCCCCCGCCCCGCCCCGTGCCGAGACAGCCTCCCAGATGTCCCGCCCGGGTCTCTTCGCCACGTCAACGTCCCAGGGAGTTGATGGCATCAGCGATCACGTCTGCGGCACTTCATCAGTCCATTGTCGCCGCAGAACAACATCAATTGACATTGGACGACTTCCCACCGCCAAATCACTCGTATCAACCACCGCAGCTGCAGACTACCCCAACCATGACGCCCATCCCGCAGTAGACCTCTCTCTGCTCTCTCCACCATTTTTTATTTGATAAATGTACTTCTAGTTATCACAGCCGCCAGCCTCAGCCCGTCGCCAGTCACACTGTCAGGTAAATCGCAGAGACGCCGGCCAGCCTGTTTAACGAGGTAGAGCCCGTGGCAACTGGGTCTCCGTATTAGTCCAGTTAACGGACGGGTCGTGGGTCGGGCGTGGCGTTTATGACGAGCATCACTTCATCCCCGTCCCCCAGGCCGACCTCATCGGCGGGGATTATCTCCCCGAGTGGACCACAGTCAATGGCGACTATGCTGAGAAGTTGAATGCCCAGGAGGCTGACTTTGATATGATGTTCCTTCCTGAGCCCTTCACCAACGCATGATCGAGGCCGAGGAGGAATGATGCATATATCATGACGTATCCCCCACCCTGGGGGGGCAAGTGTCACATTTGGCGGCCTCGAAGTCGGTCGGGTAATGAGTTCAAGACAATAAAGTGAGTTCCGCCGTTTAACGCCCATACACCTCTGTCTATCAAGAGTGCCGATTGACTCAGGCAGACTCGCTATGTACACGAACGAACGATTTCGTATTTATAAATTACTCGCTGCAACAATGGAGACGTTTGGCGTTAACGGGAGCAAGATCAACGCTCTGGCCAAGTATGAGCAGGATCACGTTTTCGCAGCTGTTGCTGACTTTCTTTACAAGCATATTGGGACGCCGGACATAGAGATCGAGGTGAAACTTGGTGTAATTCGGCACCTAGAAAGCTCCATGCGCGGTGAGATGCTTGATGAGTACAAAGACCGTCGGGACATTGATGGAGAGACACCGCTTCCCCGTTATTTCCCCACAGGCGTCGAGGGAGAGACGTTTGTCTCCTCCTCAAAATTGTATTTCGACACATCTGTTGCCAAGCAGGATTTCGAGCTTATGAACGGGCTTCTCATTGGTCTAGGCCGGTACCTCGAGACCAAAGAGCAGACGGGCTTTGAAGAGACGGGTCTGGTGTCCACAGTGGACAAGTTTTATCGCGACCCCTCTGGGGGGTCCGGCCGCATCAGACAAACGACCAACGTCGACACACGCGAGGTCTCAGAGACCATTAGGAAGCAGCGGATCGACACGATAACCGTCTCGCTGCCCACCATGGCTTATGATCTTCGGATCTCCGCATCGCTAGAAGAGGTGTGCCTCGAGCAGGTGGCGCTCCTCACTAAGCCCACAGACATGCGGAAGAAGAACAGGTACTCCTATCGTCGGGGAGACCACATCTGGGACCTTACAGGCGTCCAGAACCAGCAGAAGTCCACGCCCATGGACCATGATGAGACCACGTGGGAGCCCGAGCACTATGAGATGGAGCTCGAGCTCACTGGGGGCGGAGACGTCGCCAGGGCGCGCGGGGAGGTGCTCAAGGCGTCTGTGGCGGCCAAGGGCGGGGAGATCAGCCCGGAGCCCGTCGAGGAGTTCCTCAATGCCGCTCTCCCGCTGTACCAGTCGTTCAGGGCGTTCGCGTGTGCGACGAGTGGGATAGAGATGCAGTAGATGCTTTGTAGCACACATTTGTGGTCTAATCGGTGTGGGTCCAACTCTTCATCAAGTCGAGGCAGGCGCTGCCATGTCCGTTTTGTAAAAGTTATTTATAGTCCGTCGTGAAACAATGAAATTCCTCACCCGATCCCGGACAGTTAGCCACTTCTGGAGTGATCGGTTACACATCTTTCTACTAGGCTTGCAAGTGTTCGCTCTATTCCATTGGATTGGGCGATCAGAGTATTGGAGTGGATCTGCGGTCCTTTTGCCGTATAGCTGGCTCTATTGGACCAAGCCGCTGGTGGCCATCAACCTAGACATTGTAGGGCTGGTCGTGCCTGTTGTTAACAACCAGCCAATGTATTTCGCGCCTCCTGTGTGGCTTGAAGAGCTGCTTCTCAAGTTCGCGTTTGGCAGCGACCTCACCACGCTTTTTTCAGTTGTATATCTTATTGTGGCGCTAGCCATCCCGTACGCTGTCTTCCTCCTGTACGTCACCGTGCGCCTCACGATCCGCCTGCTCCACATTACGACCCAACAATCGTCTGGGAAGCTCAAGACCACAGTGTTCTTGATCAACCGCGCCAGTGTATGGCTATATCAGGTGTTTTACATCCCCGTTGTCCTGGCCGCCACGCGCTGCGTCGCCCTGGTCCACCCCGCCCACGGTGCAGCTGCCGTGGACAGCGTTATCACCATCCCGACCGTCGCCCAGACCCCCCTTGCTGCAGTCGGCGCCATCGTGCTGATAACATATGCAGTGATACCCATATTCGTAATAGGCATCAAGGTCAACGCGCATCTCGTCCACAGTGACCGCACGGCCCACGAGCGGTACATCAGGTCCAAGGAGGCTGAGTACCTCTGCAAGCTCAGCGAGGATTACCGCCTCGCCGACATGAACCTGCAGACGTCGTTCACGCGGCACTGGGTCTTCATGCTACCCGGGTGGGGCCTCCTCAAGCTCGTCGTCGTCGTTCTTACCGTCCTTCCCGTCTACTCGATCGTTGTCACCCTCGCCGCCCTTCTTGTGCTCGCCGTCCCCTTCGCCGTGGCCAGCACCTTCTGGCCCGTCTACCGCTCGCGTTTCCTCTCCCTCCAAGTCGCTCTAGCGTCCTGGGGCATCGTGACCAACCTCGCCATCACCACGTCCCGCATCGTGTCCCTACAGAACGCCATGCTGCAGCCCGTGTTGATGTTCATCTGGCTCTGCTTCATCAACGGCGCCGTGGCCTGCTCCATCGCCGCGGTAGGCGCCGTCGCCATCATCCGCGGCGATGGGTGGCCTGTTTCCGACCGAACACTCTCCTTGACGCCCGAGATCAGGTCCCTAATCACGTCTATACGGAGGTCAGCGCGGTTCATCGCCAAGATGCAGCGCACCCCCGTACTCCTGACCCCCATCGACGAGGTCGAGTTCCATCTCTTCTTTCTCCATCGATTCTGGCGTATCGCCCGCCACCGCCGCTTGATGTTCGAGCCCACCGTCGGTGCCCTCCTTGAGGACCTCACGCGCATCTTCCACGCACGATCATCAGTCAGCATGCTCCCCAACAAGTGTCTCGAGCCCGTCCTGCCCTACCTCGTCCCACGCCTCCAACAACGGGCCCGGGAATACATCCTGGTGCCTAGATCAAGAACACGCATCCTAACCAAGCTCCTAGCGCTGAGAATGTTCGCCGAGCACATTAAGGACATCAGGGAATGGCAGCCCCCGGCCCCAGAGAGCTCCGTCGACGAGGATAACACGCTGGACGAGTTCTCCCCACTCGCCGTGACGAAATTCGTGTTGACCGATGAAGAAACCACCGACTCGGCAGAGTCAGAGTCAGCCGAGTCGACCGATGAGGAATTGGCCGACACGCACGCGGTGCTGGCCCCGCCTTTATCCATGGTCCAGCCGCCCGACGCGACGCCCCCCAAGGTCCCGCGGCTCCTCTTCTCGTCGCACGGCACACGGTCCAAGATGGGGCCGGGACAGAGGGCTGATGACCTGGTGGAAGAAGCGGAGATCCCCACGGACCCCAAGACGTCGGCCCGGGTGCGGGAAATCGAGGCGACGCTCCAGACGCTGTGGACTGAGGCTCAAGACATCGAGGAGGAGTACGCGATCATCAACAACGAACGCCTTGACGCTCGGGAGAAACGAAGACTTCCTCGATTAACGGAGGTGCACGAGCGGATCAGGGCGACGCAGAGGGAGCTGGACAGACTCGTGTCCCCCAACGCGTCCCCCAGGAAGGGCAGTGGGACGGGGCTACTGCTAGAGAGCGCGTCGGGCGTGGTCTTGATGCAGGAGCTCAGACTCGGGTACGAGGAGAACATGGACGATGAGGACTCGTGAGGGGGGTTAGCGTGGGTATTATGACTGACGGCCGGGTAAATCTCTTATCCAGGCGGGGGGCGGCGTTTGTTACCGCGATGCAGGTTTCTTTCTATAAAGTTTATTCGAGTTATTTTGTGCAACTCAAAAATCGACCTATAACGCTTGAATACGAGGATGAATGGGTTCGTTAAGATCCCGTTCGATAGTCCCATTCTCGAACTCCAATATATATCGGCAGGTTATCTCTTGGTCAAGTCTGGCGGCAGCTATGATGTTGTGGACCTCGTAGCTGGCCAAAAGTCACAGACATTCCGCATTAAGGGGGCTAATGCAAAGCTATCGGACGACAAGATGCCGTTCAAGATCCATTCAGACAGCGGAATGGTTCTGTTTGGCTCCCAATCGACCATTATGATCGCCGACGTATCATCTGGCCTCACACGCCAGCGTGTGACGGGCGTGGGCAAGCGGCCCTTCACCATCGAATCATTGACCACGCTAGACATCCAGATCAACCTCCACGAGCAGTATAAGGAGTCAGGCCAGGCTGTAACCCTTGACGTCCGCCGTCGCCTTCCCCGAGACCTGTCTGTCGTGATGATCGCCGCCGGGTGCTCTGACGGCCTGATCCGCTTCTGGGACCTGTCCACCCAGGCGTACGTCGGGTCTACTACTATATCGAAGTACCCAGTGACGGCCCTAGTTCCGTTCGGGTCATACCGTGACCGTCTCTTCGCGGTGTCTGACATCCGTGGCTATGTAATCTCAATGACCAGCTGGCGGGTGGTCACGTCATTCATACTCATCGGTCGACCCACGGCCCTTACCACCCCCGTCGAGCAGGGCTGCCCCGCCACCCCCGCCCAGGACCCCCTCGTGGCCACCGGGTACCCGTCAGGCCATGTTGAAGTCTGGTCATTCGCAGGGGACCACGACCGCAACCCACCCGCCGTCGCCCGGCCACGCCTATGCCAACAAGTATCGCAATTTCCAGTGACATCGGTAACATTTTGTCCCGACTCGCCCGAAGTCGAGTTTCGCGTCCTCGTCTGTGCCGGCACGAAGATGGTTTATATTCTCGAGCCGGGCCGCATCCGTGGCATCAGGCTGGAGGTCATCCCCCGCCACGTCCTCCATCTGGGGTCAGCCGTGCTCTTCGCCACCAATGATGACCGGGCATTGCTCACATCGCTTATTGTGCCGACGTTTCTTCTTCAACAGGAGGCGGGGCCGGAGGAGGAGCCCGAGGAGTCCCCCACGACGCTCTTCCTACATGATCCGGGACCATCCCCACGTGGCCTCAAGAAAGCTATGCCTGTGGGGGCTGGGCAGATTGAAATCAAGCAAATGTCAGCCGATACCGTAGCCAGGCGCCAGATGTCAGCAGCGACGATGCCCGAGGTCCGCTGCCAATCCCCAGCCCCGGCACTCGTCGCCCTGTACGCCTCGGAACGGAACTCCCAACTCTTGATGGATGGCCATGATATGATGACGCTAAGAATGCGACCGACAGGCCCCGCACGACACCTGCCACCTCTGGGCAACGAGGGCGCGGCGAGGCCCATGCACTTCCCGGTTAATATACCGCAGACGTCACCAACAAGAAACAACGTCACATCGGCCAAGTTGCTGGGCTCTCGACCTGAATCGATCAAAGCGCGGCTTATTAGGGTGGAGTCAGCCGCCGAGAGGAGCGCGTTCCAGGAACTGGACGACCACGTGGAGAAGCTGCCCGGTCTCGGCCCGAGCCCATCCACAGCGTTACTCGACGCCGAGGACGAGACCGACGACGGGGTCGACCCGGCCACCCTGCCCCGCTCCCCAACTCTGCCCTTACCTTACCTACCCCTGGGGTCACACCACCATCGGTCGAGCAGTGAGCTGCCCGCGGAGGTGACGCTCGAGGAGCGGCACACCCGACCACCACCAGGACGACTCAGACTGACGAGCAGCATGACGGGCAATCCTATGGTTCACAACACACCCGTCGGGACGGATGTCGACCTCGCAGCACTCGCCACTGGGACCAGACCCCCGCCCGAACGGCGCGTGGGGAGCGTGTTGACCCGCAGCGGCTACCTCACGTCACCCACGCGGGGAGGAGATCCCGGACCGTGGCGGACGACGAGTGGGAAGCGGGGGCTGCAGGGGGCCAAGGCGAAGACGCGCGGGTTCAGCAGTTATCTTCTGGAAAAGGCGCAGAAAAAGCCGGAAAAAGTGAAGACAGACCACGATGCCGACAAGGTTATCCGGAAAACATACACAACAGAGAAGCAAAAGAGGATGCACAACGCCGGACGCCGCCCATCAGCGTCCATCACGACATTCAGGTTCGACCGCGAACTATCCAACATCCAGTTCGGCGTGGGCGATGTTGTGGACAGACAGAAGATGGCGTTTATGACAGCCCAGGCCTCCCCGCGCCGCCAACTCACCGCCCGGTCGGTGGGCCGCGCCGACGTCGGCCAGGGCGTGGACACGGGCGCCTGGACCGAAGCGATGGCAGCAGCAGCACTCATGACTGGATTCAGCAAGACTGTCCGGACGAGAGGCGGGTCCGTCAACGCGATCCAGAGGGGGCTGATGAGACGCATTAAGAAGGCCAGGACGCCGCGTACACATCCCGGGCACGTCGGTGTCGCTCAGTTCGGGATGGGCGGCCTTAGTATGGTTGGGGGTGGAAGTAGTTGCGCTAAGAACGCCATGCACGGACACGGACAGGTGCCGATGGGGCTTGGCATGCAGCAGCAGTCCCTCGCTCGCAGGGCGACACTTGGCCATGCTGATTCGGGCAGCTGGACCCCCATGATCCCGACCGCCGCGCAGACTGACGACCACAAGGGGTTCTCGGGCCACAAGTCCACGTCCCAGTTCATGGCGCGCCTCAACGCCATCCGCCACGCTGCCGAAGGAGTCAGGGGCAACGATACTCCTCGTGGTACAGGTGTGGGGCTCGAGGACCTGCCAGACAAGGTCGACGACGCGGCGCGGCCACCACGGATGAATGGGACGCGGTCAGGGACGCATACGAACCTGAGGAAGCTGCTCGAGGACAGGAAGCGGTCGAGCGGGGCACGTCGGGAGCAGATCACGCGCGTGCCATCATCAGGAGGGTTGGGTACGGCCGTGTTCGGGGGTCTCCCGCCAGCCACGGCAGACCATCCTGAGGCGGCGGCACCCATCATAAGGCCGAAGATGCCCATCAAGTCGAGCCGCGTCGCTGCCAAGCGGGAGCAGGAGCAGGCCAAGGCCAAGTCATCTGCGGCGTCCGGCACCGGCCCCGAAGCGACCGTCCCCCTACTGGAGGTCGGCCGAGCAGGGTCCAGCGGCATGATGTCAATGCACTCCCTGCACATCTCAGCCAGTGCCGGCCGCATGTCCATTCCCTCTGAGGCGTCATCCACCGACTCCCCGCGTTTCCTCCTTGATGATGAGCATGACCCCACGACCATCCGACTCACTGAGATGAGCGGGCCCCACACCGCCCGGGGGTCCGCCGGGCTCCTCTCGGGGTCTGGGTCCAGCGGAGACGACTTCTCCATCGGGTCAGACGTGATGGAGCGGGAAGTATCACTGTTGGTGGCCGCGGTGCCGTCGGTCAGAGCCTTGTCCGCCGCAGGAACGGAAGGCATGGACAGCTCAGACGTACTCAGCATGCACGGCGCCATCAGTATCGCCGACATGAGCGGTGATGCTGCAGGCTTATCCCACGACCCCACTGGTTCATTAACTGGGTCTCTCACGATGGGCACACGATCAATGTCGGGCCGTGTATCATCTACAGCGCACCTTGACAGTGACCACGACTTCCACGTCGCATTGACAGAGTCGGCGGTCCTGAGTGACTCGGATATGGAGTCGGATATGGCCCCGTCACCACCCCCGCCCCCGCCCACCGATGAGGAGCTTGACATGTTGAGGCTGGCAGACAGGATTGACAGGCTCAAGGCGATCGAGGCGTGGCACAGCACTCGGTCACGGCTCCCACCGGCCGCGCTGTGTGCTATAGACATGGCCACGCGCGATGCGAGGAACAACGAGTGGCACGGCAATGCTGGGAGATGGTTTATAGACTCTGAGAGTGAGTCAGATGAGAGCGACGAGGAAGATGAGGATCGCGGACAGGAGGCCGACGGAGCCCCACCCGACCGCGCGCTCGAGGGCGTGTTTGCCCCCATCGTCACCGCCCGGCCCACGTCTGCCCCACCCCCACCCCACCCCACCCTTCGGCCCCACGCCACCCGGGTCGATCGGGATGCGTTTATGGGTGTCCTTGGCCGTGAGGCACCCGCCCCGCCCCGCATGTTGACTACTGCCGCCATCATCAAGGCGGACAGCCGTGGGTCAACCATGAGGCCAGTCACCGCCGGTGCTGCTGACGTCATGGTCGAGTACTTCCGCCACATGAACGCGTTCGCTGAGTTCCATGGCCAGACCGCGACCACAGCGCGCGGTGCATCCATTCTCACGGGCGATGGCCTTGTCGGCGACCTCCTCCTACCAGCCGGTGCCCGAGGCCGAGGCGACGCCGTGGCCGTCCCCGCCTTCACGTTGGACGTCTCAACACTCACGGACGAACAGCTGATGACCCACATTCTGACGGACGGGGCCAACATCGAGGCCCCCGGTGTCGCCGACCTCGAGTCGGAGTGGGCATCAACGTTAAGAGAGATGGCCATCACGCTGCTCGAGGACACCACGGACGACGCCCTCGGCCTGTTCAGAGTGGATGGGCTGCGGGACCAGCTGGCAGACGCCGCGGCGGAGCTGGAGCGTTATATAGCAGCCCGGAGGACATTACTGGCCGCTCAATCAGCCGCTCTGTTACTCCAGACACTAGAATGGGAAAAGACGCGCCGCATCGAAGCCGGGGCCTGGCCGGTAGCCACAGAGCCAGAGACGGTGGCGGACGTGCTCTGGGCGATGTCTGACGACGAGCTTGAGGAATGTATGGCTTCACTAGCTAACATTGAGAGAGTGGGTCGGGAACACGCGGCAATGGTGGCCAGAGACGTCGACGTCGGGCCACAGGAGCCGTTCTGGACAAAGGCCGCCCCAGCCACCCCCGACGCGGAGTTAACCTTGACGGGAGACGCCGCCGAGTCCACATCCCGCAGTCCCTCCCCCGAGGCATCAGACGAGCCCGAAGCGACACATGCAGCCTTCCTCGACGAGCTACGACCCGTACTCCGCCACAAGCTGCGGCAGGAGGAATACGTCAGGCAGATGGCGGCGGCGCGCGACATGCAGGAGGCCCAGGTATCGATGAAGGGCATGGTGCACCTCGTGTACGGCGCTTCACGGGGGAAATATAGAGCGAGGGTGTCGGACGCGATCCAGTCACTCACTAGCAATGGGTTCGGAGCAGCCGTGGCGGCGTTGGTTGGCTATGACGTTGTTCTGTCTGATGACGAGGACCTTGAGGACATGGACCACGTTAACACCAGAGGGAGAGCCACCCCGACCAACCCGCCCCGAGGTAAGACACCCACACCCACCCCGGGTGTATCAGTGACCGTTGACGGCTTCCCGGAGCTCGTGCTCGACCCCGATCCCGCGCCCGCCGCAGACCCGTTCGTAAACGCGCGCAGGGCACCCGCGGTCGAGGAGATGAAGGCCACGCAACGCCACATGCTGACCGAGGAGGGCGTCTACATCGCTGAGCCTCTGGTTGATCTTCAGACGCCGCTCGGTCGCGTGCCGGTCGACGCCGAGGTTCGGGTGGGGCTTGGGAGCACCATGCTTGAGCCCGACTTTGATGACTTTGAGCAACGTCTGCGGGATGCTGGCCTCGCATGAGCCGTGATAAACCCGAATATTTGTTTGATTGGTCGCTGAAATTCCTTCCATCGCGTCACACAAAGAAAACATCAAACACCAACACATACAGCAATGGATCAATACGCTTTATCACCCAATGACAGCATGAGCAGCCCACCTGCCATGTCCAGCGAGTTCCTCGCCAAATACGGAAGTTCTCCCGAGAAATCAACCGGGCCGATTGCAATTGCAGTGGCGGGCGGCTCAGCGTCCGGCAAGACGTCGGTATGCATGAAGATTCAACAGCGCCTGAACCGTTCTGCCGTTGTTATCGCTCTGGACGACTTCTATCTTGACTTAACAGAGGAGCAAAAACTCAACCCTGCGTCAGTCAACTTTGTACGTACCCTGCCTTGTCGCGTCCTCATCGGGCCCCCATAACCCCATGAGGGCTGCGACATCACCACCGTGCTTACTAAGGACCATCCGGCGATGTTTGACTTCGAGTACCTCATCGAGGTCGTTTCCGACCTTAAGGCTGGCCGTAACGCCGAGATTCCCATTTACAACTACAAGACGTCCATGCGAGAGGAGGAGACGCGCACTGTGCGCCCTGCAGACATCATCCTCGTCGAGGGCATCTTTGTGCTTTGGGATGAACAACTTCGAGAGCATTTCGACATGAAGATCTTTGTTGACACGGACAGCGACGAACGCCTCGCGCGGAGACTGACGCGCGACATCGCTGAGCGCGGGAGAACCATGGACAGCGTGCTCACGCAGTACCGCAACACTGTCAAGCCAGCGCACGACGAGTTCATCCAGCCCACCATGCGCCACGCGGACTTGATCATCCCCCGTGGCGACAATAAGAACGCGATGGACATGATCGTGAGCTACCTACAGTTCAACATCCTGCAATCAAAGCTGCAGCAGTCCCCGAAGATTGGGGACCGCGATCTTCTCCGTAAGGCTCTGGGTGGGCATTAGACGCTCACCGGAACTGCTGGACGCCGTGTTGCCGTGCTTCATAATCCAGGCGTTTGAGGGAGTGGATCTGGTAAATGGCGATCAGCGTTGAGAAGGGCTCGTTGGTTTCTATCACAGGAGGAGGGGGAAAGACTACACTCATGTACACCCTGGGTGCGACAGCCGCCGCTGCGAAGCTTCGTGTCCTTTGTACGACGACAACAAAGATTGAAACCAATCGTGGAGGACTGCAGTGGGTCGTAGGAGAGACCTACGAGGCCTTAGCAGACCAGCTAGCCGACATGCAGCCCGGAGAGGCCCGGCTTGCGATCAGCAGCCACGATACGACCGGCAATCGCTTGGTGGGCATCGAGCCTGACATACCCCGACGCCTTCTGGAGGCTGGCATCGTCGACTGCGTTATTTGTGAGTCTGATGGGGCCCGTAACCTTCCATTGAAGGTCTTTGGGCCCAACGAGCCCGTCATATGCACTGGGTCGACTGACGTCGTCGTGATTGCCGGCCTCGACATCATTGGCGCCCAACTGGACGATGAACACGTGTTCCGGGCCGGCCTGATGCGTGAGGTCATCGGAGGTAACCCAACGGTCATCACAGCGGAAGGACTCGCTGCAGTGCTTCGCTCGCTGTCAGCCCGGTGCCGTAAACACTGTCCAGATGCCAGACACTGGACTGTACTCAACAAAAGGGACGCGGTGGATGGCGAGACCATTCAAGATGTCCGTCGCTGCGTATCGCCGGACGCGCTGCTGGCCTCATTGAAGTGCGGCCTTGAATTCACGCGGCTGGGCGCTGTCTGAAGACGGGGAAGATTTACAAATTGGCATTGATACATATAAAAACACAGAACAGACGGTCTATCACGCGCTCGCCATCCGCTTAGCCCCGCAGAACCCACAGTAGAGCTGGCCCTCGAACATTCGCACGCCACAGAACGGACAGAAGGCGAAGGCCTCGCCAGATGGAGGGTCCCGAGGCTCCGCGTACTGTGTGGGGGCAGCAACAGGCTCAACGTGCTCAACATACTCAACAGGGGCACGGTGCTCCACTCGCTGCCTTCTGGGCTCCTCCACAACCCGCTCAGATTGAATTGGCGCCTCCTCTGCCTCAGATTGCTGTTCAACCTGCCGTTTCATCATCTCAGTGCGACATTCGCGTACGTGCGTCATGAATACATCAAGTTCCTCGAACTGGCCGGCACAGAATGGGCACTTCATCGGTTTTCAAACAATTTTTTTGATTATTGGAATAGAATATTCATGCACCACCCTGGGCATAAATACTAGCCCCATAATGTAGAGCAACTGTATTTTTGAATGAGTCGGTGTTGCCTATAAATCGATCCTAAATAGAAGTGAACTGTGAAGAACATGAGCCATAACTCAATAATCATGGAATATTTTAGCTGAACGAACATCAAAAACATTGTGTTAATGTGTAATACACAGGTTCATCCCTCGATAATTCTTTCATTCACCGGTTTTACTCTGAATTGATTCGAATCACCAGAGAATGAACACAGACAACCAGTAACATAGTATTCCGCTATTTATTTCAAATCTCATGCTTAAATGATCATGAGAAACTGATGTCTGCGTCATGTAGAGGTTACTCTCGACTCGTGCAGCTATCGCAACGATCGATGACATTGAAAGTGACCCGGCACACACCGCGACTGTCACGGGGATCAGGCGGCGCTTTTCCACGCCCGGCTTAGCGAAGCTGAACAATAGCGCGCCTCGAGATCTTGCCCGAGAACATGGCGAACACGGTGGCGAGGGTGCCAAAGAGGTGGGGTTGCTGGAGTAACGACGAGCAATGAGCGCACATGGAATACGTCTCAGATCTCCAACATCAGCGGATGTACCCTGCTGTCATATGTGAGCCCCCCGAGAAAAGGGCCTGAAAAAAAAACGTAAACGAACGGGACATCGCGCATTTTGCAGCCCTTTACAGAAATATTGTACCAGCTACTGGCGAAGCACCAGAAAGTCACAGCGGTAGCTTCCAGCTGCGTTGACAGATAATTTCATCTCTCATCAAAATTTATGCATGAGTGAGCATCAGTGTGCGGGTAGCAAGTGCTGAATCACCCGATAGGCCTTTGCCCTACTTCACACCATTCTCCGTTGCAAATGATTGACTGTAAAGAGAAAACAAAAAGACACAAACTATGGATGTGTTTGATGTAGTATGGTCATGATATTGCGATGTTCTGCCGCTTGCTTGATTTTTACTTGTCATTTTATTTTTGAGGTTGCTCTTTGCTCGAGTTATGCCTGACGGTCCGCCCTACAAGGTCGGTAGCACTGCGGATGGAGTGCTAACGATCGGTAAGGAGGAGACCTGGGGTAAGTGTTTCCACAGCGAGTCTTACTCTAGAGATGGTGACGATTAAGAAGGTAGGGAAGGATGAGGCTGGAAATGACCGCTTCTACGTGAACTACACGCTCTGTTAGTACCATACCTACCGTAATTACTCAGATAATGCCCGTTTAGATACCTGGTTGCCGCGTTCTAAGCTTGCGCCGCTTCACACACACACGAAACCGGCCATGACCACCGAGCTAGTGGCCCCCCGCCCCTCCGCCAAGACCAAACTGAAGACCAAGGTGAAGACGAAGACGCAGAAGGAGGAGGAGCACCCTCACGTGGAGAAGAACATCTATCACGTGATCATGGGCCGCTACAAGATGAAGACGTGGTACCACTCGCCCTACCCCGACGAGTACGGACGCGCCGAGACGCTCTGGATCTGCCCGTTCTGCTTCAAGTACATGCTGACCCAGATGCAGTATGACCGGCACAAGGCAAAGTGTCGGCTGCGGCACCCGCCCGGCGACGAGATCTATCGTGCGGGCGGGCTGTCGTTCTTCGAGGTCGACGGACGCAGGCAGACCATCTACTGCCGCAACCTCTGTCTTTTCACCAAGTTGTTTCTTGACCACAAGTCTGTGGATGCAGATGTCACACGGTTTTTATTCTATGTGCTCACGGAGAACGACAGTGAGGGGTGCCACATCGTCGGCTACTTCTCACAGAACATCGAGTGGAACAGCGACTACTGCTTTCATCTCGCCTGCATTCTGACAATGCCGCAGCATCAACGGAAGGGTTTTGGGAAAGTTCTCATTGAATTCAGCTACATCATTGCGAAGGCAGAAAACCGCCTTGGTGGGCCCGAGAAGCCGCTGTCTGACCTGGGGAAGAGCTCCTTCATGTCTTACTGGAAGGACGCGATCTTCGAGTTCCTCGCAGATCCCAGTAGAAAGGAGTGCACGATTGACGATATAGTCGCAGAGACGTACATACAGAAGGCTGACGTCCAGAACACGATCAGAGAAGCCAATATGGTCAAGCTCCACCGAAATATGATGGTTTTGCATTGCCATCCCAAGCCCAGAAAGCCGCGACGGCGAATCGACCGAAGTAGAATACATTGGGTGCCGCTGCCCACTATGATCGAGAAACGGCGCCCATTGATACTTGGGGACGGCTAGGTAGGGTAGGGTAGGGTAGGGTAAGGTAGGTGAAGTCTGCTTGAGGGTGCGATATTTAGTAGTACTAGTAAACGACCCGTCGGTGTGAATTGATGCGATGCGACCATCTGCCGTTGATGATCTTGATACGGTTCAGTGATGAGCGTTAACTGTATCCATATCGTGTCCGGCGTATCCTCATCTTTTGTCAATTCTACCGTAGTCCCAATCCAAATCTAACCCCATATTTACACTTCTATCTCCGAATCTAGTATGTGTTGCCTACATCTGGGCGGTTGCCTTGCTCTCGCTCATCTGCGCGGTCCATGCGCGCCGATTCTCGAGCTGCTGGGCGGCCTTGCGTCTCGCGTGCTCCTCCTTCTCCCTCTCGAGGTCAGCCCGATCCTGCTCGATCTTGGCCATCATAGCACTCTCGATATCTTCGCGCTCCTTCCTCCTGGCCGCGTCACGGAGCTCACGGGCCGCATCGCTCTCCGTCAGGGCTTGGAGGGCCTCCTGTCTAATCCGGAGCTTGTTTGCCTTCTCGTCCCCACGATCAGCGAAGGGATCCTTCATGCCCGCCCCGTAGCCGAACTTGGACGGGATAGCCTCGGGGCGGTTGGCCATTTGTTCCTTCAGCACGCGGGCCTGGGCTCGCTGCGAGGCCCGGCGCTTGGCTGACTCGACGCGCGCGAGCTCCTGCATCTCCTCGGCCTCGCGAGCGATGACGTTCGCCATGAACGTCTTTTCCTGGTCGGCCTGGGCCTTCTTCTGCTCATTCTGGAAGGCGACCTGCTGGTCGAGTGTTTTCAGCATCGACTGGGCCTTTTCGATGTCAGTGGGGGGATCCTTACGGCCGGCGAACACGTCTCCGAATTCGGTGAGGTGGTCAGAGACGACTCCGCGACGAAGGGCGTCTACCTGAGCGTCATGGGCGCTTTCAGCCTTGGCCTTGTTAGCCTGGGCGTTGGCGATCTCGAGTGCGCGCCACTTCTCGTACTTGGCGCGCTCTCTGGCGTGATACTCCTCATCTGCCTTCTCCTGGTACTCAACAAACGCCTTCTCTTCGCGGCGCTCGCGCTCGGCCTCCTCGGCGACCTTCTTGGCGTGGTACTCGAGCGACAGCTTGTTTGCCTCGCGCGTTTTAGCGTCGATCGTCCGTGTCTTACCGGCCTTCTTGCTCTTGAGTTGAGAGTTGGCGTCGGCGCCAAGCTCCTCAGTCAGGGCCTCAGCGTACGCCTGTCTGAATGTCAGGTCAGTTGTGTGTTTCACGCGGGGATCGCGGATGCCACATTCGATTTCGGCGTCACGAAGCTCATCTTCAACCGTCCTGGTGGGGGCGGGCTTAGCGGTAGCGGGGCGAGCCGACCGGACGGCGGCGGTGCCAGTCAGCGAGAGGCCGCCTGTAGGCGCGACGGGCCCGGGCGCGGCCTCCTTCTTGGTGACCGTTGACCTACGGGCCGTGGGCACGTGGCCGGCGATCTTCTGGCACTTGGTAGGGATGGCCGTGCCGTCGGCGCGCTCCTTACTGATCTTATCGTACACCGTTCGGGCGCTGACAGGCCTGCGGACCACCTTGCCATCCGCTTTCCGGAACGGGATTGTGCCCGACCCGCTGAGCCCTGCCCGAGACGAGGCGGCCGAAAGGGGCCGCGTCCGCCCCATCACCGTGGATACAGACGTCTGCTCGGCGAAAGAACGGGCCCAGAGGAACGTCACGGCGCCAGAGCCAGAGATGGACAGCAGCCCGATACCAGCGTTGAGGCGTACCCCACGGTGGCCTCTGACAGCGGTCCCGATGGCCGTCTTGATGTGGGTGAGGGCGTCAGCGATCTTGTCACGGGTTACACCCGCGTGGGTTGCGGCCTCGAGCTCGCTGAACGTCACAGTGGGGATGTGTCCAGCCATTGTCTGTTTGCGTTGGGTCAACTGGTGGGCTCTGGCAAATCTCTCGTTGACCTGGAAGAGAGGCTTCCGAGTGACCTTGCGGCCGCGTGTTCCAACGTCGAGAACTTCCTCAGTGAAGGAAAAGGTCCCAAGGGGCGTGATGATGGTCTTGCCGGCCCGAAGTGCGTTTTCTACAACATTAAAATGCGCTTTCCATATCTTAAGAAGGAGCGCAGGTGTGTATTGTTTGCAAAAAGGGAGCGCCGCTACTGTTTGGCACAACTCTTCAATATTCATCGATTTTCGGAGAAATGTTGATCGAAAATTTCTCCGATTTATAGATTTTGTGAGATAGGGGAAGCCTGATTGATTTGGGCCACAGGCGGTCGACCAGTCGCACGTTGCACGACTCAATAATCTGTATGGGTTGCGGAGCATGTTGCCTGTATTCAGCCTGCCATCGCGATGCAGCTCAGTAGCCCAATCCGAGGATTCCCACACCATACTGTCGAACAGCTGGCCATTGGTCACGGCCAAGTCTATTGGCAGTTCACATTCAACGTGAACAACGGGGGAGGCCCCACCGGCAATGTGCAAGTTTTGATTAACGCATGGCCCATGATCGAGTTTAACACGATTCTTTGTTGCCGGAGAACCCCGACTCTGGGGTTGGGTTGGTGCAAGTGGCAGCCTGGTTCCCGACCCGTTCAGAGAATGTGTGTGTTTACTTGGTGTCCAGCATCATCAGCATCTTGAGATTTCTTTTTTCCTTTGCGAGTGACGCCAAAAAACGTCGTTTCGTGCCCTTCCAGGCCTTACTACTGTTCATGAGTGCGATTTCGGCCGAGTCAACCGCAGCGTTGGCCTGTTTAAGGTCACCCTTGGCGAGATAAACCCGGGACAGCATGTACTCTATCGGGTTGGATGGCTTGCTGGTACCGGTCTTGGCGAGGTTGAGACTTTTTTCAGCTGCATCCAGCTGCTGTGTCCTGTAATAGCACTTACCAAGCAGTTCATGTGTGGCGCGGATGCACTCGGGAAGGTTGGCTAGCCTCAAAACGTTCTCGCAAATTTTGATGGCGCAATAGTACTCCATCCGTTCATATGCGGACTTCGCAAGGGCCAGCGCATCCTCGGTGTTCCCGTCCATCAGTGTCTGGCTGCTCACCTTGTCTTGCACCTGGGATGCCGCCGCCAACAATTCGCGAAGCTTGACGACCAGCTGATCGTGCTCGCCAAAGTAGAACAGTGGTTTGATACCCCATCTTCGAAGGCGGACCATAACAGTGACTATAGGCTCCCCGTTGACCTTGTTGTTATTGTCAACCCGCAGCAACGCGACGTGCGGTGCCCGGTAGCGGTTAAACCTGAGCAAGTCGAGATAGCGGTCACCCTTGAGCGAGCAGCCGATAAACAAGAAGGACCGCACCGCGGAGATGTCAGTCACGATCCGGGGAATCGTTTTCCCAACATCACAATCGCCTTTGTTTGTCAGGTACGCGTCAGCGTAGCTCTGTTTGGTAAGCACGTGTGACTTCATATCGCTGGCCGTGCCGTGTATCTTCACGAGGAGAGGGGAGTCGCCCTTCAGGGCCTCATATGCCGCTTCGTACTCCCCAACACAAGGAAGGACAACTCGGTCTTGGCTGATTCCGCGGACGGTCTCAATAACGCTGTCGTAGTTGGTGGTGACGATTGTCTTTGAAAAAAGCCGACTGTTGCTGGTCTTGATCAGGTCAAACAGCTCGTGGCTCGTGTCGATGTCGGCCTTCCCAAACACCCTCCTGATGTCCTCGGACAGGCCATGTGTTACTCCTAGCCTTTTGAGGGATACGTCCAGCAGCTCAGCGACCTCCTCGAGCTTATTGACCTTCAGCAGCTGTTCGATCTGCTCGCTGTTGTCGATTCTCTCTGCATGCATGTCCAGAGTCTGCTTGAGAAACATCCACCAGCCAGGAAACCATGCGTTCATGCTCACGCCAGCCCCGATGAACGGAATGCACTTCCCTTCGCCGATGGAA
>PPCM01000480.1_pt1 | contig 35413 bp, 34 predicted proteins | sample 1555541 | NCBI WGS metagenome assembly PPCM01 (sample SAMN05284479, study PRJNA326546) | Marine sediment metagenome, whole genome shotgun sequencing project. | isolation source: marine sediment | place: Germany: Wadden Sea | collected 2012-09-05
GGCGTTTGCCGTCTTCGGGTGAAAAAAAGACGACGATATCTCCCTGTCCCGGGTTGGACCATTTCGCGAGATGATGTGTTGTAAAAGGTATTTTCAAATCATATGCAAGCTTATTTACAAAGATGCGGTCTCCAATCAGGATGGTGGGTTGCATGGAACCCGTGGGAACATCATTCCAATCAGCCAATGAGGACTTGACGGATGTTGCGATCAACAGTGCCGTTACCAGGCTGAAAACCCAACTCTTCAATATGACGGCGGTATAATGTTTCAATTTGGTTTTCATGGGTTCCTTCCTTTGCTGTATGACGATATCTCTACCAATCGTCTTTCGTTTACCTCGTCAATTGGCCGGCGTTGCGATCGGTTACCGGGTATTTTTAATGTATATGGCGGCATTGTTGTTCCGGTAAGCTTACCAGGATTGCGCATGCCCGGCATGGGCGAGAACGATTGGGGTGAAACGCCCCGTGGGTGAATCCTGTTAATACCGTGAACACGGTAGCAAAAGTGCCGGCCGAAGGCAAGAGCTGAAGGAACTTCGGGCGAAGCAATCCCATGTGGATTTTCCGTTCAATGAAATCACGGCGTTATTATTCGGGGCCGTTGAATTGAGCGATATGCGCCCCGGCCGGCGGGAATTCCGGAGTTGTTTGAGTTTGTTCCGGACCTCGTGTGCCGGCGGCACCGCTACCCGCAGATATTGTGAGTTTCCCCGCCCGGGGCCATGCAGGGAGTTACCCCGTCGGGAGGATTGATCACCAGGCCTTCCCTGCAGGTATACCATTGGCCCCTTGCCATCGCGGTCAGAACTCCCGTGGAAATTGCATTGTCGCACGCGTCGCCGCCGTATCGGGAGCGAAGGAGTTCCTGGATTCGCGCTCTGATCGGAGCATGCCGCGTGGAATCGACGGATTGCCGGATCACGCGCCACAAGCTCAACAGACGGTAAGTATCCCGATCGGGAACGACGTATTGGGGATCGAACAGGGCATTGACCGCGATCTCCTCGGCGGTGGTGAGGATCTCTTCGATGTTGTAGTTGACGATGTCGACGTCTGCTTCCGCGTCCGGCTGCATGTGAAGGGGATCGACCGTTGGCGCGTTCCCGGCCAGAGTGACGTGACGTTTCTCGTGGGCAATCAGCTCCAGCACCTCCCGCAGCGCGTCCTGGTCGTTCTGGGCGAGAAACTGCAGGATGCTGTCCTTGAAGCTCCTGAGGTAGAAAACCTGGACAGGCGTCCGGTTCGGATCGACGAAGCCCTCGAACTGCTGCCCGGGCTGGGTCCGCAGCTGGGGAAGGTCGATGGCCTCGCAGGTGAAGAACTCGGCGCTCGCAAAGGAAAAGCCGGGCTCGTCGGAGAGTACGTTCAACGCGATCCTTGCCCTGGTCTCGTTCGCCGGATTGATGAGTGGGGAATGCGGCCTGGTTTCCGTGATACGCGCGATCAACTCCTCTTGGGAGAGCGGAGGCACATTTGGAAGGGAGGTGTCCCGCAGGGCGGAATTTCGTCCGATCTGGCGTATCACCTCGTTTCTGAATCGGTGAACGTCGGCTGTGATATCCCGTTGTTCCGTGCATTGCGTATCATCTTCTTCCGGTTCGGCGGTTTCGCGCTGGATCACCGGGGGGTGAGCTTCGGAGGCGGATATGGGCATGATCCTTTGGGCGACGCGGACGGTCTCATGCCCGGTTATGCCTCCCGGAGTATTGACCGTCGATATTGTCCGAGTTTTTTCCGGCGTATTGGAGTCCGCAGAAATCCGACCGAAACCATGTGCGAATCCGCCAGTTTCGATTGTCGGGTCTTCATTCACATCCCTCGCGTCTGCCTCCGGAAACCGCTGTAAGGTCCGATTGTCGATCATGCGCCGCAAGTGAAGCGCGACAAGCGCATTACGGCTTTGGGGGGAGATCACGCGACCGGATTTTAATGACGCGGAGGACTTGCCGGGCTGATTTGCCTTGGGCTTTCCTGAAAAAGTGCGCATGGATAGTCTCCTTTCATTCGACTATCTGTGCTTGGTTAAGGATCGGTTGGTGTCGACAGGATGAACATCGAAAACGCTCTTCGACAACACACCGGCCGGAAGGGGACATCTTTGGACAAGTATAGACGTAATGCGCTTGAGTTGCAAAGTTTTCAGCTGCTGGTTTTTCAGCTTTGACAACTTTTGAGCATGGGATGGAAAGAGAGGCTTTTGTAATTCCCGGGCATCCTGCTATAGTGATGATCAAATAATCGGAAACTGGGATACCAACCCGTTGATGAAAGGGGAGTACCGTCATGTACCGTAAATCGGTTTTGAAGTTTTTGACAGCCGTACGATCCTGGGATGAGGTCGAGAATGCGACATTTGAAATTCCCCGGGAAACGCCCAATACGATCATCGTTTCCGGAGAGGTTGCCGGCGCGGGGACCTACAGCAGGATCGCGGCCGCCGGAATGGAGCACGGTTTGCTCGTAATCTCGAAAAAACTGAAGGTGATTGAATAAGGGATCGGGAAAGAATAATTTCCGCGATTAAGGATGTGTCACGTTGCCGGCGGCGTAAGGCAACGCCCGGGGGGCCCAACCGAGAACCACGAGACCGTGGATTTTTTTAATTCCGAATCCCCAACCCGTCGGCGCGAGACTGCCGGCCGACTCCCGGCAACGATGGATGTATCCGGCGGGTCGATGACTGGAGGGCGGATGGAAAAAGATTCGTTGCAATCAACACAGGCGTTGACCCGGGAGGTGAAACTGCTTCGGAACCGGGTTGAAGCGTATGAAAAGCGCATGGCGGAGTTGGAGGACCAGGCAGAGGCGTTGAAATATTCCGATCTGATCATCCAGAACAGCCCGGTTGTTCTTTTCCGAAGGCTTGCCGCCGAGGAACTCAAGGATCGCAGAATGGTTTACGTTTCTCCCAATATTTCCCGGTTCGGTTATTCGGCGGAAGATTTTTTAACCAACCGGATCATGTTCAGGGATATCGTGTATCACCGGGATACGGAGCGGACAAAAAAGGAGATCCTGGAATATGTAAGCAAGGGGATGGATTCGTATACACAAGCTTACAGGATCCTTACAAGGGACGGAAAAGTACGCTGGGTGGAGGATCGCACCTCGGTGGTGGTGGATCCCGGGACGGGAATCCGTTACCATCAGGGGATCGTCATCGATATTCACGAAAGGAAAACGGCAGAGGAAAAACTCCTTCGGAGCGAGGAAAAGCACAGGCGGATCGTTGAAAACGCGGGCGAAGGGTTTCTTTTCATGGATCATGGGTTCACGATTGTGGATTTGAACACGGCCCTTTGCCGGATGGTGGAGGGGACTCCCGAAAGCCTCATTGGAATGCGGTTGCCGGAGCTCCTGACGGACAAGTATCGACATATTGTTTCGGCAAACCTGGAGGAGGAGCTCGGGGGAAAGAACTACAGGTATGAAGCCGAACTCGCGTCGGCAACGGGGGCTGCCGTGCCGGTACTGATACACGGGAGTGCGCTCCATGGTGCCGGCGGCGTGATCGGCAACACGGCCTTTGTGACGGACATGACCCAACAGAAAAAGGCGCTTCAGCTGGCGGCCGAGGTGCAGAAAAGCCTTCTTCCCGCCGGCGCCCCGAAGGTCAGGGGGATCGACATGGCCGGAAAAAACATCCCCTGTGACGAGGTGGGGGGAGATTATTATGATTTCCTGCCGGGCACGCAATCCCCGGATCGTGTTGTTTCCGTTGTCGTGGGCGATATTTCGGGTCACGGCGTGGATTCGGCATTGCTTATGACCACGGCAAGGGCATTCCTGCGCATGCGGGCTTCACGACCCGGAACGCCCGCGGAAGTGGTAACGGCCATGAACCGGCATTTGAGCGCGGACGTTTCCGATTCCGGAAAGTTCATGACCCTTTTCTATCTGACGGTAAACAGGGAAGCGGAATCCGTTGAATGGGTTCGGGCCGGTCACGAACCCGCGTGGCTGTTTGATCCCGGGGAGAACACCTTTGAAGAGCTCAAGGGGCCTGGAACGGCGCTGGGGGTGGATGAGGACCATGTATATAGGGGAAATCTCAGGAGAGGCCTGAAACCGGGGCAGATCGTGGTCGTGGGCACGGACGGTATCTGGGAGGGACGCAACAAGGCCGGTGAAATGTTCGGCAAACACCGTTTTCAGGAAGTTGTCCGTGCAAACGCCTCCGCATCCGCACGTGAGATCCTTGGAGCCGTGTTCAGGGAACAGGGACGGTTTACCCTTGGGATGCAGCCGGAAGACGATCTCACCCTGGTAGTCGTGAAGATCACGGAATGACTTTCTTCGGTTTTACCGCACTTCACCAAGTTTAAATAATGCCCCCAAATAGATTCACGGTTCTTTTTTAAACATTTCCTCTCCGATTACCTCTTCTTCTCTCGCCGGATGAATAAAGAAAAATAACATCAGCGCTTTCCTGCTTTCTCTGCCTGGGCAGGTTCATCGGTTGGGCTAAGGTGATTCGGGGGAAGGGTCTTGGCTACATGCCTTACAACAGCCGGTTTCTTACCTTTTTAAAAAGGGTACGGATACCCCTCCGGCTTATCGGTATCATCTCGCCTATAGCGTGAAAACCCGCAAAGCCAGCAGCAGAAACAGAACGCCCGTCACCCTGTCGATGGAAAGAGAATGTCTTGCAAGCCTGTCGGCAAAATCACCCCTGGAAAGAAGGGTCGCCACGAGGCAGAACCAGGCGCCGTCGATCAACGTGGCCGTCAAGACCATCACGGCTCCCGAAGTTCGCGGCATTTCGGGTGAGATGAACTGGCTGAACAGGGCAAGAAAGAAGATCATCAGCTTGGGGTTCAAGAGGGATATCATCAGTCCGTCGCGGGCGGCGCGGAACAGGCCTGCGGGGCCGGCACCGTCCTCGGTCGCATGGGATGCTCCCTTTGACCGCAGGGCCTGTATGCCGAGAAAGGCAAGGTAGGTACCCCCGCCCCATGCAAGCGCCTTGTGGAGCGCGGGTTCGAGGGCGAACAGGGCCGCAAGTCCCGTGACCGTGAGCAGCGCATAAAACCCCACGCCCATGCAGTGGGCGACTCCGGTGATCATGCCGTTTCGCCGGGAGCCCTGAACGGTATTCCGTACGACGACGGCAAGGCTTGGGCCGGGCGAAACAGCCCCCATGAAACAGATACCGGCAACTGAAAGCCATGAAACGAACGTCATTTAATCCCCCTTGAAAAGCCGCGTGCCTCCCTTACTCGAAACCGGAGGTGGGCCGGAACGGGTAGGGGACCGTTAACCTTGTAGTATTTGAAAAATATGAACAAAGACCGCGATCCATACTCCATGGAACACGATCTGAAATGGGGCACGGCTTTATCCGGAAAACGCGCCGGGATTATGGCCCCGCAGCCCGATTCATTTGTTTAAAACAGTCATAGCTCATCTCAGGGCATAAGTGAAATTGATTTCTGGAATGGTATGTATGATTTCAAATCATATATACCCGGTTGATTCCGGATCACTCCTCCGGAATCCGGAGCTTGATTGGCTCCGGGGAGTATGTGGAATCGTTCATCAGGGGGATGATGCGCTCCCTCAGCCATCGGTGGGAAGGATCTCCCAGGTGTTCCCTCAGCAGTGCAAGGTTCCGGCTCATGGCGGACTGGGTGAGGTTCAGCCGGTCCGCCGCCCTTGTGACGTTGGTACAGGCCAGGAGGGCATGTAGCGACCTGAGCAGGTTGAGGTTGAGCTGGTTCACCGTGTTTTTGTTCGGAATCGGCATTTCAGTCGTATCCAGTATATTTGAGTGGGAGGGCAGGGGGCGGTCGGTTCGGCTCGGTAATCAAGGTCGACAAATTACGATGCGTACAGGCAGGTCCTTACAGTTCGCTTTGCTTCGTATCCCATGCAGGGTTGCCGCCGGCGAGCAGCGGCCTTTTGCAAGCCGGCGTCGGCGGATTATTGTTCTGACTTGGCTAGTACTATACCCATCGTAATAAATAATGAACCAAAAACTTTGTTGACCGCCAACATTACCCTGTCGCTTTCAAGCCAGGGCTTCACCATTGAAGCTAAAAAAGCGTAACTCAACATTATCAACGTGTCCATCAATACGACGGTGCCGCCCAAAATCAAATATTGCTCTTGCGGCGGCGCGCTTGTCGTTAAAAACTGAGGTAAGAATGCTGTTAGAAACAAAATGGACTTCGGATTCATCAGGTTAACGATGAGGCCCTGTCTTATGAGCTGCCCATAGCCGCTTTCTTTATATGGATCATTTATGGCCGGGGCCGAAGGTTGGCGGAATTTTTGAACACCTATATACAACAGGTAGGCGGCACCGGTATATTTGATGATCTCAAAAAACAATACCGATGAGGCAAGCAGGGTTCCCAACCCGAAAGACACAACCATGAGATGTATCGACAGGGCACATTGCAGCCCGATGATGCCCTTCAATGCCGCTTTAAAGCCGCCGGTCAATGAGTTGTTGATTGAGGTGATTGCCCCCGCGCCCGGCGACAGGCTGAATACAAAACAAGCTGCCGCAAAAGCCAACCAAAGCGTCAAATCCATATTCGAAAATCCTTTTATGTGTTTTCATCCGCCGGCAGCTGAAGATCGAGGTGAAACGCGGCAAATGCGCATGGGATAGTCCGTCGACTTCTCCAGCGATTCGTTGACCGCGCCTTTTCAAAAATCTGGTCTGCCGAGCACCAAAGCGACCCAATGATCCTTACAGAAGATTGAAACACAAAAACCAATTAATGAAAATATTCCAAACAGGCCAATAACAAACCAAACACCGTCATTGGTCCACCGGAAATGAAATTGGGTATAGGAGGCAACACAGCATGCACTTCCCATTAAAATACTCAGGAGAAGCAGGGCCGGGCGCTTCCAATTTGCCTTTTCAGGCCGGTAGACCCGCTTAGTCCATTCTTCAAATCTTTTAAACATCGGTTTTCCATTTCACCCATAACGTCGTTCACCGGCGGAAGCGGGTTTTTGCATTAAGAGGCAAGCTTTGTTATGTTCTGCTCGAAGTTGCCAGTATTACCGAAAAACCGATAAAACAACCACCCGTAATTTTATTAAAAGCAGTTGTATAATGCTTAATCGTGGGTGAAATGATTTGTGCTCCGACAGAGTAAAAGAACAGCGAGAAAGTGGAACACCCGAGTAACGTGATCAAAAGAACGGTAAACTGTGACAGGACATTATTGTCGGGGTTAATGAATGGAAGAAACAGCGCGGAAAAAAATCCTATCGCCTTTGGATTTACCAGGGATACGCCAACTCCTTGGAAATATAGTTTTGTCAAGTCGGCTTTTTTATATTTTGGACTTGAATCCGTCGGCAAGGGTGCTTTTGATCTGATTGTTTTGATTCCGGTAATGCAAAGATAAGCAGCTCCAAGATACTGAAACCAGCCAAACAGCGTCTTTGACGACTCAAGCAATATGCCCAGTCCCATAACCGCCATAAGGGAAAGCAGGGATAACCCGGATAGAATGCCCAGTATAATGGGAATCGAACTTTTTGTTCCATGATGCACGCTGTGTGTTATGACGGATAAAATCCCCGGACCCGGCGTCATGGATGCAGCCAGACAAACTGTAACAAACAAAATCCAATTTTCAATCGACATAAAACTCACTCTACACTGTTTAAAAGACTCGTTCACTTTTCATGCTGAACACTTTCCCCGTAACGCTTAACACCCATCGATAAAAAGTAAACAGGCGGTGCCGACGATATCAAGGAAGTCGTTGATACAAAAACAAGTGTCCTTTCAGAATGAACCCCAAGGGCAACGGGTGCCCCCCCTGAAAAGCGGCATGGATGACCGGAACCATGCGCAGCCGCATGTTATGCGGTACCTGATTCATAGTTTTCGGGAAACATGGACCTTTCAACCAACTCTATCAGTATGTGAATAACCTTGATATGAAGTTCCTGGACACGGTCCGCATATTCTCCCGCAGGAGTGCGGATGTCAATATTTGCAATCTTGCCCAAAGAGGAATTCACCCTGCCCGTAAGAGAGATCACTATAATGTTGTTTTCTCTTGCATACTCAGCTGCGGCGACAACATTTTCACTGTTTCCACTGGTGCTGATTGCCAGAAGGATGTCTCCATTTCTTGCATGAGCCTCAAGATACCTCGAAAATATTTTGCCGTAGCCGTAATCATTACCGACACAACTGATATGTCCCGGATCGCTTATGGCCGATGCGGGCAAGGCCTTTCTGTCGAGCCTGTAACGCCCGGAAAGTTCCTCCGCAAAGTGCATTGCATCGCACATCGACCCGCCGTTTCCACAGCTGAATACCCGCCCCCCGGCCGAAAAGCATTCCACGAGCGCTTTTCCCGCATTCGAAACAGCCGATAGGGCGACATCATCCTTTAAGAGCGAATCCAGGGCGGCGGACGCATCCCGGAGAGTGTTGTTCACTAGATTTTCCATTGATCACCCGTACAACCTGTTGAGGGCATGGTACATAGCGTTTTATTCACGGTCCCGCAACCAATGTTCGATTAAAAGTTCACGATTCCAGTAATTTGAGCGATGCCGTACCTTTGTCGAAAAAAGGGGGAAAAGCCTGTTAATCCTTGCCTCCCCCCAATTACGGGAAAGGCTACCAATATATAAGGAAATTGTAAAGATGGGATTACCACGGAATATCAGAGTACAATTGTCCTGTACGTGATCGGCAATCATCCGACCGTTATCGTCCCGCTTTTCCCACCGGACATGCAAACTCACACTTTCTACAAAATTTTATCGTGGGCTGTTCGCCATTATTGTTTTTGGCGCTTTCGGCAACATCCTTTTCCATTCTCATATTACAGCGCTCCCTATTATACATGCCGTCCCTTCCCGGCAAGGAGTCGGAAAAATCCATGGACTTGAAAACTGATGCTTTCTCATCCATGGCCTTTTCCAGGCAAATTCTTCTGCAGGGGGTCTTGCAGTCGGAACAGGGATCAAATTGTATCGGCCCGGTCGGGTGTATCCAGGCATCTAAAAACAGGGCCCTGAGCCGAATCCTGGGGCCGTTGGACGGAGTTATAAGCATATTGTTCTTCCCTATACATCCAAAGCCGGCAAGCACGGCCGCATCTTTAAGAAAAATTCCTCCTTTTTCAACGTAATAATGCAGTTTGCGGGTTTTCAACTTCATACTGTTTTCAATCTGCCTGCTTGTCCGCTTGATGATATCAATCAGTATACGATTGCCGGGTGTACCTCTTCCATCCCACCAATCAAGCTTCGGATCGTCTTTCGGATGTGAAAGGCCGATCACGAGTACGCTTCTTACGGAATCGGGCCAGGCGAACAGTTTCCTGTTTTGAAGCGTCGCATCATCGGTAATGAACTCGTTGTCGGGAAGTCCCTCCACATCCTTGACGGTATTGATTCCGGCGGAATCCGCCATTCTCTCATATACCACGTGAGATGCCGATACTTTAAGCGCTTCCATGCTCGCTATGCCGGCAAGCGTTGCCCCGTTTTCAATCGCGGCGCCGATTATCCTGTCTCTGATCTCCATGAATTCAATCCTTCAGTTACCCTTTGATTTGACCATATTCCCCCGGTGTTGGGCAGGAACAGGTCTTCGAACGACCTGTTCCAAATCCTGCTCACTTAAATTTGTCAAGCAGCCCTTTTTCATTCAGAAATTCCACCACCCGGGTTGATTCCCCGGCCCCCATGGTGCCGCCCAGTGAAACGGCGACGGCACAGGCTTCCAATATCTCCTCCGCAGTTGCACCGGCTGCCAGAGCGTGATCGGTCTGAAAGAGTACACAGGACCGACAACCGTGAACCAGCGCGCCTGTTAAGGCCATGAGTCGTTTGACTTTTCCGGGCAGGGCTCCGTCCTTATAAACCTCCATGGGCAATGCATCATAAGCCGTTCCAACTTCGGGCATGCATTTTCTGTAAAGATTCCAAATGTTACCGATGTGATCGTGAAGTTCCGATTGATACGCCATTTTGATCTCCTTTGATTTCGTATTTGATTTTTGATGTAAGGTACTATAAAAGAATCAAATGGAAAAACGAAATATATTCATCAAAACCATAAACAATCTAGATGGTATTGAATTATGCATATCCCCATAGACCTTTTAAACACATTCGTGGTGGTGGCTGAGACAAGAAACTTCACACTGACCGGCAAGCGGATCCACAAATCCCAGTCCGCCGTCAGCATGCAGATGAAGCGCCTGAGCGAAACCGTGGGAAAACCCCTGATCGAGATGGAGGGGAAAAAGATTCGATTGAGCCCCATGGGAGAATTGGTGCTGGAACATGCCCACAAAATTCTAAGCGTGCACGATGCCGCCATTACGGCCATCAACAAGTCGGAGCTGAAGGGGAGGGTGAAACTCGGGGCCCCGGAGGACTACTGCTCTCTGTTTGTCCCGAGTATCCTGGCGGGTTTTGCCCGGGATTACCCGGATATCCGGGTGGATGTGATCTGCCGCCCCAGTGCCCGCCTCCATGGGGATCTGCTCCAGGGAAAACTAGATCTGGCCGTTTGTGCGGCACTGGATGTTGACGGGGAAAAAATCTTTCAGGAACCGGTTGTCTGGGTGGCGCGTGACAAAACCGCAATGCTGGAAAAGGACTCCCTGCCGCTGGCGGTTTACAGCCATGCCTGCCTGTACCGGAAATGGGCCATTGAAGCACTCGGAAAAATCAACCGGCCCTTCCATGTGGCGTATATGAGCCCCAGCATCTCGGGCATACTGGCTGCGGTGCGATCAGGGCTTGCCGTGGCGCCGGTGGCGCTGAGTATGGCGGGCGAGGATCTTCAGACAATCGGGCCCGAAGACGGCTTTCCGCTCCTGCCGACAGCCGATGTCTGCCTGTACGGGACCCGTGATTTAAAAAATCCATTGGTGGCGAATCTGGCGACCCATGTCCGGGAATCCTTTTATACAAGGAAAAAGCGCCGACATGCCTCTAACGATCCCAATTAAAATAATCCATGCAAAAGTAGCAATTATCCAACTGATTTTGCTAATCTGAAGTTGAGCTGTCATCGACAGTCTTGCAAAAAATACGGCTCTATATTGTCATCAATCAAGGACGTAGCGAGGATACGTAAGCTTGGCGGCCTCGGCCACGCCTAAATCTATTTCGAGAGTCAGAAAAGGCTGTTCCCGTGATGTTGTTCCTAAAACCCTGCCGTCCTCGGGCTCTATTATCCAACCGCCGCCTCCCCAGTTCATACCATCTCCATCCCTGTAACTGAAATTTGAGGATAAACAATAGGCTCCCGACATCACCGCCGCGGCCCTGCCCCCCGCAATCCACTTGTCGGTCGAGTCGTGTCCTGTTGCCCTGGGACATACCAGCAATTCAATCCCCTGCACGGCATATTCACGGGCATGGGCGCCAAACCATAATTCCGTGCAGATGAGAAACCCTATTCGTGCCCGAGGTGTTCGGTTTACGGTAAAATCCTTTTCTCCCCGCTCATACCAGGATGCTTCCCACCACCCTTCTTCATCGGGAAGATAGTATTTATGATGAACCGCCTTGTATCCCGCCTCAATATCCCGGACAAAGCCTTCATTCAGATGTTTCCCTTCGCGGACAACCGGACGGGAGCTTATGACCGTTGCCGGTTCCAGTTCTGTAAAACGCGACAGCCACTGTTCGTGCCTATCAACGGATGCCCGCCAAACCGTACTCTTGACATTATCGGTTTGAGCAATCCAGGGATAGAACGGCATCTCAGGTAATAATACCAGATCACTGTTTTCAGATTTGACGTGGCCGACAAGGTTTTGCCACTCCTGTTCCAAGATATCGGTTCCGTTTCGGAGTTCGCATACCGTGACTTTCATGGATCTGCTCCTGATTTCAGAAGAAATATAATAATAATGATATATCTTAAATGACTTCCCTCCCCGGCACCTGTATCACCGGCGCATGGTCGGCGTTCGGTGAATACTTCTGTTGGCGATTCTTCAACCGTTATCTTCGTACGTGATGAGGTTTAGACTCGCTCCCTGGGGATCGGTGATTACACAAAAACGACCCAGGTTGGGAATATCTGTAGGCGGCAGAACCACCTTTCCACCCAATTCCTCGACTCGTTTGGCGGATGCTTCAACATCATCAACGGTAATATAGGGATCCCAAAGAGGGGGGACGTCATCGGGAACGAACTCCTCTTTCAGCATCATACCTCCGATAAAATTTCCTTCGTTATGAATCACGATGTAAGGATTGCCGTTTATATTCTTTGTTTCAGTGAAGGTCCATCCAAGCAGCTCGCCGTAAAATTTCTTTGCGGAAGTGATATCGGTTGTTAAAAGTTCATGTAAACTGAAAACACCGTGTCTTTTAGAATTGCCCGACATTAATTCCTCTCCTTTATTGATCTGTTTTGCCAACGCCGGTTGGTAACCGGCTGCGCAACCCTGTTTGGCCGTCAGACGGACATCTACAAGCCGTCTGTTGGACCCGAAGATGTACGCACGGCATGGGCGTGAACTAATGGGGAAAGTCCACCATGCGTGACTTATGTTAATTCGTTGAACACATTAGCAAAAGTATTGGGCGAAGGCAAGTAAGCGCAGACTCCGACGTCGTCGCCGCAAGGCAGGGGTTGAGAAAGGCCGAGGCGAAGGCAAGCAAGAGCTCCCAACACATGAGCCGGCGAACAGAAATCCAAGCGCCCTGTAAAACGCGTCTTCACCCCGGGGATGAGGCCGGAAGACAATCTCACCCCGGTTGTCGTAAAGATCACGGAGTGACCTCATTTTTCCGTGGAAAGAGCCGGGGCGACGGATCTTCCCCATCGCCCCGGTCGTTGGGCGTCCGGTGTTTTAAAGTGGGTTAATTTGAAACGATCTCCACCCCCGCCACCTCGAACAGAACCCTGTCGGTGGTTGAAACGGCCCGGAAAGTCGCCGACAGGAGGAGCTCTCCCAACACGGAGTCATAGCGAATCAGGGGGATATGGAGGTTGAGATCGGCCGACAGCGTTGCCTCGTTCTCAACGGGTCCGGTATCGTCCAGGAAAACCACGTCCGTTACCAGGAAAACCGCCGTTGGAGAAGTAATTTCAATGGTCATGGTGATCGAAGCCGTGATGGGTATTCCGATTCCCGAATCATATCTGAGCCTAGGGATAAAGAGGCGCAGGTCCATCGACAGGGTCGCCTCGTTTCCGGTTTCCGTTCCCTCCTCCTTCAGCAGGAAGGTCACCTCCGCGGTGTGGGTCAGGCCGTCGTCGTCCTCGACCGTGAGCTTGGCGCCGTAGGTTCCGGCTGAATCGAACGTGAGGTCGAAAACCTGTTCCGATGACGTGCGCCCGTCTGTGATCTCCCACAGGTAGCCGGTGATTGTGCCGTCCGTATCTCGTGAGCCGCTTGCGTCGAAGCGGACCTGGAAGGGAGCCTCGGATACGAGGGTTTGAAGATCGATCACGGCCGTGGGCGCACTGTTTTCCCCGCCGGGCGTATCAACGGTAAAGGTGTAGGCACGGCCCTGGGTGCTGCCCCTGCCGTTCACCTCGAGAAAATAGGCGCCGGGGTCAAGGGTGCGGGTGCGGGTGTCCCCGGAAGGGAAGTTGGTTTCCGTTCCGAAAACGCTTGTCGCGCCGTCCTCCTTCAGCACCCTGAACTGGAAGGGGTGTTCCGGGGGATCGTGTGAAAAGGTGAAGCCGACCTCCTGCTCCCCGGAGAGGTCGAAGCGGTAGTAGTCCAGGTTGTCCACATCGCCGGTGTCGCGGGTGTGGGAGATATGTCCGATATGCTCGGTGTCGAGCGGGAGCGGTGCGGCATTCCGGGGCGTATCGTTGGGTTCGCTGTCCGCCGTGACGGGGGGCCGGGAAACGGCGGCCACCGTAAACCGGTAGGTTCTCCCCCGGGTCTCGCCCCTGCCGTTGACCTCCATGAAATAGGTCCCGGCGGCAAGGCTCCGGGTGCGGGTGTCCCCCGATGGAAAGTTTGTCTCCGTTCCGAAGATATCGGTGACACCGTCCGAGCGAAGTACCCTGAATTGAAAAGAATGGTCCGGAGGATCGTGGCTGAAGGTAAAGCTCACCTCGGCATCTTCGGGAAGATCGATACGGTAATAGTCCAGGTTGTCGATGCTCCTGTCCTCGCGGGTATGGGAGATGTGCCCGACCTCCTCGACGTTCAGGGAAGCGGTGCTCGGGGTGTCCGGGGAGTCGTTCGGCTCCCCGTCGCCGGTAACGGCGGGCGCTTCGTCCAGCTCAACCAGGATCGTGTAGGGAACCGGCGTGAAGTTGTTGCGGGAATTTACCTGGATGTGATAGGTCCCGGCCTCCACGGAGCGGAGCAGCCGGCGGCCGGAGGGGGCATTGGTTTCTGTGCCGATGATCTCGAAATCATCGTCACGCCCGTAAAGGATAAACTGAAAGTCGCTTGGATCATGGGTGACCGTAACGGTGAGTTCCCCGGCTTCCGGAACCTCGACCCTGTACCAGTCGGCCGGGTCGGAGCTGCCGTTCACCGACCCCGATGTGGAAACCCCTGCGGCAAGGTCCGATGCGGTTTCAAAGCTGCTGTTGGGCTCCGTATCGGAGAAGGCTCCGGGTGCCCCAAGGCAGACCAGCAGCAAAACAAGGATCGACCGGCAAAAATTGTTCGTTTTCATTTTTCCCCTCCCTGGAAGATGATTTCCCATATGGCGGTTTCACGATGAAAGATCGCCTAATCATTATAACATCAAGGGGGGATGGGGTTATTGTAAATCTCGATCATCCGATCAGGATCGGAGTTTCACCGCTTTTCAAACAATGTGGCGGCTGTGCCGGATTGCGCCCGGTGCAATAGGTATTTATACCTGCTTCTATTTCACATCAATAGTTACCGGAAGGGGGCTGTCAATGCCCGCTCCGCCTTGCCCGTTTCGCCGCGACCCCTGAACGGTGTTCCGTATCACCGTGATCCATTCTCAATGTCACGCGATTGTTAATTGCCTTTGTAGGCACTTCCCCTGTCTCTTCTGCGAGCAAGCTCACTTGAATAGTGCCTTCCCAGTAAATCAGCGCGAGCCCTTGCCCAATCCGTTAGCTTTGTCGTGCCGGCGGGAGGGGCGTTCACATACAGAAGGTCCGCCATCAAACCGTCAATTTCCTCACGGGTGACAAAGACGTCATTGACTATTTTTCCGATCACGGTTGCTGCCGCGTACCCCAACCCGGGGGGCACCGATACGACGGGTCTCTTCTTGCCGATTATACGGCCGATTTTTTGCACCAGCTCCCGATAGGTAAATGTCTCCGGGCCAATCGCCTCTGTAATCGTATTGCCGCGTTTCGAACCTTGCTCCACCGCCAGGGCGGCAAGGTCATCGACATAGATCGGCTGAAGGCGGTATTGCCCGTTGCCGAACACACCAAACACCGGCATCATACGCAAAGCCCATGCGATGTTGTTGATGAGTATGTCCTCCTTGCCGAAAAGGACCGCCGGGCGAAGTATCGCGTATGAAACACCCAGCTCCACAAGAGCCCTTTCGAGCCGTCCCTTTCCGCTGAAATACTCCAGATGAGAGCTTTCCGATGGGTTCGTGATACTAACGTGAACGATCCGTTTTACGCCCGCTTCCCTGGCCGTATTGAATAATGTCATCGTATTTTTTACAGCATCGGAATGGGTAAACGTCTTATGATTGAATCGAACCCAGTATGTGTTGTAGAGGACAGAGACCCCTTTCAGCGATTCAGCCAGTTGGGCGGGGTTGTCGAAATTGAACGGATATGCTTGAACCTCGGTTCCAAAAGGGCTTGGGCGGTCGGGAGAGTTGGTGAGAGTGATCACCGCATGCCCTCTGTCAAGCAGTCTTTTGGCAATGTATTTGCCGGAGTAGCCAAATGCTCCGGTAACCGCGTGTATTGCTTTTGTTGCCATATTACCTCACAATCCAACGATCATGCTTGCCATACCGGCAAGCGTTGCCCCGTTTTTAATTGCAGTGCGGATTATCCCGTGCTCTTCCCGTTGTTTCGCATTGGGGAGATGCCAATCGGATCGGCGGGGAATATTGGTGCGCCTCGCCCAGGCCGGTTTTATAAGGTCTTGCCGGGGTGACCCGGAATGCAACGAACCACTGCTGATCAAGACTATATCGAAACCGCCTTGTGCAAACCTGCGGGCTACAATCAATCCTATTCCGGGACCGGCACCCACTATAACGCAACATGGTTCATGCATAATACATCTCCTGTTCACTAAAAAAACCAGAATCCTACCCAGTCACCTTTCGCGCTTCCCAGTGTTCCATGCATTTTCTGAAAATATGGGGATAGACGATGAAATGGCGGAATGGTCGGATACAGCTCATATAAAACGCGCTGAAAGCGCTCCTGTACTTAATGTACACCGCAAGGCGGACCTTCCACTTCCCTTCTCCCGAGGGAGACCAGGCATAATGCATTAATGCATGCTCGGTGGAATTGGAGAGTTCATGGAGCGTTTCGTCCTCGAAGGTATACACCGGCCTGAAGTTCATATAGTCCCGCGTTGAGATGTCCATCGCGCGTTCCGGAGTGTTTTTCTCAAGGTCGCTTTCCTGCAAGCGATCCCGAAGACTTTTTTCTCGGCATCCCGGAATAGGGAAATTATTCAAATTATTATCGATACGAAATAGAGCCCCGAAAACCTTTCGCACCCTGAACAGCATTCCGGTTAAGGAGCCGTCATAAATGTTCTTCATCATAGGCTCAATTGCGGATTTTTGGAACAAATGTAAATCGACCCCGTCCTTTGCGCTGAATTCGTATGGGAACTCCCAGGTATCCTCGAGTAGGAAATCGGAAGCCAAGGAACGGATCCTCCAGTTGAATTTGGTATGCGTGGAAGCTGCGGCAATAAAATCCATGGTTACTCCTTTGCGGTTTTTTTTCTCCGGGCTTGAATCCGTCGGCTAGGGTGTTTTTGATCTGAATGTTCTGATTCCGGTAACGCAAAGATAAGCTGCCCCAAGATACTGAAACCAGCTGAACAGCGTTTTTGACGACTCAAGCAATATACCCAGTCCCATGACCGCCATAAGGGAAAGCAGGGATAGTCCGGATAGAATTCCCAGTATAATGGGAATCGAACTTTTTGCTCCGTGATGCACGCTGAGTGTTGTGACGGATAGAATCCCCGGACCCGGCGTCATGGTTGCGGCCAACCAAACTGTAACAAACAGAATCCAATTCTCAATCGACATAAAAATCATTCTATACTGTTTAAAAGGTTCGTTCACTTTTTATGTTGAACGCTTTCCTCGTGAAGTTTAACACCCTTAAATAGAAAATACCCAAGCAGGACAGTTATCAATACGGAATTAATTGATACAACAACAATCGACCTTTTGCTTTTATTGTGGAATTCTATAATGGACTGAGTGATTTCCGAGGAATCCGACTCGATTTCTTCAGTTAACTGGGTTACTGCATGGAGCGTCATTTCTCGAGACTGGTTAAAAAAATTTAAAAATAAAACGAAATTAATCACGATCAGCACTGCTACCATGAGATAACTGTATAGAATTTTATGAGATAGTGTCTGCTGTTTACGCATTGTGGTACCCTCCGAATTTATGAGGAAAAATAATGCAAACCCGAGCCTGTGAACCCGGGGCAAGAAACGAGCGGCGGTTGTGTTTCAGAATTATTGTCCATTCCGCAACCCGGGCAACTCATTCGTATCTTCTTGCAAGCGCAACGACTTCAATCCGTTGAAAAATTTGTACCGCCCGGCATGACGAGAACCAATGGATGAAAGCCCCCCCATGCGTGAATCCTGTTTATGCGGTAAATACGTTAACAAAAGTAATGGCCGAAGGCAAGGTTGAAGGAAACTTGGATTCCAGGCGGAATGTGTCAATTATATTGAAGACATTATCAAAGGTATCGGCCGAAGGCAGATAAGCACGGACTCCGAGGGCGTTGCCGCCGCCATACAGGGAGGGAGGGAAGCTGAACGGTCGCATGCGGGCTAATCGAAAAGGGGTTCCTCGGGGAGGCTCGCTTTTCCTACCGGACATGCAAACTCACACTTTCTACAAAATCTTCTCGTTGGTTGTTGGCTATGGTTGTTTTGGGCGCTTTCGGCAACATCCTTTTCCATTCTTATGTTACAGAGCGCTCTGTTATCGATACCGTCTCTTCCCGGCAAGGAGCCGGAAAATTCAACTGATTTGAAAATTGAAGGTTTCTCATCCACGGCAAGCACGGCCGCATCTTTAAGAAAAATACCTCCCTTTTCACTGTAATAATGTAGTTTGCGGGTTTTTAGCTTTAGATCATTTTCAATCTGCCGGCTTGTCCACTTGATGATATCGATCAATATTCGATTGCCGAGTGTACCTCTTCCATCCCACCAATCAAGCTTCGGATCGTCTTGCGGCCCCGCAAGCTCAGTGCTGTGTGAAGGGGATAAGCCCCGGCAACCCGATGGTGCCTCGGGTTTAATTGTGGGTTTTACTTGTAAAAATTAACTCTTCAAGCTTTTCATAAGGTTGAGAACCCATTAATCGAATTCCATTCATTATGTAAGTTGGAGCAACCATTATTCCTAATTCTTCGGATTTAATCCAATCCTTATTAACAGCTTCGCTAAAGGCGCCGGTATCTATTACTTCAAGGGCTTCTGTTTTCGAGAGACCGCATGACTCGACAATTTCGGACAGGACCGCCTTGTCGGCAATGTTCCGCCCCGCTGAAAAATATGCCGCATGGATCGCATCCTGATATTCTTCGGTTTTGCCTTTGGTTTCAACCCACTTGGCAAGTTCCTGTGAAAGACGACTGTCCGAAATTACGGAACGTTTGGCTAACGGCAACCCCAGGGAAGCTGCAATGTCTTCCAGTTTTTGCATCTTTTCGTTCATTACGGGAACATTATATCCGAAAAGCTCTTCAATCGGCATCCCGCCTTCCGGGATATCAGGGTGCAATGGAAAGGCACGGTAAAGAATTTCCAGATCATATTCACGTTTGAGTTTTTTGATTGACGGCTTGTCAAAGTAGCACCAAGCACAATTAAAATCCGAATATATTTCAAGTTCAGGCATACCATTTCCCTTGAGTTGGTTTGAAAAGCATAACGCTGCCTTCAGGGTGTCGGGCGGATTATCATAAAAACCTGAAGGCTTTATTTTTGAGTATTGGTAATTTAGCCGCTAACAAAGTTCGCGGGCATGAACGCAGAACCATAATTCCGTGCGGATGAGAAAGCCGCGCGCCCTTGCACATCTTGGTGCCGGCAGTTTTCAGTTGCTTTTATAAGCACGTCCTCTGTCTCTTCTACGGGCGAGCTCACTTGAATAATGCCTTCCAAGTAAATCAGCACGAGCCTTTGCCCAGTCGGTGGGTTTTGTCGTACCGGCCGGGGGAGCGTTCACATACAGAAGGTCCGCCATCAAACCGTCAATTCCATCACGGGTGACAAATACGTCGTTGACTACTTTTCCAATCACGGTTGCTACCGTGTACCCCAAGCCGGGGGGGGCACCGACACGACGGGCCTTTTCTTTCCGATGATATGTCCGATTTTCCGCACCAACTCCCGATAAGTAAATGTCTCGGGGCCAATTGGCTCTACAATTGTATTGCTGTGTTTCGATCCTTGTTCTACCGCCAGAGCGGCAAGGTCGTCAACATATATCGGCTGAAGGCGGTATTGCCCGTTGCCGAACACACCAAACACCGGCAGCATGCGCAGTGCCCATGCGATGTTGTTGATAAGAATGTCCACCTTGCCGCAAACACCGGGAAGCGGCCTTCGACCTGTTAATCCCCGTAGGTCTGTGCTCATTAACTACGCGTGTAGACATTCAATTAATTTCACCATATCATCCGTCCTTAGTCCTTAGTCCTTAGTCCTTAACGGGGGAGGATTCCCCGAGGGGTTCTCCTGTCACCATTTGAACCCGATTCGGTACGTTGTCTGCGGGGCTTCGCACCGACCACACAGCGCGTGGCAAGCACGCCCGCGTAGGGACCGGCAGGAACATGCCGGGTATCCAAGGTAATCACCTGAATACAAACAACTATGTGACTTCGTTTCGCACACCAACGCTGGGGCTCAGTCGGCCCAAAAACGCGCCAGCGTTTTTGGGATCGGCTGTAGCCCATTGTGTACGCCCGGCATGGGCGTGAACTAATGGCTTCAGGATCAAGGTTTGCTACCTGTCAAAGAACTGTGGGTGAAAATTCACTACCCGGCTACGGCCCGGTAAGCTTTGAGAAACGCCCAGTGCGGACCCGCATGCTGGGTGTTGTGGGGGCTGGGGGAGAAAAACCCCCGGCTACCCGATTCGCAATTGATCAATTATTTATTTGTAGAATATCTGAAAACATATCTTTTGAAGCATTTAAAAGATCTTGTTGCTCTTCATCCGTAGCCTCAAATTGAATATTTACAACGAATTTGTCGTTAGTTCCATATTTGATTGTAAATGTACGCTGACCCAGAACTACGGTATTCACAATAAAATGACCGATCAAATTATGATCATCGCTTTCGATGTAACACTCTTTTTCTGGAAACTCAAAATTACACTGAACGAGAAAATATGGTCCTATTGAATTGATTACTTCATCAATATCATCGTAGTTATCTGGCTCAGGATGATCATCATCAAATGAAACTTGATAATAATCGCCGCTTATTGATACATGGCATTTTTTATATTTTAAATTTGTCATTATATTCTGCCTTGCGAACGAAGAGGTCACTGGCCGGACGATAGATTTGAAAAAACCGCACATGTATTCCCGGTCCCGTGCACCGCCAGGTTCGCTACAGCGTTGTAACTTGATGAATCCGAATTTTCATCAGTCACTATCCATAAATATTTAAAGATTCAAAGGTAGCCTGCGCCAAAGAAACTTTTCTTTCAACTCTCTCGATAAAATCTCTGAAATTCCCCTTAAATTACTTATCTTTGCTATAGCTGTCTTCGATGAGAAATATGGAAATTGCGCCCTCAGTGCTTTAGCTCAGACTTTCTCATCTTTACATATTTTTCCTGTAAAATTTCATGTAGTTCATTTTCTTTCTCAAGAATTTTATAATAAACTTCTTCTGCTCGTTTTCTCGCTTTGATATCAAAAATATGAACATGGTTTTTGCATTCTAATTCAAGTGTTGTAAACAACTTATTTATAAAGTGCAGGGATTTACGATATGCTCTTGCAGCTTGTTCTTCTATTGGTTCACCAATAAGTTTTTCATGCTCGAGTATCATTGTCATAGCGGTAGTCAAAAAGTGTTTTGTTCGAATGAGTGGTTTAGGGTGACTATCTGACGAAATAATCATCTTGCTGTGTGCTTCCACATCGCTTAAGAAAAAAACCAATAAAACACCAGAAAACAATAAATTGAGCATGTTTTCATGTGTGTTTTCCCACTGATCTTCATAACTAAAAGCATCGTCTCTTATAGGTATTGAGAACACTTCGGGAGTAAACAATACTAGTTCAACTAACCTTCTTGTAGCGTATCCATCTGCATTAAGTTCAAGTGCTTGGCAAGATTCTATATCCAGACCATTATATCGGTTAATTGGGTTTACTTCAAAGTATGCTTTTTCCTTCTGGTTTAGATATAGATGAGCGTTACCAAGATGACCGAGTTCGTGCAAAAAAATAAAGACCATTGCTACAATATATAATTTATACGACACCAAGGTAAACCATTTGTCAAATGGATTCTCTCCTATTTTAAAACAGTACTTCCCTTGTCGAAAAGCAATTGCTTCCTGCTTAGTCATTGTTTTAGATAGATAAGAATTATATTCAGGGTTTAACTCTTCACAAAACATATCGATAATGCAATATCGAGAAATCTTTGCAGGGATTCCTGCAAAGATAGCAATACCTTCATTCACCTTACCCTTACAGACAAACGCATTAAAATCTGCATTATATAAAAAACTCATAATCACGGGGCCGAATTTGCTGTTATCCCTCTTTATAGATTGAGTTTTGAATAAACTCAATATTTTCTCATATGCGATCATGGCAACAGGAATATCGATCGTTGCTTGAGACTTATGAGCCATACTCAGGGAAATTCTGCCACCATGTTTTGTAGTTAATTTCTCATAAAGGCAATAACTCACGACTGACACTCACATAGTTTTTGTAATAATTGTTTTTTTACTATATAAACACCAAGTGTTGCTATCGGTATTGGCGCTTGAGTAGCCGAAACGATTAAAGAGTCTATAATAGCAATAGCTACCCTCCAGCCTTCTTTTTCAAACTCACCGTCAGCCTCTTTATTGCAATACATCAGGTCGACACAAATCTTTTGCTTTATTTCTTCTTTGTTTTGGTAAATAAAAGTTGTAACAGACTCATGAATCTCTTTAAATACTTCATCTACTGAATCTGGCAGATTAAAACCAAACCCAAAAGAATTTCTGCCATTTTGTAATATTTCCTGTTTTGTAAGATACTGTTTCACAATTTCATTTTTAAATTCCTCTTCGTCACATTCCCACAACTCAATAATGAACTCTTTCTCATAGTGATTCACTGTATTCATCGATCCTTTTTAAATGTTAATTTTAAATCTTGGAGAAATTGTCATCTATGATGTGATATCTGAAACGAACCTTCACTAACCTGAAGGTAAGGATACGCCACACATCGTAAGGACACAACTTCTCTTCCTGCCCCCTGCATTTCACAACAGTCTCTGAGACCGTTAGAGCTGAAGCAAAAAAAACGACTCCCACCAAATTTTCCACAAATCAGCCGAAACGAATCACCACAGAATTGATGGCGGCGGTTCTCCGTATTCAGAGAGGACCCGAATTATTCCACAGCTCCGTCCTCATAAACCGTGGGTAGCGAACGCCAATGATCACCGAGTTGCGGCCGGTGGCGTTGATTTCAATTTGTGAACTGTCGGCAACTCGGTGCATCATTTTGTTAGGCAACTTAATTATGCGACTATGAACCTTGAATTTTAGACACCTTTTGTAGTACGCCAAGCAATTCCGACCCCACATCAGAACCACCTTCATCAGAGTTAGAGTCCGCATCGATAGTTCCGCTCATTAACCCTTTTATAATGAATTCTGCAAAATCTGACTCTTGTTGCGGATTAGGTGAGTTACCGGCTAATCGAATCCGAATTTCAAGAGAGGCCCGCAGACGTTGCATGATTCCCACATGAGACGCCGAGCGCGACATAAGAGATAATTCACGCCCCCTTTGAAGCAATAGGCCACGTGCCGCAGACAGCAAAAGAAACCCAAATGAAACACCGGCGAGCAGTATATGCCAGTCTCCCACATTGCCAGCCGATCGAGTATCGAGATAGAGAATGATCGAAGCGATTGGTCCAAGGACAGACGCAAATAAAAACCATGATCCATAATAGTAAAGGCGATTTGCACGAAGTTCAGACAGCAACATTGCTTTAGTTTCTCGTTCTGATGCAATATCAACTTGACGGCGTAGGAAGTCGAAAACAGACTCTTCACCAACGTCTCTAATTTCTTGCAACTGCGCGACTCTTGCTTCAGCAGACTGGGCCGCTTCTTCTATCGCCTTGTTGGCATCACTTTGTCGTGTTACAAACGCCATGACCGCTGTGGCCATAAGCAGCATTCCAGTTAGCGATTCGATTGAGATGAGAATTTGCGTCAAGTTGCCGACTGGAACATAATCACCATATCCCACTGTCGTCACCGCACTGATACTGATGTATAGTGCATGAAACATACTAATTTGAATAATCTCGCCAAAATATGCGAATACGCCAATTGTGTGGTAGAGAATGGCAAAGAGCGATATAACGAGAAAAAACGCTGCCACCACCCATGTAGGCTGTGTTAGTAGGCTTCGGATCCCCCCCCTAATATGTTTCATAAACGGACGAACCTCTCATGTTTTTGCACTAACAATTAATATACCGCTATCGAGCGGCATAGTTCCCGTATTGGGGACAATTGCCGCTATCCGGCGGCATTTCCACGGAATTCGGGTGATATGTCGCTGGATAGCCGTATATCCCGATTGCATTCTCGGGAAATATGATAAATTTCAAATAAATATAAAAAAAGATATTTTAATACCCCGCTTAGCGGCGGTACCACTCTTTATTGACTTTATCTATCCAAAAACATTAAAAATATCAAGAAAAATATGGTGACGTAAAATGCAACAGCGGAAACCAAAATTGTTGGATCAGGTCCGACAGAAAATTCGCATGAAACACTATTCCCTTGCAACGGAAAAATCTTACGCCGGCTGGATCAAACGGTATATTCTGTTTCACGGAAAGCGCCACCCGCTGGAAATGGGAACGCCTGAAATTGAAGCCTTTCTTACCCATCTGGCCATGGCCCGCAAAGTTTCGTCGTCAACCCAGAATCAAGCCCTGAACGCGATCGTGTTTCTTTATAAGCATGTACTGGAAAAGGAACTCGAAGGCAGAATCGATGCCGTCAGGGCAAAGCGCCCCTTACGCCTGCCCACGGTTTTATCCCACGATGAAGCCATGGCGGTCATTGAGGCGGTTCCCGAGAACCGACGCCTTATGATCAAGCTTCTCTACGGTTGCGGACTCCGCTTGATGGGCTGCCTACGGTTGAGGGTAAAGGATATTGATTTTACAATGAACCAGATCCTGGTTAGAGACGGAAAAGGGGGAAAAGACAGGGTGACCGTACTGCCGGAGAATGTGAAACCGGGACTCCATGAACAGTTGAAATATGCCCGAAAGCTTCACGAGCAGGATCTGAAACAGGGATTCGGGGAGGTTTATCTACCTGGAGCACTTTCGAGAAAATACCCGAACGCGGCATGTGAGTGGGGATGGCAATATGTATTTCCCGCCACGGGTATATCGAAGGACCCAAGAACCGGTGTGCGGCGGCGACACCATCTACATGAAAGCTGCCTTCAAAAAGCGGTAAAGAGAGCCGCAAAGCTTGCCGGCATCGTCAAGCCCGTGGGATGCCATACCTTCAGGCACTCGTTCGCGACTGAAATGCTGAGAAGCGGCTATGACATCCGAACCGTTCAGGAACTCCTTGGTCACAAGGATGTCAGCACAACGATGGTGTACACCCATGTGTTGAACCGGGGGGGTATGGCGGTCAAAAGTCCAATCGACGTATAATCAATTTCATTCCATAAATCATGAAAGGGCTGCACAGCCGCCGGCGACTGCTTCCAAAGACCCGTAAAGAACATTCAAATACCTCCACCTGAACGCCCGTCCTTCACCGGGAGGAATGGACCGCCTTTGTTCCGCGGCAACTGTCATGGATTATTTTTTGCCGGTGACGGGAAAGTGCCGCTGTTTATGGACTGCGCTGGTTTCCTTACAGCTCGTATTGCTTGATCTTCCTGTAGAGTGTCGCCTCCGCGATCTCCAGAATCCGTGCAGCCTCCCGCCGATTGTTCCCGCTCGTCTTCAAGGCGTTTTTAATCGCGGCAAGCTCATATGATGCCAGGGTGCCTGACGGCAGGTTGTCGCCCGGCAAAGGCGCAGCGCCCGCAATGTGCTCGGGAAGGTCCGCCGGGGTGATCCGGGGGCCGTCGCAAAAGATAACCGCGCTTCGAATTACATTTTCAAGCTCCCGGATATTCCCGGGCCACTTGTGGGACTTGAGCACGGCGAGACACTCCTCCGAAAGGGACCTGCGCTCCTCGGAAGAGGTCGCGAACCTGTCGATAAAGAGGGCGGCGAGAAGGGGGATGTCCTCCGCACGCTCCCGGAGCGGCGGTACGGTGAGGGTGACGGCGCTAAGGCGATAGTAGAGGTCTTCCCGAAACCTTCCCTCGGCAACCTCGTCGGTGAGCGCCCGGTTGGTGGCGGCGATGATCCGGATATCCACCGAATGGTTTTGGGTGGAGCCCACGGGCCGGACGATCCGCTCCTGGAGGGTTCGAAGGAGCTTGGCCTGGAGCTGGACGGACAGCTCGCCGATCTCGTCAAGAAAGAGGGTTCCCCCGTCGGCAGAGCGGATCAGGCCCAGGGCCGCCTTGTCCGCGCCGGTAAACGCGCCCTTCACATGCCCGAAGAGCTCGCTTTCAAGGACGGTCTCGCTGATGGAGGCGCAGTCCACGGGCACAAAGGGCATTCCCGCCCTGCCGGAGTGGTGGTGAAGCGCCTGGGCTACCAGCTCCTTGCCGGTCCCGCTCTCCCCCTGCACCAGCACCGACGCGTCCGAGGGGGCCACCTTGAGGATCAGCTCCTTGAGGCGCAGGATCGGGGGGGACTCCCCCTGGAGCTTGTGAAACTGGAACATTCCGGACGCACTTTCCCGGAGCCGGTCGTTTTCCCGGGCCAGTTTCCAGAGGTCGTGGATGCGCTCCACCCTGGAGCGCAGGATCTCCGGCGCGCCCCCTTTTTCAAGGAAATCCGACGCGCCCAGCCGGATCGCCTCGACCGCATCCCCAACGCCGCCGTGCCCGGTCAGTATGATCACTTTCAGGCCGGGAACCTCCGCCTTAGCCTTTTTCAGCACGGTCAGCCCGTCCGGGCCGGGCATCTTCAGGTCCAGGAGCATCAGGTCCACCCGGTTTTCCCCCAGAAGGGCGAGGGCCTCGTTCCCGTCCATGGCGTCGATCAGATGAAAATCGAATTTCTTGAAGAAGCGCGCCATGGAGCTGTGGATCATCTGTTCGTCGTCGACAACAAGGATCGTAAATCTCGAATTCTTATTCACCATATGATTTCCCCGGTATGAAGTTCGCTCGCCGGCCCCCGGGCAGCGGCCCGGATCGGCGGTCCCATGCAACAGCTTGGAAATACGCAGTATGCCATATAAAGGGATTATTGACTACCGCTCTTTCAAATAAAGAGGCGAAAGCGGGGGCGGGTCTTTCAATATGACAGTCCCCCCAAGCTTTCCAGCTGTATTATCCGCGATATGCCGTAAAAAAAACAATGAAAAACAGAGGCGCGATAAAAATGACGGTTTCCCTGTCAACGGCTCCCGGCCTTTAACGGCGGCGTTTCAGGAGAACTCCCCTGGTGAAAAATCCCCGTCGGGCCGCGAAACGGCCCCTCATTTCCTTATCGGCTTCATGGCCGGCACGCCGGTTGCTCATTGTCAATATCGTAAAGGGGCGGGCGATACAACGATACCCGCCAAAAGGAAAATCCACCCCGGAAAGTGAAACGATCCGGTAAACGAAGAGGAGATGGAACATGAAAAGAACGGAATTCATCAAAACCGCAACTTTCCGTCGCTTCGGGGCGGTGGGGAAAAGAACGGGTCTCGAGGAAGCGGGATTGCTCTTTAGTCAATCCGATCTCACCAGGGCCGGCTATTACACCCGGGCCGCAGCCTTCAGGTCATTGGAGCTGCTCGTCTCCCCGGTGGTGCTGCTTCTCCTTGCCCTGCCGGTTTTTATCCGGCTCGCAGCTTCTAAGGTCGTCAGCGGACAGAGGATATTTCTGTCCCAAAGGATCGTCGGACTCGGGGGGGCTCCCCTGACCGTATACCGTTTCAACCTGGACGATTTTCGTTTTCGGAATCTTCCGCTCTTCTTCCAGGTGCTGACCGGACGGCTCGCCCTCGTGGGAATGCCCATGGAGCCCTGGGGCGGAGCGGCCCCCCTGCCGGAACATGGATACCTCAGGCGCTTGAAACCCGGAATCGTCTCCCTGTGGGATCTGCGGAACAGAAGCGGGATTGCCCATGAAGGAAAAAACGCCACAAACTGGGAGTACTGTTTCAGGAGCGGCGGCTTCTCGGATATGTTGCTGCTCCTCAGGTTTTTCCCGGCATTGATTCTTGGATCAAAAGGGGGCGCAGGAGGCAGCAGGGTAACGATGCTGGGCGTTGAGTTTTCCACCCCCACCATGGAAACGGCGGTTTCCATTGTCGCGGACGCCGCCCGGGACAGGCGCCGCGCGGACACCGTCTACTTTGTCAACCCCGACTGCCTGAACAAGGCGGTCTCGGACAAAGCTTACCGTGAAATTCTTCGCAACGGGGACCACGTGTTTCCCGACGGCATCGGCATCACACTTGCCGGCAAGCTCCTTGGAACCCCACTTAGGGAAAATCTCAACGGCACGGACATGCTGCCCTTTATCATGAGGGCTGCCGAGGAAAAGGGGCTGGGGCTCTTTTTCCTGGGAGGCAGGCCCGGGGTGGCCGAAGCCGCCGCCGACAATCTTGGAAAACAGTTTCGCGCGAGAATCCTCGGTACCCGGCACGGTTACTTCGATCCCGAAAAAGAGGGGGAAGAGGTGATCGACGAGGTAAACCGTTCCGGCGCGGATATTCTGATGGTGGGATTCGGCGCCCCCCTCCAGGAGCGCTGGATTCACAGGAACAGGGAGCGCCTCGGGGCCGGCGTGGCCATGGGGGTGGGGGGGCTGTTCGACTTCTACTCGGGCCGCATCAAAAGGGCTCCCAGGTGGCTCCGGGAAATGGGTCTGGAGTGGGTGTTCCGTTTTCTCCAGGAGCCCGGACGCATGTGGAGACGCTATGTGATCGGCAACCCTCTTTTTCTCTTGCGGGTGATTTTTGCCAGGATCTTCTCCTCGGGATCGCCGGCCGCTTAGGCCTTCCGGATAAATGCCCCGCCCTTGCCGGGCCTATGAAAAAGCGCTCCGCTCGATCTCCGGACCGAATGAGCTTCAAGGAACCATGAAAGGAATGAACCATGAATACAAAACAGAATACAACCGTTACCCGCCAAATCCCTGCGGAGAACCTGGGCCTGCTCCCAAGGGGGCACGGGGCCAGGGTTCGACTCCGCCTCCTTACCACGGCCATGCTGAGGGCGCTCAAGCGCTGCTTCGACGTTCTTGCCGCCATTTTATTACTGGTCCTCTTTTCACCGGTTTTTCTCGTGACAGCCCTTGCGATCACCATGGAAAACCACGGGCCGGTCTTCTTTACACAGGTACGAATCGGAAGAAACGGGCGTCCCTTTGATTTTTACAAGTTTCGCTCCATGGTCGTGGATGCGGAAAAGAGGAAGGGGAGCCTCTCCCATATGAACGAGTCTGCAGACGGTATTCTCTTCAAGATCAGGAACGACCCCCGTGTCACCCGCGTGGGGCGTTTTATCAGGAAATACAGTATCGACGAGCTGCCTCAGCTCCTCAATGTGCTCAAGGGGGATATGAGCCTCGTGGGGCCGAGGCCGGCCCTGCCGGAAGAGGTTGCCCGCTACACCCTGGATCAGCGCAAGCGGCTCCATGTCCTGCCCGGCATCACCTGTATCTGGCAGGTGAGCGGCAGGAGCGATATACCCTTTCGCGCCCAGGTGGGGCTCGACCTCGAGTATATCGGCAAGGAGGGTCCCGTTGCGGACCTCGTGATCCTGATGAAGACAATCCCCGCCGTTATCACCGGAAAAGGAGCCGGCTGAAATGAAGATATCCCATTACGTTACGGACAAGGAAGTTGTTGTGGTTACGCCCTTGGGATGCCTTGACGGCCTTTCCGCCGGGCATTTCCTGGACACTCTTTCGGAGCTCATTTCAATGCATCCGAAGGTGGCCCTGGACTGCTCCGGGATCGTCCATATGGATTCCATGGGGATGGGGATACTGATGGTATGCCTCAGGCAGGCCCTTTCCCTCCGGGGGGATATAAGGATCGGCGCTCCGGTGCCGGTGGTGTCCCTGATGCTGGAGCTCACCCGCGCGGACAAGGTGTTCGGGATCTTTGAAACGGCCGCATCGGCGGCGGCATCCTTTGACACGGACTTGCCTGCCGAATCCGTCTCGGATTGTTCATATGACGACGGTTGGCGTTTACGCTCAAAACAGGGGAATGGAGGTGGAAAATGAAGGCACTGATCGTTGTGAAGGAGGAGGCATGGGGATGGATGCGCGGGTTCTTCGATGGGACGCACCCATCCATGGTCCCCATCTGCAACAAACCGATTCTCGAGTACATGCTGGATTTCACCATCCTGGCCGGAGCCGAAAAGGTGCGAATGGTGCTGGAGGAGCCCTGCGCGGATGTGGAAGCCCATTTCGGCAACGGTAGCCTCTGGGGAGTGGAGATCGATTACGGGGAGTGCCGGAAAGGCGACGGCGTGGATCGGATATTATATAAAAACAGCGCCTTCCGGGGCGACGGCGCGCTCCTGGTGCTGGACGGCCTTTTCTTTATCAATTACGACAAGAGGGAAAATCTTCGCCTTGACGGGACGCGTTCGGAATCCGGTCTCATCAAGAGCTGCCGGGGGGGATACGTGCTCCATATGGCCGACCGGGGAAGCGGGCGGAATATCGTTTCGGCCCGGGAAGAGCTTCCCTTCTCCCTCTCCCCACTTTCCTCCCTGGAAGACATTGCACGCATCACCCGCAGGGTCCTGGGGCCACACAGGTCCCGTTACGTGCTCCCGGGCTACGGGGAGAAGAGGGGGGTCCTCACCGGCAGAAACGTGCTGATCGACAAGGACGCCGTGCTCATACCTCCCGTTGTGGTTGGGGACGACACCTCGGTTTTCGGCAATGCCGTGATCGGCCCCTTTGCTGTGCTGGGAAAGGAGGTGGTGATCGGCGAGGGGAGCCGCGTTACGAACAGCATCGTCATGCCGGGAACACAGGTGGGCCGCAACCTCCATGTGGATAAAAAGATCGTGGATGGAAAGAGGGTGATCGCCATGGGAGATACCGCCCCCCTGGTGATCGAGGAGCCCCGGCTCTTTTCCAGGCTTCCGCCATTTCGCCTGGGGGAGAAAATCCGTTATGCAGCCGATGCTCTTGGGGGCCTGCTGCTGGGGTTGATGCTCCTTTTGCCCTATCTGGTTCTGGGGGCGGCGGGGCGGACGGCGGGAATGCTTCGCATGGAGAAAAAGCCGTGTGTCGCTGGGGCGTCCGGCGACTCGGCTTCCTTCAACTTCACGGCGTACGCTTCCGAAACCTTTTTTGGAAAGCTCTTTTCAGCCCTGCACCTGGACCGCTTTCCCCGCATCAAGGATGTTCTCCGGGGCAGGCTGAGGCTCGTGGGCAACCGCCTGCTGGAGGACACCCCGGCAAACAGGCGCCTTGCGGCCGATTTTCCGGAATACCGGCCTGGGCTCTTTGCCTTCACCGAAGGGGAAGATCTTGTCCCCGGTTCCATGGAGGCTGTTGTTGCCGAGCGGTTTTATTCCGGAAGGCAGAGCTTTCTCGATGATCTGGCACTGCTTGTAAGAACCCTGTTTTCCAGAAGAAGACCGGAGTCCTGAGAGAACCCGCGCCTGCCCGGCCCGGGGCGTGAACCACGGCTTGGTGAACCTGGAACATTAAAAGAACATGGAGAAAGGAAGGTGAAGGATGGAAGCAAACAGACGCGAAAATGATGTGACGGTTGTACGGCCTCCCGCGCGGCTAGACGCAGGGGCCGCCCCCGCCTTCAAGGCGTTCGCCGAACCCCTTGTGGGGGAGGGAGAGAGCTCCGTTGTGGTGGATTTTTCGGGGGTGGATTTTGTGGACAGCGGCGGTCTGGGTTGCCTGATCGGGCTGGTGCGAAAGGCGCGAGCCGGGGGAGGGGATATGATCATGGCGGCCCCCTCGGAGCGGGTTCGGTCCATATTCCGCCTTACCCGGTTCCACCGGGTGGTGGAGATCTTCGACGATGTGAATGCGGCGGCCGAGGCCCTTGGAAGAGAGGCGTCGGGCGGGGTGGCCTTATGAAGATCATGGAACTGGTGTTCCGGGCAACATTCGAAAATGCCCGGATGGGAACCATGCTCACGGCCGGGATCTTCGATCTGTATTATGCCCCGGATGAAACGGGAAACACACCGACTGCCGATATGGAGCTTGCGGTGGGAGAAGCCTGTGTCAACGCGGTGAGGCATGCCGGCGGTGGGCAGGGGGAAAACCCCGTGGTGGTTCGCATGCGTCTTGGGGCGGCTGCCTTCGAGGTTACGGTGATGGATCGAAATCCCCCCTTTGATTTCGACAATGTGCCCGAACCGGATTTTGACGCCCTTCCGGAGAGCGGTTACGGCATTCATATCATGAAGGAGACGGCGGACCGGGTGCGCTACCTGCGCAAAAACGGGTGGAACCTCGTGACCCTGACCAGGTTTATGGGAATATCCTCCATCGAAACAGATTCCAGGAAAACAGGGCCCCCCGGAACAGACTCCATGGAAAGAAGGCCTGCCGGAATAGAATCCACGGAAACAATGCCCTCCGGAACAGACTCCATGAGAACAAGGCTATCCGTACAGATTCCGTGAAAACAAAGCCTTCAGGAACAGAATACAGTTAAGTATGCCCAGCTTGAAGAGACTCCATTGGATCATAGATGACTGAGCAGGAATAAAGCCCCAGGAAAGAAAAGCATGGAACCCCTGAACGCTGGAAGAGGCTCCGTGGGGAAAAGGCCCGCTGAACTGAATTTATGAAAGCAGACCAACGGGAACGATCTCCATGGGAACGGGAGGAGAGAAAAATGATATCGATAATCATCGTCAGTTACAACACTTCGGACCTTTTAAGAAAATGCCTTAAAAGCATTGATGCCGCCTGCCGGAAGGAAGAGATGGAGGTGATCGTGGTGGACAATGATTCTTCCGACGATTCCGCGATAATGGTGGAAACGGAATATCCCCGGGTAAAGCTGATCGCAAACGAAGACAACAAGGGATTTGCCGCCGCCAACAATCAGGCCTTTGCCGTTGCCTCGGGGGATTACCTGGTGCTGATCAACCCCGATTCGGTGATTGAAAATGATGCACTGGAAAATGCGGTCGGCTTTATGCGGGAAAATCCCGGGTGCGGGATTAGCGGGGGACTCCTTCTCACGGAGGGGGGAAGTCCCGCGCCCTCGGCCCGGAGGTTTCCCAACGGCATGACAAAATTCTTCACTATCTCGGGGCTTGCAAGCCTTTTCCCGGGCCGGGGCATCTTCTCCCGCCACGAGTTCGGCGGGTTCGATCATCGCCGTCCGCTCGAGGTGGACTGGGTTCCCGGGGCCTTCACGGTGATTCGAAAGGAGGTGCTTGAGGAAACGGGCGGGTTTGACGAGCGTTTTTTTCTCTACTACGAGGAAACGGATCTCTGCCTGCGGGCAAAGGCCCGGGGGTGGAAGGTTTACTTTTATCCCGGTGCAAGGATTCGCCATGTGGGCGGTGCGTCTGGTAGAAAGCTCGCGGACCGTAAATTCGATTCAAAGGCCTCCCAGGTGACGGGTTTCAGGATGCGCAGCGAGTGGCTCTACCACCGGAAGAACGGCGGAATTCCGGCGGTCCTGGCCTCTGCCGGGGTGGAGTTTTTGTGGAACCTCCTTCGCCTGGGCGCGGGACTGGTGCCGGGAAGACGCGGGGGCGATGAGAGGCGAAGGACTGCCCTCGGCGTTCTCAAGGGGGTGGCGGTTTCCCTTTTTGAAACCCGTATGGGCAGGGTGTCGCCGCCTGCCCCGTGGAGGTGATCGTCATGGGATGGTTTGCAAAGATCGAAAACGACCTTGCCGTTTACGGGGGGAACTTCGGTTGCCAGGGATTCTGGGCCATGGCGGTATACCGCTTCGGCAGATGGCGCTACGGCATTGGTTCCCGCTTCATCAGGCGTCCCTTTTCCCTGCTCTACAAGATTCTCTATAAGTTCGTTCAGATCCTGACGGGCATCGAATTGCCCTGTGAGGTGCCAGTGGGCCGCAACTTCCGCATCGACCATTTCGGGGGGATCATCGTGAGCGGTTATGCCTCCTTTGGGGACGACTGCATCATTCGGAACGGGGTGACGGTGGGCCTTAAGAACCTCGACGTCAAAAGGGCCCCGAGGATCGGCAACCGGGTCAATATCGGCGCCGGCGCCAGGATTCTGGGGGACATCACCATCGGAGACAACGTTGATATCGGCGCCAACGCCGTGGTGATCCGCTCCGTTCCCGACAACTCCATTGCCGTGGGGATTCCCGCAAGGATCATCCCCAAAAAAGAAGAGAGACGTTCCGTTTCGGGAAAAATCAATACAGTGGGGATGCCGAAGGATCATTTCAAGAAAGGAGAAAACACCATGAACCGCGAAAACAGAAGAGAAGAGGAATTGCCCCATATCGACTGTGTGGTGATCGGCGTCAATGCCGAGTCGACCCTGAAGGAATGCCTGGACTCGATCAAGAGGTGCGACTATCCGTCCGGGAAGATCCATATCGTTTATGTGGACGGGGGATCGTCGGACCGGAGCCTGGAAGTTGCCGGTGGCGTTGCGGGGGTGCGGGTTGTATCCCTTGCCCTTGCCCATCCCACGCCCGGAAGGGGGCGAAACGCGGGGTGGAGATCGGGGCGTGCGGAGCTGGTGCAGTTCCTGGATTCGGATACGGAGCTTTCGGCGGACTGGTTTCGCAAGGCGGTTCCGGAGCTCACGGGGAATGTGGGGGCGGTGCGGGGGTACCGGCGGGAGAAGAATCCCGAGGGGTCCGTTTTCAACTGGATCGCGGACCTGGAGTGGAACGCGCCGGTGGGCGAGGCCGACAGCTTTGGTGGGGATGTGCTGGTGAAACGAGAGGCCCTTGTGGGGACCGGAGGCTATGACGAGGAGCTGGTGGGGGGAGAGGACCCGGAACTGAGCCTCAGGTTCCGGGCCGCCGGGTACGGGATACTGCAGCTGGATGCCCTGATGACCCGCCATGATCTGGCCATGACCGGAGAAATTACCCTGCGTGGACGGGTTCTGCCTATCGGTGGACTTCGTGAAAAGCTGCTGGCAGCTCATCGGGGTCTTTCTAAGACCGTACTTATTCCTATCGATAACAAAAAGGATCTTAAGGATGTGCCGGAGGCAATTCTCAAGGATCTTGAAATTATTCCGGTTGAGAATATGGACGAAGTGCTCAGTTGTGCCTTGGACAGCCTTTCCGCTGAAGAATTGTTTCGTGGTCGGGATAGTGCCTCTCCCATTGCACTTAACCTGATCAAGGAAGAATATCAGGCCCAGTCGCACTAAATTAGATCCCATAAAAAAAGATTAAAAGGATGCTCTGTTTCAGGGCATCCTTTTTTTTATATCGTTCAAGTGTGCTGCATTTCATGGTATGGATAAATATGGATAGTCGCTATAAAATAAACAGGAAGAATTTGTATGAAAGTTTGAGCCGATGGGGACTTGCGCCTTTTTTTGTGATTCTTTTTGTCTTTATGATCTATATCTGTTCCGAGGCTGCGGGGCATAATGATTTAAATCGGATATTGCAGCAATCCGTTAAGGAACTGAACATTCCCGGAGCGGTGATGATGGTTGAAAGCCCTGACGGCGGGGTCTGGTATTATAAGGCCGGAGTGCGTCAGATCGGTAGCCGTAAACCCATGAGCAGGAATTTGAAATTCCGTATTGGCAGTATTACCAAGACTTTTGTTGCATCAGTGGTGCTGATGCTTGCCAGTGAAGGCAAGGTCCAGCTTGATACAGAAGTGCATAATATTTTGCCGGGAATTGTTTCGAGGGATAAGCATATTACTGTCCGTCATTTATTGCAGATGAGGAGTAGCCTTAAAAATTTCA
>PPCM01000481.1_pt1 | contig 35043 bp, 28 predicted proteins | sample 1555541 | NCBI WGS metagenome assembly PPCM01 (sample SAMN05284479, study PRJNA326546) | Marine sediment metagenome, whole genome shotgun sequencing project. | isolation source: marine sediment | place: Germany: Wadden Sea | collected 2012-09-05
TCAAGGGGGAATCGGTTCATCGAACGGGGGCCGGCGGCCTCATGGATCTTCTGATCCGGGTGAAATCCCTGTTCCGAAAGCCCGCCGGGCACAGGGGCCAAACCGGGGGGGGAGATCGGCCGGGAGGGAGCGGAGGAGCATACCGGAAGATAAAGGACCAGCTCTCCATACTGATGACCTTTCCCGATTTTGCGCGGCCCTGGCTCCTGTACGCGGTTCTCCGGGGCATACGGGTGGTGAGGAAGCAGGGGGTGAACGTGATTTTTGCCACGGGCATGCCCTGGACCTCCCTCATCGTCGGCAGGCTGATTAAATCTTTCACCGGAAGCCGGCTGGTGGTGGATTTCCGGGATCCCTGGGTTGAAAACCCCTATGTGGATAAGCAGCCCCTCTCGCGGATCCTGGACAGGGTATGTGAATACGTGGTGGTTCACGGAGCGGATCTTGTGGTCGCCAATACCGTGCCCCTTTCGGAGCGGATGGAGAAACGCTACCCCCGGATCAAGGAGAGGATCACGGTGCTTCCCAACGGTTATGACCCAGCGGATTTCGAGAATATCTCTCCCGTGCCCCGGCCCGAGGGAAAAATCAGGATCACCCATGCCGGAGCCCTCTACCTGAAGCGTGACCCCGCATCCGTGCTGGACGCCCTTTCCCTTCTCAGGGGGGAACACCCGGAGATTTATGCCGCGCTGGAGTTCCTTCAGATCGGAGACGTGACCCTTGGATATGATCTTGCGGCCCGCATAGAGGAGAAGGGGCTTTCGGATTCCGTGTTTCTCCTGGGGGGTATGGACCACAGGGGGTGTCTCGAGCATCTGGCGGGTTCGGACCTGCTCCTGGTGATTCAGCCCGACACAAGGCTTCAGGTTCCCTCGAAACTCTATGAGTATATCTACCTGGGAAAGCCCGTGCTTTCAATCACCAATAGGGACGGGGCCCTTGGGAGGCTCGTGGAAGAGTACCGGTTCGGGTGGGTGTTCGAACCGGGTGAAATACGAAAAATAGCCGATTTTCTGAGGGATTTTACCGTGGAGAGGCTGAAGGGAGGGGGAAGGGACTTCTCTTACGGCAATAGAGAGGATTTTGATGCCGGGCGAATCGCTTTTGAACTTGAAAAGAGGATCGCCTCTCTATTATAATGTACGGAAGAACCAACATCGATTATAAGATCTTTTCCCTCTGGATTTACCCTGTTTCTCACCAAGAGCCCCAAACTCCGCCGAATTCCGCGCATGCGCCCATGGATTTGTCATTGTCCCGAGCGTATCCATAAGAACAGAACGACAACGGGGAACCGCCCAGTGAGCAAAATAACCATCGCCTTTGTCTTGACCTATGCGGGCGGTCTTACCGCGACGTTGCTGAGCGATGTCTCCTGGGGGGTAATGCTCTATGAACTCCACTATTTTCTCAACCCGGTGATCCGCTGGTGGTACCATAATCTTCCCGATCTCAGGTACTCATTTATCATCGCGCTCTTTATCATAATCTCTTTTGCGCTAAGGTCAGGAAAGTATTCGGAAAATAGGATCGGCGACATACCCCATTTCAAATGGCTGTTCATCATGCTTTTTTTCATGGGGATCGGCTGTTTTTACGCGATCTGGCCGGAGCGGCACAGGGGGTATTTTATCAACCACGGGAAGCTGATCGTATTCATCGTTATTGCTTACAAGGTGATCGATACACCCCAAAAGTTCGAGCGGATGATCTGGACGTTTCTTTCGGGAAATTTCTATGTGGCGTGGGTCGCGCATACCACGGGAAGAACGGGTTACGGAAGGGTTGAGGGCATCGGCATGACCGACGGAATGAACTCCAACGGCACGGTGGCGGTGCTCATCACGAGTGTTCCCATCCTGCTCTTTTACATCAAGAACGGAAAGAGATACCAGCAGGGGGCCGCCCTTCTCTTTCTTGCCTATATTTTCGATGCAACCGTTCTTATCAACAGTCGCGGGGCCTTCGTGGGGCTTGTGCTCTGTTTCGCTTACTTCTCTTATTACTGCGTTTTCACCGCGAATAAAAGTATCGGAGAAAAACTGGCCCTTTTGTCCCCCATCGTCATCGGCGGGATACTGTTTCTGATCATGAGCGACGCCCTGTTCTGGGAACGGATGATGACACTGAAGAAGGTGAAGGAGGGCGGCGGCGGCGCTTCCCGGATCTATTACTGGAAAAAGACCTTCGAAATTCTCGAGCACCATCCATTTGGCGTGGGGGTCTGGGGCTATCAGCGCATGAGTCCCAGGCTGATCCCCCCGGAATATCTCACCAAGGGCATGAGAGCGGTTCATTCCACCTATTTTCAGGCGCTTTCGGAGTACGGCTACATGGGACCGGTGATTGTCGGGGGGTATCTCTGGTCGGTTTTCCGGCTTGTTTCAAGGATGCGGAAGAGATTTAAAGAGAGAAACGAGTCCTACCTGTTCGAGCAGATCGTGGCCCTGGCCTCGGGATTCGTGGCGTTTTTGACTGCGGCGATGTTCATAGACCGGCTGTATGCGGAGATGATGTACTGGTTTCCCATGTTTATCGCATCGTTCTACAATATCTATTATTTAAAGGGGGAGCGGTTCCGGGGAGAAATCGGTCCCGGTGAGAGAGGCGACCTCGGATAAAATCAATTTTTTACCAGGACAATAAATCGATCCCGGGAGGAGAGACAGGTTCCCGGGGGGGGAGGAGAAATTGCTGACCCGAAAAGAGTGGATCAGGAAGAATTTCAAGAGGGTTTGCCGCCTGCTGGACGGAACTCCCGGAAAGGGGGGGCCGGTGTTCATCTTCGGAGAGCAGCGGTCGGGCACCAACATGCTGGTCAATACGCTGGACAGGAGCCGGCATACCGAGTGTTTCCATGAAACAGACCAGGAGGCCTTCGACAACTGCGTTCTCAAGGCAAGGGCGGATATTGGAAAACTGGTGAAGCGTTCCCGGGCTCGAAAGGTGATCTTCAAGTCCATCGACGACTGTCAGAATGCGGCGCGAATTCTCGATGAGCACGACGGGGCCCTCGGGCTGTGGATATTCAGAAGGTACACGGATGTGGTTAATTCGAGTCTCAGGGCGTTCAAGGAGCATTATCGTTATCTTCACTATATCCTGTTCGAACCGGAAATCGCCGCATGGAGGGGGGAGAACATAACGGCGGAGAACATGGAACTTATCCGGCATTACTACGACAAAAAGATCTCCGACGCCTCTTCCCGGGCGCTGATCTGGTATCTTCGCAATTATCAGTACTTCCAGCAGGGACTGGATTCGGACAGCCGGGTTCTTCCGGTCAATTACGAACGCCTGGTGGAAAACGGGGGAGAGGGATTCAGGGACGTTTTCGAATTCCTGGATCTTCCCTTCGGCAGGAAACTGTCCGGAAAGGTTTTTACAAGTTCGGTGGGAAAACGTCCGCCCCCCGACGTGGACCCTGAAATCGAGGAGCTTTGCGGCCGTATGCACGGTAGGCTGGAAGCGGCGGTGGAAACGAGAAACCTTCGGGCCTCCTAGGCCTTTTTACGTTACCCGGTTTGTGAAGGGATGAAAGGACGGTATCGTGAACGGCAACTATATCAAACTCATGGCCATGCCCCACAGCGGCTCCACCCTTCTTGCGCTCATACTGGGCAGCCACGCCCGGATCGCCACCGTGGGGGAACTTGCCGGAAGAACCCATTACGACGGATATCAATGCTCCTGTGGAAAGGTGCTGGTGGAATGTGATTTCTGGCGGGAGATCGCCCGGAGGATGGAGGGCCGGGGCCACGGCGTGGACCTTTCGAATTTCGGTATCAGGCTGGGGTATATCCCCGCCTACAGCAGATGGGACGGTCTGTACGACCACTATTTTCCCACAAGGAGCATGGATCTGTGCCGGGATCTTCTTTTTGTCGCCGGGAGGGGGCGAGCACGCTGGATCGATGGGGTCGTGGAGAAAAATCTGCAGTTCGCGGAAACCATCACCGATTACCTGGGAAAGGATCATTTCTTCGACAGCACAAAGGACATCGTCCGGGTGCGCCACCTGATTCCGAGGCTGGGATCGAAATTCAAGGTGATTCACCTTGTAAGGGACGGCCGGGGAGTGGTCAACTCGTTGATAAAAAGAGAAAAGAGAACCGGAGAACAGGCGGTTGCCGCCTGGCGCTGGGGAAACAGGATGATCGGAAGGGTACTCGGAAACCACTGCCCGGAAGAAACGGTTCACCGGGTCTCCTATGAGGCGCTCTGCTCGGAAACCGAAAAAACCGTGAACGGGATCCTGTCGTTCGTTGGGGCTTCCCCGGATTTCACCATGGCGGAATCGGTGGTATCCGAGCACCACATCATCGGCAACCAGATGAGAAAGCGTTTCAACGGCAGGATCTCCCTGGACGAGAAGTGGCGGAAGGAACTCCCCCGGGAAGATCTTGCCCTGTTCATGAAGGCGGCGGGGCGGAAAAACAGGGAACTGGGATACGATTGAGCCGGGGGAGAAAAGCATGATGAACAGCGCATTGTCGAGATTCATGGTCTGGTATCCGGCATTCTACCTCCGCGGCCAGGCGGTGGGACGGGAGATGAGAAAACTTGCCGAGAGTTGGAATTATGAGGAGGAGCGGATCAGGGAAATTCAATTTGAAAAGTTCAAAAGACTCCTTGCCTGGTCATATGAAAATATCGATTTTTACAGGGAAAAATACAACAAGGCGGGTATCGTTCCGGCCGATATCCGCTCCTTCGGGGATATGGGGAAGGTACCGCCCCTCCTCAAGGGGGAGATCAGGGAAAACGGGGACGCGATCTGCAACGGAAATTACAGGGGAAAGCGGTTCAGGCGCGCCACCAGCGGCTCCACCGGCATGCCCCTTGTCTTTCACAAGGACAATCGCTCCATGGCGATCATGGATGCCGTGCTCTACAGGAATTACGGCCGGGAGGGGATCAGGATCGGGGACCGGCAGGCCCGTTTCTGGGGGCATCCCCTTGACCGGGCAGGAAGGTTGAAAGTGGGAATTGTCGACTTTCTCCTCAATCGAAGAAGATTGTCTCCCTTCAGCCTGGAGGCCGGGGTGTTCGAGGAGTACCTGGAGCGGATAAGGCGCTTCGGGGCCCACTATCTTTACGGCTATGCCCAGTCCATATACCGGTTTGCCCTGTACTTTTACGAGCGGGGGGTCGACCTCTCCCACCTGGGACTCAAGGCGGTGATACTCACCGGGGAGATGGTGTTTCCGGGGCAGATCGAGAAGATAAAGGCGGTGTTCGGCTGCGTTGTCAACGAGGAGTACGGATGCACCGAGGTCGGGGTGATCGGGTTCAGGTGCCGCTTTGGAAAGATGCACGTCATGGAAAATCTCCTGGTGGAGTCCGTTGGAGGAGATGCCGATTCCCGGGGGGGGGAGTTGATCGTGAGTGAGTTGTACGGCGAGCTCTTCCCGTTTATAAGATATTCCGTCGGGGACAGGGCAAGGATTGAAAAGGGAGGATGCGAATGCGGAAGCAGGCGCCCGGTTCTTGGAACCGTTCTGGGACGAAACGACGAGTTCATAAGGTGCCCCGGCGGAAGACTCGTCGAGCCCTACCTGCTTGAGTACATCATCGACGGGATGCCGAGGAAATTGGGTGAAATCAGAGGATTCAGGATCGAGCAAACCTCGCTTTGCCTCATCGAAATTTTTTTTGTCGGCGACTGTGACTTACACGGGACCCGGTCTTATTTTAAAAAGAAGTTTATGAAGGTTCTGCCCAGGGAGATGGAGGTCGAGATCGGGTTCCGGCCTTTTCTGGAACCTGAACCTTCGGGAAAGAACAGGTGCTTTGTCTCGAAGATTTGAGGCGTTTGGTTTGTTCCCGTTGGTTCGTTTCGGGAGACGGGAACAGGGCGAGACCTCCCAAGAATCAGTTAGAGGAGGGAGTAAACGTGTGGCGACAAAGAGGAAGTTACGGAACAAGGATCCCGGTTTTCCTGTTTGCCCTGATCTTTTTCGGGCTTTTTTCCACGGCCTCGGCTCAGGAGAGCTGGCAGGCGGTTCTGGAGCGTGAGTTCGAGGTGGTGGAAACATTTGACGAGCTGAAGAACTGGAGCGGGAAGTATCACGGCGGTTATGATTATAACCAGGCAAACCAGGCAAAGCGGACGGACAATGCCCCCATACCCTGGGAGTATTTCTATGCCGACAACTCGGGGGTTGCGCCCGCCGCCGACTGGATCGCCGACCACGGTCCGGAGTATACTTGGAAGGGAAAGGGAAAGTCCCTGTGTCTCAACCCCATAAGGGTTCCCAAAAAAACGGGTTTTCCCCTGGGGTACGGCCCCGGTAAGTTCGGCATGTATGTGGGAAACGGCAGCCCCGCGAGCGGATTCAAGAAAATTCATATCTTTTTCATGGTCAAGTTCGGCAGCAATGCGTTTATACTGGACGGAGCCGAATCCTTCGAGTGGGTGGGCGTCTTTAAATTTCTACACATCGGTTCCGGATTCAGGGAAGCGCACCAATGGGGAACCGAAGCGGAACAGCAGACGGTATACAATAATGCCCAGAACCGTTATATTTACGGTCAAAACGGCACGCTGTTCAACATGGCCACCGAGGCGGGGGGGCTCCTCTTTCCCAAGGAGGAATCGGCTCTTTCCGAGTACCAGACCGGTTGCGACTGCTACCGCTACGCACCTTACATCAAGAACAGAAGGTGGCGGGAAAACAACGGCGGCCCCTTCTACTTCCGGAATGAGTGGGTGGCAATGGAGTATATGCTGGATATCGGAACCCTTGGCAATGCCGACGGCAAGCTCGAAATCTGGTATTACGACCGGACGGGAAACGTGATCGGCTACAGCGAAGTTGGGGGAGAGATCCGCAAGGAGAGATACGATCACCGGTACAACAAGATCTCCTGGGGGGGAAACAGGCTCGGGACCGCCTATGCCGAGGATGACGCCGATCCGAATGATTCGCGATACTATATCGACGATATCGTCATCAGCGGCAACAGGGTTGGCCCGAAGTACTTTGCCCTGCTCAAGGAGAGGATTTCTCCGAAGGTTTCCGGCGTGGACTGGGCGGACTGAGAGGTTCGGCCATATCCACATGCGTGCTTCCCCATGGTCCGAATGGCGCGTTGCCCCGACGTTTGATCCAACGCTTGACAGGGCATGTTGGCGTAAGCGATCCCGCACGGTTTGGTCTTCATTTTGCGGATGTGGTTGTTCGGCGGATCTATTGCCGTTCGAGATTAAGGGCCCGGGAATGAACCATTTCAGACAATTGCTGTCGGGCCGTGTTGCCGTTGATGCAAGGTAGCGTTCCGGTTATATCAAACGAAGGCTCCTAAGAGTGTGGATTGATTTGTTAACCCGGCAATTAAAAAAACAGCTTTTATAATTGAAATGATCATGAAAACAAATGCATGGTTCATCGTTAGGTTCGCGTATTTGGTTGCCGGTTGAATAATAACGTATCCTCGGCTCCGCTGAAACGGTATGTTTAATTCAACTTTCGGAGTTCGAGTTCCATTGCCTTGAATCTCCTCGCGGGGGGGGGTAACCCGGCTGTGAATATGCTGCTGAACGGGCAGCTTATTGTGCTTCGGCAACTGTGCTGTCGTGGAAGCCGAAAGGTGACCTGGAAATCCTTTCAAAACGGCCCCGGCCGAGGACGAGCTTGTCACCCTGCTTAAAAGGAACGGGTCAAACCTCGGGGAAGTCTCCCCGGGAAAGATCATGTACGTTGTCGTCCTTCGCCGAAAGCGATTCTCTCCAGACTTCAATCCGGCTTTCGGATCTCCAAATTTCCCAGCCAACATAATCATGAATCCCTTCGGGGAGCGTGGGAAGCGGTTTTTTACTTCCGGAGCGATGACCGAGCTCATAATCCGGAACGTGAACGGATACGCTTCGATCGTCCGGGGCACTCCTGCCCCGCGTTCATCGTAAAAGCCTGTTTTTCAGGTGTTGTCGAAGATCCCGTTGGGAGTATCGGTGTTCAGGCACGCTTTTCAACGTGTTTTCCCGCCGTCTCCTCAACCCTGAACCCGGCGTTCGTCCGAGGGACCCCGGAAACGATGCTTTTCGGGGATTCATTTTGTCGTCCGAAAGCAGGTGGGATTTCTTTACTCTACCCTAAGCGTCCGGGCGGGTGGGATTATGAAAGGATCGTGAAAAACGTGAGCAAGAAAAAACTCAAGAAATTGGCGGACGCGGTCTGTCTTTGCATGGTCGTTCCCGTGTGGATCGCATACGGGATGCTGTGGCTGCTGGGGACAAGGAACGGTGCTTTCTGGTCCTGCTCCCAGTTCATGAGCCTGATTCCCGGGACCCTCGGAAGCTATCTCAGGAAGAATTTCTACCGGATCACCATGAAGCACTGCGCCGGGGACTGCGCCATCCTGTTCGGAACTCTCTTTTCCCAGGCGGACACGGAAATCGGCAGCGGCGTCTATATCGGTCCCTTCTGCAATATCGGAAAAAGTCGTATCGGGGATCGATGTACCCTGGGAAGCGCCGTTCATATCCTCAGCGGGAGAAGGCAGCATAAGTTCGACTGCCTGGAAATTCCCGTCCGGGAGCAGGGGGGAGTGTTCGAGAAGGTATCCGTTGGGGAAGACACCTGGATTGGAAACGGTGCGCTGATCATGGCCAACGTGGGGAAAAAATGCATCGTCGGGGCCGGCAGCGTGGTGGTGAAGGATACGGACGACTATTCGGTGGTGGTGGGAAACCCCGCCAGGGTGATCAAAAAAAGAAACTAGGAGGTGAACATGGAAAGCGGTGTGCCGATCCTGTTGTATCACGACATCCGTTCCCCGGAACTGCCCTGCGAAAAGAGCGGGCTTGCGGCCAGGGACACCGTGGTCCACGGGGATATTTTCGAGGGCCAGCTGCGCTCTCTCCATGAAGCGGGATACAGGAGCATCACCCTGGATTCGTACCTGAAGACGCGCAAGATAGCCTCCCCGGAGGGAAAGCGGGTGATTCTCTCCTTTGACGACGGGCATGTGAGCAATTACCGGCTTGCCTTGCCGCTGCTTCGCAAGTTCGGTTTCACGGCCGTTTTCTTTATCGTCGCCGACTGGGTGGGCAGCCCCCACTACATGGATGAAGACGATATCCGGCGCCTGGCCGACGCCGGAATGGAGATCGGCTCCCACGGGTTGACCCATTCCTATCTCCCGCTGCTGGACGACGGGGGGGTTGAAAGGGAACTGGTCGAATCCCGCGAGCGCCTGGAATCGATTACCGGACAAGAGGTGGTGTTTTTTGCCTTTCCGGGAGGTCACCATGACAAGCGGGTCATAACGGGGCTCAAAAGATGGGGCTACAGGGGGGCGTGTTCCTGCCTTCAGGGGCTCAACACCCCTGCGGTCGACCCTTTTTGTCTGAAGCGGATCGAGATAAGGAAGCGCTCATCGGTGGAGGATTTCACGACCCTCTTCGATCCGGGGCAGATTTTCTTTTACGGGGCGGTGGACGGTTTTAAGGATCTGTTCCGGAAAACCCTGGGACTTGAAACCTATACCCGGATGAGGTCCCGGTTTTACAGGTTTTATCCATTCAAGAGGTGAAGCTATGGCGGCTATCGTGTTCTGTTTTTCAATCCTGCTTATCGGGTATACATTTTTCGGTTATCCGCTTCTTCTTTTCGTGGTTTCCCGGTTTGTGGACCGAAAGGTGAAAAGGGGAAAGACGACCCCGGATGTGACCGTCGTCATACCGGTACACAACGAGGAGAATCAGATCCGGGCGAAGCTGGAAAACTGCCTGAGGTTCGATTATCCCCGGGACAGGCTCAGGCTCGTCGTGGTGTCCGACAACTCCACCGACGGCACTGTGGAGATTGCCCGCTCCTTTGGCGCGGACCGGGTGACCGTGTTTCAACTTCCCTTCAGGGGAGGAAAGGTGGCGGCCCAGAATTACGCCATGCGACTCTTGCGATCCGAGGTGGTCCTGTTTTCCGATGTGGCCATCACCAACGACCCGGATTGCGTGAGACTCATCGTGGAGAACTTTGTCGATCCCGACATCGGTGTTGTGAGCTGCAGGGATTCGGTTGTCGTGAACGGAGAACCCTCCGGGGGAGAAAGCAGCTATATCCGGTACGACATGATGGTAAGAAGGTTTACCTCGCGGATGGGATCCATCATCGGGGTTACCGGAGGATTTTACGCGGTGAGGGGCAGGATCGCCGAGGGGGGATGGAATCCGGCGTTTCCGCCCGATTTTTACGTGGCCCTGAGAAGCATCAAGATGAACATGCGGGTGATCGAGGACCCCAGGGTAAAGGCTTATTACAGGGAAGCGGCAAGGGAGGGGGATGAACTCCGTCGCAAGGTCAGGACCATCAACCGGGGCATGAACGCTCTTTTTTCGAGCACCAACAAATCCCTGTTGAATCCCCTGAAATACGGCATGGTCTCCGTTTCCCTGATCAGCCACAAGGTTTTCAGGTGGTTGATGCCTTTTTTCCTCATATCCATGCTGCTGTCCAACATATTCATGCTGGACGAGGGGGCGCCGGCGCTCCTTTTCCTGTTCCTCCAGCTCGTGCTTTACGGCTTTGCCCTCCTTGCCTTTGCGTGGCGCGGCATGCGGGAGGGGGCGGTGGGAAAGCTCGCCCTCTATTTCATAATGGCGAACATCGCCATCATGAGGTCCTGGATGGAGCTTTTTCGGGGAAAGCGATACCTCATGTGGGAACCCACCAAACGATGAAAAGAGGGGAGCGATGAAGCGAAAAATTCTCGGAAAACCCGGGCCGGCCTTTTATCACCGGGCGCTCGGGGTTGTTTTGCTCCTTGCCGCAGGATTGAGGCTCTGGAAAATAGGGGAGTTCAGCCTTTGGGAAGACGAGGAGGGCTCCATCTACTTTTCCCGGAATCCCGACAAGCCCTTTCCAGGACATTTTCCCGTTTTTTTTCTACTGCTCAGGGGCGTATACCATTTCACCGGGGTTTCGGTGGCCTGGGGCAGGAGTGTTGCCGCGGCAATGGGGATGATCGGCATCTTCCTGGTGTATCCGTGTTTCAAACGGTATATCGGGCGCGGTCCGGCCCTTGTTTCCATATTCTTCCTTTCCGTGAACCTGGGCCACCTCTTTTTCTCCCAGTCCATCCGGTACTATACCACGGTGCTGGCCTTTCAGATTCTCAGCGCCCACGGTTTCCTCGACGGTTTTCAAAGGGGCTCCGCCCCCATGCTGCTGCTCTCCCTCGGGGCTTTCGCGGCCGCCCTGATGAGCCATTTTTCCGCGCTTCTCCTTGCGCCCGTGTTTGTCGCCTACATTTTACTTGCGGCCGTTTCAAGGGACTCCGGGGGATATCACAGGCCCGCAGCATACCTTCTCTACCTTGCGCTCCTTACGGCGATACTCCTTTTTTTCGGAGCAAGAATCGCTTCCATGCAGGGGATGATAAAGGGGTGGGTGATTCCCTCGGGAAGGGAGCCGCTCTATCTTCTCATTACCCTTTCGGCCTATTTCGGGCTGCCGCTCATGGTCCTCGGGACATTGGGGGCCCTTTTTTCAGGCGAAACGGAAAGCGGGGTAAAACGGTTTTTCGTGCTCCTTGCCTTTATTCCCCTCCTGGAACTCATGGTTATCGCGGCGATGAACGTGGTGAACGTCGCCTGGTATTACGGGTTTGTATCCGTCGTGGGGTTCGCCGTTCTCTCCTCCCTTGCCCTGGCCGAGGGGAAAAGGCGGGGTCGCTCCCCGGCCGTAAAATGGGCGTGGATTCTTTCCGTCTCCTATTATCTTGTTTTTCTCTTCTCCTATTACGGCCCCATGCACGGGGACCGGCCCCGCTGGAAGGAGACTGCGGCATATTTCAAGGAGAACTTTCACCGGGGGGGCGCCTCCGGGGAGGGGGCCCGAATCTTCTCCACATCGCCGGGGGTGATCGCCTTTTACATGGGGGTTCCGCCGGAAAAGACCATGGGGCACCCCATGATGGTGTATCCGCCCCTCAAGCCGCCCGAAACCCTTCCGTCCCAAGAGCAGTGGTATCTCGTGAGGGCCGGCCATTTTGTCACTAAAAGGTTTGCCCCCTGGTTCGAAAAAAATTGTATCCTCGTGAAAACATTCAGGGCCACCACGGGCACGGTGGATCGTTCCGTGCTGATATACAGGTACGTTCCGTGACGACCATATTTTATCGATAAAGGAAAGGACGCGATGAACAGGATAAATGTTCTGCACTTGATGTGCCCGGCCGGTCTCTACGGCGCGGAGATGTGGACCCTGGCCCTTGCCGGCAACATGGACAGAAGATACGTGAACTGTTCCCTTGCGGTCACCCATGAGGAAAAAGAGCAGAATATCGACGTGCTTCACAGGTTCAGGGAACTGGGGCTCGGGGGGTACCGAATCAGGATGCGGGGGCGTTTCGACCCGGCGTCGGTGACCCGGCTTCTTCGTCTGATCCGGGAAAAGGAGATCCATATCGTCCATACCCACGGCTATAAATCCGATATTCTCGGGTTGATGGCGGGCAGGGCCGCCGGGGCCTTGTGTGTTTCCACCCCCCACGGCTTTGAGAATCATATGGGGTTCAAGCTCCGGCTCTTCATGGAGGCGGGGTGTCTCTTTTTAAAGGGATACGACAGGGTCGCGCCCCTCTCCCATGCCCTTGCAGCGGATATGGACCGCATGGGAATCGATCCTTCGCGGGTTGTAACGATCCGGAACGGCGTGGATCTTTCGGAGATCGAAACGGTGGTGAACGGCCAAAGGCGGTCCCCCCCGCAGGCAAGGCGCGTGAAGCGGATCGGGTATGTGGGGCAGATTGCCCGCCGAAAGAACGTGTGGGACCTGATCAGGACCTTTGATCTCCTCCACGCCGAGCGGGAAAACGTTCGCCTGATCCTGGTGGGGGACGGTCCCATGCGAAGGGGACTTGAGAGGCGGGCGGCCCGCCTCCAATCCGCCGCCGCCATCGAGTTCACGGGATACAGAAAGGATCGCCTGTCCATCGTCAAGGAGCTGGATCTCTTTTCCATGACATCCTCCCTCGAGGGGATCCCCCGCTGCATGATGGAGGCCATGGCCATGGGGATCCCATCGGCGGGATTCGATATTCCCGGAGTGGACGATCTCATAATCCATGGGAAAACCGGCCTTATGGCGCCTTTTGGAGACGTGGCGAAACTCCGCGACTGCTGGAAGGCCCTCCTGTTCGATGAAAAACTAAAAAAACGGGTTTCCGAAGGGGGCCGGCGCCATATTGTCCGCAACTTCTCCGGCGGGAGAATGGCCGGGGATTATCTGGCGCTGTACCGCTCCCTTGCCCGAGACGCGGGTGTTTTCATGCCCGGCAAAGGAGGTGGATGATGCCCGGTATCGTGGGAGCCTTCGGTAAATTGGAGAGGGAAGAGGCGCGGGTTGCACTCGACAGGATGATCGCGGCACTTGGCGAAGGGGTAAACCGGAGGGTGGAAAGGTTCGTGGACCCGGGGGGAACAGCGGCCGCGGCGAGGGTCGATCTGGGGGTAATGGGGGGGGCTCCCAAACCGCTTCGGGAGGAGGGGGGGGAACTCCTGCTCCTGTTCCACGGTGAACTCCATCATCGAACGGGGTCGGAGAGCGACCCCGACCATGTACTGAAATGCTTTACGGCCCGGGGCACAAGGTGCGCGGAAGATCTGGACGGCATCTTTCACTTTGTGGTTTACGACAAGAGAAACGCCGTCATGCATCTTTTCAGCGATCGCTTCGGGCTGCATCCCCTCTATTACAGGGAGGAAAACGGGGTCATCCTGTTCGGTTCGGAGGTCAAGGCCGTTCTTGCCGCGGGCGCCTCGACGCCCGAACCGGATTACGGGAGCATTGCGGATTTTTTCCGTTTCGGTCAGATTCTCGGTCATAAAACCCTGTTCGAATCCGTTCGGCTCCTGCCGCCGGGTTCGGTGCTCACGGCGGATCTGAAGAGGGGGGCCGCGAGGATCGCGCCTTACTTTCGCCTTGGGTCGCTGTTTCCCCAACGGGGCCGGAAGGAACCGTCCGTTTCGGCCGAGGAGGTCTCCCTGCGGCTGGAAAGGGCGGTCAGGGCCAACTGCGGAAACAGGGGGCGCCTGGGGCTTTCCCTTTCAGGAGGTCTCGACTCCAGGGGGATACTCGCCGCCATGGGAGAGGAGGCCGAGGGCGTGCATACCTACACACTGGGCACCCCGGGTTGCGCGGACCAGCGGCTTTCCGGGCGAATGGCCGGAATCTGCGGAACAAGGCACAGGTTCGTTGGGCTGGATCAGGGGTTTCTTTCCGATTATGAGACCATGGCCGAGCGTATGGCGGAGCTCAGCGACGGGATGTATCCCCCCATTGAATCCACCGAGATGCTGGCCCTTGCCTATTTCAAGGAGGCGCCGTTCCGGGTGCTCCTGCGGGGCCACGGCGGAGAGGTTGCAAAGGCGGCCCTCGCCTATCCCGTGATGGTGGACGAGAGGGCAATGGGCTGCGCTTCGGGTTCCGAGATCCTCTCCTGGATCCTCCATGCAACGGATATTCTCAAGGGCGGGATCGATCCGGCCCGCCTCTTTCTTCCCCCCTTTTCACGGATCATCCGGGAGCAGCCCTTGAGCTCCCTGGAGGAGGTTCTTTCCCCCGTGACAAGCACCCTTTCACCAGCGGATATCTGCATCTACTACTATATCGGCGAGCATGTCCGCCGCGGTGTCGGTGCCTCCCTTGCAATCTTCAGAAACGAGATGGAGATCAGGCTGCCCTACATGGACCGGGGATTTCTCGAAGGCCTCCTGAAACTGCCCCTGTCCCTTAGAAACAGGGGGGAGATCCACAGGCTCATGATCCGGCGGTGCAGGCCGGAACTCATGAAGGTTCCGGATTCCAATACGGGCGCCCCCCCGGATGCCGGGCCCATCCGCCTCTTTCTCGGAGACCGGTTCAACTCCGCCATGAAAAGACTCGGCATCAGGGGCTTTCGCCATTATACCGAGTTCGGAAAATGGTACCGGGGGGTGTTCAGCGACGGGGTAAGACGGATCCTCTTCAGCCCCCCGTGCCGGAGTCGGGGATTATACGATATGGGATATCTGGAAGAGGTCTTCAATCTCCACGTCGCGGGCAGGAGGGATTACGGGAGGTTTCTCGGGATCGCGGTGGGGCTGGAGATGTGGTTCAGAAGGCATGTGGATTGAATCGGTCCCCGGGAGTAAAAAAAGGGGGACGAGAAGGCAAGGGGCAGGGGGAGTTTTTACCGGGCCGGAACGGCGGTTCGGCGGAAATATGGATGGAGGCGTTTTGAAATGGATCTTTCGTCGTACAGGCAAAGTGAAAGTGAACGGATGCGGATAGGGGATCTCCTGTCGCTGGTACCGAAAAAAGGAGGGAGTGCCCTGGATATCGGTGCCAGGGACGGATATGTTTCCATTGCCCTCACCGGGAGCTTCGAGCGGGTCACGGCCCTGGACCTTGAGCCGCCCCCGGTACGACACGGGAAAGTCGTACCGGTAAGGGGGGACGTCACCTCCCTGGAGTTCGTGGACGACGCCTTTGATCTTGTTCTCTGCAGTGAGGTGCTGGAGCATATCCCGTCCCGTCTCCTTGAGCGCGCCTGTTCCGAGATCGCGCGCGTGACAAGGGAGTATGTGATCATCGGAGTGCCCTTTGAACAGGATATCCGCGCGGGGCGCACCACGTGCGGGGTGCGGCGGACGGAATCCCCCCTGGGGACATGTGAACAGCTTTGACGAGACAAGACTTCTGGAGCTGTTTTCGGGGATGAATGTCGAGGGCCGTTCCTTTGTGGGGGAAAGCCGGGATAGGACCAACTTTATCTCCTCATACCTCATGGATCTCGGCGGCAATCCCTACGGGACTTACTGCCAGGAGGAGTGCTGCATCCACTGCGGCTCGGCCCTTTCGCCTCCGCCCGGGCGAAACCTTGCACAGAAACTTTTCACGCGGGCCGCCCTCTCCCTGACAAGGGCGCAAAGGGCCTTCACGAAGGCCCGGCCCAACTGGATCCACCTCCTGTTCGCCAAGGGGGGACAGTCGGTCGACGGCGGATAAGGGATGCGGAATTTAAAAAAACACAGTCTCGGGCTCCCCGTTTCAGGAAACCGCAGGCGTTGTTTTACATCAACGGCAACGCTGATCGGATTTGATTGTGGCAATTATTCTTTCCCGATAGACCTCCGGGCGATCCCCTTGGGAGCGTGCCTAGGGGGCCTTCGCCCGGATAAAGGAGCGCATGAGATGAACTATCTGTTTTCCATTGTGGTTCCGGCAAAGAACGAGGAAGCGGCGATCGGAAAATGCCTGCGGTCCATTCACGACGTGGATTTTTCCGGAAACCCGTATGAAATCATCGTCGTTGACAACGGTTCCGAGGACAGGACCGTGGAGATTGCCCGGCAATATGCCGATGCCGTTTTTTCCCTTCCGGGCGCGACCATTTCGGCATTGCGGAATTACGGCGCGGAAAAGGCCCGGGGGGAGTATCTGGCATTCGTGGATGGTGATGTGACCCTGGGACAAAACTGGGCCGGGAGTGCTCTGTCGATTCTTTCGGCCGATCCTTCGGTGGCCTGCGTGGGGTGCAGTCCGGCAACCCCAGGCGATCACACATGGGTGGAGCGTGCCTGGAATCTGGATGTGGCGTCAAGACCCACCAGGAGCAGGCGCAGGTGGATCGCATCGGCGAACATGATCGTGAGAAGCCCTGTGTTCCGAGAGCTGGGCGGGTTCAACGAGAATCTGATCACCTGCGAGGATGTGGACCTCGGGTACCGGATCACCGAGCGCTATACGGCCGTGGAGGACAAATCCATTGCCGCCGTTCACCTGGGGGGCGTCAAGACCCTGGCACAGCTGTTCAAGAAGGAGATATGGCGGGGAAAGAGCAGCTTGGCGGGGTTGATGGAGCACGGCCTGGTTCTCCAGGAGATTCCAAGCCTCGGGTTTCAGGTATACTATCTTTTTCTGTTCCTCGCCCTGCTCGTCTCCATTTTTTTCCTGAATGCGGGGTTGTTTTTCCTCGCTGTTTCGGGCTCGCTGGTTCTTCCCCTTCTGCGTTCGGCCCATACCCTGTACAAGCTCGGGGGGGGGGGAAGAATACATGAAAGCTTCGCCGTCTGGTGGGTATACCATATTGCCAGGGGGGTCAGTCTGGTCTGTGAAGCAGGCAATATGCTCAAGGCGCGTTTCAGGGGAGCCGATCGGGGTGAGGACCATGAATATCCTTGATATCACGGGGGGCATACCCGCATACAGGGGGCGGATCAGGGGGTTTCTGGAGAAGCTGACCTCCGAGAGGCGGTATTTCGCGAGCCTGACCTTCGACATGGTCGTTAATTCCGATCTGCTCATCGTGGCCGAGGAGGAGGGGGGAATCGCCGGTATGGCCGGGGTGAACCGGAAGTACGGCATTGTCCGCAACTATATTGTCCTGAAAAAGGAGGTCCAGGGAAAGGGGGTTGGGGAGAAATTGCTTTTGCGTCTTATTGCCGAATGTCGAAAGCGTCACCACCTGATCATGTGCGTCGTGGGAGAGAACAACGCCCCCTCCCGGGTGCTCCACCTGAGGGCGGGAGCCGTTGAGGCCGGTCGAAGGAATCGTCATGATTATCTTTTCATTCCCCTGAGCAGAAGAGGAGTTCTGTTCGCGGCGGCGTTCAGGGTCGCATTCCGGGGATACGCCGTTTTTAAAAAATGGGCAATGAAGAAGGGCAACTGATTTGAAAACCCGATATTTGGAAGTATATTATTGTTCATACGGAATTTGAGGGTTTCGTCCATCGTCGGGAAGTAATATCCTTGGAACGGGGAGTCGACTGCAGTAACTCGGAGCATCCATCAACCCATTCTCCTCTCTTCATTGCGTTTCCAACTCTCAACATCTTCTGTACCGGTTATCCCCTCGGTTCCCGGGGGGGCCGAAGAGTCGATCCGTCCCTGAAAACAAAGGCGCGTTTGGCGGGGAGCGGTGCGATTAAGCCTCGGCGGCGCGGCGGGTCACGGTGGGTCGACTGGAAGAACAATAAATTGTTCACGGCAACGGTTGCCGTTGCGAAAAACATGAAACCTTTTCCCATATCCATGCGGGCCGCTCCGCCATGGCCGGCGTATCGGGAGATGGAGGGAGAAAATGAAAACAAAGCTTGCAGTTTTGTGCCGGACAATCTTCGTATGGACCTTTCTGTGTGCCCCTGGGTTCTCGGAAAACGTGACCCTGACCTGGGAAGCGAACACGGAACCGGATCTGAAGGGGTACTGGGTCAATATGCGGAGCGAGTCTGAAGCGTATGGTCCGGAGATTCCGGTGGGGAACGTGACCACGCATACCTATTACGACCTTTCTCCCGGCACATATTTTTTCACCGTGTGCGCCGAGGATGAATCAGGCAACAACAACATCGGTTTCTGTCCCGAGATAGAGGTCGTGATCTCCCAGGGAGATGAACCACCGCCGGCTGATCCGCCGAAAGGCCCGCCCCCTTCGACATGGGGGGGATTTTACTGGAACTGCGAGGGGATCGCCGTCCAGAGCGGCGCGGGGTCCGTTAAACTGGTGGAGGCGGTCCATCCCACCGGAAAGACGGGAAACGGGATCCTGCTGTCCGGGGGCGATCAAAGGGCTTACCTCACAATGGAGAGTGTGTCTCCCCTGGCAGGCAGCATCATGTTCTGGTACCGCAGGCAGACGGCGAGCCTGAGCCCCTACGCCACCTTGTGGGCCAAGAGCTCCGGCTACAAACTCTTTGCCGCTTACAGGAATAAGTCCGATACCAGCCTGAAAACCTTCTACAACAATGTCCAGAGCGTTTTCAACATCCCCTCGATCTGGGACGGCGGGTGGCATCGAATCCACTATGCCTGGGATGTGAGTCGTGATTATACGGAAATTTTCGTGGACGGCGTCTCTTTCGGCACGGGAAAAACCGGCGGCTCTCCGGCAAGTTGGGGGGCGGGCGAGACCCTGGAGATCGGAAACGCCAGCCAGGGCGGATATCCCGGAGGCGGCATCTACGATGAGCTTGCCCTGCTCATGGAGAGCGCCGCGCCGGATACCCAAGGTCCCGGGGTGAGCATCACGGCTCCGGTTGCCGCGGGTACCTTCGACACGGACGAGCCGTCGGTGGATCTGGCCGGAGCCGCATCGGACGATGTGGCCGTGGCGCGGGTGACCTGGCGGGACGCATCGGGGAGCGGCGGTACGGCAACCGGTGCTTCCGCCTGGTCCGTTTCCGGGATTGCCCTTGTGGAGGGAGAGAACATCATCACGGTGGAGGCGGTTGACCCGTCCGGCAACACGGGGGAGGCGACGATCACGGTAACCCATGCGCCCCCCGATACCGAGGCCCCCCTGGTGGCCTTTACCGCCCCCGTGTCGTCGGGGGTGTTTGAAACCGATGCCGCCCTCATTGATATTTCAGGGGATGCTTCCGACAACAGGGCGGTTTCATCGGTTTCCTGGCGAAATTCGGCCGGAGGAAGCGGCACCGCGTCCGGCACGACGGCCTGGGGCGTCTCGGGCCTGCCCCTTGCGGAAGGCTTGAACACCATAACGGTGGAAGCGCTGGATGCTTCCGAAAACCCGGGCGCCGCAACCCTGAAGGTCGTGTACACGCCCCCCGATACGACTCCGCCGTCGGTGAGCATAACGGTGCCCGCAGGAGGGTATGTGAGCGAAACGGACAAGGTGGACATCGGCGGGATCGCCATGGATGATGTGGCGGTGGCATCCGTTTCCTGGTCAAGCTCCTCGGGAGAAAAGGGGAGCGCGTCGGGAAACGAGACGTGGTCCGTATCCGGGATACCTCTTTCGGAAGGAGAGAATACCGTGACCGTGGAAGCCGTCGACAGCTCCGGAAACAGCGGTTCGGCGGAACTGCTGATCACATATCTGCCGCCTGAACCGCCCACCGCCCCGCCTTGGGCGGGCGGGATGTACTGGAGCTGTGAGGGAACGGAACTTGATTCGGGCGACGGGACGGTTACCGTGGCCGGAGCCGGGTTTTCCGCCGGAAAATCCGGAAACGGGCTCCTGATTACGGAAAAAGGCCAACGGGCCTTTGTGAATCTCTCCAATGTGCCGCCCTCCAAAGGCCGGATATCGCTCTGGTACCGGAACACGACCCCTCCCGTGCCCTATGCGGTTTTGTTCGCGGCAACGGACAAGTACAAGCGCTTCTCCCTCTACAGGGCCGGAAGCTCCGACACGAAACTCATCGCCACCTTCAACATGGCAAGGCTGGCGTTTACCGTTCCCAACATCTGGGACGGAGAGTGGCACGGCATAGAGTTCAGTTGGGACACGGGCGCCGACAGGACCGAGCTCTTGATCGACGGCACATCCCGGGGAATCGGTTCGGACGTGATCGATGCGCCCCAATGGGGGGAAGGGGAAACCCTCGATTTTGGAAATGACGGCGCGGGTGCCCTGCCTTCCGGAGGCATCCTGGATGAGGTGACCATATCGGGGTCATGAACCTTCGTGGTGGAGTGGAAGACACATGGCTGAAAGACAGATTGGTGGGCGCCGCGCGTGCCCATCACGGCTTCCAGTGTATTGGTTGTTTTCCGAACCCCTACGTGCGCGGGGGGAGTTCGTCTCGCCGGGATTCCCGGTATGGCGATTTTTCACAACGGGTTCCGGCTCAATCAAATCATGAATTGGGGGAGAAGATGTTTAAAAAATATTTGGTATTGTGCTTGTTGCCGATCCTGATGGGGGTGGCCGGCTTCTGCCCGGTGCTCTGGGCCAAGACCCTCTCGTGGGATCCGGTGGGAAACGATATCCTGGAGTACCGTATTTATTACTGGGCCCACGAGAACAAACTCCCGTTTCAGAAACCAAGGAAGGTGGTGAGCGTCGATTCGGGGGATACCTGGTACGATGTGGAGCAGCTGGGATTGGAAACGGGGAGCAGATATTATTTCCAGGTGGTTGCGGTCAACGCACTTGGAGAGAGTATCGACTACGACGTCGTGACATGGACGGTCGAGGAAGAAGAGCCGCCCACCGGGGGGGATACGACGCCGCCGATCTGCCCCGCCGGGGTGAGCGTTGTGGTGCATTAACCTCCCTCTGTCGGCCGGGCCGGAGGAGTCGGTCTGCCCCGGGCGTTTCCGCTGCCTTGCCGGAGCGGGAGCGGCGGGGCAAATTAACATTCTCAAGTTGTCGTCTTTATCCTTGCTTGAAATAGATAAACTGTTTAAAGGGTTGACGGACCCGTAAAAAGTCCGGATCTGATTTCCAGAGCGCACGATGAAGTGCAAACAAAGGGCGGGAAACATATCGGGTTGTGCTGGGAAATAAAGCGGCCGACTCTTTACATGGCTAAAGGATTGGTCTTCTCGTAAAAAAAACCGAATAGTTCTGCGGCAACGCCCATGGCGCTTGGAGTTTTGCAAGACCTGTTGCGACGGGTTCGGTTGACCGGTGCCCGGCTTTTAACGGGGCGTTGCGAACACCTGTATAAAGTCGGTGTCCAAAAAAACGACCACAACCGGTCGCCGTTTCAATCTGCTTGTTCCGCGCCATGGTGAGGCATGTCCGGTGTCATGCGGCAACCGGTTGAGATTGTGATTCCCGTGACCGATCCTCTACGAGTCCGTCAAGCATTTTACCCCCCTGAAATTCAATATTTCCCTCAACAACGCCCCTTCATGGAAAAGCGGACAATACCTCTCTCCTACCCCTGCCGTCCCGCATGGGGACCGGAGTGCTTTACGGATTGTCCGTCCACTCCACCGGTACGGATGCCCCGTTGAAGCGATCCGTTCAAAGCAATCACAAGGATGTTTAGAAATGCCGAGATGTTGAATAACTCCTTGATTAATGGGGGGGGCTTTGTTACAAAAAAACTGTCGACAATGAGCTTGCGAGACGATGATGGTGGATTGAAAGGCGCCTTGCCGGCCTGGATTCACGGTTTGAAGCTTCCGCGCGGACAATCATGCGGATGTAGGAGCTTTGGGCGCGGTCATAAGCGGGGGGCGTTTATATCCTATAAAATTAAGGGCATGTCCGGCGGATGTCCGTCCCGGGAAGGGGACCCCGGAGTTTCATGTGCCGTTTGGGGCCGGGTCCGGAGCGGGGCACGGATGGGAAATTGAAAACGGGTTGTGCCGGATGGATCATATGAACACCATACTCTTGACGATCGATGTTGAAGACTGGTTCCAGGTAGAGAATTTCAAGTCGCGTATTCCCTTTGCATCCTGGTCCGGGCGTGAGCTTCGTGTGGAGGGGAATACCCACAGGATTCTCGATCTCCTGGACCGGAACCCCTCCCGGGAGGGGCCGTCCGCGGCGACCTTCTTCGTTCTCGGCTGGATCGCCCGGAAACTTCCCGGGCTGGTTCGCGAGATCCGGGACAGGGGCCATGAGGTCGCCTCCCATGGATACAACCACCATCCGTGTCACGGGCAGACGCCCGAGGCGCTGAAGGAAGACCTTACGGCCAGTCGAAAACTGCTGGAAGATATCACGGGAGAAGCCGTAACGGGTTACAGGGCCCCGAGCTTCACCGTGAACAATGAGATCCTCCAGATCGTGGAAGCTTCGGGCTATCGTTACGATTCAAGTTTCAACTCATTCGACAGGCACGGCCGCTACGGGAGGGTCGATCTGTCGGGTTGCGATCGATCCGGGATTGCGCGTCGCCTGTCCGGTGATTTTTATGAAATTCCGGTGAGCAACATAAATCTCGGAGACCAGGTCTTTCCCCTCGGCGGGGGAGGGTACTTCCGCCTGATTCCCTTTCCTCTCTTCAGGGCGGGCGTCGAATACCTGCTGAAAAGGGAGGATGCATATCTCTTCTATCTGCATCCGTGGGAAGTGGATCCGGAACAGCCCCGGGTCACCGATATTCCCCTCTCTTACAGGTTCAGGCATTACAATAATCTCCATAAAACCCATTCGCGGTTGAAACGGTTGGTGGGAAGCCTTGGGCATTGCAGGTTCACCACATGTCGCCGTTATCTCCATGGACACTATCCCGAAGGTAAAAATGACCATCAGCATTGATCCGGTTCAACGTTCCCGGCACGCCGCCTGGGATCGATACGTGGAAAAACATCCCCAGGGGTCCGTGTATCACCTGTCGGCATGGGGACGCATCATAGAAAAAACATACGGGCACGGGACCTACTACCTGGCGGCGACGCGGAACAGGGGCCCGGCGGGGACCGGTATCGTCGGGGTGCTGCCCCTGGTGCATCTCAAACATTTTCTTTTCGGAAACAACCTCACCTCCATCCCCTTTTTTGACATGGGGGGCGTTCTTGCGGACGACCCGGAAATCGAAAATGCGCTCATCGCCGAAGCCGGGAAGATTGGACGGCGGTTGAATGCCGGGGCTGTCGAGCTCAGGCAGATGAACAAACTCGCCTGCCTGGAAAGGGGGGATGCTGTTCCAGGGGAAGGGGCCCCCCTCAACTGCTCCGTGGCTTCCGACAAGGTCGGCATGGTTCTAACGCTTCCGGAGTCTTCCGATGCGCTCATGAAATCCTTCAAGGCAAAACTCAGAAGTCAGATTCGCCGCCCCCTCAAGGGGGGGCTCGATGTGAAGATCGGGGGGAGGGAGCTGCTCGATGATTTTTACCGGGTGTTTTCCATCAATATGCGTGAGCTGGGGTCGCCGGTGCATGCCAAGGGCTTGATGGGGAACGTTGTGAAGGAGCTTTCCGGGAAAGCCAGAATTTTCATTGTGCATGGGGACGGGACACCTGCGGCTTGCGGGCTTGTGGCGGGATTCGGGGATACCCTTGGAAACCCCTGGGCATCGGCACTCCGGGAGTACAGCCGCTTGAGCCCGAACATGCTGCTGTACTGGGCCATGCTGGAGTATGCCTGCGACAACGGCTATCGATACTTCGACTTCGGCAGATCCTCGCCGGGGGAGGGAACCTACCGGTTCAAGAAACAGTGGGGGGCGGTTCCAAGACCCCTGTATTGGCACAGGATCTCCCTGAATGGGGATTCGACCGGGGATAATCCCATGAACAAATCAAAATATTCCAGGGCGATCGCGTACTGGCGGAGACTGCCGGTGCCCGTGACGCGCCTTATCGGCCCATGGATCAGGAGATACATAGACCTGTAAGAGGGCGGGGCGGCCGGCCGAATCAACGGCCGGGGGGCTTTACCCGGGAATCTTCCGCCGCGGCTGAAAAAAGGGGCGGGCGCATAAAAAGTCGAGACAGGTCGGGGTGATTGATGTTACCATTGCCGTCCGTTGAAAAAAATGATCGCCCCCCGTAGCTCCTGGGGGAGACGGTCGCCGGCCCTTGGAACGGGCATGGAACCGGGAGGGAGATTGAACCATGAAATTTCCAAAAATAAAAAGGACTTTGCCGCCCGCCGCATCACCGATCTACCTCCGGGACATTTTGTGGGGAATCCGCGGGATGATCATGGGGGACAGGGAGGTGGAACGTTTCAGGGACGAGCTCAAGGAGACATTCGGTTCAAGGTACTGCGGGCTTGTTTCATCGGGAAAAGTCGCCCTTGCGGTAACCCTGGAAACCCTTCGGGAGCTTTGTCCCGAGCGGGATCAGGTGGTTATCCCGGCTTTTACGTGTTATTCGGTCCCGGCCGTGATTACCCGGCTCGGGTTGCGGGTGCGGCTCTGCGACGTTGACCCCGATACCCTTGATTTTGACTACGACCAGCTGGCCGGAATCTTGAGCGGCGTGGGGGGGGAGGAGTCGGCGGAGGCAGGGGGAAAAACAGGGACCGAGGGGATTCTCTGCGTGCTTCCCACGCATCTGTTCGGAATACCGTCGGATATCTCCCGTGTGAGAAAGCTGGTGAAGGATCCCGGAATTACCGTCGTGGAGGATGCCGCGCAGGCAATGGGCGGCGTGCACGGCGGAAGAAAGCTGGGAACCCTGGGTGATGTGGGGTTCTTCAGTCTGGGCAGGGGAAAGGCGTTTTCCACCGTCGAAGGGGGGATACTCCTCACCGACCGGGAGGATATCGGAGAGATCGTGGAAAGAAGGATCCGCATGATGCCGGATTACGGAACTGTCGGGCAGTTGAAGCTGCTGGCCCAGGCATTCACCATATCGATCTTTCTCAGGCCTTCCCTGTTCTGGTTTCCCAAATCTCTCCCCTTTCTCAACCTTGGCAAGACCGTTTTCGAAACGGATTACAAGGTTGGGAAGCTCTCCCCCTTTCAGGCGGGGCTTGCGATAAAATGGAAGGCCCGGCTCAGGGAGTTTGCCGGTGCAAGGGTTCGGAACGCGGGGCACTGGGCATCCCTCTTCAATCAGCACATGCCGGGCGATCACCCGGAAACCCTGAACCTGATCCGTTTTCCCGTTCGCCTGGAGAACCGGGAGGTTAAGGCGATGATTCTCTCCCTTGACCTCAGCTCCGAGTTCGGCATCATGGCGACCTACCCGGATTCCATCGACGGAATCGAGGAGCTCGCGCAAATGGGGGCGGAGAGGAGGTTTCCCGCCGCCAAGAAATGTTCCGAGGATATCATTACCCTGCCTGTTCATTCATACATGTCCAGGCGCGACAGGGCGGAGATTGAATCCCTTTTCAAGAACGTGATTCCGTCGGGCTGAACGCCGTTTTGTCACTACTGTGAGTTTTACAGGCAGAGAGGTCGCTTTCGACCGCATTCATGATTGACCAACGGCCGGTTGCCCGGGCCTTTTATGACTGGAAACTATATACATGCTCTTTATCTTCGTTTTTTCCGTATCCATGATCTTCTATGCGTATTTCGGTTATCCCGCATGCCTTTACCTCATATCCCTGCTCGGAAAGCGGCCGGCCGCCCAAGGCTCGGAAGACCGTCCGGGTGCCGATTACGAACCGCCACGGGTCTCCCTTATCATCGCGGCCTATAATGAACAGGGGCGTATCGGGGAAAAGATCGAGGGGTCGCTGGCCCAGGATTATCCGGGGGACAAACTCGAGATCATCGTGGCTTCGGACTGCTCCGACGACCGAACCGACGAGATCGTGAAAACCTACGCCGACCGGGGGGTGAGGCTGGTGAGGGCCAAGGAGCGCAAGGGGAAGGAGAACGCCCAGAAACACGCGGTGGATGCCGCCTCCGGCGAGATCCTGGTCTTCTCCGACACGGCGACGATCCTGCGACCCGACGGAATCAGCAGCATCGTTCGAAATTTCCGGGATCCCGCAGTGGGATGCGTGAGCAGCGTGGACCGGTTCATCGACCGGGACGGAAATGTCAGCGGCGAGGGAGCTTACGTGAAATACGAGATGTTTCTCAGGGGGCTCGAGTCAAGGGTCAACACCCTCGTGGGCCTCAGCGGTTCCTTCTTTGCCGCCAGAAGGGAGGTGTGCCGGGAGTGGGCCGTTGACCTCCAGAGTGATTTCAATACATTGCTCAACTCCATCAGGCTGGGATACAGGGGAGTCTCCGATCCGGGCAGCAGGGGGTACTACAAGAATCTCTCCGATGAGAAAAAAGAGTATGATCGAAAGGTCAGAACCGTCCTCAGGGGGATTTCGGTGATGATGCGCAACCTGGCGCTTTTAAACCCCGTCCGTTACGGGTTGTTCTCCTGGCAGCTTTTCAGCCACAAGCTGTGCCGCTGGCTGGTGCCGCTTTTCATGATTGCCGCCTTTATCTCCAATGGGGCCATGGTGTTCCGGGGCAGCTTGTACCTCTGTCTCTTCATGGGGCAGCTCCTCTTCTACGGGGCCGGCTTCGTCTGGTCCAGGAGAAGGGGGACTTGTAAAAACACGGGTGAACAGGTGATGAAGTTGATCTATTTCTTCGTGACCGTCAACCTTTCGATACTCGCGGCTTGGTATAAATACGTACAGGGGGAACGGGCTGTTTTTTGGGAACCTTCCAAGCGTTGACGGGAAGGGTGAACCGGGAAAAGCCGGTTTGAAATTAGAAACTTGGGCGGAACGGTTTCCGCCCCGAGAAGAACCGTTGAGCAGGTTATCCATGAAGAAAGATTCCAGCGGCATTTTCAGCAGAGCAGGCGACGGGGCTGGCACCCATCTCATATTTGTTCCCATATTGCTCGTACTTTTCATTGCTTGCTATTACAAGGAGCTGGTCTGGATGTACGGCAGGTATATGAATACGGATTCCTATTATTCCCATGGGTTCATGGTGCCGTTTGTTACAGGGTATTTTATCTGGTTGAAAAAGGATGAGTTGAGGGAGGTTCATTTTGAAAGCTCTCTATTGGGATTGCTTTTAATCGTTCTTGCCCTGATGATGCATATAACGGGAACGGTTCTCTATGTCTTCTCCATCTCGGGTTTTTCCATTTTTTTCCTGATTCTCGGTGCCTCGCTGTTCCTCCTTGGGAGGGATGCCGTGGGCCGGATTCTCTTTCCCCTGGTGTTCCTGATTTTCATGTTTCCGTTGCCCCGGGCGGCTATCAATGCCGTTTCGTTTCCCATGAAGATGCTTGTGGCAAAAATCAGCGTCGAGTTGATCGAGCTCATGGGGATACCGATTTTTCGGGAAGGTTTCAACATCACCATACCGGCCGGCAGTCTTCTTGTGGGCAATCCGTGCAGCGGTTTGAGATCCCTTATCGCCTTTCTTGCCTTGGGATCGGTATTCGCCTATTTAAGCGATATACCGAAGCCCCTCAAGCTCCTGCTCTTCCTTTTGACGGTGCCCATCGCGCTTTTGTCCAACATGATAAGGGTTCCCATACTGATATTGATCTCCCACCATTGGGGATTGGAGGCTGCCGCTCCGGAGTCCGTATGGCACACGGCTTCGGGCGTATTCGTATTTGCCGTGGGATTTGTTTTGCTCTTGCTGATTGGGAAATTATTCGAATGGAAATCATGAGAATCAGGTATGTTGTGCTGAGCCTTCTGCTCGCGGTGAGCTGGGGCGTTGTCAAGTTCGTGGGGTACGCAGAGACGGCGGACATGGACTCCGGCATGTCGACAATCCGGAAGATCCCGGCCTCCCTGGGGGACTGGGTGGGGACGGACGTGCCCCTTGAAGAGCAGGTTTTCGACATCCTCGAAACCAGGGCGATCATCCACAGGGGGTATCGATCAGAGGGAAAAAACGTTTTTCTTTCCCTTGTCTACTACCCGGATGCAAAGGTTGATTTTCACGCACCCGAAGCCTGCCTCGGCGGGACGGGCAGTCGGGTCGTAAAGTCCGTTGAGAAGGTTTCCTTTGACCGGGGCGGTAAAAAGATCGACCTCAGCCTGGTGAAACTGATCAGGGGGGAGGGGGCGTCCCGGCAACTGGTTTACTACTTCTATAAGTCCGGTGATTTCATCGGGGACAGTTACTTTAAGCTGCGCATGTCCCTCCTTTTGAACAAGGTCCTTCGCTCTTCAAAGAGCGGGGCCCTGATACGCGTGTCCACCAACGGAGGTATCGACGAAAGCGTTTCGTCGAGCATGCTGGTGGAGTTTATCCGGGATCTCTATCCCTACTTGATGATAATGTAAAAAAAACTTCCGGCGGCGCGGAGACGAAAAAACGGGAAAGGTAGCCGGAATCGGCCCGGCAAAAGCCCTTTTCCCTGGATGGGTGCGTGGTAATCTGATCATGCGCGATAAGCGGCATGATTTGGAAAGTGGAATAAAGTCAAGGCGAATCGGACGGCACCATGGTTAAAGCGAACTCCATACTGAAGAACTCCGCGTTTTTAATGGGCAGCAACCTGTTTCAGCGGTTCATATCGATTTTTACCCTCGTTATCGTGACCCGCTATCTGGGGCCCGAGCTCTATGGGCAGTATACATTTATCATCACCTTTGCATCAACGTTCGCCATTTTGTGGAATTTTGGGCTCAATACCCTGTTGACAAGGGACGTGGCGGCGGACAAGACCCGGACCGAGCGGTACATGGGCAGCATGATCATGATAAAGGCCGCGCTGTTCGTCGTGATTTTGCCGTTCATGATTCTGTATCTCAAGGTTCTGAATTACGACAACACCGTTGTCCTGGCCGCATCGATTTTCGTCATGGGATCGTTTCTGAGCTCAATAACGGGAATATTCCGCTCCGTGTTTTCGGCATACAGGAGAATGGAATTTGTCGCCATGCAGAACATCCTTCGGCCCGTGATTCTGCTGACCGGACTCTATATCGTGTTCACGCTCAAGAAAACAGGCTCCGTCGTTGATGTGATCATCTGCTACTTTTTCGCATTTTTCGCGGTTTTTCTCTTTTTTTCCGTAATATGCAGGTGGAAAATCACCGCCCCGTCCTTTGCGGTCAATATCCCCTTTATTGTCGATCTGCTGAAAAAGGGGTTTCCCTTTCTCATGATCTCCTTCGTGAACATCATCCTCTTCAAGGTCGACCACCTGATGCTCTCCAAGATGGCGGGGGATTTGGAGCTGGGGTATTACGGCGCGGCTTATACGCTTTTCGACATCTTGCTGGCTTTTTTTCCCATGATCATAATGAACGCAAGTTTCCCCGTTCTATCCATGCAGTATAAAAACGATATTGATGAAATGAGGAAACTCTGCAATATCCTGATGAAATACTTTCTCCTGATCGGGATCCCCATGAGCTGCGGTCTTTGCCTGCTCGGGGAGGAGATCATGCTTGGATTGTATGGGGAGTCGTTCCGGGAAGCGGGCGACCTGATGTCCCTTCTGGGGTTTTCCATCTGGATCTGTTTCATCACATCCCTGACCAGCTGGATATTGACGGCCGTGGAAAAGCAGCACCTTGTACTCCTTTCGGGCTCCTGCGCAATGCTGTTGAACATAGGACTGAATCTCCTTCTCATACCGGCCCATGGGGCAAAGGGGGCCGCCGTGACGACGATCATCTGTGAAGCGGCTCAGATGGTCATGATGTTCATCATGTTCAGGCGGGCGCTTGCCGTGAAATTCGACGTGAAGTTGATCCAGATCCTGATCAGTACGGTTGTCATGGGATGTTTCGTGGCCGTTGTCAAGGAGGCCGCAGCGAATTTCCATGTGAGTGTTCTGTTGACGATCGCGGTTTCGGGGGCCGTGTTCATCTATTTTTTTCTGTTGAGTGTTTGTTTTAAAAGTGTAAGTAAAAAAGAGATCGGCGAGGTCTTGGCGTCATGAGGGAGAGTTTCACGGGACCCTTTCCTTGGGGCGCGTCAACCTTTCGGTGCATGCGCGGGGCGCTTGTCGGTCGGTAACTTGACTTGGCACCCGGCATCGCCCGCGGGGCAAAAGCTATTTTAAGCGGAGGCATAATGACCCACGGCAGCAACGGGAAGAGGATCTGGATCGTTTGGGAGACCCAGCGTCGTTCGCTGGAAATGGCGCGTGTCCTGGGATGCGGGCTCCATGTGTTTGACCATTCGGGATGGCTCCGGTACCCGAAATGCTTGACTAAAACATTTTGGGTGTGCTTGCGGGAAAGGCCGGATATTCTGTTTGTCCAGAACCCTTCCATGATTCTTGCCGCCTTTGCCCGCGTGTTGAAATCCGTTTTTAATTTCAAGCTGGTCGTGGATCGGCACAGCTCTTTCCGTATCGGCAAGGCGTACACCACCCGTTACGACACCCAGCCGTTTTTCAGGCTCATCGATCGATCGCTCAACAGGTTCACGGTTTCCGGAGCGGATATGACGATCGTCACCAACGGATTCCTTGCCCGGGTCGTCAAGGGGTTGGGGGGAAAAGCCTTTGTGCTGCCCGACAGGCTCCCGGATGTTTCGAGTAGGGGGAAAACGGCGCTCATGGGCCGTTTCAATATCCTGCTCATCTCCTCCTTTGGGCGGGATGAACCGTTCGACGCGGTTTTCGAGGCGATGGAACTTCTCCGGGACAAGGATGTTTATCTGTATGTCACGGGAAATTATAAAAAACTTGCGTCGTCCCTTCGGGATAAAAAAAACCGGAATGTGATCTTTACGGGATTTTTGAGCGACGGGGATTTTGCGACGATCCTCTTTTCGGCGGATGCGGTCATGGCGCTCACAACATCGGATCATACGATGCTCTGCAGCTGTTACGAGGCCGTGGCGGCGGGCAAGCCGTTGATCACCTCGAAAAAGGATGTGCTGGTGGATTATTTCAAGGGCGCCTGTTTCGTGGAAAACAGTCCCGAAGGCATTCGGGGGGGGATCGAGGAGGTCGTGAAAAACGCGCCGGCTTACAGGAAGCATATAAGGGGGCTTGCAACCGCGCTGGGGAGATCGTGGGGCATGCGGTTTCGACACCTGGAGGCATGCCTGAAGCGACTGTGACCGGTCGGGGACTAATACCCGGCCCTGTTTCCCGGTTCCGGGGGCGCGGCCGGGAGATTGCGTAAATATGCGTTGATTAATAAGGCGGCGTATTATAAAGTTAATACCGTATGCTGAAAATGAATATGATCCGGGAGAGTAGTTATATGATTCGAAGTTATTTCCACCAGATTCGCTCCGATTGCTGGGACATGATCAAGAGGAAATATCCCATGGATAAAACCAAGTCCGAAATTACTTGGGAATTCGTGGAAAAATCCATAGGGAGCTGTTCGCCGGATGAGCGGGTTGTTGTTCTGGATACCGGTTGCGGCCATCGATCGAAAGTCGCGCCGTTTCCCAACGTGACCTATGTTGGAACCGATATCGTTTACGACGACGTCCGGCACAACAGGGACGTGAACCTGCGCTTTGTTTCCAACCTTGATCGGATTCCCCTGAAAAAAGAGTCCGTTGATGTTATTTTCAGCAATATGGTCATGGAGCATCTGAGGCATCCCGATGAGTATTTCAGCCAGGTTCACGAGATATTGAAACCGGGCGGGTTCCTGATCTTTTCAACCCCCTGTGTGTACAACATCGTTTCGGCGATCAACAGGCTGCTTCCCGACGGGGCAAGCAGAAGGCTGGGCAAGCTCCTGACCGAGATCGACGAGGAGGATATTTTCCCGACCTACTATCGGGCAAACTCATTGGGGAGGATAAAGCGCCTTTCCGCGAACCACGGGTTCGAGGAGGTTGAAATACGAATGTTTCAGCCCCCTCCCTATGCATTCGTGTTTTCAAGGGCAATATGCAATGCCGTGATTGCATACTATAAGATTATAAACAGGTACGCTTTTCTGAGGTCCTTGCGGGGCGTCATAGTAGCGAAGTACCGGAAGAGATAGTAAGTTCCCCTGGGCGTCCATGTCCCGGTCACGGCTTAATGGGGCGACGGCGGGATTTGAAGACGCCGGAGACGGATTATAAACATCGAATCCTCCCCACCCCCGAAAAGGGGCGGTCCATGCCCCTTCACGGGGGCAACGGTTCCGGGACACGGGGAGCCCCTGCCGGGAGGCCGTTTGGGGCGCCGGCCTTACGGGGGATTCGGATGATGGCCAAATACTCATAGGAGATGTAAGATGATAAAACATTACAACATGGACATATTGAAAAAGATGTTTTGCTGTTTGTCCGTTGTTTTTTGCCTGGAGCTTGCCTTGACGGGTATCGCGAACGGGAAAGATCTCTATGTCGAATACGCGTATGAAAAAGGCGGTTGCTCGTCAAGCGGCAGCGACGACACCTATGATCCCAGGACAAGGGTCTGCGGTTCGGGGTCGCGCCGGGTGTTCTCGACCCTTCAGGGCGCAATGGATGCCATGACCGGCGGGGATGATATTTTCATGCGGGGGGATATCGAAAAGGGTTCCGACGGCAGGTACAAAACAGCGGTGTATGGAAAATCCAGGCTCACGGGCGAGGGCGCCGAGACCAACACGGTGGTGATCGACGCATCGAAAAGCGGAAGCGAAAACGACTATTCCACGCTTCAGTCCTACCCCGGCGAGTGGGTCGTTCTGGACGGAGAGAACAACTGCGGCACGTACTCCAGCAGGCCCCTCGGTGTGATCAGTTCCGGCGGCAGCGGATGGAAGGTGACCCGGTACTGGCTGTTCGAGCGTTTCGAGGTCGTTCGGGGCGCCCATGCTTCGGGAGAATATGCCTCGGGCATGAGCATCGCCCACGGCCCCTTCAAAATTCGTTACCTCTACATCCACGACAATACATGCAAGACGAACTATTACAACCCGGCGGGACTGCGCGGCGGTGTCCTGCAGAACAGCGTGATCGAGTACAGCCGTTTCAACAACAACGGCTACAAGGCGGACGTCAACGATTCGAATGTCGGCATCGGCCATACGGATTCAGGAAACTTCGCCCATGTATGCCTGTTTGCCGATTACAACCAGGATGAGATTGCCGATAAGGGATACAACGGATCGGACGGACTCCGGGGAAACGTATTCAGGTACAACCTGGTTGAAAACGGTCAGAAGGGGTTTAAACAGAAGGGACATCAGTTTTTTTCCAGCAGAAGAAGTTATTCGGATGCTTACAGCTCTTACGGCGACAAGGTTCACAACAATGTTTTTAGAAACCTCGACAACTACGCCATAGAGGTGCGGCAGGATTTTGTCCAGGTTTACAACAATATGGCCGTCAATACCGAGGGCATCACGGTGGGATTCAAATACCGCCAGTACAAGTTTGCCGTTTACAACAATACGATCATTAACGGCGGCACATATGATCCCGCAGCCCATGCGGCGCTGGCTATCGTGACTCGGAAGCTGTTTGATTTCGAGGACAACCGGGTGTACGGCTACGTGTTCAACAATCTCATCGATTCGGTTCCGGACGAGTGGTTCACGGAGGAGGTATCGTTGGGGGTTGCGGTGGACAATCACGCCGTGGATTACAGTCCCGAGTTTGTATCGGCAGACGGCACGGTGTTCTTTGATTTCCAGAACAACTACGTGCACAACTCGGCCAACAACGAGGTGCTGACCGTTCATCGGAACAACGCCCGGAATCCCATGGGGGAATCCCAGTTCGAGTCGGAGTTCAAGGTGTACGAGCTTTTCACGGCCTCGAAAAGTACCGGCAATGCCCTGTACGATTCCAACGATTATTACAGCATCCGAGGGGCACACTCCCTGGAAGACGGCTTGACCATCGCGAACGGAGGCGTGAAATTCGCCGACGGCGCGAAACATCCCCTGCAGGTCATTTTTGATAATGAGGAGAATCCCGAGTATAAGGGCAGGACGGTGCCCGGATATGTCGGGGCGCAAACTCCTTCCGGCTCATCGGGATGGGTGGATGTGGTTACCACATTGGAAGACCTCGCCATATTGAGGGATTCGGAACCAACGACGCCGCTTCCGCCCGGGCTCCCTTCGTCGTGATGGATCGGGGGACCCCTTCCCGGGGATCGATGCCCGGGAAGGGGGGGGGGAACGGATGGTCTTGATTCCAAAGGCGATTCAAGTTTTACCGGGAGGACCGAAGGGACGTTCCCATTGCAGGGCACCTTCCTCCCTTTCCCGCAGTCAGTTCCTTTCAGATGGTCCATAATGCTCCGAAACAGGGATCATTGGCGCCGCCAAGGTGAACCCCGCCCCTCTCGGGACAGGTCGCGGCCGAACCCTTCCGGAAAGGGGCATTTTCGGATCGATTATCGTTTCCAGGGAAAAGGCGTTGAGAGGCCGCCGGCAACTCCCCGAGACAATCCGGGGAACCTTGTAACCGGCAAGACGGCCGGGGCCTGCCCGATCCGGCGGGTTCCGCACTGTGTCCCCCGGATGCGACGGATCGACTCACCAATTGGCATGGGGCATGCCGGATGCGGCGGCTTGATCATTTGAGTGGGTGTGGGAAAGTGACGGATGCGGCGCGGACCCCGAAACGGCGGAAGAGACGGACAAGTAGAATGAATGGGGTGCCGGTTTGTTTTTTACGATAAAGCGATATGTGGCAAGGCTCATCGACAGCACGAAAATTCCCGACCTGTTGATAAAAAAAAAAAGATCCCGTTACCTTTTGGGGTATCACCGGGTCGTGCCGGAAAAGGATGCCGCAAGCGGCTTTATCCAGAACTGCATGTGGACATCCGAGGAGACATTCGAGAAGCATATTTCATGGATGAAAAAAATCGGGCATATCGTCTCCCTTGATGAAATTACGGATTTCACCAGGGAGTACGACGGGCCGGTGTTTGCCGTCACCTTTGACGACGGGTGGAAGGACAACCATCGATACGCACTGCCGATTCTGAAAAAGCACGATGTGCCGGCGGCTGTTTTTCTCTGCACTTCGGCCGTCACAAGCGGCGCCGTGTCCTGGACCGAGGAGTTGTACCATAAGACGGGCCGGGC
>PPCM01000482.1_pt1 | contig 35041 bp, 30 predicted proteins | sample 1555541 | NCBI WGS metagenome assembly PPCM01 (sample SAMN05284479, study PRJNA326546) | Marine sediment metagenome, whole genome shotgun sequencing project. | isolation source: marine sediment | place: Germany: Wadden Sea | collected 2012-09-05
AAAATCCGGAATTTCAATCTCTGTGAAGTCATATAACTGATGGCCCCAGAAGTTCATATACCATTTCTTATTCACTTCTTCTATGGTGCCATATCTTTGCTTAACCCAAGCTTGGAAATCCTTCTGACACTGATCACAATAACAGTAGTTGTCATACTCATTACCAATATGCCACATCACAATATTATCAAAGTCTTTTGTTGCCTGTGCCATCTTAATGACTAAAGCTTTAGCCAGTCGTTTATAGTCTTTATTATTAGGACAGAACTTTACACGACCTCCAAAACGTCGTTGTTGACCATGGGCATCTACTGGTAACATTTCTGGGTATTTTTTTGACATCCATGCCGGCTGTACCGCTGTAGATGTTGCTAAACATACGGCTATTCCTCGCTCTTTTGCCCTTCTTATAATGTCTACTAACCAATTAAGGTCATAACTATCTTCATCTTTTTGGATTCTAGCCCAACTAAAAACTGGCAATGTTAATATGTTTACATTGGCTTCTTCAAAGAGGTCAAAATCCACATCCCATATAGTGTCATTCCATTGGTCAGGGTTATAGTCTCCCCCGTACCAAATACGATCATCTGCTTTCATTGTATTCCCTTCTTTCGTACTTATTAACTTCATTATAGTTGGATATGCCCAGCAGAACTACCATAGTAAATGGTTCTTATGATGATAAATATTCTAGATTTTTTACACTATAGGCATTGAATTTTTGTTGTAGTGCCTAAGCAGTGCATAAAGTACAATAAGGTCAATTCGAATCATATGCAAAAGTATAAGGAGGCATACTATGAAGTTTAGCAACGGAGCTTGGCTCATGAAAGATGGGGTTACGGGTTATTATACAGCTGAATTAAGAAGTTATACCATTACAGACACTGCCGTAACACTCTATGCACCATTTCAACCAATTCGCCACAGGGGAGATACCCTTACAGGACCTCTTTTCACCATCACTTTCTCTTCACCAAAGGAAGATGTTATAAAGTTGAATATGATTCACCACAAAAAGAAAAGCAAAGAACCTGTCTTTGATCTTGTGGATGATCAATGCCCATTAACAACTGTTGATACAGATCTTTATATAGAAATTACAAGCAACAAAAGCAAAGTAAGAATCCATAAAGAAAAGTGGGAAATATCCTACTATTACAACGATATGCTTCTAACAAGCTCATCCTTTAGGGGTCTAGGTATGATGACTGTCGAAGACGACGGTGTTTATATGTGTGACCACCTAAACATGGGTGTTGGTGAGAAAATTTATGGTCTTGGCGAGCGTTTCTCAGATTATATTAAGAACGGTCAAACGGTCACTATCTGGAACGAAGACGGTGGCACAGGCACTGAGCAATCTTATAAAAATATACCTTTCTACATATCTTCAAAAGGTTACGGATTATTGGTTAATGACCCTGGTAAAGTTAGTTTTGAAGTCGGATCTGAGAAAGTGTCCAAAGTCCAATTCTCTGTACCTGGCGAATCCTTAGAATACTTAATATTCCCTGGTGAAACGCCTAAAGATATCCTGAAATCTTATACTGCTGTAAGTGGTTTACCAGGTCTACCTCCTGCGTGGAGTTTTGGCTTATGGCTGACGACCTCATTTACCACTGATTACGATGAGCAGACAGTTACGTCATTTATCAACGGCATGTTAGAAAGAGACATTCCGTTACATACCTTTCACTTTGACTGTTTCTGGATGAAGGAATATGAATGGTGTAATTTTGCCTGGGATGAAGATGTCTTCCCTGATCCAAAAGGAATGTTACAACGTTTAAAAGAAAACGGCCTACACATTTGTGTGTGGATCAACCCTTATATAGGCCAGAAATCCCCTCTCTACGATGAAGGATTGGCAAATGATTACTTTATTAAAACGACCGATGACAACCCTTGGCAATGGGATCTATGGCAACCTGGTATGGCTATTGTTGACTTTACTAATCCAGCAGCATGTGAATGGTATCTTGCATATCTTGAAGCCCTAATGGATATGGGTGTTGACAGTTTTAAGACTGACTTTGGCGAAAGAATTCCAACAGAGAATGTTGTTTACTACGACGGATCTGATCCAGCCAAAATGCATAACTACTATGCTTACCTCTACAACAAAGTTGTCTTTGAACTACTAGAAAGAAAACTAGGTAAAAATAAGGCGACACTATTTGCAAGATCTGCCTCAGTTGGTTCACAAAAATTCCCTGTTCACTGGGGTGGGGATTGTACCTCTGTCTTCGAATCTATGGCTGAAAGCCTTAGAGGTGGTTTAAGTTTATCAATGTCTGGTTTCGGCTTCTGGAGTCATGATATTGGTGGTTTTGAAAGTACATCTACAGCAGATGTTTATAAACGATGGATTGCCTTTGGACTACTCTCTTCCCATTCAAGACTTCATGGTTCAAGCTCTTATCGAGTGCCATGGTTATATGATGAGGAAAGCGTTGATGTCCTTAGATATTTCACCAACTTAAAATGTCAGTTGATGCCTTATCTCTATAGCCAGGCCAATCAGACAGCTTTAACTGGTGTGCCAATGTTACGTTCCATGTTCTTAGAACACCCTAAGGACCTAGTATGTCAAACCTTAGACTTACAATATTACCTTGGTGACCACTTAATGGTCGCACCTATTTTTAACGAAGTTGGATCAGTGGATTACTATTTGCCTAGTGGCACTTACACCCACTTGATCACAAACAAAACAAAAGAAGGTCCCCTCTACAGCCACGATGTCTACGACTACTTCGGTTTACCACTTTACGTGACATCCAATACCATTTTACCTATTGGTGCTGTTAATTCTCGACCTGATTACGATTACTTAGATCAGATTGCTTATCATCTATTTAATTTAGATAACTCAACCACCTTACATTTACCAATCTATAACACTTCAAATGAACTAGAAGAAGAAGTGGTTCTAGTTAAAGAAGACAATGAATTGGTAATAAAACGTCAGTCCTTAAAGCCTGCTAAAATTGTACTCAGAAACATTCATACAATCGAATCAGCATCTGCCCCTTATATAAACACTGATCTCGGATTAGAATTACAATGGGATGCTGGTGTTAAAGAAATGACCATTACTTTATAGGAGTCCATTATGTTAACAACCGAAGCTTTAAATACATTAATAAACGCCATGACACTTGAGGAAAAAATAGGTATGCTTCATGGCAACGGCATCTTTGAAACAAGGGGTGTAAAACGACTCAACATTCCACCACTAAAGATGTCGGATGGCCCAATGGGGGTTCGTAAGGAATTCCCAGCCGCCTCTTGGGTTGCCAAAGATTTATCTGATGATTACGTCACTTATTTCCTCTCTAATACAGCGTTAGCTGCAACTTGGAATGAAGACCATGCCTATACCTTTGGTCAATCATTAGGTTCTGAAACAAGAAGTAGAGGAAAAGACGTCATCCTAGCACCTGGTATTAACATCATCCGAAGCCCTTTATGTGGTAGAAATTTTGAGTACATGAGCGAAGACCCTTATCTGATCTCAAGAATGGCTAAACCTATTATTAAAGGTATACAGGAAAATGATGTTGCGGCTTGCCTAAAACACTATGCCGCCAACAACCAAGAAACCGATCGTTTATCCATCAATGTTGAAGTGGATGAACGTAGCCTTGAAGAGTTGTATTTACCTGCTTTTAAGGCCTGCCTAACTGAAGAGAAAAGCTTAACCTTAATGGCCGCATATAATAAGTTAAGAGGTGACTATTGTTGTGAAAGCAATTTTTTACTTCAAGATGTATTACGTAAGCGTTGGGCTTATGATGGGGTTGTTATTTCTGACTGGGGTGCCTGTCACTCAACTGAGGCTTCAGCCCTTGCAGGTCTAGATGTAGAAATGGCTGTAACAACTGATTTTGACGATTACTATTTTGGTGACCCTCTTTATGAGCAGGTCAAGAATCAAATTATACCTATGAAGGTCATTGATGAGAAAATATTCAGACTACTGTCTCTTATGAATCAGTTAAACATGTTAGACGGTCAAAGGCAATCTGGGGTCAGAAACACAATAGAACATCAGCAATCTACCTTAAAGGCTGCTGAAGAAAGTATTGTCTTACTCCATAACGATGGCCAGATACTACCACTTGATTCTAAGCAAATCAGGTCCATTGCTGTCATCGGAGAGAACGGTAACAGAAGCCATGCAGACGGTGGCGGTAGTGCAGAAATTAAAGCTTTATATGAACACACACCACTTGCTGGTCTTAGTATGTACTTAGGTGGCAATGTGAAATTAACTTATATTAAGGGATATACTAGTGATCCAAATGCTAACAAAGATACTTACTTCAACCTAAGAGAAGAAGCTTGTCGATTAGCTTCCAACCATGATTTAATCCTCTTTGTAGGTGGCCTTAACCATGATCACGATACAGAAGGTAAAGACCGAACCACTATTGAGCTACCATATGAGCAGGATTTACTTATCCAAAGCTTAAAAGCTGTTAATAACAATATCATTTCAGTGAATATCAGTGGCTCAGCAGTTGACTTAAGCACTGTAGCTAAACATAGTAAGGCCCTTATACAGACATGGTATAACGGTATGGAAGGTGGTAGAGCTTTAGCTCATGTCTTATTTGGACAAGCAGTCCCTTCTGGTAAACTTCCATTTACTTTTGGACAGACTTTAGAAGACTATGCAGCCCACTCTATAGGTGAGTTCCCAGGGGATAACACCGTTCACTATAAAGATTGTATATTTGTAGGTTATAGACACTTTGATACCCACGATGTAACACCTCTTTACCCCTTTGGTCATGGTCTTAGTTATAGTGCGTTTAAATACCATGATATGAGTGTAACAACTATTGATACTTCTGTTATTGTTGAAATAACCGTAGAAAATACGGGTCAATATGAAGCAAAAGAAGTTGTACAATTATATGTTGGTGACCAAGAATCCTCTGAACCAAGGCCAACAAAAGAGCTCAAAGATTTTATGAAAATCAACCTAAAGCCACAATCAACACAAAAACTGGTATTTACACTGAAAAAGAGTGATTTTTCCTTTTACAGTGAAAAATATAAAAAATGGGTTATGGAGCCTGGAAACTTTATCCTATCCATAGGTTCTTCCTCCAAAGATATACGACAATCTAAGACCATCCTCTTAGACGTATTCAAAGAAGTTGAATAAACTTCTCCATTTTTATAGGAGCTATACACCCATAAGGTGTCTAGCTCCTACTTTAATTAAAGACTATTATTATATTATGCTTCAAGAATAACGCCAGAATTTGCCTTTAAAACACCATCAAACATGGTTCCTGTAATAAGGTCAATTTCACCTTTACCTATGATTACATGGGCATCATCATCACTATTGTTAATTAAAATCGTTACAATCTCATGACCCTGTATTTTTTCATAGCCGTATAGTTTACGTTCGTGATCCACTAAGACTTCTTGTAGTTCGCCTTTTTGCAGTGAAACATGGTCTTTTCTGATGGCTATCAGGTGTTTGTAATAGTTTAATAGATCATCATCTCTCTCTGGGCTATCCCAGATCATGCCTCGACGGCAGTCTGGATCCGTGCCACCAGTCATCCCCAGTTCATCACCGTAATAGATAAAAGGAATCCCTGTAAAAGTCATTTGCATCAGAACAGCTAATTTCAATTTACTTTTATTTCCTCTTGCCTCATACAAGAATCTAGCTGTATCATGGCTGCCAATTAGGTTCCACATGCACTGATAAGCATTTCTTGGGTAGATACCCCTCACTTGATTAATCATATTTGAGAAAGTCTCAACATCGATTAAATCCTTTGCCAACCAATTAACCACAGGCATCTCAAACTTGTAGTTCATGACAGTATCAAACTCATCCCCACGTAGCCACTCAGAAGAATCATACCATACCTCTCCAATAATTAAGGCTTCAGGGTTTATGTCTTTTACAAGCTTTCTAAAACGTCTCCAGAAGTCATGTGAGACCTCATCTGCCACATCTAGTCGCCACCCATCAATATCAAACTCACTGGTCCAGTAGCGAACTACTTCAAGTAAATATTCTTTTACCGCTGGATTTTTGGTCTTTAACTTAGGCATCTTACCATGGTAGGCAAAGGCATCGTAATTAGGTGCTTTTCTTTTACCACCCATGTGGATAGGAAATTCCTTAATCTCAAACCAATCTGCATAGTCAGATTGCTGACCCTTCTTTTTGACATCTTGGAAAGGTTCAAAGGTATCACCACAATGGTTAAAGACACCGTCAATAATAATTTTCATGTCTCGTGCATGAGCTGCCTCAATTAGGGCTCTAAAATCCTCTTTTGACCCAAAATTCTTGTCTATGTTATAGTAGTCTGTCGTGTTGTATTTATGGTTACTAGGCGACTCAAAAACCGGTGTCATATAAATCACATTAACACCAAGGTCCTGAATATAATCTAGTTTATCTTTAATACCCTTAAGGGTACCACCAAGCTCTGTTTTATAGTCAACAGGTCCATACCATGCCTTACCATGGTCTTGTCCATCCCCTTTGTAATAGCGCTCTGGAAATATTTGATACACAATGGCATCATCTACCCAAGTGGGGACAGAGTAATCATCTTCTTCTCTAGCACGTCTTGGATAATCGTACATCATTGTAAAATGATTGGGGATTTGATTGTAAAAGTGGGTAGCACCTAAGTAGGCTTTTTGTCCTTGATGGTCTATGATTTCAAAGAAATATTTCAGAACGATTAGGTCAACTGGAACAACCGCTTCATAGTAATCATAAATACCATCATGAGCTACCCTTGTCATTTTGATTGAATTTAGGGAATCAATCCCATATATGAGCAAATACTTATCAGCATAATGTAAAATAACCTCATATAAATCATCTTTTTCTGTTTTCACCTTAATGACAGCGTTTTGATCATCTAACTTATAGGCGTCAAGGACGTTCATCTGATGTATAATAGCTGCTTTATTCATAGTGGCCTCCTGTAAGCGTTTACAATTATTTATGTTTAAAAGGGCTGAACTCAGCCCTCTCTTTTATTTTGTAGAATCTCTTAATATAAACTCATAATCCATGGTCATTTTATGGTAATCATTAAGATGACCCTCTATTAAGTCAATCACCATGGTTGCTGCAAGTTTACCCATTGTATATTGGTTAACTCTGATGGTTGTAAGGCTTGGTGACACATATTTTGCAAATTCAATATCGTCGTAACCGACAACTGCTACGTCTTCAGGCAACTTGTACCCTTTTTCCTTTAAAGCCTTAATAGCTCCAATGGCCATATGATCATTACCTGCAAAAACTGCTGTAGGCTTATCCTCTGTTCTATCCAAAATGTTAAGCATAGCAAAGTAGCCAGCCTCAACGGAATAGGCACCTTCTTCAACAAGATCTTGGTCCACCACAATACCTGCTTTCTCAAGTTCCTTCTCATATATATGAAGTCGTTCATTATTAGGTAAGTCATAGGAAAGTCCATTAATGAAGGCAATCCTTTTATGACCTGTTTGTATCAAGTAACGCATAACTTCTCTAGTAGGTTTAATGAAGTCTTGAATAACACAAGGTAACTTAACGCCTTCCACTTCTTTATCTGTAATAACAATCGGTAACTTCTTCCTAATCCGTTTTATGGTATCAATATGCTCTTGCATCACATTGGTTGGAAAGTAAATAATGCCATCTACTCTTTTTTCAAAAAGTAAGTTAAAGTTATCAATGTCTTCTTCAGTAGAGTTACTATCTTTATAGTTGGCTGTAATCATAAGGCTATAACCTCGTTGTTTACACACCTTATTAATTGCGTCTATTCGATCACTAAAATAATTGTTGACCCCTGGCATGACTATGCCTATAATGTTGGTTTTCTGATTGGTTAAACTTTTGGCGATCTGGTTAGGACGAAAGTTTGTTTCCTCGATAACTTTAAGAACTTTCTTCCTTGCTTTCTCACTGACGCCGGGGCGTTCATTCATTACTCTAGAAACTGTTGCAATTGATACATCTGCCATTTTTGCAATATCATATATGTTCATAATGTCCCACCTTTACAGCCAATATCCTCATTCTATTAGTATGCTCTATTATCTTTATAAACCTATCAGATAGATTTGTCAAGAGTTTTTCGTAAACGCTTACAAATATTTTGAAAAAAGCAGACAATTGTTGGGCAATTTCACCAATTATAGGTTAAGACTTGTGCGGGTCTATGCTATATGTTATTATATTAATATAATCATAAGTAGTATTGATAACTACATGTCAGAAGGAGCGTATTTAAATGAAAGTCAAAGACCCTATCAGCGCATTAACACATTTGATCGGTGCTGTTTTATCCTGTGTTGCTGTAACACAATTGGTTCTAAAAGCCATTGAGATTGGTTCTACCATTCACATAGTTTCATTCCTAATTTTTGGGATTAGTCTTGTTGGACTCTACTCAGCAAGTACCATCTATCATATCGTAGATAAGCCTGAATCCATGAGGCGTATATATAAAAGAATCGACCATATGATGATTTTTGTCCTTATAGCAGGGACTTATACACCTATTTGTCTGATTTCATTAAGTGGTAGTTTGGGGATTACCTTGTTTGCAGTCATCTGGGCAATAGCCATATCTGGTATCATTATGAAAGCCTTATGGATTGATGCCCCAAGATGGCTCACATCTGGCTTATACATCTTAATGGGCTGGCTTGTGATAGTAGCCATATACCCAGTATTTAATGCTCTTCCAAGAGAAGCCTTTAGGTTACTTGTAACGGGTGGTATTGTTTATACTATTGGTGGAATCATCTACGCACTTAAGTGGCCACTCAAAAACAATAAGTGGTTTGGTTTTCATGAATTATTCCATCTATTTGTCCTTGGAGGTAGTGTTTGCCATTATGTTATGATCATAGGTTATGTATAAAAAGGCGCAAAAATGGCTGTTTCAGTTAATCTGAGACAGCCTTTTATTTTACAAATATGAACCTACAGCACCAAGTACCATGGCTAAAACCAAAACAATGGCTAGACCAGCACCTATTTTCTTTATTAATCTACGATTTGTAAAAAACACTTTATTCACTCCAATTCTCTACTTCTGACTGACGATTCAGTTATGTCAGAAGGTTTTGCTTCATTCGTATGCTAGTTTATATTATAATGGATGTAGGTCTATTTCACAAGACCTAGAAAAGAGGCATTTATGGCGTTTCCAGTTGTTTTTCTATGGTTTGTTCTAGCAATACTAATCTTTCGTCACCACTTAAGAAAGAACAGCAAAGCCCAAGATGAGGTGACAAGGGCTTTTTGGAAGAAAGAAGAATCCTCTCTAATCGTTCGTAAAAAATCCTTAGATCCCGAAGATTATATACACCCTTCCTTGACTGTTGATGATTTTAAGGGAGAAGACTACTACCAAGGCATTGGTAATGTTCAGCTCTACCGACACGAGACATATCTACTCGATCTTCTGCCACTTGATATGGTTAACTTCAGTCACATGACCAATACAGATCTTCGTATTAATTTTGGCACGGCTATGTTAACAGTCATTGAGAAAAATGAAAATAACTACACTGCCTATATAAACACACTCTTCAAACTAGCCAAAGGGGTCTTTGAATCAGGAGACCTGGATTATGCTTGTCAGTTGTTAGAAGAGGGTATAAAAGTTGGGACAGATAATCGACAGCATATACTGCTATTAGCAGAATTGTATCTTAAGCAAAACCGGCGTGAAGCCTTTGATAACTTGTATCAGCTTGCTGAGCAAAATGAATCTTTAACAAAAAAAGCCTTACTTGAATCTCTTAACGAGATGATTCAGTAAGGCTTTGCCTTTATACCATTTTCCGACCATATGTACTTAATATGTGATCAATCTTACGGCTTGCTTGACTTTTAGTTAAGCCATCAACCTCATAGTCTATTTGCACATTATGTTGTCGTATCAGACTAAGTAAAAACCGTTTTTGCTTATCAGTCATTGGTGATTGTTTTTTGGGTTTATAGAGAATTGGTTTTGGTGTAAAATACTTTAGGTTGCTTTCATTATAGGCTCGACGATATATTAATTGATAAATTTCATGGGTAGCTAATGCATCATCTAGACCTCTATGAGCATTTTCACGCCTAATGTCTAAGTTCTTAATCAGATTGGACAAACTATAGCTGTTCTGATTTCTTAGGAACTGTCTTGAAAGGATCATGGTATCAAGACCAGCTTTTTCAAACTTCATACCTGAACGAACAGCATAAGTCTTAAGAAATGAATAATCAAAAGCCACGTTATGACCAAGAATTGGCAATTCGCCACAGAAGTCAATAAAGTCTTTTAAAACTTCCTCAACCTGTCTTGCGCCTTTAACCATCTCATCAGTAATCCCTGTAAGGGCAACAATCTTTGGTGGTATCGCTTTATTAGGATTAATAAGCTCACTAAAGGTGGCAACCATTTCATTGTTAATGATTTTGGCGCCACCTATTTCTGTAATGGATTCAAAGTCAGGACTAATCCCTGTTGTTTCTATGTCTAAAACTATGTAAGATTTCATTTATTGGTCATCTTTCTAAGGATTGCACCAGCCAAGTCATATTCATACTCATTAATAAGGGCTATGACTTTATGTACATCACTACTGTATTTTTCTGGAACTTTAGTTGCCTGTAGTTCATTTAGAGATGCCTTAACATCACTGAATCTATAGGTCGAGAGGGCGTTAAGCAAGACATTTGCTGCTTCTATAAACTGGCTCTCCCCGTGAATAACTGTTGGTGATTGTTCTGCGAGTGCATCATATTTGTTTACTAGAATCATCTTTACCTCTTTGATGACAGCTTCTAATTCCTTGGAGAACTCTAACATCTCAAGATCAATTGTTGGCTGCTTGTTCTTAATGGCCATCTCTAAATCTAAAGCTTTTAACCTAAGTTCCTTGGCCCCTAAATTACCACTTAGACCTTTAATACTATGGGCTAACCTTCTAGCTTCCTCAAATTCATCAGCCTCAAACAATTCAAATATCGTGTCATCTACATGTCTGTATTTATCGTAGAATCCTGAAACCACTGTTTTATACAATTTATCCGAACCACCAAGCTGCTCTAAAGCCTTATCTAAGTCTATACTATTGTACAACATATTCGTCTCCTTATATACTAAGTCCCAATGTAACTTTCTCAATCTCATCTAATGATGATAAAAATGCATTCACAACGTCAGGCGAGAAGTGTCCTTCTTCTTCCTCAAGTATGATGTTAATCGCCTCGTTAAATGTGACAGATTTCTTATAAGGCCTGCTTGAAAGCAATGCATCAAAGACATCTGCAATAGCCACAACTCTACTCACTTTGGGAATTTGGTTCCCTTTAAGCCCCAAGGGATATCCCTTACCATCCCACCTCTCATGATGGGTGTGCGCAATAATCTCAGCCAAATTAATGATATTACTACTAGAATTATGGAGTATTTCCTTACCTATGGTCGTATGAGTTTTCATTACCTGCCATTCTTCAGGATCTAGTTTACCTGGTTTAAGTAAAATACTCTCAGGAATACCAATTTTCCCTATATCATGAAGGGGGGCTGCATGTTCAATTGCATGGACAAGACCCTGGCTAAACCCTAATTTCTGGGCAATGATAGCTGAATACTTACCAACTCTTTTTACATGGTTACCCGTCTCATCATCTCGGTACTCTGCAGCACGTGAAAGACGTTCAATTGTTTCCAAGTAAGCGTGTTCCAAGTTATTATAGGCATTTTCAAGAAGCACTTCCTTCTTATCAACCTCTTTAAGCAATAACTCATTTTCTCTGGCAACAATCAACTTACTTTCATTTTGAATAATTTGAGCATTAATTCTTACTTTTACCTCATCAACACTAAAAGGTTTTGTAATATAATCAACAGCCCCTAAATCGAATCCCCTTTTCTTATCCTCAAGATTGTCTTGTCCTGTTAAGAAAATGACCGGAATATCCTTAAACTTAGGGTCTTCTTTAATCTCAGCACATACTTCGTATCCATCCTTTTCTGGCATCATAATATCAAGTAAAATTAAGTCTACCTTGATATTGGGCAACATCTGCATAACACTATCGCCGTTCGTTGAGACATAAATCTCATAGCGATCTTGTAATGTTTCTATTAATATATCTATATTCTCCTTTTGATCCTCAACGATCAACAAGGCATGTTTATGATTCACACTACCACCTTCTTAGTCCTCTCTTAGACCATATATAAATTATATCACTTATCATATACTTTGAGAAAGACCATTTGGTGTCCTTTAGGTGTCTAAACTGTTAAAAATGTATCAAAAAAAGCCCCTACCTATTGGCAAGGGCTCTTAGCTCTTTTACTTAACAAATAGTTCTAATAGATTGTATTGACTGAAGACGGATACAGCTACCAATGAAATCATAGCCATAATCTTAATCAAGATATCAAGTGATGGTCCAACTGTATCTTTAAGAGGATCACCAACTGTATCACCTATAATTGTTGAGGCGTGAACTTCTGAACCTTTTCCATGGCCTTCAACGCCACCTGATTCAACAAGTTTCTTAGCGTTATCCCATGCACCACCGCTATTTGCAGTGAATAGGGCTAACATAATACCAGATAACAGTGTACCAATTAACATACCACCAACAAAATCAGCTCCAAGCACAAATCCACTTACAAGTGGTACAAGTACAGAGATCATTGCTGGTAAAGTCATTTCTTTTAAGGCACCTGCTGATGATATTTCAATACAACGTGTGTAGTCAGGTCGAACTTCACCAGTTAAAATACCAGGCATTTCTTTAAACTGTCTTCTTACTTCTTCAACCATTGCTGCTGCTGCATTTGCTACTGATTCGATAAGGATACCTGAGAAGTAATAAGGCAGTGCCGCACCAACCAATGCCCCAGCCAATGTTAATGTGTTAATCATATTGATGTTTAAGATAAATGTACCTGCAGTATCTGTAATACCCGCTTGTGAGTAGAGATATGAAGCTAATAATGAAAGAGCAGCTAGTGATGCTGATCCTATTGCAAAACCTTTTCCTATAGCAGCCGTTGTATTACCTACTGAGTCAAGTTTATCTGTAATTTTTCTTACTTCTGGGTCAAGTTTACTCATCTCACTGATACCACCAGCATTATCTGCTATTGGACCATATGTATCAACTGATACTGTCGCTGCAACAAATGATAACATACCAATCGCTGCCATAGCCACACCGTATAAGCCTGCAAAATAGTGAGCTGACATAGTAGCAATTGCAAGAACGATAACTGGGTAGAAAGTAGATTTCATACCAGCTGCTAAACCTTGGGTAATGGTTAAAGCTGTACCTTGAATGGATTTATGAGCAATTACTTTTGTTGGTTTGAAATCATAACTTGTATAGTACTCAGCTAAGAAACCAATTAAGATACCACTACCGATACCAAATAATGCTGATATCCAAGGTGACATAATGCCCGCCTTAAAAGGAAGTGCGGAAATGTCCATGCCTTTAAAATATAAGTTTGTAAACACACCTGTTCCAATCACTGTTAAACCAGCTGAAACCCATAAAGAGTAGTTAAGTTCTCTATGTGGATTCTCTGATACTTTACGTGCGATCAAAGAGATAACACCAATAACTGAACTTAACAAACCAATCGCTGCAAATAGAATTGGGAATGTAATTAAGGCTTTTACAAGATCATAACTAATTAAACCAAGATCTTTAGTTGTATAGTACATATAAGCAACTAGTACTGCTGCTGAGATTAGTGCACCAACATAACTTTCAAGTAAGTCAGCTCCAAGACCTGCTACATCACCTACGTTATCACCAACATTGTCAGCTATTGTTGCTGGATTTCTAGGATCATCTTCCGGAATACCAGCTTCTGTTTTACCAACCAAGTCAGCACCCATATCTGCTGCCTTTGTATAAATACCACCACCAACACGGTCAAACATAGCAATGATTGAACAACCAAGAGCATAACCTGAAACAGTCATAGTGAATGGAATGAAATTGATACCAATCCAGTTTTCTTGAATGACAAGGTTTGCTTGATCTAATTGACCTAACAATTGGCCAAATACAACATAAACAATACCAAGACCTAGTAAAGCAAATCCACCAACAGAAAGTCCCATAACAGAACCACCTTGGAAGGCAACTTTAAGGGTTGCACCTAAACTTTTAGAAATTCTTGCTTGATTTGATACACGTACATTAGAGATGGTTGCTATCTTCATACCTATAAATCCAGCAAGACCACTCATAACAGCACCTAATATGAACACGATACCTACATACCAATCCACTACAACACTTAATAGAATTGCAATGATAATGGCTATTCTTGCGATAACTTTGTATTCATGATGGATAAATGCATTAGCACCTTCTTGGATGGCTAGTGCAATTTCTTTCATCAAATCTGTTCCTGCATCTAACTTACTTACTGCTTTAAAGTTATAAGTTGCCATTAATAAGGCAATTAAAACTGCTACAAATACTAAAACAATCATAAATCTTACCTCCTCAAAATTGAGGTTCTCCAAACCCTAACACTTTAACCTAAATATTCTTGCCCCTATAATATTGCGGTCGCAATACATACAATCATATTATGTCCTTTAATGTCCCTTTGTTTGTCTGAACTCTCGGTCACCAGTTACATAAGTCATTAAATTACCGCGCTACTCCGTAAAAGGTAGCAGGATAAAAAGACCCTGTGGCTGCTTCACTTATTTATTAGCAACCATACCCACAGTACTAATAGATTTAAGAATCAAAGCTTGATTCCTATAAAAAGTCCATTGATTTATTTGTTATATCTTACTAGGAAATCCCTCTCAAATAGACAAAATAAAAAAATGACCTTACTCCACCACACTATAGAAATTGTACCATATAACGCAAGTAGTTAGGTCATTTTTATTGATATTTTACAAAAATTGTCACCGTGAACAATTTCTTACCAAAATAGTATGTATTATGCACAGTCAATTCTACTAATATGGATATTCATTGTGTTAATTGCACAAATTACCCATGCCTTTATTGTGTTATATACCTTGTATATGTTATAACATATTCACTATTTTTCCAATGTCCAACTATCAACGACCTTTACATCCATCTCTGTCCCCGCATAAGTGACCAATTCTAGAGAAGATTTGCCAACATGCAATTCAATTTTAACAGGGAGGTTATTATCGTAAATAAAGTCTAGCCACGGACGTTCTTCATAAGCATCATAATATTTGGATCCTGAACCACTACCTGTCCCAATGTAGGTTATTGCTTCTTCGCTATTTAATTTTTCACCATTCAGCATACTTGTTCTGCTATAAATGTGGTCATGACCATTTAGGACAAGATCAATTTCAGCATCTTCAAAAATACTAGCCCAGTACTGCATATATAATTCATCATAGAAGACTGGATAAACACCTCGATGCATCATGACAATTTTAAATGGTTGACTTACATCACTTGAAATTTCATTCAACCAAGTAGCCTGCATCTTAAACCGACTTGGGCTTTCAGTGTCTAAAACTATGACTCTAGCATATGGCAGATCAAAATAATATGTGTTTTCCAGTACACCATTGGTAGGATAAGTGAATGAATTGTTATAGTAGTCACGAGTCCCATAAACATCATGATTGCCTATAGCTGTTGATATCGGTAGCTTAGGGCTTATAACTTCAAGTGAATCGTACAAATACGCCCAATGACTAGCTTCATTCCCCAAATCCACCAAGTCACCTAAGAATAAAACCAAGTCAACACCCTCGTGTAGATCCACTTTCAACTTGTTGGCAAAGGTTTGGTATTGGTCAACACGATAGCCTTGTAGGTCCCCGTACACTAATAGCTTAGTTGGTCCTTCTGCCTCTGGCAGAGTAAACTTCATGGGGACAGAGTAACTTTTATCATCTATAAAATAGCAATCATACGTTCTACCCCCAACTAATTTATTTAAGTAATATGTGTACTTATTTGGTAAGATATTTTCTACTCTGTCCCCACTATTCTCAATTTCTATAGGCACAATCTCAATTACTTTTTCATCTATAGTGTCGACATAGACTAGCCTCAAATCATCATATAATATGTCTGATAGTAGTGTAATATTGCAAGATGATGTCGCAACTTCACCCGGATTTAATATTACGCTCTTTAGTTCTATTGTTGGTTCATCAAGGTCCACTATGGGGTTTGTAAAAATAACCTTAATAGGCTCAGCCAACTCTTCCTTAGCTACTTCTATAATTTCTTCATCTTTATCAATGACTTCTTCAATTGTTTGTTTTTCTATGGTGGGGACCAACTCCTCCTCAACCTGAATAATTTGTTTTTGCTCTGTCCCCACACTACAAGATGTCAACATAAGTAACGTAGCAATTATTACAATCCATCTTTCTTTCATAATAACCTCTTCTCTCGGGCATAAAAATACCATAACCCTAAGGTTATGGTACATGAATTATATATCTGAATCAACCACAACTGACTTTGGTGGTTCAAGTAAACGCTCTGGATTTTGTAAGTATTTCATGGCCAATTTGAAAGCGGATGCATAATAGAAACCATCCACAATACGCTCATCTGCCACTACCTTCAAGTCAATGAATCTCTTCTCAATTTCTTGCCCATCAACAAACATTCTTTCTCGTTCTTTAATACCAAATGCCAAGAACATAGATGTAGTACCAATATTGTAGATGTGATGGTAAACAGCTTTAATACCTAAAGAACCAAGATTGGTAATATACATACTTGTGTGAAAAGGGCTAACGTCCAAAATAGATTTTGGAAGTATTCCCATTGAGTCGGTCAGTTTGACAAATGATATGAAGCCTCTAATCAAAAATCCAGGTAGGTAACTAATCACTTTTGCCATTATGTCAGAATCATTGGCATTATCCATATTTTTATTGTAGGCAACTTCCTCATTTACCATCTTTACAACGTCATGTAAGGTGATATTAGGATCATAGAGCTGTTTTACAGAAGCATCACTGGCACGTTCGGTCATAGCCTTCTTCATAGTAAAAGATATACTAATATGGTTTCTTGCGTAAACCTTATTTCCGGCAATAAAGCGATTAATTTTAGGTTTCTGTGACATAGCTCTTACCATAGCCGCTATCACTAAGTGCATAAACCCTATCTTTACTTGATGTTCCTTACGATAAGCCTTAATAAAGGGTTCTATCTTAGATAAGTCTACCCTATCTTCAAAATACACATGGGCATCTGTTCTTTCCTTCATAATGTATGGCATTAATTTGGCAATCGGATCTAACTTCGTCAAATAGTGACCATCTTTTCTATCTCTTAAAATCTTCCTTCTCATAATAGCCTCCAAGCAATATCTTAATGGCTTACCCCTAAACCACTCTTATACTCTACTCGCCATTCAACTTAATGTCAATAAAGTATAGGGCAAAAATAAAAAGACATCAAAGATGCCTTTTAGTTATAGATTTAAATTTTAATGGTCGTGCTCTTCAAAAACGTCCCCGCAAGAACATCCAGTTGGGGATGTACAAGTACTTCCCGTTGTTTTACAAATACCTTTTTCTTCTTTTCTTTTATTATTGTAATTATCTACAACTACAAATACTACAATAATAAATAGCAAAAACCCAATAACTTGAACCATATGACATCTCCTTAATAAGAATAATTCTTAATTAGATTATACGATAGTCCAAGGCAATATTCAATAGAATTCCTATGTATTTAATGAATTGTTCATACCCTAAAACAAATGGTACCTTTACCACTATGATGTTTGGTGGCAAAGGTACCTAGGTTAGGTTGAAGTTATTATCTTTTAAGGACTCTAAAGAATTTCTTAAGTGATCTTTCACCATAAGCTTCTTCATACATTTTTTCTATTTCACTTGGTATATGTTTTCTTTCTTTAACTGTAGTCATCATATAAATATTATTTAAAGTTTCCATTTTCTCACTCCTTCACATCTATGGGTTGGTTGATCTTATAAACTTATTATAGGGTCTTTCCCCCTCCTTTTCATGACACTTAGTGCACTAAAAAAGCAAGGTCATCAAAAACCTTGCTTTTCTTGCTTATTTAAATTGTTTTTGTATTAACCTTGCAAAAAGTTTAAATGGAAGTAGGTATTTGAGTGTTAATATAGACCAAGCAACTATGCCAACAGGATATCTTAGTTTAGGCGATCTTGATTTTATTATTCTCTCTACTTTGTTTGCAACCTTCATTCGTGAGACACTTGGTCTGACATGTGTCATCATTTTGTGTCTAACTTTGAGGCTAGATTTACTAAAACTCTTTTCGTTGTCAATATAAGCTATCATAGGCACTTCATCGGTTAACTTTAAACCTATAGGTTCAACCATAGAGACTGTAATGGGCGAATCAGCAAGTTCATAATACAAGCTCTCACAAAAAGCCTGAAGACCTGCCTTACCGGCACAGTAAATACTGTTATACGGAAGTGAGACGTTGGCTCCAAGTGAACTGATATTAATAATTTTACCTACATTCTGTTGCCTGAACACTTGAAGAACGGCTTTCATCATATGAATGGTTCCAAAGAAATTACATGCCATTTGGTCATCAATTTCTGCCTTAGACATACCTTCCACTGAACCGATCATATTTGTACCTGCATTGTTAATAAGCACATCAATTCTGTGGTACTTGGATATAACCTTATCCAGAAACTCAGCAATAGACTCCTGATTTGTTATATCCAACAAATAGATGTTTGGCTTACCATTCTTAGTTCGAGAGCTTCCAATCACTTCATTGTTTGAATCCTTAGACAGATAGTCAAAAAGTACTTTACCAAGCCCTCTTGATACACCTGTTATAACAATGATTCTTTTCATTCAATCACCTACGTTATCTTATGACACCTGATTCTTTAGCTGCTATAGCTACTGCCTTAGCAACTTCTTTTGCAACTCTTTCATCAAATGGTGATGGTACGATATAGTCATTCCTTAATTCATCTTCATTAAGAACTTCAGCAATAGCATAGGCTGCTGCCAATTTCATCTCATCGTTTATCTTTTTTGCTCCTGCATCTAGAGCACCTCTAAATATACCTGGGAATGCTAATACATTGTTAATTTGATTTGGGTAGTCACTTCTTCCAGTACCAATAATCTTAGCGCCAACTTCCATTGCGTCTTCTGGTATGATCTCAGGTACAGGGTTTGCCATCGCAAAGATAAATGGGTTATCATTCATAGATTTGACCATCTCTTTTGTTACGATTCCAGCTATTGAAACACCAACAAATACATCAGCATCTTTCATAGCAAATGCTAAATCACCATCAACATCATTTTTATTAGTGAAAGAAAGAATTTCCTTCTTAACAAAATCTAGATTCTCTCTATTTGTACTTAAAATACCTTTACTATCTAAACAAAGGATATCATCCACGCCATATTGATGGATCATGTTTGCTATTGAACTACCTGCTGCACCAGCACCACTAATAACGACTTTTAGGGATTTAGGGTCTTTGCCTGTCAACTTACATGCGTTAACTAAAGCAGCTATTGTGATAATTGCTGTTCCATGCTGATCATCATGGAAAACTGGAATATCTAGTTCTTCAATTAGTCTTCTTTCAATTTCCACACATCTTGGTGCTGATATATCTTCTAAGTTAATACCACCTAGACCTGGGGCAAGAAGTTTACACGTTCTAATAATTTCTTCTGTATCCTGGGTATCCAAGCACAATGGGAAAGAATCAACCTGACCAAAATTTTTAAATAGAATTGACTTTCCTTCCATAACTGGAAGTGATGCTTCAGGTCCAATATTACCTAGTCCAAGTACGGCTGATCCATCTGTTATAACAGCGACCAAATTGCCTTTTGACGTATACTTATAAATATCTTCTGGGTTTTTCTCAATTGCCCTACAAGGTTCGGCAACACCAGGTGAGTAAGCCATGCTTAACTCTTCTTTGTTAGAAACAGTTACTTTTGAGACTATTTCAATTTTCCCTCTGTTCTCTTCGTGCATTTTTAGTGACTTTTGATAAATATCCATTGAATCCTCCTCGTGTTACACATACACCACTTTGTCCTTATTATAATACAATAGATTCTACCATACAATAGTTTAATTAAACCTTTGAATTAATTCTTATTTTGTACTTTTTTAGTACTTAAGCCTATTTAGCTAATCGTAGATAAGGATATTGGGTTCTTTATAAAATCTTCGAGTTCAGGTATGATTTTTTGACCATGATTATAACCCATTATATAGGTCGCCCTGAGCTTCTCCCGATTCTTTTCTATACGGCTAAGATCAATAGGTTTTGGAGGTCTTATAATAAAAGCTTTACCCTCGATTCTAAGTTTTTCAAGTTCTATAATTTGCTTATTATAGACTTCTTGACGTTTCCTCATAGTTTCTGTAACCGCTGGATAATCTCTATACATAACCCTGCCAAGTCGCCCGTTCTTGTATGGGCCTCTCATATAGTGCTCATCTCTTGTTAATACAACAACCACTCTATCGCAGCCATCATCAAAGGCTTTTCTGAAAGGGATGGAGTCGGATACACCTCCATCAAGGTATTTAACACCTTTTATGTCAACCATTTTCGAGATGAACGGAAGGCTACAGGATGCTTCCATCGCCTTTAGTAAAGCCTGTTCCGATAGTTTACTTTTGTAAAAATAATCCGTCAAGCCACTGTGACAACTCATAGCCCCAATGACCAACTCCTGGTCAGAGGCGTGAAATGTCTCAAAATCAAAAGGAACTAAATTATAAGCCAGGTCGTTAAAAAGAAACTCCATGCCAAACATGCCACCTTTAGTCAACATATTTTTTACACTTACATAACGTTCATCGTCCACATAAGTCATGGCAATATCATAGTTCCTACGTTTCTGTTTTGCTATATAACAGCTGCCTTCAATAGAACCCATCGATACCCCAATGATATAGGGTAGCTGGATATCATTTTCCAAAAATCGTTCTAAAATACCTTCAGTAAATAGGCCTCGAAAGCCACCACCTTCAAGGACCAATCCTATTTTCTCTTTCATACTAAACCTCCACACCTAATATCTATATGTATTTCCCGCTAATTTCTTCAACTTGTCCAATTGCACGATCTCCATCAACTTCCCGTGTTTATCAATCAAACCTTCTTTGACCATTTCATTCATTGTTCGACTCAAATGTCGATAGGTAGTGCCCAATTGCTCAGCCACATCAATGAAACTAGACTTAATATTAATCATATTGTCAGTTTTATCTTTATGAGCCAACAGATAGCTTGCAAACTTATTTCTTAAAGGTAGTAATAAATTCGATGTACTCATATGACTTATTTTATCCAAACGGTTTGACAGTGAGTAGATGATATATTTCAGAAACTCTGGATGATTCAAGTAGGTTTCTCTCACATACTCAATTGGTATCCCGATACAATGGCAATCCCCAAGCGCTTCTACGTTGGCAGAATACTCCTTGTCAAATAAGACCTCAAGATCTCCATAGACACTTAAAGCATGCTCAATACGCAGTAAATAAATCTTACCGTTATCCAAGGTCGTAAAAACTTTTGCCTCTCCAGCAACTAAAAAAAGCAAATAATTGATGTCCATGCCATTGGAGCAAATCATGTCTCCTTTAGCATATTCAAAAAGTCGGCTATGGTCTATTATCTGTGGGTCAAATATTTCTTGAAGTTCATGCTGCTCTATGTATTTTTCAAGTTTAGTTATCGATGATATTTCTTTCACTTGTCCACCCCATGACATATGTCCTGTTTTTCGACAGTATACCATGTTATGATGAGGTTAATCAAGGTATATGGAGGAATGAGGTGTTATTATGTACAAAGTATTAGCTATATTGAATGGATCTGTAATTGCCTTAATGATTCTCTCGAATGGTATTATGGTGACCTATTTGGGTAATACCCCAGCGGTGTTGCTGAATCATGCGATTGGCCTTTTCTTTGCTCTTCTTCTTTTTATGGGGACAGAGTACAAATGGAAGCCCCTAAAAGGTATACCTTTCTTCAACTTAGCTGCAGGATTAACAGGATTATACACTGTTTTCATGTCTAATATCTCATTTTTAGCAGTTGGTGCTACTCTAACACTTATGCTTTCAATGTTTGGAAGAATTCTAACTTCTACTGTCATTGACCACTTTGGCCTTATGGGTATGAAAAAGTATTCCTTCAAACCAACAAAACTTATAGGACTAGGGTTTATGGTCATTGGCGTCATACTAATTGTCATATTTTAGGAGTGTAATATGAACTATTTCATCGCAACAAGTATAGGATTTTCAATAGTCATCTCAATGGTGCAGAATGCACGATTGAGTCAAAGTATATCTAATGCTCAAACCACAGTTTTGAATTTTATGACTGGTCTATTTGGCATTCTCGTGATATTTGTTATAGGTGGTTTTGGTTTTGATGCTTTCACTCATTTCTACTCTGTCCCCTTGTTTGCATATATAGGTGGAATTCTAGGCGTGGTAGTTGTTTTTATCGCCACTGTTGTTATACGTAAAGTCTCAATCATTGGGGCAAGCATGTTGATGTATACCGGTCAAATGCTTGCTGGAATCGTAATTGACTATTTTCGTGATATTTACATATCTCCAATTAAGATACTTGGGTGTATTTTAATAATTGTGGGTATTTATATAAATGCATACATAGATTACAAAGCAGCAAAATAGTCCTATTAATCTGAGCATTTGATGGGGACAGAGTAAATAGAACAAAAAAAAAGAAACCATAAATGATTTCTTCATTATTGACCTTTTGAATCAAATTTGTAGCCAACTCTAACAACTGTATGAATACAGTCGGCTTTACTATCTAATTTTTTCCTTATCTTCTTAATATGTGTATCCACAACTCGGTAGTCACCGAAATAATCGTAACCCCAAATAGTATCCAAGATTTTTTCTCGCGAAAGAACCATGCCATCATTTTCCATTAAGTAGACCAAAAGTTCATATTCCTTTGGCGCAAACTCAATCTCTCGGTTACTCACTTTTACAGTATAAGCGTCCTTATTAACTTCAATACCATTTTTTGTGAAGATATGTTTACTACCACTAACACTTTCGTTCACACGCTCTAGTAGCCTCTTGGATCTTGCTAATAGAACTTGAGTATTCACTGGTTTAGTTACATATTCATCAACACCAAGTTCAAAACCTAGTAATTGATCTGAATCATCATCTCTTGACGTTAACATTATTATTGCCACATCAGAATGTTCTCTAATTCTTCGACATACAGACCATCCATCAAGCTTGGGCATCATGACATCTAATATGATTATATCTATATCATTTTCTTCGAATACTTCAAGAGCTTCCTGGCCATCAGCAGCTTCAAACACCTTAAATCCGATATCTTTAAAAGCATAACCTATCAGTTCCCTCATAACAGCTTCATCTTCTACAATAAGTACTGTATTATCCATGTCATCACCCCTGATTGTATAAATAGTAATAACAGTATTATATCCTACTTTAATGTATAGTACAATATTCCTTGTGATATTTTAGACAATTAAATGGTTATTCAATAATTCTATGATAATTTCCATCAAATGTAAAAATTGAATGTCTATTGATACTAAACTAATCTCTCACGATACAAATAGGCCGTTAACATTAACATAACGGATGCTTTAATAAACTCCTCATCGTTATCACTTTTCTGATTTAGTTCTGTGTACATCTCATTTATGACTTCTAGAATTATGGCAGTCTTATGGAGTGATCTTAACCTTCTCAATTTCTTTTTCTCCAATTGAGCTTGAATGGAGTCTGATACTTTGCCAATAAATAAATCTTTATCCAAATTCAAACCTGCAGCCAAGCCATATATCAGAATCTGACTTCCGTTTGTTTTTATCTTATGAGCCTTAAATCCTTTATGTAAATCATCAACTAATTCTAATAATCTATCCCTTGATGGTACGTCACATAATTGTAGGAGATGGACCAATGATTGTAGTGCGTTCCCCTTCTTAAATGAAAGATTTGCCAACCTCTTATAATCTTCCTCAATTTCAGCAACAATAACTGTGGATTTTCTGTCACTAGAGGCTAGGTAAACTGTTGATAAATAGTCATCTTCACCTGTTATTACACCATGATAATCATGCATAATATGATATATTTTCAAAGCTTTTATGACTTGATTTTCTATGTCTTTCTGATCAAGTAATACAAATCCAATTAGATTACTCACCCTAGACCTAAATCCACCACCCCGTACCATTTCAATAGTTTCTACGAATTCACGAATTTTTGCAGCCGGATTCTCATAAGATACTATTAGTAAGCTAGAATATAAACATGCAAGACCTGTATTCATCATGGAATAATCACATTGCGCCTTTAACATTTTGGCAATTCGATCAAACAATTCCATATCAAATCTTGTCTTAGTCAAACCATAAATCGATACAATCAAATCCTCTAATTCTTCTTGAAGATCATAGTTTCTTAATTCTTCTTCAATTAATTCACCTTGCTCAAACATGAATTCTAACACTTTATCATCTCCCAACTTGATGTCTAATCTAATTATAGAAGGTCATATCCAAAAGTTCAAGTGATGTGTCACTAAACTGAAGTTCTTACATGTATCATCAATTGACAATATTTACTTATAGCCTCCTCCATATCCCTACTCAAAAGTTTTAGGACTCGACTGGCCCTCACCATATAAATCTTGTCCGGAGGTCTTATGTAAGCTCTAAGAGAGCTATATGGGTAAGTAACCATAGAATTGATGCTATTATACAATAAGTCCTTAATATTATTATGAATATAAATAGATGTCCTTATAAGCTGAGTATTACTACGCACAACAATGTTCTTAAATCTCTCACTAAACAGCGAACCTCTACGAGAATGCCTTAAGTTGTACATTCTTGCATAAATACTATTAATATCTCGCATGAAATTAGAAATATCTCCACCCTTTGGATGCACCAATAAGTGTACATGATTCGTCATTAAGCAATACGCTAGTACTTGGATTCCATATTTCTCTGATGCCTTTCTTATCCTTTTTATGTAATCTTCCTTATCTACATTATTTTTGAATAAGTCTACCTCTTCAATACTTCTGCATATAATGTGGTGTGGTAAAGTGATTTCTTTTACTCTCGATTTTCTTGCCATTCTGATAAGCTCCTTTTCATGATTAATATAAGCTTAACAGATAATTTTTAGAATTTTGTCCGCTAATAGCAGAAAAACACCAACTTTTTATCTCTGTCCCCAATTTTGATAAGTAAAAAAATTACATAAACTAAACTCATCACCTTAATAGTTTCTTAAATGCAGTAGGTAATGCATAATCTTGTAGTTCTTCAATTGTCACCCATTTTACAATAGGGTCCTCTATATAATTGACCAGTTCGCATTCAAGTTCAAGTAACTTCATTTCCCATATTAGGTGAGTAAATACATGTTTCCCTTGCTTCTTGATCGATTTATAGGTAACTTTCTGATCATAGTTTTCTTCTATCCAATCTAAGAATTCTGACACCGAATTCACATTACACTCAAGAATTGGAAAACCCCATAAGTTAGCAAGGAGACCTTCTGTCCCTCTTTTTTCTATCATAACCTTATTATCATTTGTGATATAAGCCACTAACATGGTTTTAGTTTTCTTCTTCTTCTTTGGTGTTTTTATAGGCAAGCTTTTTTCAATCCCCAGTTCATATGCCTTGCAAAATTCATTAATTGGACACTTAGTGCACTTAGGAGATGTTGGAGTGCAGATAGTTGCCCCAAGCTCCATAAGACCTTGATTGAACTCACTCATTTCATCAGGTAGATCTGATTCAACATAGGGCGCAAAATATTTTCTTGCATCAGGTTTTGAAACATCAACATCTAGCTTATACAGTCTTGAGTAGACCCGCATGACATTGCCATCAATTGCTGGTACTTTAACACCAAAGGCTATACTCAAAACGGCACCAGCAGTATATGGGCCAATCCCTGGAAGTTTAATGACACTTTTATAGTCTTTTGGGAACATCCCTCCATATTGATTTACAAGCTGTGAAGCACATAACATCAATCTTTTGGCACGGGAATAATAGCCCAAACCTTCCCACAATTTATAAACCTCATCTTCGGGTGCTTTAGATAGGTCATAAACTGTTGGATATGCTTGTATAAATCGATTGTAGTATTCAATGACCGTAGCAACCTGGGTCTGTTGACACATGATTTCTGATAACCATATCTTGTAGGGATCTTTGGTCTCCCTCCAAGGCAGTTTCCTATGGTTTACCTTATACCAGTCTATTAAAGCTTCTTGAAATCCCATAGACTATCTCTCATTGTAATAGATAATAATGTTAATCTGAGAATCACCAGGCGAAGTATTATGATATATATGAGGTTTATCTGCCTTAAACCTCATCCCGCCACCTTCAGGGACAATCAATTCTTCGTCACCAATCCTCATTGTCACCTCACCTTTAAAAACAGTTATAACTTCATAACTACCTTCACCATGTGCCTCTCCAGTGATATAGGCACCCTTCTCCATATCAGCGATAAACACTTCGAAGTGCTGATCATCTCTATATGGGAATAGTGGAAATAGCTTAAACTTACCATGGTCTTCAATCATGGGTTCAACATCATCCTTAGTTACAATAATGTGATTTGATTCTGGTTCATTAATTAATGATGTAAAAGATACTTTCAGACCATTTGCAATCTTCCAAACCGTTGTAATTGTCGGGTTTGATTCACCTCTTTCGATTTGTCCTAACATACTTTTCGACACACCTGTAAGAGATGCTAACTTATCCAAACTCAATTTCTTCTTTTCTCTTAATTCTCTCAAATTATTGGCTATTACTTCATTCAGATGTTCCATAAAAACTCCTCTATTGACATTATAGTGTTCTTATTGTATAGTATAACGCACAATCGTTATAAAGTTCATTTCGTGTATTATAACACACAACTTTCATTTATTACATAGGAGGTAGCAAATGCAATTAATCTTTCATTTAATTAGTTATACCCTAATCATGTCCATAACACCAGGACCTAACAATGTCATATGCCTAGCCCTTGGTTCTTCTTATGGCTATAAGATAGCCTCAAAGTACATACTTGGTGTTGTTATTGGCTGTATAAGCATGCAATGGATTTTCCTTGGTTTAGATAAGATCTTGACAACCTACTTACCTATAATCACTAAATACATTAGTTATTTTGGAATTGTATACATGTTATACTTAGCCTATAAAATTGCGACTACAAATAATGCTTTTGATTCTAAGGATTTACCAAAGCCACTTGGGTTAAAAACAGGCATTCTTCTTCAATACATAAACCCCAAAGCCTATATCTTTAATGCCACAATCATAACAGTATATCTAACAAATATGTCCTTAAACCTCTTGCAATATATCCTACTGACTTGCATCACTGGCATCATCTTCTTTTTATGCTGTAGTACCTGGGCTTTCTTTGGACTGTCCTTTAGAAAAGTGTTAGCAAAATATGGTAAACTACTCAACTATGCTTTAAGTCTTAGCCTTATTTATCTAGCATTATCCATTCTCTTTCACTAATTAAGGCTGCCTCATTAGGCAGCCTTAACTTACTTCTTATAGAAAAATCGATCCTCTCTATCCGGTAAAATAGACGACCCCTTTCCTCTCTTTGGCACCTGTTCAATTGGAATACCTTTATAACCACTAATTACTTTTGCTACTCTTTTCCCACAAAAAGTGCCCTGACATGGGCCCATACCAGCTCTAACCCTTCGCTTTATACTATCAATCGAACTAACATCGATGCCTCGACTTAAGGCCTCTATAATTTCAGCTTCAGTTACTTGTTCACATCGACATATAATATTCCTTTTGGGGTCACTATGATCTATTTCACCTTCAAAACTCTCTGACTTAGGCTTAATAATTGCTGATCTCATTGGATTGAAGTCTTCATCCTCTTTTAACGAAAGACCCATAGCCTTGACAATCCCAATTACATATTTACCAATAGCTGGGGAAGCAGTTAATCCAGGGGATTCAATTCCCGCTACATTAATGAAACCCTTAACCTTACTTTCTTCTATAATAAAATCATGAATACTAGATGTTGCACGTATGCCTGAAAAAGATGTTAGTGTTTTGCTAAGGTCAAAATCTGGTATTGATTTTCTTGCCTTTTCAACAATATAATTTAGAGTTTCCTTATTGGTAGAAACCTGAGATGGATCGTTGACTTCTTGAGCATTTGGTCCAAGCATCAGATTGCCATGATAAGTTCTAGTCACCAATATACCTTTCCCTTTTTTTGTAGGACATTGAAAGAGCACATGATTAGCCAAATGACCTTGATTTTTATTAAGTAGAACATATTCGCCTCGACGAGGTATGATTTCAAACTCATACAACCCCAACATATTGGCAATTTTATCTGAATATCCACCTGCGGCATTTATAACAATTTTAGACTCAAAATGTTTTTCCCTAGTTATAATTTTAAATGAATCATTTTTTTCAATGGCGATAACTTCCTGTCCAAGCTTTAATTCCACACCATTCATCACTGCATTCTCGGCCAGAGCTATTGTGAGCTCATAAGGCGAAGCTACACCTACTGTAGGACAATAGAGTGCACCTATAACCTCTTTATTGATATTTGGCTCTAAGTTTCTTACTGCTTCTTGATCGATAATTTCTAAATCCCCTACACCATTTTTTTCACCATTTATTTTAAGTTCTCTTAAAGTCTGAAAATCCACCTGTGAGTAAGCCAATACCAAGGATCCACACTCACGATAACCAAAGTTCAATTCCTTCTCTAACTGTGCATACATTCGATTACCAGCTCTTGAAAACTTTGCCTTCATGGTACCATGTTTAGCGTCATAACCACCATGAACAATACCACTGTTTGCCTTGGATGCCCCGCAAGATACATCTTCCTCTTTATCTAACAAGAGCACTTTTAGTTGATATCTAGATAATTCTCTCCCAATCATTGTACCAATAACTCCTGCTCCAATTATAGCTATATCATACATAAACTTACCTCACATTCGTTGATAATTATATTATAACATAGCTACTTTCGTTCGTTAAGATTGGGGACAGAGTAGGAATAAATAAAAAAATGCATGAAAAAAGGACAGCAAATCCGATCACTGTCCTGTTTAAGGAGAAGGTATTTAACGCTTCTTTTGGGGTGTAGTAAAAACTTAATATATTGTATTGGGGGGGTTTTACAAGATTTATTATAGCATCGGTTGGCAAATAAGTCTCACCAAAGAATTTTTATTTTTTTGACCCTAATTGGACAATTTCATGGTAAGGGTATATATACCTAGCCATCTCCCGTCAAATTGTATAACATTGTATACAATGTGCATAATTTTTATGACAAGATGCTCTTCAGTGTCAAAATCATGATTATATTCATATAAAAAATCTACTCTGTCCCCAAAATATACTGACAAATTAATCGAAGTTATAAAATTGCATGAAAAAAGGACAGTTAATCCGATCACTGTCCTGTTTAAGGAGAAGGTATTTAACGCTTCTTTTGGGGTGTAGTAAAAACTTAATATATTGTATTGGGGGGGTTTTACAAGATTTATTATAGCAAAGGTTAGCAAATAAGTCTGCCCAAAGAAATTTTTATTTTTGCAGTTTCATTGTCAATAATGCCTATGACATTCTACACCTTAATATTTTCTCTGTTTAATTCTTTCAATTTTCTATTGTTATCTGTCATTTTATTGACACTGTCATTGTTTTGTTACATTTCTTTACTCTGTCCCCACATATTATTATAGAACGTTATATAAATCAGCTTCAAAACGACGTTTTAATTTCTCCATGTCTTTAGTTGTATTAAGTAGCAACATCAATTTAATTCTTGCCTTTTGACCTGATAGATTATCTCCTAAAATTATCCCCTTTTCTCTCAGCTCATGACCACCACCTGGGTAACCATAGCTATCTAAAACTCGTCCCTTAAGACACCTTGATACGATAACAACAGGGATATTGGCATTTATCGCACGATCGATACTCTCCACCATATCTGGTGGTACATTTCCACGTCCCATTGCTTCAATTACTATACCTTCATAATTTTTATCAATCATAAAGTCAACAAGTTCACCATCGCCACCAGCAACAGATTTCACTAGACCAACCTTCTTAAACTCAGTTGCTTTAATATAGTCTGGTTGATGTTTCCTTGCCCTATAATAGATCACCTGATCCTGATCAATAATACCAAGAGGACCAAAGTCTGGGCTCTGAAATGTATCAAGAGCTAATGTATTCACTTTGGTCACTTCATCTGCCGCATATACTTGGTTGTTCATAACCACCATAACACCTTGGCCGATACTGTCTTTAGAACAAGCTGTACAAATAGCAGCAGATAAATTGGCAGGTCCATCATAACCAAGTTCTGAACCATTTCTCATGGCACCTGTAACAACAACTGGTTTATCAGATGCATTGACTAGATCCAAAAGATACGCAGTCTCCTCGAGAGAGTCTGTGCCATGAGTTATAACAACCCCTGTAATATCACGCCTTAATTGTAGCTCTTTGGTTAAGGCAGCCAACTCAAACATCTTACTAATTGAAATATGAGGTCCAGGAAATGAGCCAAAATGTATGGACTCAATCTCCGCTATTTTCTCAATACCGGACACAGTTGCCATAATCTCTTGATCCGTCAAAGCAGGAATCGCTGATTTAAGTCGCTCATCCACCTTCATAGAAATTGTTCCACCTGTAAAAATAACCGCTACTTTATACATCATCTTCACTCCAGAATTCTTCGAGCGCATTATAGAGCTCGTCTTTTTTATAAACTACCTGATGGTGAGACCATTCATCAGGGTATAACCTCTTGTAATGGGGTTGGCTGAATCGCTCATCTAGTAGAACAACCACACCCTTGTCTTCCATAGTTCTTATAACTCTACCGGCCGCTTGAAGTACCTTGTTCATACCTGGATAAACATAAGCATAATCAAAGCCATTATGTGCAAAACGATTAAAATGCTCTCTAATAAGGTCATTTTCGTAACATATCATCGGTAGTCCTACACCAACTATAATGGTGCCAATAAGGCGTTCTCCTACAAGATCTATACCTTCAGAAAACATGCCACCCAGAACTGAAAATGCAACCAATGACCGGCTACGTTTTTGTGAAAAACTCTCAACAAATGCTTCCTTTGCTTCTTCGCTTAAACCTCTTTGTTGATATAATAAGTCAAAATGTTCTTCAATGTGCAGCGTATAAGTTATATAATCTAACACATCTTCCATATACTTATAGGAGGGGAAGAATACTAAATAATTCCCTGGTTTTTCCTCAGCTATGGTCATAATATGCTCTGCGATAGGTTGTATAGAGTCTTCTCTATTAATATATTTTGTTGATATAGATCTGTCAACAATCAGACCAAGTTTTTCTTGTTTAAAAGGTGATGGTAATAACATACCATAGTTTTCTTTTTTACCACCAAGTAGATCCATATAATAGGACATTGGCAACAGAGTGGCTGAGAAAAAAACAACACCTTTCATATCATATACTGCTTGTCTTATATTATCACTCGGGTCAATACAGTACAAATTCACAATTAGATTATTGCCTTTTTTTTCATAATATGTGATGTATTTCTCAGAATAATATTCGGTTTTCTTTACATAATCGTAAGCTAGAAAAAAGAATTCAAGCAACTCATCCATATAAGGCCAATCTTGATGTTCTTTAAAAATTTTCTCCGTTCTATAAATAATTGCTCTTAAATCATCCTCAATATCATATGGCATATCATCTGTCTCAAAACGATGTTTTTCATAAGACTCACATTCTTTACGGTATCTAATCATTGTTTGATTTAAACTTGTGACGTATTTATGCAAGTAACTGTCTAAGTTCTTTACCTTCCGCTTCAAAGATAAGACTTGCTCCTTCTCCAGTTTTGCAGAATACATAGACCGGCCACGGTCCACCAAGTTATGTGCCTCATCAATAAGTATAGTATAAGAACCACTACCCTCAACAAAGAAGCGCTTTAACATAGCGCTAGGATCAAAGACATAGTTATAATCACAGATAACAACTTCTGAAAACAAGGCTAAGTCAAGGGACAACTCATAAGGACAGACCTTATGTTTCATCGCATACTTTTCGATAACGTCACGACTATAGAGGTTTTCTTTCATAAAAAGTTCTTCTATAGCTGTATTTACTCGGTCAAAGTGCCCATCTGCATAAGGACAATCTTCTTTATTGCACTTTGTCTCTTCCATGAAACAAGTCTTGTCTTTAGCCGTTATAATAATCCTTTTTATCTCTAGTCCTCTGTCGGCTAAGATACCTAATGTTTTAGCAGCAACTTCTTTCCCAATTGTTTTGGCAGTTAGGTAGAATATTCTTTCAGTTTTACCAAGACCTAAAGCCTTAACAGCTGGGAATAAGGTTGCAATTGTTTTTCCAATACCCGTTGGTGCTCTTGCAAACAGCTTCTGGCCTTCAACAATCGTCTTATAGACACCGCTCATCATCTCTTTTTGACCTTTTCTATAACCGCCAAATGGAAACTCCAATCCCGCTATCGTTTCGTCACTTCTAATTCTAAACTGTTGTAGAGTAAAAGCCCATTTGGCATATCTTTTAAGAATATCCATATAAAAAGTTTCAAGCTGTGCAAATGTTAGCTGTTCTTCAAAGTGCCTAGCTTCAAAACTGCCCAACTCCACATAGGTTAATCTACAGGTTAAGATTGGAATCTCATTTTGTAGTGCGTATATATAGGCGTACATTTTAACTTGTGCCCAATGAAGAGGGTTATCACCCTTAAGGGTCATGAGGCTAAGTCCAGTTGATTTTATTTCATCGATTATGACCTTGTCTCCTACAAGAATCAAGCCATCCATACGGCCTTGTATGTAAAAATCAACACCATCTACATGACAATGATGTTCTAACTTCACTTCACTCTCATAGGACTCATCTTGAGCCTTCTGAAACTTCTGGTGAGCTTTTGTCCCATCAACAGCTCGAGCACTGGATAGGGAGACAGATTCAATACTTCCACCTCGCATAATATATTCAATTAAGGAACGTACGGATATTTTAACTTCATGGTTTGCCATCATTATTTCCTTATCTATAGAGACTAAAAAGTGGACCAATTTATCAGGTCCACTTCAGTATACCAAATGTATGTTCGCTTTGGAAGATGAATCTATATATCACTTACTTGTATGAAGTTAAGTGAAAATTTAAATTCCAGATTGCACGAGTAAATTCAATAATTCCTGAAATTACTTTTGCATACCCTATCCTGTATAATTATGAGGCAGATGATTGCCTGCCTGTGCAGGAAAGAGGTTTAGTATGAAAAACAAAACCAAAGGCAATCAAAAACACTTAACTTTATCACAACGAATAAGCATTGAAAAAGCCTTATTGGCTGGTGAAAGCTTTGCCACTATCGCTAGAACACTTAGTAAAGACCCAGGCACCATATCAAAGGAGATTCGTAAACATTCAAAAATCAAAGCATCAAAAAACACAAACTTTTCACCTATCCCATGCAAGAATAGAAAGGGATGTAGTATCAAGTATTTATGTGATGACCCATGTGATTTGATGTGTACCTATTGTCCCAAAGCAGAGATTAAATGTATTTACATTTGTCCAAATTATGTGCCAAGGACATGTATCAAACTTAGTAAGCCACCCTACGTTTGTAACGGTTGTGGAAAACGAATTAATTGTTTAATGGAAATGCGGATTTATTCAGCCAAGTATGCTGATGATTGCTATCGTGAGAAACTTGTTTCAAGTCGTGAAGGCATCAATCAGACGCCTGAATCCATTATGAGAATGGACAATTTAGTAACACCTCTATTTAGGAAAGGTCAATCTATTGCCCACATATACGCTCATCATGCTAAGGAAATTGGGTGTAGCAGAAGAACTCTTTATAACTATTTAGATCAATCCGTTTTAACAGCTAGAAACTTAGACTTGAGACGACGTGTAAAGTACAAAGAACGCAGAAAATCAACTAGGACTAGCATTAAAGACAGGACTCACAGGATCGGTCGTAATTATGTGGATTTTCAAAAGTTTATCAAGAAACATCCGTCTATGAGTGTTGTTGAGATGGATGTTGTAGAAGGTGTAAAAGGTGGTAGAGTATTCCTTACAATGATGTTTAGAAACTGTTCCTTAATGCTCATCTTTTTACTTGAATCAAAAACACAAGCTGCAGTAGCGCGTGTACTCGAGGACTTAACATTAGAACTTGGGTTAGATGATTTCACTAAAATATTTCCGCTTATTTTAACAGATGGTGGCGTTGAATTTCAGAATCCAGATTTAATAGAAGAAGATGCTTGTGGGAACAAAAGAACAAGACTTTATTATTGCGATCCTTACAGCTCATGGCAAAAAGGCATGATCGAAAAGAATCATGAGTATATTCGACTGGTTCTGCCAAAAGGAACAAGCTTTAATAACTTGAATCAAAAAGATGTAACATTATTACAGAACCATATCAACAGTGAAGCAAGAGACAGCCTTAATGGATGTTCTCCATTTAAACTGTCTCAGCTTCTCTTAAACGAAAACCTTCATCAGATCTTGCATTTAAACGAGATTGCACCTGATGATGTATTCTTAAAACCAGCATTACTTAAACAGTAAACTGGAAATAGCACAGGCAGATTTCACTGTATAGAATTTAGTCTTACACTAAGGCATGTGGAATTTAGTCTCACACACTATTTTCAGATGCCCCTTTGGCATGCAAGAATTCGTGATGATATGAGCCTGTAATGTAAGTATAGAACAAAATAAGATACATGTTAAGTGTTAAAACTAGACCTTAATCCTGCATGAAAAGGTAACTTCGGGGTATCTGGAATTTAGTTTTTCATTTAACG
>PPCM01000483.1_pt1 | contig 34936 bp, 23 predicted proteins | sample 1555541 | NCBI WGS metagenome assembly PPCM01 (sample SAMN05284479, study PRJNA326546) | Marine sediment metagenome, whole genome shotgun sequencing project. | isolation source: marine sediment | place: Germany: Wadden Sea | collected 2012-09-05
CCCGCCTGGAACCGCCCCCCCCCCGCAGAGGGGGGGGGGCGTGGAGCCTACGGAGTCGTTCATGGAACCTCCGAAGGCCTTCCCGCCGTGTGCCGATTGCACCGGTCGAAGCCATCGATACGAGAACAAGCGCTCCCGTTCCCGGTACGTCATTCCAACAGTATGGATTTTCCAGCTCTGGCGAATCTGCCGGTTTTGCCGGTTTTGCCGGTTTTGCCGGTTTTGCCGCTTTTGCCGGGTTTACCGGGTTTACCGGGTTTGCCGGGTTTACCGGGTTTGCCGATTCTGCCGGTTCTGCCGGTTCTGCCGGGTCGTGCATCGGGCCGATTTTTCCTATGCCCCGCCGAGAAAGACCGGCATCCCCATCATGGGCCAGATAAAGTAAACAAAGATCGCGATCACCACCATGAGGACCATGCTCGCGGGAATTCCGTACATAAAGAACTCACCCGAGGTAAACTGCTTGGAGTCGTAGGCAATGGCGTTGGGCGCAGCCCCCACGAGGAGCAGGAAGGGCATTCCGGCGGTCACCAGGGAGGCAAAGAGGATCACGTCCGGGGCAACCCCCAGGTAGGGCGCGATCACCAGGGCCACGGGCAGGGAGATGGCGATGGCCGCCACGTTCATGATGAAGTTGGTCATCATCATCACGAAGAAGGCGATGCTCATGACAAAGACGAACCAGTGGGAGTCCTTGAAGATACCGAGCCACTTGATGGCCAGCCACTGGGCCGCCCCGGTCTCCCAGAGGCAGAAGCCGATGCTCATGGCGCCGCCGAACAGGAGGATGATGTTCCAGGGAATGGTCTCCAGGTCGTCGAGCTTGAGGATCCCCAGGATAAAGAACATGATGGTGGAAACCAGTATGACCGCCGCGTTGTCGAAGGGCTTGAGGGCCGGCACGAAGGACTTCAAGGACATGAAGAGGATACAGCCGCCGATCAGCACCACCGCGATCACTTCATCGCGGGTGATCCTTCCCATCCCCTTGTAGAGCTCTGCGGCCTTCTTCTTGAGTCCGGGAATGGACTTCTTTTCCGGCTTGAAGAAGATCATGAAAAAGCCCCAGAGGATAAAGGTCATGACCCATCCGGGCAGGAACATGTACTTGGAGAGTTCGAAAAAGGAGACCTCACGTCCGATGATATCGGTGAAAAAGCCCAGGGCAACGGCGCCCCTGGCGGCCCCCAGGAGGGTGACGATACTGCCGGCGCCCGCCACATAGGCCATTCCCATGAAGAGCCCCTTGCCGAATTTGGTGGGCTCGTTGTCGTCCGCGTACATCTGATAGATGGTGATCAGCAGGGGGTACATGGTGGCGGCAACGGCCGTGTGGGCCATGACGTGGGTCAGTGCGGCGGTCACCACGAAGCATCCCAGGTAGATCATGCTGGTTCTCTCTCCCACGATGGAGAGCATCTTATAGGCCAGCCGCTTTGTGAGGCCGGTCCGGGTAAAGACCATGCCGATCACCAGGGAGGCAAAGATAAAGAGGACCGAAGGGGTCATGAAATCCTTGAACGCGGCGTTTGCCGGTCGCACCATAAAGAGCACCTGGAGCACCCCGATGGTGAGGCTGGTGATCCCGATGGGCACCACCTCGAAGACCCACCATGTTCCGGCCAACAGGAAGATGGCCAGCGCTCCCTTTGCCTGCTGACTCAAGGCAAAGCTCTTTCCCATGGGATCCACGGCATCGCCCCACTCGGGGGAAAAGTTCACGATGGAAAAGAGCAACACCCCCACCATGAGGAAGAGCATCTTTTTCCAGTCCACGCTTGTTTCCGTTGTATTGAAATCATCGGCGGCGGCAACGGCGACCGCCTTCGTTACTGGTTCCGTTCTTGCGATTGTCTCTGTTGTCATCTCAATCTCTCCATTCAAAACAAACCCGGCAGGGTCGGGCAGTGCCCCCCGGGGATTTCGGTTCGTCCCTGTTCCCATCCCGCCGATACGGGCAACGGTCGCAAGCGATTCTCAAGCTCTTACACCGGTTCGCTCTTTTGACTCGGTAGGCCGTTGGCTCGGTGTCCCGAAAGTCCGTTGGCCCGGTACTCCGGCGATCCGGCGGTCTTGAGCCGCCGTGGGGCATGCTTTGCCTGCATCCGGCCCCAGAAGAACGTCCTTTGCCCGAGCCTTGCCGGGAGTTTAGCGGCCGGCCCTCCGGTATGCGAATCAAAGACTCGCGATCCCGAGGCCGACCATCGGGGTTCATATTTTAACTTTTGGATTTTTCCGGCCGGCCTTTCCGTTTCCGGCCCAAGGCGATATTCCGCCGTATTGAACATCAGGCGCTCTGGGGAGTTTGGGCCTGTTTGTTGCGGTTCACCTTTTCGTAGGCCTCTTTCATGGTGCGGGTAAGCCGGTCGATATCTGCGGGCTTCTTCAGATAGGCAAAGGCCCCCAGTTCCATGCAGAGCTTTCGGTCCTCCTCGGAACCGTGACCGGTGAGGATGATCACCTCGATGGCGGGCTTTGTCCGCTTGATGGTCCTCAGCACCTCGAAACCGTCCACGCCGGGCATCCTGAGGTCCAGCACCATCACATCGGTCTCCTCGCGATCGGCATACTCCAGGGCCTCCTTGCCGCCGTAAACAACATGGGTTCCCACGTCCCGCATCTTGAGGCGCTCGGAAAGGGTATGGACAAACTCCTTTTCATCGTCCACCAGAAGCACGTCCGAGGAGAGTTCGAACTCCAGGTTCCGAATGATATCGGCCCTGTAAAAGTTCCTGCCGATCTTTGTCTCCACGAACTTCACCCCCTTGACTCCGCTTGCGATCTTCACGATCTTCTCCCTGAACTTGGAGAGGAGCAGGACGTTCTTGTCGATGGTGATCTCGATATTGCCGTTCTCGGCGGAAACGATCAGCCCCCCGCCGTTTTCGGCCAGCGCGGCCTCCACATCCGCCGCAAGGAGATAGTCGGCGATGGCGGCGGCCTCCCGGTATCCGTCAACGGAGACCTTTGCCTGGCTCTCCTCGATCAGGGAGATGGCCGCATCGTTGTCCATCTTGTCCGACGGGATCACCATATCGTAGAGGGAGGGGTCCCAGGCTCCCTTGCCGAAGAGGCTGCCCGCCCACTGGAACAGGGCCTGATCCTCGGCGCGAATCCTCTCCGCCGCCTCCATTTCGGCGAGGCCGTGGAGCTTCAGGGCGTTTTCCATGCGGGTCTCCTTATCGGTGATAACGAGCACCTTGAGCACATGGGAGAGGTTTCCGGGAATCAGGTGACCCAGGGCCCCCAGGAAAAGGCACTTGTCCTCGGCCATGCTCGATGCGATCACCGACTTGAGATAGGCAAGGCACTTCTCTTTTTCGTGGGTAAAGTTGTTGAAGGGAATGGGCTTTCCGTGAACCGCCTTTTGAAGGGTATCCGGTTTGACACCGTATCTCTTCGAAACCCTTTCCATCAGTTCCGCGTCCGTAACGATCCTGTAACCGTGATCCAAGGACAGACGTGCCGCGATTTCCCGACCGTTGCTGAAAACTCCGCTTGTAATTGTAATTGCCGGCATGATTGCCTCCTTTATTTTTATGAAATCCATCTGTTTCATCTTTGCGCTCATTTCTGACATTATTTAGAGCAAAGGGCGTGCCGGCTTTTTTCAAGTCAATATTTTCAAGCAGTTACACATATGCGTCATTTCTAAGCGGTGTCGACCAAACCATATTGAAACATTTTGAACAAACAGATATGATACCTAATGAATCATTTTAAAACACCAGTGCAATACTAAAAACAGAGACAGACTCGCCGCTTCCGTGCGGCCGGTAAACGTGGCGGGGTTATCAAGGTTTTTGATTGCACTCTTTTGACAGGCGAACGTGGCGTCGAAACATACTCACCCACCGCGAATATGATGGTGACGACCGGAAAGACGGTCCCCTGTTCGATCCTAAGAAAAAAGCAAACCTTCAGGGAGACAAGGGTGTGGAGGGTAAAATGGACGTATAATAAATAAGCTTGTTGAGGCTTGGGTCCCGTTACGGTCATCCTGACGAAACCCGAAAATGATGCACAACTGAACAGGCTGATTGAGTTTTCCGGCAACCTCATGAATGAGGTCAGGGAGGACGATGATCATCCATTCCGGAGAAAGCTGCCCCCTGCATCGGCGCCGTGCGCTGCCAGGGATGCCGGCTTTCGAAAATTTCCCGCCGCATTCAGGATCCGTTTTTACATTTGAACCAAAAAGATTCAAAACGTCTCACAACAATTTTCAAAATGTCCCATATTATCTCAACCGTATTTCCCCGGATTGCCCAATCGGAGCCGTAAGCATTTGAAGCACAATCGTTTATTGAACACGGCACACTACTTGCTGGTCAGAACTGGGACCAGGGAAACCGACAGCCCCCAAAATGATAGCGCAATCTGAATACCGAGGGAGTAACTTCAGGGGCAACGGAGACGGAGACGGAGGCAGAGGCAGAGGCAGAGGCAGAGGCAGAGGATTAAAAGCCCTTTTCGAGGAAAGATCAATTGAAACTACGAGCAGGAAAGAAAATTGGAAGAATTCTCAAGTCGATCCAGCGTCAACTGAGCGGCTCCCGGGACACCCCCGAACAGCTTGCCTGGGGGACGGCCGTGGGGGTGTTCACGGCCATGACACCCTCCATGGGCCTTCAAACCCTGCTGGTGCTCCCCCTGGCATCCCTCCTGGGCGTGAGCAGGCTCACCGCCATTGCCGGTATATGGGTCACCAATCCGGTAACGGCTCCGTTCCTGTACGGCTTCAACTACCTGTTGGGGGCTTTAATGCTCGGGCTTCCCCTGGAGGTGGAGATGGATTCCCTGTCGTTGGAATCGGGGCTTGCATCGGGAAAACAGGTTTTCCTGGCCCTTTCGGCGGGGGGAGCGGTAAGCGGTGTTGTGGCGGGGTGTCTCGGATACTTCGGAACCCTGTTCCTCGTAAAGCGGATCAAATCCCATCGTAAGGCGAAGAGGGCCATGGAACCATGAGATAGACAATCCGCCGGCAAGAAGCCGGACTCTCCCCGGGAAGGGGACCCGTTGGGAACGGGCGGGATCGGCCTTTCATCAGCATTCAAACACGCGGAAAGGGGCGGATCAGGCGGAATCCTCCTTGCCGTTGACCCTTTTCACGTCAAAGGAGACGATCCTGTTGCCGTCCATCTCCTTTACCGTCACGGAGAAATCCCCCTCGACGATCCTCTCCTTTTCCCTGGGAATTCTGCCGATGCGCTTGAGGATAAAACCCGAGAAGGTATCGTACTCCTGGGACTCGGGGATCTCCATGGGGATCATTTCGTTGACCTCGTCCACCGACGATTTCCCCGGCACGAACCATTCCCGCTCCTTGACGCGGATGATCTGGGGGTCGACCTTGTCGGTTTCGTCCGTGATTTCACCGACGATCTCCTCGATCACGTCCTCGAGGGTGATCACCCCCTCGACCCCGCCGTGCTCGTCCACCACAACGGCCATATGGTGTTTGCCGTTCTTGAACTGGTGAAGCAGGGTATCCACCTTCTTGCTCTCGGGAACGAAATAGGGTTTTCGCATGATCCGTTTGAGGTCGGGGGCCTCGTCGGAGAGCACCTGCTGGCTGAAGAGATCCTTCACATTGACGATACCGATGATATCGTCGATCTGGTCGTCGATAACCGGGATACGCGAGTATCCCCGCTGGATGATATCCGAAAGATCCACCGGATCGGAAACGTCGATAACGAACATATCGGCGCGGGGGGTCATGATCTCCGAGGCGCTGGTCTTGTCGAACTCGAAGATATTGTGAATCAGCTCCTTTTCGGCCTCCTTGATCTCCCCCTCCTCCTCGACCACCTCGACGATGGTCATGAGCTCCTCTTCCGTGACCGTGGGATTGCCGTCGGCCCTTCCCGTGAGCATTGGGATAAAGTCCAGTATCTTGATTGCGGGGTAAAACAGAAAGGAGAGCCAGTAGATGGGAAAGATCACCAGGCGCGCCACCGAGACGTTGTGATTGGTGGCAAGGGACTTGGGAATGATCTCGCCGAAAACCAGAATCAAAAGGGTCATCACGAAGGTTGCAATCCCCACCGCCTTTGACGCCACCAGCTCCATTGCGACGGAGGTGGCAAGGGCCGCAGAGCCTACGTTCACCAGGTTGTTGCCGATCAGTATGGTGGAGAGGAGTTCGTGGGGTTTTTCTTTCATGGAAAGGATCAGGACGCTGGCGCTTCCGTTCTCCTTGGCAATATGCCGCGCACGGGTCATGCTGATGGAGAACAATGCGGTTTCGGCGGAAGAGAAAAATCCCGAAAGGAGAAGCAGTACCATCAAGACCGCCACATCAAACAACATAATATTATTAACCTGTAATCCTTGAGAAATATCGGTTCCCGGTCCAAGTGCCGGAAGTTCCGCGTTATTGTAAACTAAAAGGTGGTAAATTACCCTCTGGAAACACCGTTGTCAAGATACCGGAATGTTTCGGACTCCGGTCGGCCGCTGAAAACGACCTCCGGAAGACTGTTGAAAGGTGCTCCCCGCAGAACCGGCCGCCCCGGTTATAACCGGTCGCCTGAACTCTATTTCCGCCCGGGCCGTATGGGTCCCGGGTGATATACGAAGCGGGGCCGAATCCGGCTTCAACACCAATATGTGACATACCCGCCCCGGAAGGAAAACAGTTTCATGATTTTTTTGAACCGTATCATCCGGGCGATCTCCAAAAAAGACGGGTCGAAGCCGCCGGCGGCCCCATATTCAATGGAGATCCACCGCTTTTTTCGGTGAACAGCCCGGTGCCGATTCCGTTCCACTGAAATCAACGGGGTGGGACTTTTTTGGAGGTTGTATCGGGCCACAAGCCCCCATATCCGAAAGGAAAAATCCAACATGGACGCGATCCCCCTTCCATGTTAGGCTTTATGCTGTTCGACGGGTTCAAGAACAGTCAGCCGTGTAAGGTATACGACACGCTCACTATTCGGTCAAATAGATAATTGCGACGACTCACTTCGATAAAGGCGAACAAAACAACCATGGAATGGCTGAACTACCACCATCTCTATTATTTCTGGGTCATCATGCGGGAGGGGAGCATTACCGCCGCATGCGCCAAGTTGCGCCTTGCCCAGTCCACGGTCAGCGCCCAGCTGGGAAAGCTGGAGGATTCCCTCGGGGGAAAGCTCTTCTTTCGCCAGGGGAGAAATCTGGAGGCCACGGACCTGGGACGGATGGTGTTCCGCTACGCCGACGAGATCTTTTCCAAGGGCCTGGAGCTCATGGACCAGATCCACGGCAGACCCACCGGGGGCCCCCGCTCTTTCAAGGTGGGCATCGTTGACGCGGTGCCCAAGGTCATGGTCCGGAAGCTCCTGGAACCCGCCCTGAAACTCCCCGAACAGATTCGCCTTGCCTGCCACGAGGGAAACGAGGAGAATCTCCTGGGCCGTCTGGCCATGCACAACCTGGACGTGGTGCTCACCGATTCCCCCATCCGGTCGGGCCTCTCCATAAAGGCCTACAGCCATCTCCTGGGGGAGTGCGGCATCACCTTCTTTGCCTCGGAGGGCCTTGCCCGAAACCTCCAGGGGGACTTTCCGGCCTGCCTTGACGGCTTTCCCATGCTCCTGCCCATGAAGATGACCTCCATGAGGGGACTTCTGGACGACTGGTTCGAAAGGAACGGCGTCAAACCGATTGTAAAGGCGGAGTTCGACGACAATGCCCTGCTCAAGGTGTTCGGCCAGGAGGGGGACGGGGTGTTCGTGGGTCCCACGGCCATCGAGGCCGAGGTGGCAAGGCAGTACCGGGTCGTCATCGTGGGAAGGAGCAGCACCATCAGGGAACGGTTCTATGCCATCTCCGTGGAGCGGATACTCAAACACCCCGGGGTCGTGGCCATCTCCAAGGCCGCCCGCCACGCCATCTTCACAAACCCGGACGGGCAAACGAATTCAGCTCCCCATCAGCACGGCCCAGCGTAATTTCAGGCAACTCCAAGCCTTTTCGAACGGGCGCGTTGGGGCAACACCTTGCAAGCATGCGGCACGCCGCCGGCTGCCCGTGTACGGCACCCGATACTTATACGGGAACGGCCACCGTCAATATGTTCCTTAGCGTTTACCGGCTTTTCCCACCGACTCGACAACATGCGAAGGGGAGGCATCCCCCGCCCCATCTTCTCCGGGAAGCAGGCTCGAAGCCAGGATACCGCCGCCGAGCAGGGTCACGATCACCGTGAGACTCATATTCGGCGAGACATGGAAGAGGCCGAAAAGATCCAGCAGCATCTTGCACCCGATAAAGACCAGGACTAGGATAACGGCCTTTTCAAGGTGACGGAGGCTGCGCTTGGCCGCCGCCAGCAGAAAATACATGGACCTCAGCCCCAGGATCGCAAAGATATTGGATGTGTAGACCAGAAAAGGCTCACGGGTGACCGCCAGCACGGCCGGCACCGAGTCGAAGGCGAACATGACGTCCGCGATCTCGATGACGATCAGGCAGAGGAACAGTGGAGTTGCGTTCAGTTTCCCCTCCTTCCGGACAAAGAAGGCATGCCCGGAAAGCTGGGGATGCACGGGAAAAAAGCGCCGTGTCATGCGGACCGACCAGTGGGTCGTGTAATCCTCGATCTCCTCCTCCTCCCTCGTGGATGCCTCCCACATCTTCCAGGCGGACCAGAGAACGAACAGGGCAAAGGCGCCAAGGGCCCAGGGCCCCAGGAGTTTCAGGACCGTGCTTCCGGCCGCGATAAACACCATCCTCAGGACCAGCGCCCCCACAATGCCGAAGTAGAGCACCCGGTGCTGAAACCGGTCGGCGATTCCGAATGCCGAAAAGATCGCCATGAAAACGAAGAGGTTGTCGATGGAGAGGCTCTTTTCCAGGAGGTACCCCGCAAGAAACAGGGAACTCTGCTCTCCGCCGTGGGTCACGCCGATATAGACGGCAAAGGCCCCGGCCAGCACCACCCAGAACGCGGACCAGCAGGCGGCGTTTCTTATGGAAACAGCCTCGCCCTTCTTATGGGCGGAAAGGTCGAACCACAATGCGGCAAAAACAATCCCCGCGAACAGCAGCACATTCATTGTCGAATATTCTTCAAGCATTTTTAACTCCGGAATTTTTCATAGGGATAACGACCGGTCGGTGTCCGGCGGATTATCAGGGATACGGTCGGAATGATATGGTGGAGCAACGGGTTAAAGGCCCGATTGATCTTCAAATCTCTCCAGTTCGGTCAGCCTGCCCGACTCCTCATTGATTCAGGCTTGGGAAGCATAGTTACAGCAAACACCCCCACGGGTCAAATAGATAAAAACTACCGTATTCTTCGATTAATTCGAACCCAACCGGAAAGGCGTCTCCCGTCCGGCCATACAACGGGCGCCTCCCCCAAGAGCGTTGCCAAACATTTTTTTTCAACATCCGTGAGAGCGGCTTAAGAATAGTGGTCATCGGATTTGTTTTTTAGTGATTCAAGGATTGTTTTCATTGACGAGAACCATGTCGTATTGGAATGGGTGCCGTATGCGAATACCGTTACAGTACCGCCGAGAGCATTGATGGGAAGAAGTTTTTCTGAAAACCATGGAACAACAGTGACGGCTCCCAGGGATAAATCAAAAGTTATTTACGGCCTGAAGGCCGGAAATATCAAGATGGACTCGAAAAAAACCCGAACCTGATTACTAAGGGATTATGAAACTCGGCCAAAGCACTTGGAACAGATCAGGGCGTGGTGATAATTTCACCCGCCAACCTCTAAGGAATCCTTAAGTTGGCATGTTGAACTTTGTGAGATCGGACTCAAAAGCGGTGTCGATCCAGTTACGGAAAAAAACCGAATTCCTTTTCGGATATAAGACCGTTCATTGTCTGAAACCGCTTTTTTACCGGACCGGCAATAAAGGCTTCTGAATAATCGACGGACGGCGAACATGCCGGTTTTTGATTGATTTTAAAAGGAAAAAGTCAGTGTTGTACCGGAGGAATCGACCGAGGCCGAGGCGCCGATCTCTCCGCAGAGGTCGTTTATTTCACGCCATTGCCCGGCTCCCTCGATCCGGTATTGCGGCGCATTGTCCCGTTTCCCGGGGGATATGGAAACGGCACACCCACTCCCCTTGGCGCGCACAGAAACGGAAAGGGCTGTCCCTTCCCGGGACACCTCGGTGAGCAGTTCCAGCCCGAGAAAGAGAATCATCTGAAAGGCAACGGAGCTTGTCCGGACGGGGCAGGGGCCTTCGGGGTCCTCCACGGTCACCGCGATATTGCCCGATCTTGCAAGCCGTCCGGTGAGGAAAACCAGTTGCTCCGTCGTCTTGTGGGCATCAAATTCGCTGACGGACCTGTCCGGGCCGTGGGAGAAACAGTTGAGGGCGGCGGTGATTGTCGCCCCCCTGTCCACCTGCTTTTTCACCGTGGAGAGCTTTTCAAGGAGTTTCCCGTCGGGAACCTTCGCCCCCTTTCCGGCCATTAGAAGAAGGTCCTCCACCAGTCCCGCAGTCTCCCGGATGACGGCAAAAACATTCATGAGCTCATGGGTGACGACGGAGGTTACCCGGCCGAAGAAGCGAGTCCTATCCGGTGAGGTATCGCCCATTACGCTTTTCCGGTCCCGGCCGTTGCCCCGACGATCTTTTCCAGAAGCTCATCGATATTCAGGGGTTTCATCAGGTAATCGTATGCCCCGAGTCGCATTCCCTCCATGCCCTCGCGGGTGGAGCCGTGACCCGTGAGCAGGATCACCGGAAGGTCCGGGGTTTCCCCCTTGATCCGCTTGAGGGTCTCAAGGCCCCCCAGGCCGGGCATCATCAGGTCCAGGATCACGATATCGAAAGCTTCCCCCGCCAGGCATTGAAGACCCGCCTCACCGTCGCCGGCAGTAACCGTATCGTGCCCCCTGAGTTCGAGCCGTTCCGAAAGGGTGGAGGTAAACTCCTCCTCGTCGTCCACCAGCAATATTCTGATCTTATTCATAAAAAACTCCTGTTTTATTTCACGTCATGCAGCGGCCGGCCATGTTTCAATCCTCCGCCATTGTCAAAACTGCGGGTTTATTCCCGGCTTTCTCCCAACCTTTGGGAGAGCCGTGGCCGCCTCGTCCGGCTGTCTATTCTTCCGGCTCTTCCCGTTCCAATAGTTTATCCACGGTCCCGGGTTTATCGGGAAGCTCCACGGTAAAAACCGCTCCCTCGCCCTTGTTGCTCGCAACGTGGATATGCCCGCCGAGCTTTTCGATGATGCCGTAGGTGATGGAAAGACCAAGACCGGTTCCGGCGCCCTTCTTGGTGGAGAAGAAGGGATCGAAAATATGTTTCATGGTCCCCTCGTCCATTCCGCAGCCGTTGTCGCCGATCTCCACCACCACGCCCCCCTTTTCCCTCTGCCGGGTCCCGATGGTGATGATCCCCCCGTCGTCCACCGCAGCGAACGAGTTGGTCAGGAGGTTGAGAAACACCTGCTGGAGCTGCCCCTTGTCCGACTCGATGCTCCCCAGGGAATCGGAAACCCTGAGGCGGATGTCGATCTTCCGGTAGATCGCCTCCCGCTCCAGAAAGCCGAGCACCTCGGTGATCACATGGTTGATGTCCAGGGGTTCGATAAGGATCTCCAGGCGCTTGGCAAATCCCAGCAGGCGGTGGGTGATGGTCTTGCAGCGGGAAACGGAGCCGATGATTGAACCGGTGAGGGTCCCGAACTTCTCCTTGTGGTTGAACTCCCCGGAAAAGGCGATGAGATCGTTCATAAGCCCCGCCTTCTCATTGATGATGGCAAGGGGATTGTTGATCTCGTGGGCCACGCCGGCGGCAAGCCTTCCGATGGAGGAGAGCTTCTGGCTGTGCTGGAGCTCGGAAAGAGCGTTTTCCCGTTTCTCGTCGGATTCTCTTATCCGCTCCACAAGGAGCTCCGTGAGCTTGAGCACGGTGAGCACAATGAGCACAAATCCCACGGCAAATACCATGAGGGAGTCCGCCTTGAACGCATTAAAGGATTTGAGGACCACCGAGCGGGACTTCACAATCACCAGGGTGTAGTCGGCGTTGGTGAACCTTGCGCAGGCGAGGATGATCTTGCGCCCCGAGGGGTCCTCGGTCTCGGCCACGTAGGTGCCGTGGGCGCCGATGGGAATGGTGAAGGGCGACTTGTCCAGGGTTTTCCCGTAATACTTGGAGTCGGTCTGGAGAATATTGTCCCGGCTCACCAGGAAGATGTCGCTCTTGGCCGAGAGTCCCACCCGATCGATGATCTCGTCGAAGCGGTCCGCGTCGATGGTGGCCCTCAGGATCCAGCTCCCCTCGTCGGAGAGGTTCTGAACGGCGATCACGATATGGGGGATCTTGCGGTGGCCCATGAAAACGTTGCTGATGTACTTTCCCTTGATCAGCACCTCCTGGAAGGATTGCTGGCTCGCATAGTTCTTTCCCAGGAGGGCATAGGGGCCCGCATAGCTCACCAGCTTTCCCCCGGCATCGATCACCCCCAGGTCCACGAAACCGCCCAGCTCCTTCTTCAGCACCCGGAACACCTTGTTCAGGGTCTTCTGGTTGTTGAGCTCCTCGTAGGAGTAGGCGTTGGCGATAAAACGAACCGTGGAGAGCCGCTCCTCCAGGAAGAGGTCGAAGGAGTGGCGGGTCTTGCCGGCGAGGTTGTTCAGGGGGGTGATGATCTCGTTTCGCAGGTGGTTCCGATACTGGAAATGGTTGATCACGATCATTGTGAACAGGGGGAGGGTGGTCACCAGGAGCATGGTCATGGTGATGGTTCGCCTCAGGGTCGCGTAATGTTCCGGCGAGGTCCCCCCGCTGAAGGAACCCAGAAGCCGGTCCGTGTACAGGCGGAATTTCCGCTTAATCGACATGTTTCCCTTCCACCATCCTGGGGCAGAGAATCTCCCCGGGCCTCAGTTCTTTATTCACGAAACGTTCAAAGGCGAAACGCCAGGGGCCCGCCGTCGAGTCGAAAATCTCGACATTTTTCCACTTGAGAAACTGGTAATACTCATCCTCCAGGGCGCCGCAGATGAGGGTATCGATGTTCTCGGTAAGGATCAGGTGGCAGAGTTTCTCGGCGGACGCCTGGGGCAGGACAACGGTCCGCTCCTCGGTTTCACCGGATTTCATGGTGGTTATGATGTGCACCTCGCAGGCCAGGTCAAACCGGGGAGCGATCTCCTCCGCCAGTATGGGAATCAACGTCTTCATCATCTTGGGTCACCGTGCTCCCCCCGTGCATCTCGGCACGGGGTAAACGCCTCGGTTCCGAGGACCGAAGCTTCAATCATGAAAAAAACAACGACGCGCCTTGTCTATCCTTCACGGCAAGGTCACAAAACAAAGTTCGGGCTTCTAAAGGACTCTTGAGCCACCATCCCGATTTTATACATACCGCTTAAAACAATTAAGTTCTCTTTCGGGCATACGGCCATTTGCGGGCTACCGTGTTTTTTACGCTCCCATCGTTCTTGATGATTCGGTAAAGGCGGTTTTTTCGACCACGCCATGATACGACATACCCAAGGCTATATATCGACCGGTGGTCGAGTTTTCCATGGCCGACTTTATTACAGGACCATCAATTCTCAACGATCAAAATGTATCATACAGTCTCAATACTGTCCATCTGATTTGAAAAGATCCATCAGGATTCTATTTCATATTGTTTCATTTTTCGCCACAGGGTGCTCCGCCCCCAGCCCAGAATCTCTGCGGCCCGGCTCTTCCTGCCCCTGGACTTGATCAGGGCCTCCATGATCATCTCACGTTCGGCGGCGGCCCATGTGTGGGGCATCTTCCTTGGGGCGGGCGCGGCTTCTTCGAGTGGCGAGGCCTCCCGGACATCCGTCACCGCGACCGGCCCCCCGGCATCGGGCTCCAGGAGATAGGCCGGCAGGTGCTCCAGCCGTACGCTGGTGCCGGTGGCGATATTCGCCGCATATTCAACGATGTTTTTCAACTCCCGGATATTTCCCGGATAGGCGTAGGCCAGAAGCTGCTTCATGGTGTTGTCCGAATACCCGGTGATCTTCTTGCCCAGAAGTGAACGGAACACATTGAGAAAATGATCCAGCAGCAGGCGGATATCCCCCTCCCTTTTCCGCAGGGGCGGCAGGTGAATCCTGGCCACGTTGAGGCGAAACAGCAGGTCCTGGCGGAAGCTTCCCTCCCTCACCATCCCCTCGAGATCCCTGTGGGTGGCGGCCACCATCCGCACGTTGGCGTTAAAAGGTTTTGTCCCCCCCAGGGGATAGATCACCTTGTCGTCCAGGAAGGTGAGGAGCTTCACCTGGAGGGAGAGGGGCAGGTCCCCGATCTCCGTGAGAAAGAGCGTTCCGTTATGTGCCATTCTGAAACGGCCCGGCTTGTTCTCCACGGCCCCGGTAAAGGCCCCCTTGATATGCCCGAACAGCTCCGACTCCAGCAGGGTCTCGGGAAGTGCGCCGCAGTTGACCTTGATAAAGGGGCCGCCGGACCTGCCCGACGTCTTGTGCATGGCCTCGGCCACCAGGTCCTTTCCGGTTCCGGTTTCCCCGGTGATCAGGATGGAGGCATCGCTCTGGGCAAGGACAGGAAGGGTCTGAAAGATCTTTTCCATGCCCGGGCTTCTCCCGATGATGTTGGAGAAGCTGTACGCCTCGTTTTTACGGGTATCCAGCTCCTTGATGGTGCGCAGGTCCTCCAGAGTCTCGATATACCCGGAAAGGTTCCCCGCCGTGTCGGTAAGGGGGGCCACGGTCAGGCGCACGGGCATGAGCACCCGCTCCCTGTTGATGATATCGCACTCGACGGATACGGGATCGGAGACACTGCTGCCCTCCAGGGGGCTGTTGTGCCTGCCGGCGCTGCTCCTGATAATGTACCGGCTCGGCACACCGTAGGCATCGGTCATGGAAAAGCCGGTGAGTGCCTCCATGGAACGATTGAGGTACACCACCCTGAAATCCCTGTCCACCACGGCAACCCCCACCGGTATCTCGTCAAAGAACTGGGAAAAGCCCAGCTCGGGGCTCAGCAAACCTTTAATATGCGGCATCGGCAGATTCATTCTCTTTCACCACTTTTTTGATTCATCGGGACATCGCCGGCCGTTTTCCACCCTGCTTGAAAAATTTCAACCGACTCCTGGATTCTCGGCTATCGGCTATCGGCTATCGGCTATCGGCTATCGGCTATCGGTTATCGGTTATCGGTTATCGGTTATCGGTTATCGGTTATCGGTTATCGGTTATCGGCATCCAAGATGGCCAAGCGTTTCATATCTTGCATTAATGAAACATTATACAACACAGGAACAAGAAATAAAGATTTTTTTGTTCAAAAACGTTTTAATTCGTTTTCCTTCAAACACATTAATCTTGCAGGAGCTTCCTTCGCCGGCGCCAGTTTGATCAACACGTAAAAAGTCCAAAGTCATTTTTTCCTTTGCCGGTTCGATATCGAGTGCGGCTTTATAAAATCAGGATGTTGACTCAAGAGTTTCCTGGAAATTCGAAACAGGTCTTCAGCCTGCTGTACCTGGTGAACCAAACAGACGCGTACACTTTAGTATCAACTCACCCGTTTTGATCGAATACTCTGTCCTTTCAATACAAACCACCACTTTGTGGTACTTTTAACTTGTACGCGAAGCAGCTTTATTTGTCGCATTTCCAAATGAACCTGTTCCATTTAATTAATTTTTCTGATAACAATTCGCTTTGCTAAAAACGCCGATACTCTAAGAGGCAAGGGATTTCCATCATCGCCTCATTAGCATATCGACCAAGGGAAACGATCCGTGTCAGGCCGTTGTACCGGCCGAAACGGATCCGGCGGCGGGTACCGGGCGGCCGACAACGGAAGCTTCCGGTCCAATGCCGATTCAGCAATATCCGATGAACAGATCTTTTTACGCACATATCCGATCGTTCTTGACAGCGGCGATCCTGACGGCGGGCATCTGCTTTCCGTTGTTACCGGCAACAGCTGAAAACCGGGGCGCACAGGACCATTTAAAGCCGGCCCCGATACACAAGACCAATGCCGCCCTTTCTTGGACAGAGGTAAACGAAACAGGCCCAGCCCCCTCGAACACCGTGTCTTCCCCCGCTTCCGGCGGTACTTCGAACGCACCGAAGCCGACTCCTTTTGAAATCCCACTGCCCGGAGCCGCTGAATTTGCACTGGTCGCCGGGGGGCTCATATGGATTTTCCTGCAGGGTCGCAAGGTACGAAAAACAAAAGCCGCCCTCGAAGTCGAAAGAAAGTGGTGCCGCCAACTGAACGACGAGCTCACGCAAACCCGCGAACAATATCGTTACCTGTTTGAAATGACCCCCTCGTCCATCATGCTCCTCGACAAGGAGGGCCGGGTCACGGATATCAACCCCTATCACATCACCTATATCAGCAAGGGAAAGACTCGCAGGAAAGAGTTTATCGGCAACCTCATCAAGGAGCGACAAAGCATCCGGAATGCCGGCCTGAGCGAAATCTACGAAAACCTTTTCAAGGGTATCCCTTTTGATCTCAGAGCCGTTTACTTTCCCACCACCACGGCCGGAACCGAGGGATATTTCAACGTCAAGGGGGCTCCCCTTGCAAAGGACGGGGTTGTGGTCGGAGCCATCGCGGTGCACGAGGATATCACTGAGCGAATCCAGAACGAAAAGGCCCTTGCGGAGAGTCGCAGTCGGTTCATGGAGATGGCGAACCTGTTGCCCAATACCATCTGTGAGCTGGATCTCGATCTGAAACTGACCTACGTCAACCGGGCGGGCCTCGAGCTTTTCGGATATACCCGCGAGGAAACCCAAAAGGGCATCTACGGCATCGACCTGATTCACCCGGAGGACAGGCAAAAGGCCCTGAAACGCATTGAGCTCCGGCTGAACGGTGAAAAGCCCGAACCGTCCGAGTACCGGATGCTGAAAAGGGACGGCTCCGAGGTGCCCGTGCTCCTGGGGGCGGTTCCCCGTTATTCAGACGGCCGGATTACCGGTTTCCGCGTGAGCATCACCGACATCACCCGACAGAAGAAGCTCCAGGAAGAGCTCCTGAAAACCCGCAAGCTGGAATCCATCGCCAGGCTTGCCGGGGGCCTTGCCCATGACCTCAACAATGCCCTGGCGGCGGTCATGGGATATATATCCCTTGCGCGGATGAATGCGGGCCCCGGAGAAAAATCCTCGGATGATCTCCGGGAAGCGGAAAAAGCGGCCCTTACGGCAAGGGACCTGGCCAACAAGCTGCTCACCTTTTCCAAGGGGGGGACGCCCTACAAGAAAAAGGCCTCCATCAAGAAGGTACTGGAGGCTTCCACCCAGCAGTTTCTTTGTTGCGGCAAGACCGATCTAACCCTCTCCATACCCGAAAAACTCCCCAGGTTCCGGTTCGACGAAAACCAGATGAAAGAGGCGTTCCGGAATGTTCTGACCAATGCCCGGGAGTCCATGCCCGAAGGGGGCAATATTCATATCACGGCCGAAAACACAGCCGCCGGGGAATCGGGCCCGTGCGTCAGAATCACCGTAAGGGACCAGGGCGCCGGCATCCCGCCCCAGGACCTGGACAAGATCTTCGATCCCTATTTTTCCACCAAGGAGAGAGGAGCTCAGAAGGGGATGGGCCTTGGACTCTCCATCTCCTACTCCATCATCCAGAAGCATGGGGGCGAGGTGGATGTGAACTCCCTTCCCGGCAGGGGCACCACGGTCACCATCACCCTCCCCACCGATGGCCCGGCAATTCCCTGACCCGGACTAATCGGAGTCAATTTTTTTTGACCTGAAATCGCAAATTTCACCGGTCGGAGACCAACCGGCCACCCACTGTTTTACTCCTGTAACCGGCCCTTTTTCCGAACCTCGCCCATAACCCTCATACCGCCTTCGAATCAACGGAGCCCGCTTTTCGACCGCTCCATGGAAATCGGCAGGAATCATATTCCATAAATCCTTTATGGCGAAAAACGCAAAAATAGTGTAACACGCCGTGCGGGCGATATACCGCCCCTCTTTTTTTGAATACCGCAAATACCGGACCGTAACCGCCCCCTCCCATCCCGCACGCGCATTTCACGGCCCACCCATGGGAAAAGGGTAGGGCGTTGTGTTTTCCCGGTCGCATCCCGAAACGGGGAGCGTCATTTATGTTTGAAGGATTATTAAAGAGATGAACGATTATATGATTATGTCGATGTTCTGGTGCCTCGGCGGCGTTGTAAACGGCATCGCGGGCTTTGGATGCGCCCTGATCGCAACCCCCCTCTGCGCCATGTTCGTGGATATCACCCTCGTCGTACCGGCCGGCACCATTATCGGCCTTGCCATGAACAGCCAGATGGGGGTGACCTTTCGAAAGCACACGGACTGGGGCCGTCTCCGCTTCCTCTTTGCGGGCGCACTGCCCGGCACCCTGGCCGGGGTAACCCTGATGAAAAAACTACCCGGGGACTACCTCAAGCTCGGCATGGGGCTCCTATTGGTGATCTACGCCGGATGGGCCCTGCTCTTCGAGGGAAAATCCCAAAGGATCGTCTCCAGGTACTGGGGGATCATCGCGGGATTCTGCTCTTCGGCCATCGGAACCTCCGTGGGCATGGGAGGGCCCCCCACCATCGTTTACAGCTCCCTTACCGGCTGGAAACAGGAGCAGGTCAAGGCGGGCATCGGATCTTTTTTCATGTTTGCCGGCATCATCATGATCTCCGGCCAGGCCCTTGCCGGGCTCCAGACCCAAGCCTCGGTCATGCTGGCCCTGGTGGCGATCCCCTCGGCCATGATGGGCGGATGGGTCGGCATTCGTATTTCACGGCTTATCGGTGATCTTTCCTACCGGAAAATCATCCTATCCCTGCTGGCCTGCATGGGCACGACGATTCTTTACAAGGCTTCGAATATCCTCTTTTAAACGGCCCATGGAGCTTTAAGCCCCTTCGCGGGTCATATCCCCCGGGACATGGGACCTTCACCATCCGGCCCCATCTTTCCATTTTAAAACCCCCGGGGGGCCATCCATGCCCGCATGCGGGTAAATAGTATTCACCCCGGGTTAAAACTATCCACATCCGACCGGTGAACAACCGAAGTCGCAAATACGCCGTATGCCCATGCCCCCCGCATACCTCGATCCATTAACCCTCCCGTAAAAAGCGGTTTAGACCGCAAGGAAAATCACCATGTGCCGCTGCTGCCCATGCCCCTACTCCCAATCCGAGTTTTTATAATCAGCATGTTGGCGTATATACTCCCTGGAAGCGGTTGCAGTCCACGAAGGGCGCTGTATCCGAAAAGGAACCCTGCCTTTTGCCGGGGCCGGCCCGGTGCCAATCTCAAGTTAAACCCATTTAAATCAACACGTTGATCAATAGCGTCCTTAAATCGTCGGCCTAAACCCTGCCTCGAAATCATCATGCCGAATAGATATTGAACAACGTTATGATTTGGCGGCCCTGCAAAAATCGCGACCAATAATCCGAACACCATCCAGTGTACTCAACATAGGCGTTGGCATCCACATGGTGTAGCCGGAAACGTGAATCGGACTTTTTACATGGAGATCAACTTTGATGAACTCGTAAAAAGTCCGAAGCAGATTTCCCAACTACAACATGTGGCAAGAAAAGCGACCTGTGAATACTCCATGTTGCGGTTGGATTTTTGGGCGCCGACTTTTTACAGGGGCATCAACTTTAATCGCCGGCATTCAAATTGCACTTTTTTAAGTTTCGGGAACCTATTTTCCCGGGACTGGATTTGTATTGATCATGTAAAATGGATATAATCGATTCGCCCCTCTGACGGTGAGATCCCATTGGGGAGCATCCCGCCGGCCGTGAAAAGGAACATTTTAAAAAGGAGTTGAAATGAAAGCCACAACCAGAGCCGTACACGCCCCCCCAAGGGGAATGACGGCAATGATGGGCACCCTGTCCATGATCGTCACCCTGTTTGCGTTGCTGGTCCTTTCCTCGCCCCTTCGGGCGTACGGAAGCGACGATACCGGGGCCAAAGCGCCCTCGGTGGAAGTTTCCGAGATGAAATACGATTTCGGGTTTGCCGTGGACGGTGAGAAGATTACCCATGATTTCGTGCTCAAAAACACGGGAACGGACATCCTTGAAATTCATAAGGTCCAAACCGCCTGAGGCTGCACCGCTGTTTCCTATCCGAAGCAGCTCCCTCCCGGCGGAGAGGGAAAGATCAAGATCAAGGTCGATACGACGGACAGGGGCGGAAAACCCCTTTTGAAGAAGATCACCGTAAAAACCAATGCCCCGGGCCAGGAGAAGATCGTCCTTGCCGTGAGCGGAAAGGTGGATAAGGTCGTCACCATCGCACCCCGGCATGTAAGACTGGCCGGCCCGGCCGGGCTGCCCCTTAACGCGGACGTGATCGTCTCCCCCGACAAGAAATACCCCTTCAAGGTTCTGGATGTGACGGCCCGGGACGGGAAAAACATCCAGGTATCGTTCAGGGAGATGAAGCTTTCGGACGGCACGTTCCGGTATGTGGTCAGCATCTGGAACAGCAAGGAGGACAAGGGGCGCTACAGGGACAAGATCCTTATAAAGACCGACAGCAAGCACAGGCCTGAAATAGAGCTGCGCGTCTCCGGAAACATCGTTTAACGATCCCGTAAATAAAAATCCCTGCGGGTACAACCGGCCGCGATCCCGCGCGGCCGGTTGTACCCGTGAGCATCCCTCCCGGGGCCCAAAGGCAGGGTAATCGCAAGTAACCTCGGCACCCGTTCCGGCTGCGACTCGGGTCACTAAAACGAACAACACCCAAAAAACCATAACAATCTGAATTAAACTGCTAAAAAACAAACACAATTACCCTGGGCCAAATGGCCCCGGAACTTTCCCGGATGGAGAAAAAATGAAAAAGAGCATCGCCGTAAAACTGTGGATTGCCGTTTTTCTGTTTTTCAACTGCGTTGTCGGATATGCCGCGCCGGGCGAAGCGCCCCCGGAGGTCTCCGGAAAGATCGTGGACGGATTCAGGGTGCTGTCGGTCAAGGAACTCCGGAACAACCCCGCGCCGGTGGTTTTCCGGGGGGATTACATCAAGTTCAGGGTCGATGACGGATCAAGGGCGCCCGCCCTTTCCATCCCGGCACTAAAGATCGATAAGAAGCTGCCGAAAGCCTTTGAAGACGCCCCCTATTTCAAGATGAAAGCAAAGGGTGTTTTTGCCTACACCCTCGGCGAATCGGCGGGAAAGATCTCGGTTGTCCCCTATACGGGCCGAAACTACAAAAAGGTGAATGCAAAGGAAGCCGCCGCCATGATCGCAACCTTTGATCCCGTGATTCTGGATGTGCGAACGCCCCGCGAATATAAAAAGGGTCATCTGAAAAACGCGATCCTGCTCCCGGTTCAAAAACTCCAGAAGCGCCTTGCCGGCCTCTCCGGGTACAAGGATCGCAGGGTCCTGATCTACTGCGCAACGGGCAACCGCAGCACCGTGGCCTCCAAGATCCTCATCGACAAGGGCTTCAAACGCATCTTCAACCTGGGCGGCGGCATCGCCGGCTGGAGTCGAGCGCGCTATCCCATCGTCAAATAACCCATTCCCTTTATACACCGCTATCCGATAACCCGTCCGGACGAATCCGGACGGGTTTCATTTTTGGCTTTTTAATACAAGCCGTTCGCAATGCCTGAACTTCCCCTGAAGCAGGACATGAAATCCCCCTGTATTGGTGTACAGTTATTTTGGACCTTTTACGGAAAAGGGGACAGATTTATTTTTCCTTAACCGGCAAAGGGAAAAATGATTCTGCTTACCACTGATAAGCAGCCTGCTTTACCTCCATCGCACAGGTTCTGAATTTTTAAATTGCCGCCAGACCTATCGTAAAGCTTGTAATTCCGATTACATAACAGCGGCACTTGATCCGTAAGAGTAGCCGAATAACGGTGGTAATCAGAAAAATAATTGAGTTCCTTTTCGAATATTGGGCCACTCACTTGGCTACCATGTGGAGACACGGCAACCATTTTCATTTCACGATGATGGTTCGCCCGGCGGGATCGACGGTTCCCGCGTCACGGTCATGCACCAAATCGCGATGATTTTCAGGATAGCGCCCCCTTTGCGAAAAACAAGGAAAAAGGCATTTCTTTTTTCCTCATTTCTCATAAACAGTCGACCCAATCCCCGCCATAAATAACTGTTTTTTTAGATATTTCCCCATTGTAACCCTTTTGTAACCTTTTGGTAACCGGCGGGTGGTAAAAAGGGTACGATCAAATGAATAAACAATTCCCCGGAGTGGGAACATGGAGTGCCGGGGCATCGGGGATTCAGGGAGTTCTTTTTAAACATGCTGTTTCCGGGCGTTTTGGCGGAGGAGTGCCAAAGCATCCCGAACCGGCTTGTTTCGTTTATTAATGGGTAATAATCGAAAAGGAGAGTGTTGATGGATGTAACCCGCAGGAAGTTTATGCAGCTTACCAGCGCCACCGCTGCCGGCCTTGCCGTCAGCAGCATGGGTTTTGACCTCAAACCCGTCAAATCGCACGCTGCCATGCTGAAAACAAAATATGCCAAAGAGACTACCACCATCTGTCCCTACTGCGCGGTGGGCTGCGGCGCCATCGTGCATACCAGCAAGAAGGGCGACGGACGCGTTATCAACGTGGAAGGCGACCCGGATCACGTCATCAACCGAGGCTCCCTCTGTCCCAAGGGTGCCGGCATCGCAGGTCTTTCCGAGAACGACAACCGCATCACCGAACCCATGTACAGGGCACCCTACTCCAACGAGTGGAAAACCGTCTCCTGGGACTGGGCACTTGACCGCATCGCTGAAAAGGTCAAGGAAACAAGGGATGCCTCCTTTGAACACCGGAACGAAAAAGGCCAGATCGTAAACCGCACCACGGCCATGGCCTCCGTGGGCAGCGCCGCCCTGGACAACGAGGAGTGCTGGACATATCAGGCGCTGATGCGTTCCTTTGGACTTGTCTATATCGAACACCAGGCCCGTATCTGACACAGCGCAACAGTTGCGGCTCTGGCAGAGTCGTTCGGACGCGGTGCAATGACCAACCACTGGATCGATATCAGAAACAGTGACTGTATACTCATCATGGGAGCGAACCCCGCTGCCAACCATCCCATCTCCTTCAAGTACATCACCGAAGCACAGGCCAAGGGCGCCACGCTCCTCAGCGTGGACCCCCGGTTCACCCAGTCCTCCGCAAAGGCGGACCTCTACGCCCCCCTACGCTCGGGAACGGATATCGCCATTCTCGGCGGCATGATCAAGTACATCCTCGAAAACGACCTCTACAACGAGGAGTACATCGTCAACTACACCAACGCCCCCTTTATCGTGGGCAAGGAGTATGGCTTCAAGGACGGCCTCTTCGCCGGCTTCGATCCCGCCACCAAGAAGTACGACAAGAGCAAGTGGGCCTTCGAGATGGACGGAGACGGCGTCCCCAAGAAGGACGACAGCTTAAAGAGCAGCCGCTCGGTCTTCAGCCTGCTCAAGAAACATTTCAGCCGCTACAACACCAAGACGGTCTCCAAGATCAGCGGTACCCCCGAGGCGGACCTCAAGGAGCTTTACAAGGCCTACACGGCAACGGGCGCCAGAGGCAAGGCGGGCACCATCATGTACGCCATGGGCTGGACCCAGCACACCACGGGCGTCCAGAACATCCGCGCCATGGCCATCATCCAGCTCCTTCTCGGAAATATGGGAGTTGCGGGCGGCGGCGTGAACGCCCTTCGCGGCGAGTCCAACGTACAGGGCTCCACGGACCACTGCCTGCTCTGGCATATCCTTCCCGGATACCTCAAGACCCCCAGGTCCTCCAACACCTCGCTCGCGGCTTACAACGCCAAGTGGACACCTTCCAGCAACGATCCCACCAGCGCGAACTGGTGGCAGAACTATCCCAAGTACTCCGTGAGTCTCCTCAAGTCCTACTTCGGCGAGAACGCAACCAAGTCCAACGACTTTGGTTACGACTGGATGCCCAAGTGCGACGACGGATCGGCCTACTCCTGGTTCGATATCTTCGATGCCATGTACAAGGAGGAGATCAAGGGCTTCTTCGCATGGGGCCAGAACCCCGCATGCTCCGGTGCCCACGGCGAAAAGACCCGTACGGCCCTCACCAAGCTGGACTGGATGGTGAACGTAAACCTCTTCGACAACGAGACCGGCTCCTTCTGGAGAGGCCCGGGCAAGAACCCCTCTACCATCAAGACCGAGGTGTTCATGCTGCCGGCCGCCGTTTCCGTGGAGAAAGAGGGCAGTATCACCAACTCCGGCCGCTGGATGCAGTGGCGTTACCAGGGTCCCAAGCCCATGGGCAACAGCCGCCCCGACGGCGACATCATCCTCGAGCTGGGCCACAAGGTCAAGGAGCTCTACGAGAAGGGCGGCGCCTTTGCCGAGCCCATCAAGAACCTCAAGTGGGACTACCTGAACGACCACGGCGAGTTCGATCCCCACGCGGTGGCGAAAGAGATCAACGGCTATTTCACCCGCGACGTCACGGTCAAGGGCAAGCTCTGCAAAAAGGGCACCCTGGTTCCCAGCTTCGCATGGCTCCAGTCCGACGGCTCCACCTCCTCCGCCAACTGGCTCTACTGCGGCAGTTACACGGAAAAGGGCAATATGTCGGCAAGACGCAGCCACGAAGACGCCCCCAACAAGATCGGCCTCTATCCCAAGTTCGCATGGTGCTGGCCCGTCAACCGCCGTATCCTCTACAACCGCGCATCGGTTGATCCCACTGGACAGCCCTGGGACAAGAAGGACTGGGTCATCAAGTTCGACGGTAAGGTTGCGGACGGCAAGTACGTGTCCAAGAAGTGGACCGGCGATGTGCCCGACGGCGGCTGGTACCCCGAGGCCAACCCCGACGGATCGAAACGCGCCGATGCCAAGCAGGCGTTTATCATGCGCAAGCACGGCCGCGGCCAGATCTTCGGACCCGGCAGGGCGGACGGCCCCTTCCCCGAGCATTTCGAGCCCATGGAATGCCCGGTGGACAAGAACCTGCTCAACAAGCAGCTCACCAACCCCACGGCGGTCACCTTCGAGACCAAGACCGACGTGTACGCCACCTGCGATCCCAGGTTCCCCATCGTGGCCACCACCTACAGGGTCACGGAGCACTGGCAGACCGGTCTTATGACCCGTTACCAGCCCTGGCTCCTGGAGCTCCAGCCCCAGATGTTCGTGGAGATGAGCGAGGAGCTCGCCGAGCTTCGCGGCATCAAGGCGGGAGACCGGGTTCAGGTATCATCGGCACGCTCCACTGTGGAATGCTCCGCTGTCGTAACCAAGCGCTTCAAGCCCTTTGATATCGACGGCACGGACGTCCACCAGGTCGGCCTCCCCTGGCATTATGGATGGAGATGGCCCGACGACGGAAGAGAGGAGAGCGCCAACCTTCTCACCCCGTCCGCCGGCGATCCCAACACCAGGATTCCTGAAACCAAGGCCTTCATGGTCGATGTAAGAAAAGCATAAGGGAGGTGATGCGTAATGAGTAAGGCAATTTTTATCGACACGACCATCTGTACCGCGTGCAGGGGGTGTCAGGTCGCCTGCAAGCAGTGGCATGACCTTCCCGCCGACAAGACCACCAACAGGGGCACCTTCGAAAACCCCGCCGATGTTTCCATGAACACCTACAAGGTTGTCAGGATGCGGGAAGAGGTGATCGACGGAAAGCTCAACTGGCTCTTCTTTCCCGAGCAGTGCCGCCACTGCACGGAGGCGCCCTGCCTGGAAACCGCCGACGAGCCCTCGGCCATCTACCGGGACGACAAGACCGGCGCCATCATCTTCACCGCCGAGACCAAGGCCCTGGATGCCCAGGAGATCCGCGAATCCTGTCCCTACGATATTCCCAGGGCGGGAAAAGACGGCACCCTGTACAAATGCGATTTCTGCAACGACAGGGTCCAGAACGGCCTTGCCCCGGCATGCGTGAAGACCTGTCCAACCGGCACCATGCAGTTCGGCGACAGGGAGGAGATCCTCGAAATGGCGAACAAGCGCCTTGCCGAGGTCAAGAAGAAGAAGCCCAAGGCGCTTCTCATCGATGCGGACGACGTAAACGTCATCTACCTCGTGACCGAAGCCCCGGGCAGCTACTTCGAAAACGCCATGGCCGCAGCCGGGTCAAAACGGGGCATCACAAGGCAGGTGGCCCTCAGAAGGATGTTCAAACCCCTTACGGGTATTGTTAAACAGCTTGGCTAAGGTTTAACCGATCTGTTTGATTGTGATACAGCCGGGCCGTTCGCTTTGGCGGGCGGCCCGGCTGATACGGGTGCCGGGTGATTTTACTTTATCATTTAACCGGGTTGCTGTAATTTTAGTACTGCCGGATCGGACCCGTCCGATCCGAGCGGGGGGGCACAGCCGGGGGCGGGAAAGGTCCCACCTCCTCCCCCGGCACGTGCCCGCGTCCGGCTGCTTCACAGCCATTACAACTTTATTTACATTTGGGGAGCCCATGACCGAAAATATCGACTTCATGCCTGAAAATCTCAGCCACGCCGCGGAATCACTGAAATCACGGATGCCCTTTTACGGGGAGTTGCTGGACTTCTACACAAAGGTATTTTCAGCCCAGGAACAAGCCAAGGCCGACATCACCGCCTCGCCCATCACCATTGCCCCAGAGCTTCTCGCGGCAAAGAGAGAGGAGAACCTGCCCCTTGTCTCCCCGGGTGAGTTCAAAATCGACCTCGAATCCTCCATGGCCCTGTTCAACAAGCTCTGCGACATCGCCGAAGCCGAAAACCCGACCCTCACCGAGGCCGTGAAAAAGATCAGCGCGGCAAAGGGCAACAATGAGATCGATCTCTCTTCGCTCCTTTCCGGGTGCCTGGAAAACAAGGACGGCCTCATCGAAAACGCCGCCGAAAAGCTGGGCATCACCGACGAACAGCTCGGTTTCTTTCTCCTGAACAGCACAAAGCCTTCGGTCGTCCTCTCGGCAAAACAGCTCGCGGAAGACTACCTGGACAAGGACAAGCCCCACAAGGAGGGCTACTGCCCCGTCTGCGGCACAAAGGCCGCGCTATCCATACTGGAAGGCGAAGGTGGAAAACGCTCCCTTTACTGCGACTGCTGCACCCACACATGGGAAAGCGGCAGGATCTTCTGCCCCTACTGCAACAACAGGGAGGGCAAGACCCTGAGCTATTTTTACTCTGAAACGGAAAAGGAGTTCCGGGTCGATGTCTGCGACAAGTGCAAAAAATATATCAAGACCGTGGACACGAGGGATCTTGACCGATTGATCTATCCCGCCATGGAGCAGATCGCCACCCTCCACCTGGACATCAAGGCAACGGAAAGCGGGTACACCGGCGGCGGCACCCTCAAGCCCTGATTCCCTTTTCGAAACCGTAAAAAATCGAACGGTCCGGTACGTCATCGCGCACCGGACCGCCTATGTCACCTTTCCCGCCCCATACTGTTAAAAAAAAGAGCAGCACCACGAACGATACTGCAAACAACCTTCACACCAAAGGGCCGGGGACATATCCCCGGCTCTTTCCGATCATATCCAATTTTCAACCGGCAACTATATTCGCGAACCCTACGTGGGAGCTTCCGGTTGTTTTCATGACCCATTTCGATTTAATAAGCTGCGATTTTCAGGCGGTGGGAAACTCTCCTATTCGATATCGTTGATTCCTGATTTTTCCAATTCAAGCTGGACAGGATCATTGGAAATCATCTTGAGATCCAACCAGTACGTGGGACCGGTTCCCGCAGAAAGACAGGGAATGTGAAGGGTGTTGACAATAAAATCGTACGTTGCGCAGGTTCCCTCCGCCGGCGGCGGACACTCTTCGCTCCCTCCCTGGGTCAACCCCGCCTGATATCCCTGCTCATACTTTTCATTCAGTTCTGCCTCCGTGCATTCCGCTCCGCCGGGGCATCCGGTTTTATCCACGAATGAACCGGCGGGCGTTTCGGCACATTTATCCCAGGCATCTATCACCCCGTCGCCGTCGCTGTCCACAACCGGTACCGTATCGTCCGGGGCGGAAGCGGATGCCGAAATGGAGAAATTGTCCATGTACTGATAATGACCGGTGTACCAGCCCCAGGGTTCCGTATCCACCCGCATCCTGTATGTCTCGAGCTCCGGTATCAGCCCCACATCATACTCAAGGCGAAGCTCGTTATCGATGTAATAACGCAACATGCCCGTCCCGGGGTCATACACAAGCTTTTCCGTGAACCATTGATCCCACACGGCCTCGATACTTTCACTCTGATTCGCGAGAGAGGTGTTCTTGTGTCCGCCCCCGCCGCTTCTGAAGAGATAGGTCCCCTTTTTTTCAACCCATGTTTCAGAGAAATAATCCATGTTCGCATGGCTTACCCCAAACGTGAATCCCGTCGCCCCTTCCACCAGTACCTGCAACCGACCGATGAACCGATTGTTTCCGGGGTGAAGATAAATATCCCGCTTCACCTCGACGGGCTTTTCGGGATCGAAATCAAGCCAGACCGAATAAACGCCCCCTCCATCGTCCGTTACATCGGTCCATGCTTCAAGGATACCGTTTCTTTCATACACCGAATTGCCGTACGCTTCCCATTTGCCCACATCCACAACTCCGTCGTCGAAATCGTCTTCCAGCAACGCTTCCGAGGATAATGCGGGAAACGGCATCAACATGAACGAAAAGATCAAAAAACGAATCATGAATCTCATATGGAAATCTCCTTTTTGATATTGTCCATCCGGCTCGTTAAAGCCACAAACCATGGCGACGTCACTTTTCTCCCTCATCCCGGATACGCAAGGATACAGGCCCAACTCAGAGACGCTGTCGAAAAAGGGTTGACGCAACAACGGGTCTTGCCCGAAGACAGGTATCGTGCAGTGCCGTTGAATAAAGTACCCGTATACTTCGATCATAGCAAAACGGCACCCGGGATTCAATAATAAGGTCGACGCAACTCCAAAGTAAAAAAACACCGATATTACATATAATTTCGAATACTACACGGCCTCTCAATTACTCATTTCATTAAAGTCCCTGTACATTGATCGGCTTTTTCCTTTCCATTTCACAAACCGGTGATGGAACGGTGATGGAATTGGTCGGCCGGGGCAATCGCATGTAGATTTTCAGCCCTGTGAATTCATGTCGCTACAAATCAACGACCGTTGATATCATCGGCTTGGGTCGGGGGCGACGGGCATGCCAAAGTTACTTGCGATTCCTCTGGTGGGTCGGCGGGAGCCTGTTGAATTATAATCTTAATACTGTATAATTGGCCGGTTACATTCTTCCGGGCCACCTGGTGGACCGTTTGCCCGGACACCCTGAACCCGCTTTCAGAAGGCGAAAAAGGCAATCCCATGCTGTTTTTTATCGTATCCCTCACGGCGTTAACACTGATGTACGGCTATATCGGCGGGCGTCTGATTCCGAGAACCAACCTGCCGAAGGCGGGCAAGGCGATGCTGTGGCTGCTCACGGCGGCGGTCCTGGTGATGCCGTTTGTCCATATCTTCCTGAGAATGAAAGGATTTCACCAGGGGATAACGGATTTTCTGGGGTGGACCGGATACACGGTCCTGGGCGTTATGTCCCTGCTCTGCTGGACCCTTGTGATCATGGACGGGTCATGGTGGCTGTTCAAGCGGCTGAAACGCTTATTCCTCCGGTTTTCAGTGACAGTCGAAAGCGAGATAAATCCGCCGGACCCCTTGCGGCGGGCGCTCATTTCCCGAACCGCCGATCTTTCCGCCGTGGGGCTCTGCCTTGCCGCCGGGGGATACGGCTTTTTCCAGGCCAGACGGGAACCCGCCGTCATGGAGGTGGATATTCCCATCAAGGATCTTCACCCCGACCTCCGGGGATTCAGGATCGTCCAGTTCAGCGATCTCCATGTTGGCCCCACCATCAAGGGGGATTTCGCCGAAATGGTCACGGAGCGGATCAACGCCCTGAAAGGGGACCTGATCGCCTTTACCGGGGATCTTGTGGACGGCTCCGTCGCAAACCTGAGGGAGCACACGGCCCCCCTGAAGGCCCTGTCCGCGCCCCATGGGAAATATTTTATCACCGGAAACCACGAATATTACTCGGGTGTCGGGGAATGGATCGAAGAGGCGGGAAGGCTGGGGTTCGATGTTCTTATCGACGAAAACAGGACCGTGGAAAAGGGAAAAGGCAAAATCACCCTTGCCGGGGTCACCGATATTTCGGCCCGCTACTTCCACGCCGGGCACCGCAGCGATCCCTTCGCGGCCCTGAAGGGAGCCGGAAAGACGGATATGAAGATTCTCCTGGCCCACCAGCCCAAATCCATCGACGACGCGGCAAAGGCGGGGTACGACCTCCAGATTTCCGGCCATACCCACGGGGGCCAGTATTTTCCCGGCAACCTGATGGTGAGGCTCGACCAGCCCCATATCGCGGGCCTTTACAGGCACAACGGCACATGGCTGTACGTGAACCGGGGAACCGGTTACTGGGGGCCTCCCCTGAGGCTCGGCGCAAGGTCCGAGATCACCGTCCTCACCCTTAAACACAGCGCCTCGTAAAACATGGAGGCCCTATGATGTATGGAGGGAAGACTCGGCATACGCCGGGTTATGGTCAAAAGTTCACTTGTGGACTTTTTCCGAAACCGTCAACCTTCGCCTTTAGTATACAGTTTAAATAGGGTACAATTCAGCTTGAGCGATGATTCCCGCCGGAACCATGTTCACGGGGATTGATTTCAAGCAACGGTTTAAACGGCAACCGGACACGCATGGACCCGTTTTTTTATCACGGGAAACCGCGCCGTAAAACAAACCGGGGATGGTCGTAAGATGGGCCGATCATGAACCGCAATTGGAACCGGAGCCATACCGTGTTCCTTTTGAATGGCCATGGCCGGGGTATCCATCCAGGGCGACATGGCCGGATTTATGAACAGGCCCAACAAACCGGAAGGGACACAGGGCCGGCGCAATACTGAATTTGTTTTTTCAGCGTTTTCAAAGCAGAACCAGGAACGGGGACCATGGACTGTAAAAAGAGAGTCGAGGAACTTGAAAGCCGGATAAAGGAACTGGAGGCGGAATCCAACCGGTGCAAACGGGCCGAGGAGATCAACCGCGTCCTCTTCACCATCTCCAGCGCCATCAACACCGCCCCCGGCCTCCAGGAGCTGTACGGCATCATCCACGCTTCCCTCGGCTCCATCATCGACGCCACCAATTTTTTTATCGCCCTTTACGACAGGGACGAGGACAGGATCACCTTTCCATACTGCGTGGATATCATGGACGGTGAATACCCCGACAACGTGGAGGGTGTCACCCGGTCCGCCTCCCTGACGGCGGAGGTGATCCGCACGGCCGAACCGGCCATCGTTACCGATGAAAACAGGGATCTCTACCAGAATGAAAGCAAGGGAATTATCCCCGCCTGCACCCCCGCCGCGAACTGGCTCGGAGTTCCGCTGATACACGGAAAACAGGTGATGGGGGTCATGACCGTTCAGAGTTACGACAACCCGGGCCTCTATGATGAAACCGATATGAGCGTCATGCTCTCCGTTGCCGATCAGGTGGCCGTTGCCATCGAGTGCAAGCGGTCGGAAACGGCGTTCCGGGAGAGCGTGGAACGTTACCGGGCCCACGGCCAGGCCACCTTCGAGGCCGTGTTCATCTCCGAAAACGGGATCTGCCTGGATACCAACCGGGCCGCCGTGGAGATGTTCGGTTACTCCTACAACGAGCTGATCGGAATTTTCGGAACGGACGTCATTGCCCCGGAATCAAAGGACCTTGCTAAAAAGAACATGCTCTCCGGCCATGACAAGCCCTACGAGGTGATGGGCCTGAGAAAGGACGGCAGCCGTTTTTACGCCGAGATCTGCGGAAAGAGCATCGACTACCTGGGCAAAAACGCCAGGATCACGGTGGTCCGGGATATCGATGCCCGGAAAAGATCCATGGCTTCCCTGAAGAAACGGGAAGCCACCCTGAACAGTATTTTCAAAGCCGCGCCCACCGGTATCGGTGTTGTGATGGACCGGAAGTTCAAGCGGATCAACCCCCGGCTCACCGAGATGACGGGATATTCAGCCGAGGAACTCCTGGAGCAAAACACCCGGATTATCTACGCTTCCTCCGAGGAGTACGAAAGGGTGGGGACAGTGCTGTATCCCCAAATGGCCGAAAAGGGCACCGGAACCGTCGAGGTAAAATGCAAACGCAAGGACGGAACCCTCATCGACGTTCTCCTGAGATCCAACCACATCGACCCGGAGGACGAAACCTCCGGAATCACCTTCACGGCCCTGGACATCACCGACCGCAAGAGGGCGGAAAAGGAGAAGGAGGTGCTCCAGACCCGCCTCCGCCACTCCCACAAGATGGAGGCCATCGGAACCCTCGCGGGGGGCATTGCCCACGATTTCAACAACCTCCTCGGGGTGATCATCGGAAACGCGGAGATGGCGGCCGAGGATGTGGAGGAGACGAGTCAGGCCCGCGCCAACCTGGAGGAGATCAGGACCGCCGGCCTTAGGGCCGGAAACGTTGTCCGGCAGCTATTGAGCTTCAACCGAAGGATCGAGCAGGAAAGGAAACCCGTCCAGATCCAGTCCATTGCCGATGAGGCGATCAGCCTGCTGAGGGTTTCCATCCCGGCTACCGTGAATATCGCAAAGGATTTTAAGGAGCCCTTGGGAACCATCAAGGCCGATCCCACCCGGATTCATCAGCTCCTGGTAAACCTCGTCACCAACGCGGCCCATGCCATGGAAGACAGGGTGGGCACCCTTACGATCCGCCTGCGGAACGTGCGTCGGTCCGACCGGGAGGGAATGCCCTTTTCGGATTTGGATTCAAGGCCCTACCTGGAACTCACCGTCCGGGATACGGGCTGCGGTATCGATCCGGAAATAAGGGACCGGATCTTCGACCCCTACTTCACCACCAAGGAGGTGGGCAAGGGAACGGGCATGGGCCTCTCCGTGGTCCACGGCATCGTGAAAAACCACGAGGGGCTGATCTCCGTGAACAGCACCCCGGGGGAGGGCACCACCGTCACCGTCCTCTTTCCCATTATCGGAGATGTTCCGGAAAGCCCCCGGGAGGCGCGGGGCAAGCTCCCCAGGGGAGACGAGTCCATCCTCGTTATCGACGACGAGCCCTCCCTGGTAAAGCTGGTCCACCATATGCTGGAGCGCCTGGGCTACACCGTGGAAAGCCGCACCTGCCCCATTTCCGCCCTCGAACATTTCGGCAAACACAAGGATCGATACAGCCTGATCATCACCGATATGACCATGCCCCGGATGACCGGAGAGGAGCTGGTCCGGGCCTTTCTTGACGCCGATCCCCGCACGCCGGTGATCCTCTGCTCGGGCTTCAGTGAGCGGATCGAGGAGAAGACCGTCCGCCGGATGGGCGCAAGCGCGTATATCGATAAGCCCGTGAAGTTCGAAACCCTTGCCAGGGTTGTTCGAAAAGTGCTCGACGAAACCTCCTGATACTGCGGACACACTATTTTTCCCGCACCGGTTGGGAATGGCACTGAGCTCACACCGTTACAACCGACCAAATTTGCACAATATGTGCTATCCTTCTTGGTGTCTGAGGCACATCATGTTGTAGGTCTGAACAGTATGAGCCCAGTACCTTGGGAATCCGTAAGCGGGAAATTCAAGCGAGGCCCCCAAGGCAGCCCCCTTTATTCCAAACGTGAATTAAAGGGGAACTCTTCGCCTAAATCAAATTGAACCCGCCTCGCCTTCTACCCCAATCCCCGCTATTTCTTCGATAAAGGCTCTCTCGCTGTTTTCCCGGTAACGCTTTTCCCACAGCTCCCCCGGTAAAAACTCTCCCGCTGTTTCCACAATAAAACCTTTCCTGCACTTTCACCTGCTCAAACAGCCCCCGGAATGGAAAGAGGGGCGATTCCCCTATCAACACCTTGACTAAACGCCCGCCATTTCATATAGCGCAGTCGTGAACCCATTAACGCAGCAGAGGGAAATACGGATGGAACTGAACACAATCAAGGATATGGCAAAGGAGATCGGGGTAGGGGAATCCACCATCCGGTTCTGGCGTGACCGGCACGAGGAGTATATTCCCTGCGTCGGAAAGGGCCGCAAGAGAAGGTATCCCAACGAGGCCCTGGAGACCCTGCGTTTTATCGCCGCCTGCTCCGCCGAGGGAAAAAACGGCAGCGAGATTAACGAGATCCTGGCCAACAAATACCGGGTTATCGACATCCATCCGGAAAACGCGGCAGCGCAGACAGCAGCGCAGCAGCCCCCTTCCGAGACCATGCCGGCGGAGACCTCCTTCTTCCTCGCATCCATGAAAAAAGCCCTTGCCCAGGGTTTCTCTGCTTTGATGAGAAAACTCGACCCACTGGATCGCCTGGAGGATATTCAGGAGGAACTCAAGCGCAACAACGAGGTTCACGAACGCACCATCCAAATTCAGCAGGAGCAGCTCAGCAAGCTGGAAAATCATATCGAGAAGCTCAATGCGAAGCTGGACAGCCTGCATGAGCTGGAGAGCAGGAGCCTTGAGATTCTGGAGACGCCGAAGGAGCCCGTGGTTGTTCAGCCGGAGGCGGTTCCGGTTTCCAATGGTACCACCGAGGCTGCGGAAGCTTCTGATTCGGGTAAAATTGATGGAGTCGTGACGGCTTCGATCTCGGGTGGTATCGATGGAGCCGCGACGGCTTCGGTTTCGGGTAATGTCGATGGACCCGTAACGCATTCGGTCCCAGGTGATATCGACTGGGCCACAGCGACTCCCGCCTCAGATGACATCCATGGAACCGCAACGCCTTCGGTATCAAGCGATATCAACGGAGCCACGGAAACTTCCGTTGAAAAGCAGGAACTTTTGACTGCGCTGGTGAGCGAGCATGACTCCAAGAGCACCCCTGCAACTTCTGCAACTTCTGCAACTTCTGCAACACCTGCAACACCTGCAACAC
>PPCM01000484.1_pt1 | contig 34701 bp, 30 predicted proteins | sample 1555541 | NCBI WGS metagenome assembly PPCM01 (sample SAMN05284479, study PRJNA326546) | Marine sediment metagenome, whole genome shotgun sequencing project. | isolation source: marine sediment | place: Germany: Wadden Sea | collected 2012-09-05
CCCCGTCTTATCCATGTCTATTGGAATCCGTAGCGTTGGCTTTCAGTAACAGTGGCAGTCTGTCTTCAGACGTTGATATTGTTGTCTATCGTTACGACGGAGGGGTGGGAGAAGAACTTTTTAGAAAATCTTTTGCATACATTCCTTCCGGAGAATATGCCTTGCCGGTAGGGTTGACTGTTTCGTCTGGAAATATCGTGGTTGCAGTCGAAAAGAATAGCAGTTCACTGGGTGTATACTACAAAAATGAAAATCCGACTGCCCGGGGACTGGTTAAAACCGGCGGGGTTTGGCAGGAAGCAGCATTGACTCCTGCTATCATCGCTAACTTCAGGACAATATCAGCTAGCACCAAGTCAGACCGGATTAATAATACGGAATCTGTCACGATCAACAATCCTGTGCCTGGAATTTATAAAGCTGAAATTTCCGCCTACAGTATACCTGTAGGGCCACAGCCTTATGCCCTGGTTTTGAGCGGGATGATTGGCGAAAAGCCAGTTGATGGACAAATTGAGGTAAACTCGGAACAGCCTGATGCCCCTGTTGCTGTTTTGCTGGATAAATCAACTACAGCCAGTTCAGCTGAAATTACAAATGCCGGCTATGGAACTTCTCTGGAGAAAGTATACAGTGCTAAGTCCTCTTTTCGTATACAGACTACCGAGGATAGCATTATCAGTGTTAAATATGCGGTGAGCGGGTTACCTGCACTCAAGGCACAGGAGCTGGTTCTGGCCAAATTGTTAAGCAGCGGGACAAGTCTGGCTTTTAGATACGCAACTTATGAAAATTATACAGACGGCAATTGGTGGCTGTCAGATGTGTCCGGTAATTATGTTGATTCAAATACTACTTTGGATTCATCTCAATCATATTATGTAGTTTCGGTGATCAAGGATGGTGGACCTTATGATGAGAATTCTGAAAAAGGCGTAATTGATGATCCACAGATTTTAGGGGTGGTGAAGCATTCTCCAGCTGTTACTGAGCATGTCGACGAGAAGAAGGATGACCCACATGTTATTGAGACCGAGCAGCCTTCTGGAGAGACAACCGGGTGTACCATCGGTTCCGATGGTGATTTCGGATTGGTTGCCTTACTGCTGTTCGCTGTTTTGACAATGCTGCCGAGATATTTCGCCCGAAAAGAATCCACATTTGGAAGGAATTAAGCAAAACTATTTACTAAAAAATTCATCAACATGGTTCAAGAAGCGGGTTACCATTTCCACAGCGGGTGCTTTGGGGCGCGGAAAGTAGGTAAGAAGTCCGTTGATTAAAAAGATTGTCGGTAAGGGAATTCCACGGGTAAAGATTGCTTCTTCTCCATCGAATGAAGCAGCTGCACTGGCGAAGTCGTGTGTTAAGGGGATTTTTTTGACAAGATGATCGTTTTTGAAACTGCCTTTGCAGTAGGCTGGATCAGAGCTGACAAGGTACTGGCGGCAGATAAACGGGCGGAATGGATATATGCTGCAGGAATCGTCGACCAGAAACGGACAACTCTGGTTAAGCTGCCAGTATTCTTTTTGAATGTTGATGATATTAGCTTTGTCGTCAAATTTGTTTACGTGAAAATCAAGAAGGTCTTTCAGCAGTCCTTTTTCTTCCAGCTTTTCCAGAATTGTGTCGAAGGCATTTTTTATTCTGCTTCTTTCCGGTTCGTTTAAACTGTTCACAAGGTGTACCAAGAGTATCGCTTCATGAATTGAGACTGTGATCAATTGATGGCAGCAGGTTTCGCAGCCCTTGTCGCACTTGGTGTGAAGTCCGTTCCTGCTGTGTTCTTCAAGGGTTGATTGAAGGACTTTGTTATAAATAGTGTATATTTCCGGCAGAATGTCTACGAAGGAAACATCGCCATCCGGCGGTGTCAAAATGCAGGAGATGGATTGCTTCTCGTCCAGTTCAATTTCGACTTCTAGCTGTGAGTCTTTCGCAGTTGTTTTTACCTTCATTTGTATCTCCGGAAACTTATATTTGTATCGCTCGGCTAAAATTTATTGTGCTGACAATGAATAGCCCATGCATGCAATATCCTGTTCAATATAAAGTATGCAAGCCCGCAATTATGATTGTGCGTAATATGCCCTACGTATTTTTACAGAATGGTCAGGCTGGGGGTAAACCAAGTTCTGATTTCAGCCAGTCGATGAAGGTGTTCATGTTGCAGCCTTTTTCCGGGCGATCCAAGGACAGGATTACATAGTCAATTGCAGTTTTTTTGAAGCCGTAAGGAGCCACCAGCAATCCTTGCTTGATGTGTTCCTGAACCATCGGCTCCGGTCCAATGGCGAGACCGAAGCCAGTGGAAGCCGCTTGCAGGCTGAAATAAAAGTGGTCGAAATTCTTTTCAGAATCAGATTCAATCTGGGTGTTTGAGATTTTATTCCAGTCATCCCAAGCTTCAGGGCGTGTGCGGGTATGCAGGAGTTGCTTGGGTGTTTTTTTGTGCTTTTCCCAGTATGCCGGACTGCAAACCGGGCCGATCCTTTCCTTGCCCAGTAGTGTGCAATGATAGTGGGGAGGCCAGGTGAAGTCCGATCTGCGTATTGCTAGATGGACTCCTTCCGCTGATATGTCAATCGGGCCGCCCGCAGTTGCGAGATGGATGTCGATCTGCGGAGCTTTCCGACGGAAATCATCCAGCTTCGGCATGAGCCAACGCATCGCCAGCGAGGGCTCGCAGGACACAGACAGCCTTCGCTTTGATTCCGGTGTTTTAAGTTTTTCACAGACTTTTTCCAGCCTATTCAGGATGTTGTCCACTTCTTTTGCAAGGTCTGCTCCTTTCTCTGTAATAAATAGTCCTCTGTTGCGTCTGGTGAAAAGTTCAAACCCAAAGAATTCTTCCAGCTGTTTAACGGCCCTGCTGACTGCACCATGGGTAAGATGTAGCTCTTGCGCAGCTTTAGTGAGGCTCTGATGTTTTGCTGCTGCCCGGAAGCTGACAAGCGGTTTGAGAGGAGGGATATTGTTCATGAGTATTTGTGATTTTTTTTCATGCAATTTGTGATTTGTTTTCGCTTTTAAGTAGTTATTTCCTCTTGTATAACGTCATCTATCGAAAGTCTACGAGGTGAAACTTATGAATTTAGTTGATATTAATTTAGCATTGATTGCAGCTGTAACGATTTTAGCAGTTATCAGTCCCGGCCCTGATTTCGCGGTCATTGTCAGGAATGGTCTGCGTTTTGGTCGCAAAATGGGTTTGGCAACAGCCTTGGGTATCGCCGGGGGCGTAGTTGTTCATACAACTTATGTTCTGCTGGGTTTAAGTTATGTGGTTGCGGAATATGCATGGGTGCTGGAGGCGGTCCGCTATGCCGGAGCAGGGTATCTCTTGTGGTTGGGAGCATCGGCCTTTTTTCCGCAAAAGTCAGACACGCAGGCGGAGTCTTGTGATGATGTCGTCTCTGTCTCTTTTTGGGGAGCATTTCGGAATGGTTTTTTGTGCAACGCGCTTAATCCTAAGACCATGCTTTTTTTTATTGCCCTGTTCACACAGGTGGTGTCGCCGGAAACTTCACTGGCTCTAAAGCTGGGTATCGGAGCATTCATTTCCTTGACCCATCTGGTGTGGTTTGCTTTCATCGTTTTTGTGCTGACCGGTCAACGTACGCAAAAGCTGGTTGCGCAGTGGCGGGAAGGTGTAGAAAAAGTTGTGGGTGTCTGTCTGTTCGGGCTGGGCGCGAAGCTGGCCTTGGATGCTTAGAAAGATCCAGCCTTAATTCATTGGAGATAATATTATGGAATTTAAATCGATTAATTTTGCTGAGAAGCTGGCACTATTTTCCGAACATTGGTCTCCCAGAGTCATCGCGGAGATGAACGACTATCAGTTTAAGCTTGTCAAATTTAGAGGGGAATTTGTCTGGCATGACCATGCGGACACTGATGAAGTTTTTATAGTCCTTTCTGGTGAGATGAAAATTCAATTTCGTGACGGTGAGGTCGTTTTAGGGGGCGGTGAAATGTTTGTGGTTGAGAAGGGAGTTGAGCACAAACCGTTTGCGGAGGAAGAGTGCCAAGTGTTGCTTGTTGAGCCTCGGGGTGTAGTTAATACCGGAGAAGTGGATAGTGGATTGAAGGCCGAGAATGATAATTGGATTTAGCTGATTACCCATTTACCTAATGCCGTGGTGTCTCTTTTTTAAGATTTTATAATTGTTTATTAATTATAGACACGAATGTGTCTTGGCTTGATCTTCATGCTATTTATATCTATGTTGCAAAAAGTAATGATTATGAATTGCTTTAGTGAGGTGGTATGTATTTTAACGTACCAAGCTAAATAGTAGATGGCACTAGCTGTAATTGGAAAGTTTGCCCTTTACTTTGCTATTTATGCTTAGGGCTTCCTTGCAACAATGTTTTAAGGATTCATTAGTAATGAAGTACACAGATTTCAGCAAAGAAGAGTTGATTGCACGGATCGAAAGTCTTGAAGCTTTGGTTGAATTGTCAGGGAGTGGTGAGGGACATAATATTTCGCGGTTGATTGAAGCTGAAGAGCGCGACCGGTTTTATGAAATCCTCTCAGCCCTTGATACCGGTCTAAGGATCATTGAACCTGATATGACAATCGGATGGGTTAATGCCAAGATCAGTGAAATGTTTTCTAGCTCTGATATAGTAGGACAGAAGTGCTATAAGGTTTTTGGGGCTGACGATGGTTTTTGTAAGGATTGTGCTACCCGGCGCAGTTTTGATGATGGGTCTTCGTCTACGACTGAGCACTACCACCCAACCCATAAAAAATGGTTTTCCGTGTACACTGTCCCCATTCGTGATGAGAACGGTAAGGTTGTCAGGGTGTTGGAGAGTGTTACTGATATTTCACAACAGAAGAAGACGGAATTGCATTTGAAGCAGAGTGAGTACAGGTATCGGTCTCTTTTTAATGATAATTCAGTGGCGATGTTTCTGGTTAATCCTGCGGACGGGAAATTGATTGATGTTAATAAGGCTGCTGAGCGTTTATATGGGTGGTCGCGGGCTGAGATGCAGGAAATGTCGGTATATGACATTAATACCATGTCTAGAGAAGACCTTGCGATGGAAATAACACGGAACCTGCGTCTCGATAAAAACACATTTCATTTCCAGCACCGTGATGCCTACGGTGAAATTCACGATGTAGAAATTCATAGCGGCCCCATAATGGTTGATGGGCGTAAAATAATTCACTCAAGTATCATCGATGTTACTGAACGCAAGAAGAACGAGCTGGAATTGATGCGGTTGCGGCGATCAGTTGAGAATAGCTTTGCTTCAGTTGTTATTACGGATAAAGGCGGGAACATCGTTTATGTGAACCCTGCATTTTTGCAAGTGACAGGGTATTCGCGTGAAGAAGCAATCGGCAAAAATACCAGGGTGCTCAAGTCTGGAGTTCATACGGATGAGTTTTATAAGGAAATGTGGCGCACAATCGTTCGCGGCACCACGTGGCGGGGTGAAATTTGTAACCGTAAAAAGGACGGAACTCTTTTCTGGGAGCAGGCGACGATTTCTCCTGTGATAGATAATGAGGGGTGTCTTACTAATTACGTAGCAGTTAAGGATGACATTACTGAGCGTAAGGAGCTTGAAAGATTGAAGGAAGATGTTGAACGCATAATGCACCATGACCTGAAAAATCCATTGAACGGTATCATCGGTCTTCCTGAAATTTTACTTATGGACGACCGTTTAAGTGAAGAGCATCAAAATATTCTTGAGATGATTAAAACCTCCGGTTACCGCATGTTGCGGATGATTGATTCTTCACTGAATATTTTTAAAATGGAAAATAATACATATAGTTACTTCCCGCAGCTTGTAGATCTTCGTGCTGTGCTGGAGACTCTGCTCAAGGATATTGAATCAAAGTGTTCTTCCAAAGGACTTGAAATTGTTCTGGAAGGAAATACTGCAAAACCTTTGAATGTTTTGGCTGAGCACGATCTGCTTTATATTATGTTCTCCAATATTATTGTTAACGCTGTTGAAGCCTCTCCTATGGGGGAAAGAATCGTAGTTCAGTTGCCTTACAGTCCGGATCGGTGTGTTAAGGTTATCAACAAAGGTGCAGTTCCGGAGCAGGTTCGTTATGACTTTTTCGAAAAGTATAAAACCCATGGCAAAATGGGCGGCACGGGAATCGGAACATATTCAAGTATGCTTATTGCCGAGACAATGGGGTATGGATTGGAAATGTCTACTTCTGATGAAGAGGATATGACTGTTATCGAAGTTAGTGTTGTTTATCGATAATCAAGAGCGTAAGGAGACGTAAAGAAGTTACTTCGCATGACACTCTCGATTGTATGGTGGAGGCTCACTGAAAGTGAAGGACATTGTTTTGGCTGCTTTTGCTGGACATTGACTCTTTAAAAAAATCAATGATAAATGGGGAGATGGTGTTGGAGACTTGGCTTTGAAGTCCATCACCAAAATAATAAAACTAATTTTGCGGGAATGTTATTTTTGCTCGTATTGGTAGAGAATGGTTCGCTATGTTTCTGCATTACGATGTATCGGAAAAGCACCGCTGATTGTATCTGGAACCAGCAGCCCAGTGACCGCATCAGTAGGCATTCTTAATGCTTTGAGAAATGGTTCTACTCTTGATTGTGAGGCTCTGTTTAGGAAAGCGGATTAAGCTCTCTAAGTAGCCAAAAGTTCAGGGCGAAACAAGGTTGTAGGTTATTGAATGGTGCCGAAGATGAAGTATGAATTCGGAACAAAAGCTGAAACTTTAGAAGCACTGAATAAAGCGGGATTTAATATCCCGCCGTTGTATTATTTCAGTCTGGCGGAGTGGGAGCATGATTCAGCTTCGATTCTGAAGGCTGTTCAAGACTCTTTTTACGGTAAAGACGGCAATATTATTGTTCGCAGCAGTTCTCTGGCTGAAGACAGTAGTGAAGCCTCACATGCCGGGGCTTTCGAATCCATTCTGGATATCGATCCCGGATGCCGGTCTGAAGTACGCGAGGCCGTTGAAGCTGTTTTCGCTTCCTATGACGGTTCTGCCGAAAATCAGGTCCTGATTCAGCCGATGGTCCGGAACATTGAGGTCAGCGGTGTTATCATGACCCGGTGCCTACAGGACGGTTCACCGTATTACGTAGTCAATTATGATGATGAATCCGGTAAAACCGATTCCATTACCGGCGGGACTGGCGTCAGCAAGACTATCTATATCTATAAAGGTGTCTCGGAAGGAGACTTTGATTCGTCCCGGGTACGCATGATGATGAGCCTTGTTCGGGAGCTTGAAGTAGTGTTTCCCGGTGTTCCGCTGGATATTGAATTCGCATTGGATAAAGATCAGGTGATGCACCTGTTTCAGGTGCGCAGAATCTGTACCTGCCAGAATTGGAAACCGGATGTTGAAAACATCGTTTCTGATAAAATTTCATTTGTGGAGCAGTACGTCTCCCAATACCTGAAAAGGCGGGCCGGGGTATTCGGCGAAAGGTCCATGCTTGGCGTAATGCCCGACTGGAATCCGGCTGAGATTATCGGAGTTACTCCGCGTCCTCTTGCAGCTTCGCTTTATCGGGAAATCATTACCCGCAGGAATTGGAGCAGGGCGCGCGAGGAAATGGGCTATAGGCGCATGCCTCCTGAAGAGTTAATGGTGCTCGTGGCAGGAAGGCCTTATATTGATATCCGCAACAGCTTCAATTCCTTTTTGCCATCCAGTGTATCTGCCGAATCTTCTGAGAAGATTATCAATGCATGGCTGGATTATCTGGACCGCAATCCGCAGTATCATGACAAAATTGAATTCGAAGTTGCTTCTACTATTCATGATCCCTGCTTTGAAGAAGATTTCAAGTCCCGTTATTCCGGATTGCTTACTGATGATGAATTCGCAGACTACAAGGATAGGCTTCTTGAACTGACCAATAGAAACCTCATGCCCGGTGGTTCCCTTGATAAAGCGTATGAGCGCATCGATCATCTTGCCGATCTTCAGCAAGAATATGGTTCATGGGAAAATTGTGATTCTGTTTTTGAAATGCTGGCAATGGTCAAGCAGTTGCTTGAGGATTGTTCAGAGTTCGGGACTCTTCCTTTTTCCATAATAGCAAGACATGGTTTTATTGCTGAGTCTTTTTTGCGGGCTATCATCCGTAAACAGGGTCTTACTGCTGATCGAGTCAATGAATTCAAAAGATCGGTAGAGACTGTTTCCGGTGAGTTAAGCCGGGATTTCAGGCTGGTTTGTTCCGGCAGCCTTGGGCGTGATTACTTCTTTCAAAGATACGGTCATTTGCGTCCGGGGACTTACGATATTCTTTCTCCACGGTACCTTGATCGCGGTGACCTCTTTAATGAGTCAGTGGAAATGCATGAAGAATCTCCGGATTGTCATAATTTTTCCCTGACCAGCGGTGAATGTGCCGCCATAAATGCTATATTTGCGGAGTCCGGTATCACAGCGGTGGATGCTGATCTGTTTATGGATTATGCAGCTAAAGCCATCGCGGGCCGTGAGTATGCAAAGTTTGTATTTACCCGCAACCTTTCCAATGCCCTGGAAGGCATTTCGCGCTGGGGGCTGATTGTTGGGCTTGATAAGCAGGAACTTTCTTTTCTGAGCCTGCCGGAAATCCTCGATAGTCTATTTTCGCAATTGGATGATAATATCCGGGAGCATTTTGTGGCTTTAATCGAGAATGGCAAGCGTCAATACGAGTTGGCAAACTCGTTTAAGCTCAGCTATTTGATTAGGTCCTCAAAAGATGTGTATATTGTCCCCCAGCACAGGTGCGCGCCCAATTTTATTACCACGAAAAAGGTTGAGGCCCCTGTGGCCCGGGTCAATACGGATTCTGTTAAGAGTCAGAATCTCGATGGATGTGTAGTCTGTATTGAAAGTGCAGACCCCGGTTATGATTGGGTTTTTACCCGTTCTATTGCCGGATTGGTGACCAAGTATGGCGGGACCAATTCCCATATGGCTATACGCTGCGCGGAATATGGGCTGCCGGCAGCTATCGGTTGTGGTGAGTTGCTGTTTGAAAAAGTCTCGGCAGCAAAAAGATGTACACTTGATGCCGGACAGCAGACTTTGAGTCCTGATTCCTCAGGCACGGAATTTAGTTAAGCACATGTTTGATCAATTACGTATCGGCTTAACCATGCGTCGCAGTGATGCCTGTGATTATCATGAGCCTAGGGAAGGACTTGCACTTTCCTGGGGAGATTTTCTGCGTGAAGCGTTGCCCGGTTGCGTCTGGGTTGCCCTTCCGAACACGGGAGAATCAATTGTCCGCACTGTGGATGAGCTGGGTTTGAATGGATTAATTCTGACCGGGGGCGAGGATACGGGCGTATATCCGCAAAGGGATGCGAGCGAAATGGCTCTGATTGCCCATGCCATGCAAAAAGATATTCCGCTTATGGGGATCTGTCGCGGCTTGCAGATGCTGAATGCTTATTTCGGCGGGAAGTTAGTTGCCTGCTCCAATGGTGAGCATGTTGGTGTGCGTCATGATGTGTCTTTGGCGGAGAATCCATTTTGCGGCATAGGTAGGTTGGAAGTTAATTCTTTTCATAGCAACGGAATTTCTTCGGACGATCTTTCAGAAGCTCTGGTGCCTTTTGCTTCGGATTCTTCTGGTTTGATTGAAGGAGTTTCTTCGACACAGCACAAAGTTGCTGGACTAATGTGGCATCCGGAAAGGGAAACTGAGTTTGTAGAGTCAGACATGGCTATCTTCAGAAAATTTTTTACGTAATTTGTTTAAGGATTAGCAAATGAAGGCAGTAATTCTAGCCGCCGGCCGTGGATCGCGCATGAAAGCTGAAACCAGCGATAAGCCCAAGTGCCTGATCGAACTCATGGGTAAGCCGCTTTTGCACTGGCAGCTTGAAGCTTTGCAAAAAGGCGGTGTCGACCGAATTCTGGTTGTTCGTGGTTACCATGCGGATAAGTTGAACGGTGATTTCGAAACCGTCGATAATCCGCGCTGGGCGGAATCAAATATGGTTGAGACCCTACGCAGGGCTTCATCATGGCTTGAGGACGGACCTTCTGTTATTTCTTATTCCGACATTGTTTATCGCCCTGAGCATGTGCGCGCTATCAGCGAATGTGATTGTGATATAGCCATAACTTACGATGTCCGCTGGGAAAGGTTGTGGGAGTTGCGTTTTGAAGATCCGTTAAGCGATGCGGAAACTTTCAGGGAAGCTGACGGTCGGCTTCTTGAGATTGGCGGGCGTGCTGAAAGTGTTGATGAAATTAAAGGGCAATACATGGGACTGCTTTACATGACTCCGCACGGTTGGAGTATTGTGGACGGTTTGCTTAGTGAGCTGGGGCAACAGCAGGTTGATCAGCTTGATATGACCGCGCTACTGCGTTTGCTTCTTGAAAAGGGAGTGCAGATTGGAGTTGTCCCGGTCGAAGGTGGTTGGGTTGAGGCTGATTCCATGCAGGATGTCAGGGCTTATGAAGAAGTTCTGGCACGGGATAAAGATTGGAGTCATGATTGGCGATAACAAGCAGGATGTAATCATTTTGCTAATGAAATAAATTTTGGATGTTAGGAGGAGTAATGAAAACTGAATGGGATTACACTGATCTTGCCGATGCATATCTTGAGAGGCCTGCTTATGCTCCCGAGCTTTTGACTGAACTCTTCGAGATTGGAGGTTTACAGGAAGGAGATCGTGTCTGTGACGTTGGGGCTGGCGTTGCTCATTTGACAATTCCGCTCGCAGAACAGGGTTTTCTGGTTGATGCAGTAGAGCCTAACGATGCAATGCGGGCTAATGGAATCAAAAGAACCTCCGCGATGAAAAATGTGACATGGTATGAAGGAACCGGTGAAGATACCGGGCGTCCTGCCGGAGAGTATGATTTTGTCAGTTTCGGATCTTCTTTCAATGTTTGTGATCGGGAATTAGCAATGAAAGAAGTCAACCGTTTGTTGAAGAGCGGCAAATGGTTTACCTGTATGTGGAACCATCGTCAGCTTGATGATCCTATCCAGAGCAGGATTGAATCCATCATTAAAGAAAACATTGAAGGTTACGGATATGGAACCCGGCGTGAAAGCCAGACAGAAATAATTAGTTCGTCTCCGTATTTTCATAATGTAATTGAGAAAGAAGGAACGATTCTACATACCCAGAAGATTGTGAAGACTGTCGAGGCGTGGAGATCACATGGAACTCTTCATAGACAGGCCGGAGATAAATTCCCAAAAATTATTGAGCAGATAGAATCGTATCTCGAATCCCTTGGTGTCGATGAGATTAAAATCCCTTATACTACTCGTGCCTGGATTGCACAGAAAAAGTAGTTATGTCTGGAAAAGTAATCTGGCTGACGGGATTGTCCGCATCAGGTAAATCGACTATTGCACGGGCAATGCAGAAGCTTCTCAAGGAAGGTGGAATTACGCCCCTGCTGCTTGATGGCGACCAGTTTCGGGAGGCGGTTGGGGATCATAATTGCGGGCATGATCCTGAGAGCAGGATTTTGAATGCTTATCGGATCAGCCGTTTTGCGAATATGGCCGCAAGACAGGGATTAGTTGTTATCGTTGCGACCATGTCGCTTTACCATGAGATTCACCGCTGGAACCGCAGTAATTTTCCGGACTATTTTGAGGTGTTTATCAAGGCTGATCTGGCTGTCTTGAAGGAAAGGGACCCTAAAGGGTTATACAAGCATCTCGAAACCGGAAATGCGCAGAATCTGCCGGGCATGGACCTTGAACCGGAATTTCCGCTCAACCCGGAGTTGATCGTGGAGAACAACGAACAACGGGGTAATGTTGACGAGATAGCCGTAAGCATTGCCAAAAAAGCGCAGGTGCTTTGATCGTTTTATTATGTTTGCTAAGATGTTTATCAAGAATCCCCGGCAATGATTTGTTGCCGGGGATTTTTAGGTTTTGTCTATGGTAGTTGGATGCCTGATAAAAGGAAGTATGTTTCGAAGCAGATCTATTGTGTTAATCCATTTATGCTAATATTTTTGTTTTAATCTTTCACGCAGTTAGGTAAGAATGAATTTATAGTTGTTAAAATAGGAGTTGTGGTGTGCAGGAACGTAGCCGTCCGGTTGTCTTCGTAGTTAATGCTGTAAAGCCTGAAATGGATATCTTCGCCCAGATTCTTCGCGAGGATTATACTTTGTTGATGGCGATGAGTGTTCATCATGTGCTTGAGGTTGCTGTTCGGGAACAGCCAGATCTCATTTTGCTTGATGCTGATCTGAAAGATGTGAAAAGTTGTGATATCTGCAAGAAGCTAAAGTCTACTGACGGCACTGCCCATATTCCGGTTATTCTTATTACTGGCAGCAGAAAGTCCGAAGATGAACTGCATTGGTTTGAGTCCGGTGCAGTTGATTTTATCCGCCGCCCCTTAAGTCCGCCTATGGTTTTGCGCCGCGTTGCAACTGCCTTGATCCAGAAGGAACAGTCTGAAAGATTGGAAGGGCTTTCCGATAAGCTTGGGCGCTATCTCTCTCCTCAGGTTTACGAATCTATATTTTACGGTAAGCACGACTCCCTCATGGGGACCAAGCGCAAAAAGCTTACCATTTTCTTTTCCGATATAGTGGGGTTCACTTCCACCACCGAACGCATGGAACCTGAAGATATGACGATTCTGCTGAACAACTATCTTGACCGTATGTCTTCCATTGCCATCAAGCATGGCGGGACCATTGATAAATTCATTGGTGATGCGGTGCTTATCTTTTTTGGAGATCCTGTATCAAGGGGACATAAGGCTGATGCTGTTGCCTGTGTGAATATGGCTATTGAGATGCGCGAAGCCTTGAAGGAAATGCAACAGGAATGGTTTGATCTTGGTATTTCCTCGCCTTTTAAAGTTCGTATGGGGATTAATACGGGGTTCTGCACGGTTGGTAATTTTGGTTCCAAGCAGTTGATGGACTACACTATTATCGGTGGGCAGGTTAACGTTGCCGCACGTCTTGAGCAGAATGCGCCGCCGGACCAGATTCTCATTTCCCACGAAACATGGGCATTGGTAAAAGATGATTTTCGTTGTCTTGGCCGCGCGCCTATTTCCGTTAAAGGCATACAGCATTCTATCCGTACTTATCAGGTCATTGGCAGGGCTGATGCTGTTACTCTGGATTTACCCGGTTCTTTGGGGGAAATGGTCTGGCCTGCGCAGACTATATCTATTGCCAGTAAGGTTTCTGATGCTTTGATGAAGCTAAGGGATAGTGGAGAGTGGGCTTGCCTTATTGTGCTGGACGGACTTTCACCCGTGGGCATGGTTACCAAAGGGCGCATGGATGAAATAGTGCGCCGGGAAACAGATAAGGCCCTTTTTTTAGATCGTCCTGTTGCATCGGTTATGGATGGGGAGCTGCTTGTGCTTCCTTCCGAATCTGAACTGGATGAGGTGGCGAAGAGCGCTTTGTCCCGTGAAGGCAGCTATACTTTTGATCCCATTGCAGTGACCCGAAACGGAGAGTTCTCAGGATTGGTTTCTGTACGCTGCCTTATGCAGAGGATTGTCAGTCCTTAATTCTTGGCCGGGTGCGCTTATTCGGTTGTCCGAATCGGGTAGTATTTTTAGTTGTCATGTGCATTTTCCCATCTTAGGTTATTTATTGTTTTGCTGATTCTTGGGGTTGTTAGAGATGTCTGTTGGGATGGATCTTTCTAAAAATTAAATCAGCTGATTTGATATCTATATGACGGTGAGCAAAGGACATTTCTGATTGGAAATGTCCTTTTTTCGTTAAAAAGCCCTGTGCCACAACGTTTTTTATGAATCAGTAAACAATAATGTAAAATAAATATGGACCAGCTTCGTTTTTTTTGGTGTTAAAACGTATAAAATTTAAAAAAGTAGTTAAAAATTAGAATTAAATTTAATGAATAACGTTTTTGTCGAATGTAAACTCTGGTAAAACTCTCTCTCAGACAATTTTATGCATTTGTGTGCGTGCTTTTAGTCTGTTTCTTTTGAGGGCTTCGGTTCTGTATATGTATAACTTGCCGTTATTTTGAGTTTTTCCGTTGCTTGCCATGATCTGGCATGTAAATTGATAAGCCAGCAGAACCTTACGAAAAGATTAAAAAAAGGGGATAGTAACCATGTTTGATGCACCATATTTACTTTTTCTTGGAGATGCTCCTGATGGCCTTGCTGCAAAAATGGCGCAGGGTATTTATGACTGGCGACCCGAAGCTGTGGCCGGACAGTTCCGTATGGAAGAGTGTAAAGCTGACCTCGGAATCAAAGACCTTACCATTAAAGAGGCCGTTGCGGCCGGAGCAAAGACCCTGGTTATCGGAGTTGTTAACCGAGGCGGAGTGATTTCTGACAGCTGGAAGTCCATATTGGTAGAAGCTCTGGAGTCCGGTATGGATATTGCCTCCGGTCTGCATACTCTGCTGTGTGATCAGCCAGAGCTCGTTGAGGCAGCTGAGAAGAACGGCTGTACCCTGCACGATGTGCGTATCCCTACCGTTAAGTACCCCATTGCAAATGGTAAAAAACGTATCGGTAAACGCTGTCTTGCTGTTGGTACTGACTGCTCTGTTGGTAAAATGTACACCGCCTTGGCAATTGACCGCGAAATGAAAAAGCAGGGCCTCAAGTCCACTTTCTGTCCCACCGGCCAGACCGGTATTCTGATTGAAGGTCACGGCGTGCCTCTTGATGCGGTTATTGCCGACTTCATGGCCGGCTCCATTGAATACCTTACTCCTGATAACGATGCCGACCACTGGGATATCATCGAAGGTCAGGGCAGCCTTTACCATGCATCCTACTCCGGTGTTACCATGGCACTTATTCATGGCGGACAGCCAGATGCATTGATCATCTGCCACGAGCCTACACGTGAACACATGCGCGGCCTGCCTGATTACCAGCAGCCGACTCTCGAAGAACTGCGTGACACTGCACTCACCCTTGCCAAAGTTGTAAATCCTGAGTGTAAGGCTGTTGCTGCATCCATTAATACCCAGCACCTTTCTGAAGAAGAGGCACTGGCTTACCTTGCCGAAGTTGAAGAGCAGATGGGTATTCCCGCTGTTGATCCTTTCCGTCAGGGTGCTGCACGTCTGGTTGAGGCGTTGGTATAATGATGATTTCGGTTACAAAAGACGTTTTTGCCCTGGCGCAGGTTTTCACTATCGCGCGGGGATCCCGGACCGAAGCTGTTGTGTTGCGGGTCGAGATCGAAGAAGACGGTTTTACCGGGCGTGGGGAATGCGTTCCCTACGCCCGCTACAATGAGACTGTAGAGTCGGTAACCGCTCAGATTGAGGGGCTGAGAACTCCTTTGAACCGTGCTGAACTTCAGTCCGTGCTGGAACCAGGTGCTGCCCGAAATGCTGTGGATTGCGCTCTCTGGGATCTGGAGGCCAAAAAAAACGGAACTCCGGTATGGAGGCTGGCTGGACTCAGTGAGCCTACTCCGGAAATTACTGCTTATACACTTTCTCTGGGCACTCCTGAAAAAATGGAACAGCAGGCCGCTAAGAATGCTTCACGGCCTTTGCTCAAAACCAAGCTCGGTGGCGGCATTGAAGACATTGCCCGCATTGAGGCCGTGCGTCGTGGTGCTCCTGATTCTCGCATAATCGTTGATGCTAACGAGGGTTGGACTGCTGAAATTTATCGCGAGATGGCTCCGGTGCTGGTTCGTCTCGGTGTTGAAATGGTTGAGCAGCCGCTTCCTGCATCCGATGATGATGCTTTACTTGAAATTGAAAGGGTTTTGCCTGTCTGTGCTGATGAGTCCTGTCATGACCGTAAATCGTTGGCTGCTCTCAAGGGCAAGTATGACATGATCAATATTAAGTTGGATAAGACCGGCGGGCTGACTGAAGCTCTTAAGCTGCGTGAGGCAGCCATTGCTGAAGGTTACAAAGTCATGGTCGGTTGCATGGTCGGATCTTCGCTGGCTATGGCCCCGGCAGTACTTGTTGCCAGTGGGGCTGCTGTGGTAGACCTTGACGGTCCTCTGCTTTTAGCCGAAGACAGAACTCATCCGCTGGAATACGATGACAAATTTGTTTTTCCCCCGAAAAATGCTCTGTGGGGATAGTTTTTTAATCTATCATATTGGAATAAGTGAATAAAATGAGTCGTACTGTATATGTAAATGGTGCTTTCGTACCTGAAGAAGAGGCTAGAGTTTCTGTTTTTGATCGCGGTTTCCTTTTCGCGGATGCTATCTACGAAGTAACCGCTGTTGTTGACGGTAAAATTTGTGAATGGGAAGGCCATATTGCCCGCCTCGAGCGTTCCCTCAGAGAGATCGGCATGGGTATGCCCATGAGTGCTGAAGAACTTCTTGAAGTTCACCGTGAACTGGTTAAGCACAATGATCTTGAAGAAGGTGCAATCTACCTTCAGGTCAGCCGTGGAGCCATTGACCGTGACTTCGTAATGCCCGAAGGTCTGGAGCAGACTGTAGTTCTCTTTACTCAGGCGAAGAAGCTCACCGGTGAAAAGTCTGGGCTGCGGGTGATTTCCGTACCTGACATCCGCTGGGGCCGCCGTGATATCAAAACCGTACAGCTGCTCGCTGCATCCATGGTTAAGACCGAAGCCAAAAAACAGGGTAAAGATGATGCGTGGATGGTTGAAGAAGGCTTTGTTACCGAAGGTTCTTCCAATAACACCTACATCGTGACCAAGGAAGGAAAGATTATCACCCGCAACCTTTCCAATTCCATTCTTCCGGGTATCACACGTAAGTCTGTTCTTCGTCTCGCCGATGAACTCAAATTGGAAATCGAAGAGCGTCCTTTTACCGTGGAAGAAGCAAAAGAAGCTGTTGAAGCTTTTATGACTGCTGCGACTTCCTTTGTTACTCCTGTTATTGAGATTGACGGTGTAAAGCTTGGCGACGGTACTCCCGGCCCGGTAAGCAGACGCCTCAGCGAAGTTTACATTGAAGAAAGTCGTAAGGCTTCCTGTTAAATATTTGCGCGGCTCGGGGTAGCCGGCGCGCTCCTGAACAGGTTTATCCTGTGTGCTTTGTATCTATGACGGCCCGTTTCATATGAAACGGGCCGTCTGTTTTTATAGCTGATTGAGTACTATTGGGCTGGATTACTGTTGGTTGTTATATATGCTGTAACTATGTTATTAGTATGCACTATGCGTATTATGATGGATATTTTATCAATGTTTCAGAAGGGCGCTGCGTTTGTAGTGTTGCCGGTAATGCTTTTTGTTGTTCTTTGTTTGGGGTCTGTTGCATATGCCCTAGATAATAAAGTGGTTGTAATTAATAGTTATAATAAAGACTTCAGTTGGGTGGAAACGCATAATGGCATTATTAAAAGAGGCCTGAAAGGTAAGGCGGATTTGGCTTTCCATTATCTCGATTTTAAACGGCTTGATGCGAAAGAGTCCGAGCGCAGGGTTTTAGCTGCCAAAGTGGCAATTGAACGGGAAAGGCCCGATGTTGTGGTTGTTAGTGATGATTTTGCTTTAAAATCCTTGGGGCAGTTTCTAGTTGATCGTGATATTCCGGTTGTCTTTCTGGGAATAAACGGTAATGCCCGTAAGTATGTGGATAACAGACGTAAAATTACCGGTGTATTTGAGCGTCCTTTAGTAAAAAGATCGGTGGCCTACTTGAAAGAGATAATCGGTGCCGGGAAGTTTCTTGTACTGTTTGATGACAGTTTAACTACCGGAGTTTTTGTTCGTGAGTCGTTGCAAGGTGAAATGCATTTGAATGTAGCCGGAGCACATGCTGATATCGTGCTGGCTAAGACTTTTGATGAATGGAAGGATAATGTAAGGACTGCCAAGGTAAAGGGCTATTCATGCATCGTTGTCGGTACATATCATATATTTAAGGATGATCAGGGACAGCATCTTCCTTGGACAGACATTCTGAAGTGGACATCAAGTAATTCTCTCGTGCCTATCTTCGGCTTGTGGGATTTTTCGGTCGGCGAAGGCAAGGCTGTGGGCGGCTATGTGCTTTCCGGTGTTGAGCAGGGGCGCGAGGCCCTGAAAATAGTAAAGCGAATTCTATCCGGCAAAAAGATCGAAAACATTCAACCTGTTATCGGGAAGAAAGGCCAGCTTCTATTCAGCGGTCCTGAAATGAAGCGTTGGGGGATTGAGATCCCCCCAGCATTAAGGCACAAGGGTTTTTTGGTTAAGGTGATCCGTTAGGTCTTGAGTTTATTTATTTTATCCTATTGTCTTTGCGGCAGCTAGTGCGCACTTCTCTCCATCCATGGCTGCGGATATGATCCCGCCTGCATAGCCTGCTCCTTCTCCACATGGGAATAGTCCTTTGATCTGAACATGTTCCAATGTTTCGCGGTCTCGTGGGATGCGGACCGGGGAACTGGTGCGCGATTCCACTGCCAGCACCTTGGCTTCATTTGAGTCAAATCCTTTAAATTTTTTACCCAGTGTCTTCAGTCCGCTGCGTAGTGCTTCGGACTGGAGAAAGGGCAGCAGTTCGTGTACCGGGGCACTGTATGTGCCGGGGATGTATGAAGTTTTTGGGATGGATTTCGAAACCTTTCCGTTGATGAAGTCGTTAACCAGCTGTGCTGGAGCCTGTTGTGTTTTGCCATCTCCGGCGGCGAACATCCTTTTTTCTGCTGCAGCCTGATATTCCAATGCGCAGAGCGGGGTGGATTGGTTTTCAAGATCTTCAAGTTTAACTTCTGCGACCAGCCCGGCATTGGCAAAGGGGGCGTTGCGCGCGGCAAGGCTCATTCCGTTTAAGACCAGTTCGCCCGGAGCTGTGGAGGCTGGAACAATATAGCCGCCGGGGCACATGCAAAATGAGAAAACACCGCGTCCCATGGCCTGAGTAGATATACGGTAGCTTGCCGCAGGCAGGTTTTCATGGCGCGGTGACTGGTGATAGAAAATTTTATCTATCAGTGGCTGAGGGTGTTCTATGCGTACACCCAGCGCGAAAGGCTTGGCTTCGATTCTAATGTCCTGATCATTTAGAGCATGAAAGATATCTCTTGCGGAATGACCGGTGGCGAGAATAACTGCATCGGCTTTGATCCTGGAGTCTCCTGCGACCACTCCGGTCATGCGGTTTCCATCAAGTATAAAAGAATCCACGCGGGTCTTGAAATGGATTTCCCCGCCACAGGAAATGATATCATCGCGCATTTTGCTGACAATGCGCGGCAGGATATTGGAACCAAGGTGGGGATGGGCGTCGATACGGATATCGCCGGGAGCACCGTTTGCAATCAGCAGATCCAGGATTCGGCCCACGTTCCCGCGTTTGGTGGCTCGGGTGTAGAGCTTTCCGTCGGAGTAGGTTCCGGCTCCGCCTTCGCCGAAGCAGTAGTTGGAGTCGGGATTGATCAGCCCTTCGGTGTAAATCTTTTTCAGGTCCTTGCGGCGGTCGTTTACAGTGCGTCCCCGTTCAATGATGATCGGCTTGATCCCTTGTTCGAGCAGGGTCAGGGCCGCAAAATATCCGGCAGGTCCTGCTCCGGCAATAACGACCTCTTTACCGTTCAGGGGCTGCGGGGTGAATGTTGATTCACGGGGTTCGACTGTTGCCGGGTCACCGATGGCAACCTGCAATACAAAGTGCGGCTTGCGGGAACGGGCGTCGATGGAGCGGCGCAGTACGCGGGTGGAAATATTTTTATCATCCGGTAGTCCGGCGGCTTTCAATGCCTCGAGTCGGATTGCGGAAGGAGTGTTGATTTGTCCGGGATTGATTTTAATCTGTATTTTGATCTGCTTCATGACGACAGTCCTCGTTAATTTAGAAGTCCGCCTACCTCTACCGACTGGTCCGCTAAAGTCAATGTAAAAATGCTGCTTAGAGACGGTGTGTTTTTTTCATGCTTTTGTCTGATTGCGAATTCGGGATTCTTGGCTAGGAGTTAGCTTGCTTGAACGTAATGGAAGACCTTTATGTTTGCATATACACATTTATGGAGAGCTAAATGAAAGTAACAGTCATTAATGGAAGCGGCAGGAAAAAGGGTAATTCTCATGCTATTGCCAACGCTTTGTGCGATAATTTGTCGCAGGATGCAGAAGTAAAAACGTACGAGTTGTCGGGAATGAAATACTCGGGCTGCATAGGGTGCATGTCCTGTAAAGGAAAAACCGAACGTTGTATAATTAAGGATGACCTCACTCTGGTTTACGAAGAAATGCACGAGAGTGATGTTGTTGTTCTGTCCAGCCCTGTATATTTTGGTGACGTAAATGGACAGGCAAAGCTGTTCATTGACCGTCTCTACCATCTTTTCACTCCCGATTTTCATGAAGCCTTTGACCATGAGGAGGGCGAAGGCGAACCCAAACGCTACTCCCGTCTTAAAGAAGGAGTTAAGCTTGTGTTCGTAACCTCTCAGGGGGCCGTTCAGGAAGACATGTATGCCGACATTGAGCAGCGTTATTCCGTGTTTTTTAAGTATCTCGGTTTTTCAGAAGTCCATTCCATCCGTGGTCTGGGCGATCCCTTTGCTTTTCCTGATGCCAACCGTATGAAAGAAGCTTTGCAGCAGGCCCGTGAACTGGGTGAACTGTTGAGCAAATAGTTAGCCGTTTTATTTATAAATAATTAATATTTTTATGTATTATTTATCTTTTCCCGGAACAAAGTGGCAGTGCTGTCTATGTTAAAAAAGTCACAAAAGAGCTAATGATTTACAGATTTCCGAGCCGCCACCAACTGGGTGGCGGTTTTTTTGTGGTTTGCGACTGTGCAAAACGTATTTTTGAATAGTGAAATTTAGGTATTGTGAAAATATGCGTAAAGTTTGTTTAAATGTGAAAAAAAGAATTATTGAAAAACTGTTGACGAGGTGCTTTTTAGGCGTATGCTTCTTTTAAAGTCTTTCAAAAAAGGAGTAAAGAGGTGACTTTAGAATTATACTTCACACTTAGTCTATTGTTTTTTGTTTCTGTGAGTGCTGTAGCTGAAGCAGAACAGTATGTAGAAGATAGTTTTCTTTCAAAATCTAAAGTGATTGATGGTGTATTAGTTTTTTTAAAGAAGAAGTTTTCTAAGATTTATCGTAATGATGATGAGTTTTACTGTTTCTTTAAAAAAGATGCATTCGATATTGGCTAGTTTGGTTTGAATCTGCTTCATATCAAACTCAAAAACCCCGCTCCATTTCGGAGCGGGGTTTTTGTTTGTGCTGCATAATTCTTGGTTTGCGACACAGTGATAAATATTGTAATTGTGTTGCTTGTTTAGCAGCCAAGCCTTGGCAAGGATGGAAAGCAGATGGCTAATATTATCAAAATTCAAGTGGTCGTTTTTGCGCTGGTTGCAGCCTCTTTCACTAATATTTACCTCCCACAACCTGTTCTGCCAATTCTGCAGTCGGAATTTCAGATCAGTCCGGTACAGGCTTCCTTTTCAGTTTCTTTCGTAATTCTAGGCATCGTTTTGTCCAATCTCTTTTTTGGATATCTCTCTGACCGTTATCCGGTTAAGCCGATAATTCTGGCGGGGGGAGTGTTTGTAGCCGCGGGCGGTTTTCTCTGCTCCGTGACCCACAGTTACAGTGTGCTGGTTGCTTGCAGGCTGCTGCAAGGTCTTTTCATTCCGGCCTTAACGACCAGTATTGCCGCTTGGCTGTCGCGCTCATTGCCTGCCAAGCGGTTGAGCAGTGTCATGGGGGCCTATGTCTCTGCTACTATTTTCGGTGGGCTGGGGGGACGGTTGCTCGGTGGGTGGATTCATCCGCCGCTGCATTGGCGATATGCTTTTGTAACCGCGGCAGTATTTGTTCTGGTGACGGTTGTCATGGCCATGGTTGTTTTGCCTGCAAGTGGCAAGGATGAAGTAGCCGCAGCACGCACCAGCAACGGCAAGGAGACTTACGCTTCGTTGTTGCGTAAAAAGGAGTTGCTGTTGATTTATGCTTGCGGAGCCGGGAGTCTGCTCATTTTTTCACCGGTCTTTAATTACCTGCCATACAGACTTTCAAGTGCGCCGTTCAATCTAGCTACCGAGACAATCACCCTTGTTTATCTTGTATATGTTCTCGGTATTTTTTTGGGACCCTTGGCTGGAAAGCTCAGCAGTAGAGTCGGGGGCGGAGTTATGCTGCTCTTTAGTTCTATTCTTTTAGGGCTGTCCTTGTTGTTGCTTTTGCTTCCTTCGATGCTGGCTGTCATTATCGGATTGCTTGGGGTTTGTGCCGGTTTTTTTACTTTGCACACGGTTGCAGTGGTCCTCCTGAATCGAAAATTGACTTGTAGTCATGGTAAAGCGAATGCCCTTTACGTTTTGTTTTATTACACCGGAGGCTGGCTGGGGCTGACCGGGGCCGGGTTCGCTTATGAGTATGCTGACTGGAGGGGCGTGATCGTATTTTTGGCCACCTTTTTAGTTGTGCCACTTAGTGCGGGAGTCTTCGAGCATAGGGTTGAACTGCGCAACAAGTAATGTCTTATGGTTTTGTATCGATGTTATTTTAAGAAAAACTGAATTTGTGATCAGTTTTGTTAATGGCTTAATTTAAGGTTTTCTTCGCAATAAGTGGATAGCGGTATAAATGTGAAAAAAAGAATTAATCGAATCTCATTGACGAGGTACTTTTTCTGCGTACACTAAACTTAAGTTCTTGAAAAAAGAATACGAAAAATGACTTTCTTATTGTATTTTAAGTTGCAGGAGTGATTTTTATGTTTATGTGCTGGTTGTGTGGAATTGCAAGGATTGTAGAAGATGTTTTTTTTGCTAATGCTGAAAAAGCATGCGTTGTTGTGGAAAGACCCAGCCGTGAAGATAAACTAAACAATCGCTACAACGACAAATATTAAAATATTTAAATAGTCAGTCCTCCTAGAAAGTGCGGGCCGTGGTTTATGTAAACCGCGGCCCTTTCTTTATTTTGCGTAGTTCCAACTAGTCACACCCGCTGGTTAGCTGAATTCCTTCAGCGCGCATGCGGGCTTTGGAATAAAGGGCTATGGCGGCAACTGCGCGGTCGCATACCGGGAAGACCGGAACCCCGTTAGCCAGCAGTTTGTCTCGTAGGGGATCGTAGAGTCTTCCTCCGTCCACAACGGCCAGAATCGGTTTGTCGCTGTTTTGGACAATGTCTATCAGCAGATTGCCGATAGCATTTTCATCATCCATGGAAAAGGCAGGAATTGTCGGCTCTGCCAAGGTATGCATGGAAGGTGATAGCGGGTCCAATCCGATTACAATGGAATCAACAGCCGGGTCATTTACCAGTATTGCGGCCATTGCGGTGTGGGTGCGGTCATTTGAACCGGGGGTGAGATCCAAGGGGTTCTGAATAGTTACCAGTGATTTAAGTCGGTTGTTTTCAAGTCTTTCATCAATCTTTTCTACAGATTCTGCACTGAATTTTGCCAGCTCAATGTCGTAGTCATCGGACTGGATGGAGTCAGCCATACCTACTGCTTCAAATCCGGCTCCGCTCACAGCGGCCAGCCGATCGCCGCAAATCCTTTTGCCGTTCAGTTTTTCAGCCAGCATGAACAGGTCCTGAAATTCCTGAAAAGTACGGGCGACAATTGCTCCGGCCTGCTGCACGCAGCTTTCGCAAACCATGTAGTCTCCGGCAAGGGAGGCTGTGTGCCCGCTGGTGGCTGTCTTGCCTTCAGGGGTCCGTCCGGCTTTGTAGAAAACAACTTCTTTGCCGTTCATTATTGCCTGGCGCACAGCTCGGCAAAACTCCAGCCCATCAAGGTCATTGAATCCTTCAGCGTAGACAGCGATTACATCCACTTCAGGAGAGTCCTTAAAATAATGGACCATGTCCCCAAGTGTCAGGTCAGTCTGGTTGCCCATGGAAATCATGTAGGCCGGGTCGAGTTCCGGGCACTGGCTGGTCCTGAAAACCATGAACGCTCCGCTCTGGCTTATCAGGGCAGAACGCTGATATTTGCTGTTGCGGTCCTTGGGCAGTTTTTCGTCAGGTATGAACCATGTGTCGTATCCGCCGGGCCGGGAGATAACACCCATGCAGTTCGCGCCGATGAATACGGGACCACCGTCTTTCTCTGCGTGTTTTTTATTGATGCGGGCGATGATCTGCTCTGCGCGTTCTTTGCTTTCCTCTGTTTCACCCATGCCCCCGGGGATGAGCATGACGCTTTTGGCTGCGTCAAGCTTGATGATCTGGTCAACCAGATCAGGAACGTGCTGCGCCGCGATGGCGACTACAAAGAGATCCAGTTGTTCCTGAAGCGCATCAAGATCCGGAATGCAGCGTACTCCTTCCACTTCTTCGCATCCGTCGCGGATAATGACGACGTCTTCCTTGGCATATCCGGCGGCAATAACATTATCGAGGATGATGCGTCCGAAGTTGCGGCGGGTGGAGGATACTCCGATAATACCAATCTTCTTCGGGTGGAGCAGATTGTGGATTTTTTTGACCGGGCGTCCCTGCGGTTTCTGTCCGGTTCTGGAAAACCGGCACATGCCGTCCAGCGGAACCATCAGATATTCAGTGAACGCAAAGGGGTTGATTTCCAGTTCATCAATGACGAATCCACTGTCTTTATTTGACGGAGAAAAATATTTGCCCATCTCGATGAATGAATCGAAGCATTCGATGAGCTGCTCATCTGTGACGATGCGGCGTTGTCCACGGGTCAGTCCGGCCAGTTTCTTGTAAGAAATGGTGTTCTTGAACAGCTGGAAAAAGGAATGTCCGTCGACCATGTCCACAGATGCGGCAACGATGGCTTGCCCTTTGCGAAACCGTTCAGCGTAAAGTTCGGTATCGGTTCCGCCCAGTCCGGCACTTATGACGGTTCCGAATTCACGGGTTCGCCTTAATCCTACGATAAGCTCATTGCCGAAGGAATCCGAATCCGGGGGCATGAACTGGACCTGCAACACACCTTTGAGGTCGCGGCTGATTGCTTTAACCAGTGCTTCCCCGTGCAGCCCTTTGTATTCCTCTGGACCGTGTTCCGGGTTACGCTCAATATATGCGGCGTAATTTTCCGGCACTTCATACATCATGGCACGTACAGCAGAGCGGATTTTTGCCGGTTCCTTTTTTACAATGCGGACACCGCCAACTTCTGTTTTATGGATAATAGTCGGCGAAACAATCTTCAGCACTGCTTTGTCGCCGGGAAGCGAGGTCAGTTCTTCGTCTGAAAAACGTGCGCCGCGCGGCAGCAGGATGGAAGCCGGGGGAGTTTCCGCGCCGGAGTTTGCCAGCAGGTTGTATACTTCATATTCATATAAATAGTCGCGCCCTTCATTGTCAGCATTGCTGAACAGGGTGCTGATAGCCTCAAAGCTGATTTCATTTTCGATAAACATGCATACTCGCTTTTGATGAATTTGGTGTCTGGGCGTTATATGCCACATCTTAGTCAAAATGCACAAGGCGGAGTTCTTCTGCGGATATTGGTATCTGCGATATATTAACCGTAATTTACGTTGGCAGACTATAATTATCGAGTCTCTTAGTACGCATTAAGCGGTAATTATATAAAAGAGTGCAGGGCGGACCTGAGTCTTATGACTCAGGTCCGCCCTGCTGCATATTATGTATTTCGAAGGGGGCGGAAGAGCTTACTGAAACAGGTGCAAAAGACGTTGAATCGTAACCACGCAATGTTTTAGCCATGACTTTTGAACTCTCTTCGGTCGTACCGCCAAATGTAAGGAGGTTATTTATATGGCAATGGACTCCGTTCTTCTTGAGGATGAAAAGCGGGAGGCTGAAAAGGTCCGTGAAGAACAGCGCAGGATAAATGAGCAGTTTCTCTCCGATGTACGGGCCACATTCAACACCCCGCACGGCAAAAGGTTTTTTACCTTTTTATTGGAGCAGGGAGGAGTGAACGCTCCTTTGTTTTCAAGGGAGCATGAGATGTGCCGCAATGTGGCTGTGCATGATTTTGTGATTGAAAATGTTCTCGCCCCGGTGATCAGCGCAGATGAGGAGATTTACCTTTCCATCATCCGTGAGCGGGCGGAAAAAATGAGGCTGGAAGAGGAGGAAGGTAAATGATGGATTTTCCAATCGGTGACAGGCAGTCGGATCATTGCGCCGCACAGGCCGGGATGGGGGATGAATTACCCGAAGCTGTGCTTGGCGGGGACAATCTTTTTCAGGACGGTGGTTCCGAAGAGCAGGGGGACCTTGTAATTGAGGAAGCAGAGCAGTTGACTGATATTCCGGTTCCCCAAGCACCTGAAGCGTATGAACTTGATTACGGCTTGCAGGAAGGTGTTGATCCTCATGTGGACCGTCAATTCAGACAGTTTGCCCATGAGAATGGTGTCAGTGGTGAAATGGCGCAGAAGCTGGTTGATTTTCATAACAATCTTGAGGCGGCTCGCTATCAGGACCACCAGACCCAGACCGGGGAATGGGAGCGTCAGACACGCGCCATGCCCGGTTGGCACGGCAACAACTACCGCAAGAACATGGGGGTAGCTAATAAGGCTTTGCAGGCTTTTGCTTCCCCTGCACTGGCGAAGATGATCAGGGAATCCGGCTATGCCTGTCATCCCGAAGTCGTTAAAACTTTTTACAACGTAGGCAGGCGGCTCACAGAAGATTCATACGTTGACAGCAGCAGGAACACTGGCCGCAAGAAAACAATCGGCGAGATTTTATATCCCAACCAACCTATTTAACGTTAATGGGCCATGCGCTTGATCTATCTCTTTCAAAGACGGTTTTTAAAGAATAGACGGCGAAGACCTATTAAAAGATTTTAAGGCTCCGGCTGGGGCCCCGAAGGGCCTCCGGCGACAAAATACCAGAACGCTTGAAGCGTCATTAAATTCAGAGCTCCCAAGAGGGCCGAATCTCTACAAGGAGAGTTAATTATGGCAACTCTTGGAATGAACGCACTTACCCTTTCTGACTGGGGCGGTCGCCTTGATCCTACCGGTAAAGTAGCTGAGATAACAGAAGTGCTGGCCAGCACAAATGAAATTCTTGATGACGCAGCATGGGTTGAAGGCAACCTGCCTACCGGACACCGCACTACTGTTCGTGCCGACCTGCCCGCTGTGAGCTGGCGTAAGCTTAACTACGGCATCAAGCCCAGTAAGTCCCGCACCAAGCAGATTGACGATACCTGCGGCATGCTGGAATCCTATGCTGAAATGGATAAGGCTCTTTCCGATCTCAACGGTTTCTCTTCCAATTTCCGAACCTCTGAGGAACGTGCTTTCCTTGAAGCTATGAACAAGGAGTTCGCCGATACTTTCGTCTACGGCGATACCGCACTGGAGCCGGAGAAATTCCTTGGTCTTGCCCCTCGTTTCAATTCCCTTGAGCACAAGAACGTCATCAACTTCGGCGGCGCAGGCGACAACTGCACTTCCATCTGGGTTGTCTGCTGGTCTGATCAGACCGTGCATTTTACCTTTCCCCGTGGCAGTTCCAACGGCCTGAGTCACAAGGATCTTGGTGAAGTTACCCTCGAAGACGGCAGCGGCGGTAAATATCAGGGACTGCGCACCCACTATAAATGGACTCCGGGGCTGGTTGTCCGCGACTGGCGTTACGTGGTGCGTATCGCATCAATTGATCCCGAGAACCTTGGCGCAAATTCCCTGCGTCATGCTCTGATCGAAGGTCTGAACATGATCCCCAATACGAACATGGGCAGAACTGCTATCTACTGCAACCAGACCGTGAAAACCCTGCTCGATATCGAAGCCTCCGACAAGAATAACGTCATGCTCAAGACCGAGAACTGGGAAGGTAAGCCGGTAACAACATTCTGGGGCTGTCCTGTTCGCCGTGTGGATTCCATCCTCAATACTGAAACAGCTGTTACTGTTTAATTAAAAGGAGAAAAAAATGTATCTCGATAAAGAACTTTGTTTTTGTGAAGAACAGGCTGTTACTGCCAGCGCGGTTTCCCAGAATGTGATCTATGCCGGGGAAGACTGCGGTTCCGGTGGTAATGTTAAGCTGAAGGTGCTGGTGGACGGCGCGGACTTTGCTTCCCTGACCAGCATGCGTGTGGGTGTTCAGGCTTCCGGGACTGAAGATTTCATCCTCTTCGATACCCTTTTCGAATCCGGCTCCATTCCTGTTGCCGAATTGAAACAGGGCTACAGCTTCCCGCTGCCTTCACTGCCCGTGAAACATAAAGGTTACCTCAGACTTTCCTTCACTGTGACCGGCAGTAATGCCAGCGCGGGTAAAGTCAGCGGCTACCTGATCATGGACGATCAGACCAACATCTAAGGCAGGTAGTGAAATGAAATATATCTGCAAAAAAGATTGCTATGTGAGAAATCCTCAGGGCAGGTTCCAGCATTTCAAGGAAGGAACGGTCGTTGATTACGCCGCATCTGTTGAAGTGTCGGAACATTTCGAGGCTGTGAATGGAACAAAAACTAAGAATGTTGAAAAGAAAACAGCTGCGCGCGGCAGAAAACAGGTGAGTTAGGGTAGATAATCAATCTTTATTTTTGATAGTCGGTTAAAAGAACTGGTACTCCGGTATTTAAAGACCCCGGTCCTTGAGGATCGGGGTCTTCTCTTTTGTGCTGGGGGAGTTTTGTATATGACTTGGATCTGTTGATGGCAGGAGGGCTATTTTACCGGAGAGACGAACCCGGCTGGTTTGATTGCCAGAAGTGATTCCGTGAGTGTTCCGGCTATTTTCTCCGCGGTGTTCCCGATCAGCAGTCCTGCAATGCCGGAGCGGGCAACGCTTCCCATTACGACAATATCCATTTTTTTCTCTAAAGCGTATTTGGGAATCAGAATGCCCGGATCACCGTGCTTGATAATTCGGCGTGGCTCTTTTTCATATGATACTGATTCAATGATATCGCTGAATGCAGTCTCACTGCTGTCTTTTTCATAGGCCAGATAGTTGTCCACTTCTGAATCTGAAAAATAGGGATTGGAGGTTACGCCTTCAAGGTAGCCTTTCCAGCAGTGCATGATGTGCAGTTTGCCTCCGAGAATGCGATTCAGCATTGACGCGTGTTTAAGTATATTCTGGTTTAGGGCTATGTTTTCCGGAGAACTGTCAAAAGGTCCGATGGCTGCGAGTATTCTTACAGCACCCCGCCAAAGATGTCCGTGATGTACCCAGACCGGGCAGGGACATTTGCGTAGCAGGTGCATAACAGTGCTGTTTGGGGATTGGTTCTGTTCGGCTGGAGGGCTGATGACCAGATCATATTTTTCTTCATTAACAGATTTGATGCATTCGATAAAATCCTTGCCCCATCTTATGGAAAATTTGATGTCATCAGCATTGAGTTGTGCTTTTTCCAGTTCTTCTTTTAATTTGGCGTTGTGACCGTCAATGATATATTTTTGCAGGTCCTTGCCGTGATTCTTGAAGTAGTCCAATACAGATTTTTTGGGCTCATCAAAAACATTAAGAACGTCAAGGGTTGCTCCGCATTTACTTGCAAAATCAAGAGAGTGTTTGACAAGTGAAGTATCTATGGTGGACCCGAGGTGAAGGAGTATTTTTTTAGTCATTTAGTCCTCTGTTTTTGAGTCTTCTTTTTCAATTGGTATGTAATCTATGCAGTATCTTAACAGTTAACATTAATAAATAACAGGGGGCTGAATTATAAATTTGAAGAAACAGACGTGGCGGATCTTCATGTTGTTAGTTAAGCCGTTCCTAAGTGGCCGGGAGATATCATTGAAAGTGGATTTGGGATTGGAACTATGTTATTCAAGCATCATGTCGAAAGAATTATATAAAAATAAGAGTACTAAGTTTGTACACGGTGTTGTGTTTTTCCTGCTGCTTCTATTTTTGTCTTTTCCGGCTAAAGCAGATGATGTTCGGCATGTGCTTGTTCTTCATTCATACCATTCCGGTATGTCTTGGGTATCAAATATTGAAAAAGGAATCCGCGATACCCTCCTTGTCCCCCCCTATAAAGATCTTGTGCTTCATATTGAGTACATGGATAGCAAACGTAACCATTCTGCGGAGCATTACGCACGGATAAAGGATTTATTGAAATCAAAATTTGATACAATAGATCTGTCGCTTATTCTGTCCTCTGACAATAACGCTTTTGATTTTTTAGTGCGCAATCGTGATGAATTATTTCCAGAGGTTCCTGTTGTCTTTTGCGGAGTTAACAATTTTTCCAATAGTCAACTGGATGGTGTGAGTGATTTTACAGGGGTGGCTGAAATAATGTCATCTCGTGATACCGTGGCGGAAATTCTACACCAGCTGCCTGATACAAAACATATCTACGTCATAAATGATTACCTGAAAACCGGACGAGCCTGGGAAGCGACTTTACGCAGAAACCTTGCGCCTTTTGGCGGAAGTATTGACCTTGAGTATAATGAAAATCTCAGCATTGAGCAGTTGCGTGATAAAATTCAGTCCATGAAAAAGGGTAGTGTTGTCTTGCTGGGTGTTTACTTCTCTGACCGGGATGGAGTGTATATTACGTATGAAAAACTAGGCAGTTTGTTGACCCAGAACAGCCCGGTTCCTGTTTATTGCCTGCTTCGTTTTAACCTCCGTGATGGGGTCGTCGGTGGTAAGGTTATTAGTGGATATCATCAGGGTGTAATGATGAGTGAAGTCGCCCGTAGGATTCTTGCCGGGGAGAATGCTGGTGAGATCCCGGTGGCAAAAGTCGGTTCAAATGTCTTTATGTATGATTGGCAGGCTCTTGATAAATACGGTATTCCTGTAGACCGTCTTCCTGAAGAAAGTGTTGTTTTAAATGAGCCCTTTTCTTTTTATAACGAATACTTATATCTGGTCTGGAGCACTATTGTAGTCTTTGTCGCGATGGTGTCCCTGGTTCTCGTGCTGGGGAAAAATATTGTGACCCTGCGTAAGGTGCGGAGCGAACTCCAGCATTCAGAACTGAAGTATCGGTCTATATTTGATAACGCTCAGGAAGGTATATACCAGACCAGTATTGAAGGGAGGGTGCTTGCTGTCAATGACGCTTTTGCTGCTATTTTTGGCTATGCTTCAAGGGAAGAAGTCGTTGATACTTTGGATAATGTCGCCACAAAGCTTTACCATAATGAATCTGACCGTGAAATTTTTCTTGAAGCCTTGCGAACCGAAGGCAGGCTTTCTGGGTTTGAAGTGAAGATGAAGCGGAAGAACGGTGAAGTCGTCTGGATCACCATGAATGCCCGCAAGACTCAGGATCAGGATGGAAACGTAATTTTTGAAGGTTCAGTTGTTGATATTACCAGCCGCAAACATAATGAGCTACGTATCATTCAGTCAGAAAAAATGATGTCCGTCGGCGGTCTTGCTGCGGGAATGGCCCATGAGATCAATAATCCTCTCGCGGTTATTATCAGTTCTGTGCAGAACCTGCAGCGGAGGTTAACCCGTGAAACTTCCCGTAATGTAAAGATTGCTGAAGAATGTGGTGTGCCTTATTCCGCAATAATGGAATACATTGAGCGCAGTAGTTGCTCAAAGCTTATGACCGGGATGTATGAAGCGGGCATGCGGGCCGCGACTATCGTTCGTGGGATGCTTAGTTTCAGCCGCAAAAGTGATTCGGAATTTGTTCCGCATGATCTAGGTGATTTAATGAGAAGTGCATTGAGTTTGGTCGTGAATGATTATGATTTCAGACGTAATTATGATTTCAGAAAGATCAAGATAGTTGACGATTTTGACGCTGAGGATTTGACTGTTGCCTGTGACGGAACTGAAATTCAGCAGGTTTTTTTGAATCTGTTGAAGAATGGCGCAGAAGCTATGGGTGAAAAGAAATACCATGAAGGTGAGGTCCCCTGTTTTGTCCTTCGTGGATATAGGCTTGGTGACCTTGCTGTTATGGAGATCGAAGATAATGGTCCCGGTATGGATGAAGAGGTTCGCAATCGTATAATGGAGCCTTTTTTTACCACTAAATCTGCAAACAGAGGTACCGGGCTGGGACTTTCCATTTCATATTTTATAGTAACCGACCGGCATCATGGTGTCATGGAAGTCTTTTCCGAGCCGGGGAAGGGGACACGTTTTTCAGTAAAACTTCCTCTATACGAATCATAGTTTTATACAAAATCCGGTTTAGATTTATGCTTTTTCCGTAAGGGCGGACCCGAGTCAACTGACTCAGGTCCGCCCTTGTATTTATCCTGACTATGTAAAGGAGGACGGAATTAATCGTATCTTCCAAATAAATCAGGAGAAATAATGGCTGTTTCAGAAGTTAAAATCTGCAACCTCGCCTTGCGAAAACTGGGGGCGAGACTCATTGAATCATTAAGTGATACCTCGCAGGAGGCAGTGACCTGCAACCTTTTTTATGAGCAGGTCCGGGATGCTGTATTGCGTGAGCATCCGTGGAATTTCGCAGCATCACGAATAAGGCTGGCTAAGTTGGCAGAAAAACCGGCCTTCGGCTATGCGTATCAATATCAGATACCCGCTGATTGTTTACACCTGCGCCAGTTAAACACCCCTGACGACGATTTTGTGGTTGAGGGAGACAAAATCCTTACTGACCGGGACAGTGCTTCAGCGGTGTACACCATGAAAGTCAGCAATCCGGTTTTGTTCGATCCTGCTTTTGTGATGGCTTTTGCGGCCCGTCTGGCAGCAGAAATGGCTGATGACATCACCGGATCGACATCCAAAGCCCGCGAGATGTGGACGTTGTATCTCAACGCCATGCAGTCCGCCCGTCTGGCAGATTCAGCGGAAGGACGTGAGGATAATATTCTCAATGATCCGTGGCTGGAAGCAAGGGGAATTCATGGCATGGATTCTCCGCTTTGGAGGGTGTAGGCATGTCTGTTTCCCTAATTATGACCAACTTCAGTGCCGGGGAGCTTTCACCGAGGCTTGGCGGTCGAGTGGATCTTGCCAAGTATGCCAATGGACTGGCTAAGCTGGAAAACATGTTTACCCACCCCCACGGTGGGGCATCCCGCAGGACCGGTTTCCGTTTTATAGGCGAAGCCCCGACTAATGAAGTTCGGTTGATCCCTTTTGAATTTTCTACTGAGCAGGCCTATGTGCTCGAGTTCACCGACCGCAAGATCCGCGTATACAAAGACGGGGGGCTTGTTCTGAATTCCGGCACTCCGGTGGAGATTGCAAGTCCATACACCGCAGCGGATTTAGCAGACATCCGTTTTACCCAGTCCGCCGACGTCATGTATCTGGTGCACCCCGAAATCCAACCTTATAAACTTTCCCGCACATCACATGTGGACTGGACTATGGAATTGGTTCCTTTCAGTTCCCCACCCGAAGATTGGAACAGCAGTAAAGGTTTTCCGTCCTGCGTGACATTTTTCGAGGAGCGTCTATGTTTTGCGGCCAGCCCGGCTAACCCGCAGACTTTATGGATGAGTAAAGCCGGGGCTTATGAGGATTTCGGTGTTTCCGATCCGCTGGTAGACGATGATGCCTGCACCTACACTCTTTCCGCCGATCAGGTGAACGCCATTCGCTGGATGGTGAGTTCCAAGAAACTCATTCTCGGAACATCCGGTGGGGAGTGGTGGCTGTCCGGGGGCAGCAGTGCGGATTCAGTCACTCCCAATTCGGTGATGGTCCGGCGTGAAACAACACATGGCTCTGCTGCAATTCCCCCGGTTGTGGTCGGTGGAGTCATGCTTTTTTTGCAAAGGGAAGGGCGGACCATTCGAGAACTGGGGTATTCCTTTGAAGCTGACGGGTATGTGGCCCCGGATTTAACCATTCTGTCCGAGCACCTGACCCGTTCCAATTCCATAACAGAATGGGCTTATCAGCAGTCCCCGGATTCCGTCGTCTGGATGGTTCGCGATGACGGTGTGCTGGTTGGTCTGACTTATCAGCGTGAGCACGAAGTTGTGGGTTTTCACCGTCACCTTACGGATGGAAAATTCCGCTCAGTGTGCACTGTTCCCGGTCCAACGCAGGATGAAGTCTGGGTAGTGGTTGATCGCGAAGTGGATGGCAAGGTCCGTTCATATGTTGAAAGGATGGAAAAACAGTTTGATGGTGAAGGATCGGAGCAAGCCTTTTTCGTCGATTCCGGCCTTTCTTACGATCAGGGAGTCAGCGATACGGTCTTCACTGGTCTTGATCATCTGGAAGGCAAGACCGTTTCCGTGCTGGCGGACGGCGCGGTGCACCCGGAGATGGTTGTCGAAAACGGTGCTATTACTTTGAGCGCCCCGGCAAAGGTGGTTCATGCCGGACTTCCATATATTTCCAATATGAAAACCCTGCGCATTGAGGGCGGTGCGATGTCCGGCGGAACAGCTCAGGGCCGCATGAAACGTATTTCCCATGTGACCGTGCGACTGTTCCAGTCTCTTGGTTTGCAGGTCGGTTATGACGGTGACCATCTGGAACGTGCCCCGTTCCGTTCGTCAGCGGACAAGGTTGGCGGTGCTCCGGCACTTTATAGCGGGGATTATGAAGTCAAATTCAACCGGGGTTATGACCGTGACGGGCAGATTTATATTCGGCAGGACCAACCGTTGCCGCTTTCAGTTCTGGCTCTTATTCCAGAAGTCTCGGTGTATTCATGACCCGTTTGAAAAACAATTCTTCCATTGCCCTTGGAGTGCCTACTCTTTGTGATGTGGAATTCGTTGCTTCCAATTTGCGTGAGAGTGATCGTAAGGACATGGAAGGTCTGCATCCGGGAAAGCCTGCACGTGAGATAATTGTTGGTGACGTTGAATATTCCGCATTCGTTTACGGGTTATACCGTGATGGCAGAATCCTGGCTCTTTTCGGGGTCATTCCCCTTGCTCCGGGAGTCGGAACTCCTTGGTTGGT
>PPCM01000485.1_pt1 | contig 34544 bp, 31 predicted proteins | sample 1555541 | NCBI WGS metagenome assembly PPCM01 (sample SAMN05284479, study PRJNA326546) | Marine sediment metagenome, whole genome shotgun sequencing project. | isolation source: marine sediment | place: Germany: Wadden Sea | collected 2012-09-05
TACACATCAACGTTGAATAAACTAAGTAATAATTTTGATTATTTAAATCTAGGCATTCTTTTTTCTCCTGCTAAGGACTATGAGGAAAGAGAGTATTTAAGAAACTTTAAAGACAAGAACATCAATTTTATGTCTGTAGAAATGACTGAAGACTTATATTATGAAAAACAAGATTTGGCGAATCAATTATTTCATAATATCAGTGTAAATATGGGATTAAAACTCTATTATATTAGTGTCTACAAAGACAATAATTTAAATGATACGTGTTATGATGCCAATGCACAGGTCTTTAATAAACTCACTAACTTTAATAACATAGATACACAAGTTTCTTTTATTGATGACTTAAGGAACACAAAAATATTTCATGGTGGCCTAGGTCTCTTAACTTATAATGGGTTAAAAAAACCAATATACAATGCCTATCATCTATTAAATAATTTGCGTGGTGATGTTATTAACCGAGGTGATAAACATATTGTTACACAAAAGAACAATATTATAAGAGTTCTAATACACAGCTACGATGAAGAGGCTGCTAAAATGTATAGAAAGCAAAAGAACTTGCTTTCTAATCAGTCTTATCAATCATTTAAAAGTATTATTGACCAGAATTCATCAAGACTAGTTACTATGTCTTTAAAACTAGACTCCGGATTATACAGAATTCGATCAAATACTCTCAATGATAAAAATGGTTGTATTTTCACACAATGGTTTACGATGGGATCGCCTTCAAAAATGAATAAAGAGGAGTTCGATTACTTAAAATCAAAAGAATACATGAAAATAGAAATTGCTACTACTGAAGTTGTTGATTCTTTAATTATTGAAGAACTTCTCAATAGTAATGAGATAAAACTACTAGAAATTCAAAAACTTCAATAGAACATTATACTAAGAAAATCTAAATAAAAATAGACATAATGCCAGTCGCTTATTTTTCGAATAAGTACTGTCATTATGTCCATATTAACCTAAGCTAAAATAAGGATTATAATACCCATCGGTCATTCTCAACCTATTAGGGTATTTACATTTCCGGTAATACTCCATATCTATTCATATCTTCATCACTAGGTAACAAGGAGAATATGAGAATTACAAGCGATCCAAATGGGATTAGTATTAATAAAATAAACCACCCCGACTTATTTATGTCATGTAATCTGCGAATCGTTACTCCTAATGAGGGTAAAAAAAGCAAAACTACACAAAAGGCTGATAGCTCTGGTGTAATAGCAATCGCTAAAGAAATCATTATTGCCATATTTATTATCTTAAACGTCCAGTATTCTTTCCTAGATGCTCTTCCTGATAACTTCACATAATCTGATAATGTTCTTGCATAACTTCTAAAAAAATTCACTACATTAATCCTCCATACTTTGGAATGATAGAACTGAATCTCATAAACATTTCTATCACTATACGTTACAATATTTCTTCAGAGCTGAGCTCCTCTTGCTAATAGTTCAAATTTTCAGTATCATAATCCCATAATAGAACACTTATATGAGAGTGATGGGTGACTATAATTCTTAGTTCCACCACTTGATTAAAATTAAATATTATCGATTATTTCATATTTATATAGTTATTAAAAAACTATGTCTTGATATCCTACTTCAATGATTCTAATGTCAATAATATCTTTATCCTCTAGATTTTATTATTGGAGCAGATTCATCAGCTTCATCGCCATATCTATCAGTGTAATCTTGTACAACACTTAGTAGTACACATCCAAAACTCTTGTACTTAGAAATAATCATACTCAAACTCACCAAATATTTCATTTTACATTCTATTCCTCATAATTTTTCCCAAGCTTACTTTTAGTATTTAGTATTCCAACTCAGTCCAAACATCCACATTTCCAGTTTATTACTCCTGAAACAATCTAATTGAATAAAGAAGTATAGATACTAGGCAAAACAAGATAACTTGTACTCTTAGACAGAAAACTATCATTTGAAATAGTATGTAGCAACAGTTTGAACTATTATCACGATTATATCACGCTATATCCATTTCTTCCAGTTTTATCAAAGTTTTGTTGTAGGTTTCCATATTTTCTATTGTACCCCTTAAATGACACATCTTCTTTGATCTAAAAATAAGTGTTACAATGAAACAAGTACGTCACAAAGTATATTATAAAAATTAATTGTCTACATAGGTGCGGTGGCTACAAGATGAATTGCTTTAAAATGTGGGATAGTAAAATTGTATTTAAAAATGGATGGTATTTGTATCTTGATGGAAAAGGCAATAATTCTGTTATTTCTCCACAATGTGCTAGAGAAATTGAAATAAATCATTATCGATATATGGCTGATATGGATACCAGCCGTGGTGGAATAGAACCTGATTACGCCTTTAAGGGTAGAGGATTTAATTTAATTGATGGTCAGTATGTTTATTTGAAACCATTAACAGTAGAGTCACTATCTAAGGAACAAGAGGTTTATTCGATAAATAATAAATTAGTGATTCCCTCAAAGGTTGGAGAAATAAACATCAATTATGTACATCGAAACGCATTTGCTGACATTCATATTCTTGAAGAAGTATTTGTTCCAGAAACAGTAACTGCAATTGGTATTAACGCATTTTCAGGATGTAGCAATCTAAAAATAATGAATCTTCCTAGAACGCCACTAACTATTGAGAAAGATGTATTCAAAGATACATTCCTTGAGAAATCATTTAATGGTTCAGCATTCTATATCGGAAAACATCTAATTCAAGCAAATAAAAATATATCCGGAGAATATAATATAGCCAATGGTACCTTATCTATCGCAGCTAATGCATTTGATCAATGTATCAACCTTAAGAGTATAACAATACCAAATAGTGTATCTACAATTGGTTATGGCGCATTCTCAGGATGTATTAAACTAGAAAAAGTCGATATGCCTGAATCACTCGATTTTCTTGGTGACTCTTCTTTCTATAACTGCAATTCATTAACGAAAATTATTGTCCCTGAAAATGTTAAATCATTAGGCAAATCAACATTTGAAAATTGTACATCTCTAGAAGATATACAATTACCCAATTCTTTAACGTCAGTAGGATTTTCATTTATTAAGAACACAAAAATATTGAATCAATTCCGTACAGATGAAAGTAATGTTCTCTACATAGGAAAATGGTTAATTGAATATAAAGCGCAGTATGAAGGTGACCTGATTATTAAATCAGGGACTATAGGGATTGCTGATCAGAACTTATTATCCTACAACTTCAAAAAAAGATGTATCAGGTCAATAAAATTCCCCAAAAGTTTAAAATATATCGGCATGAGTGCATTTGAGAAATGTAACGCTTTAGAAGAAATATCACTGCCAAACGGTTTGCTTGAGTTAAGAGTATCTTCTTTTAGAGATTGCATAAGTATCAAGAAAATCATTGTTCCAGAATCTGTATCACTTATTGATACTTGGTCGTTTATGGGATGTGAAAGTCTTAGCGAGATATCAGTATTAGGCAGATCAACAATAATTACAGCTCCTGCTATAACAGGTCGTAAAGACAAAAAAAAGGTATCTATCATTGGGCTAAAAGGATCAACTGCTGAAGAATACTGTAATAAATATGGTGAGCAATACTCTCTACAATTTAAGAAGCACAAAAGAAAATTTCTAAGCTTCATAAAAGCCTAATATTCGCATATTAGGCTTAACCTTTAATAAATAAAGCTTGCTAGCAAAATATAATCATTCGTCTGGCTGGAAGAAAAGTCTGATTCAGCAAAACAACCTTATAGCGTTTCAAAATCACATACCACTTCATAATTTTCATTTCAAGAATGGCGTCTAAATGAAATCCATAGTAACTAAGTTATTCTTTATTTTAAAGGCGTTTCTATGTGATCTCAACTCGTTAGGGATTTCTCTTTGTATACTGAATAATATGTCCTTTAATATTTAGAAATGTCATCAGACCACCATATAGGCTACCAACAAAGTTAACTTTACTCGTCCCCTCAGATGTAGGACTGTCGCTACTATTATACCAGTTAATGGATTATGATTCACTGCAGAACTTAGATTATGCAGTGTGATTTGATTTCTCAAAAACAGAAAAAGTGATGGAACGACTATGATTGTCAATTCCACCACTATTGTGTTTTTTTATGCAGTCAGAATATGTCTGATAATGCAGTAAGTTTATAGTTTACTTCTCAAGTTTTTCCTTTAAATAGTTAGCAATTTCGACTTGTCCCATCTCATCAGCAAACGAATACGCACTCATATTTGTTTTATATTCACCTGAGTATTTTACAGTAATGTCAATTCCACTATCAACTAAGTATTCTACTACATCTTTATGTCCACCATATATAGCTCCAAACAAAGGATTCTTTGTTGAATCACTAACATCCAACTTAGCACCGTTATCAAATAAAAACTTCACTATATCAAGATTTCCTTCACTAGCTGCACTTTTAATAGCTGCACAATCAGAGCCTCCTCCTTGAACATCAATATCTATTCCTTCATGTACAAGGTATTTAACAATGTCAAGCTTTCCATGTGTAGAAGCTACATGTAACCATGTTCCGAATGCTGTACTCATATTCAAAATCTCAGTTTTACCATCAATTAGCCCTTTCACTTTAGCTAGATTACCTTTTTTAATAGCACTACGTATTTCTTTCTTAACATTAATAGCTTCCATATTTTCTCCTATTCTAATTTCTTTCAGCAGCAGTTTGACCAAGTACTTTCAACATTTCTACCATGTCATCATAATCTCCACCATCAACTTCTACTGCTTTTAATTTATCTACAACATATTGAATTGCAGCTTTATCATGTTGTCCTGCTACTGCATTAGGTGCCCAAACTAAGTTTTCAGGACCAACAATTGGGTCAATACCATATCTTCTCAAAATTTCTTGACCTTCTTTTACTAAAGCTTGTTGTGCTTCTCCACTTCCTGTTTTAAATAATATATGATGAGCATGAGGATTAGTCATACTAGCAGGTGGTTCTCCAGCGATAGTTCTTAGATACTTACCAAAATCAACTTTCTTCATAGCTGCTTCATATGCTTCAGTTACTCCTAGTTCAGACATCTTCTTACTAATTTGAGCAACTTCCTCTGCACTGAATGTTCCCTTTTGCAATGCAAGTTTCAAGTTATTCATTTTTGTTGCATCTACATTACCAGCTACATCAACAATATCATCTACATAGCTCTTAGCTAAATCAGTAAGATTACTCACTCCCTCAGATGTTATACTGCAGTGAGTTCATCTGTATTATACATCAAAAGTGATGGAACGACTATGATTGTCAATTCCATCACTTCTGTGATTTTTTTACGCAGCCTGTTCTATAAACAACTGCAGTGAGTTAAATTCTTAAGTGTTTTTTCGCAATGTCATAGAAACACTTACACGCCTCTTCTTCAGAAGCAAAACTACCAAACTCATTTTTCTTTCCACGCTCCATATAAAATACATTCCATGTGTCACCATCTTGAATTATATGGTAAGCATCATCCTTTAATGAACCGTTTATCGAATAACTGAATCGATTAGCTTTACTTTTTTCCATTGTGCTTCTTAGTTCTTCAATTCTCATTAGTTGATAACCTCCTTAACAACTTTCAAGAAACCATCATCTATTAGTTGTTGTACTGATTTCCCACTACCTAGATAATACTGGATTCCCATACCTGGTTGTCCAAACCATGGTGCAATTTCACCAGCACTAACTTCAATTGGCTTGAGAACTTCATATACAAAATAATCACTAGTTTCTTTCTTTCCTGGGTTCAATGCTCTTGCACCGTATGGTGTACCTTCAGGCGATAGATACGCTCCACCTGGATGTCCATATCGGTCAATTGTTGAACCTACTTGTAGCGTTTCTGGATTTGATACACCATTCAAGAAACCATCAATATTTGGGTCTCCTTTAGTACCAGGCCAGATAATATCCATGTTCTCGTCATAGTATTTACCAATCCAACCACTTTCTTCAGCGATTGAACGTTGTAACTTTGCAATATCAGCTTCTGTCCAATCAGCCTTTTTAAATGTGTCAGCCATTAACTCATACTTATCAGTATCAGCCCATTTCGAGATATTCGAAGATTTTACAATTTGAATAGCGTCATCAACGTTTGCAGCTTTACCTATATCTGCTACTACATCAACAAGATTACTCGTCCCCTCAACAGACTCTTCAATAATATTATTAACCAAAGATATATGATCGTCAACGACTTTCTCTCCGATAGCCTGAGATTTTGCAACCTTTTCCTTTAAATTTTGGCCTAATCTCATGTCAATTTCTGTTGCCCCAGTTTTTTCAATCAACTTGTCTTTAACGACTTTAAACTTTGGACTTTCCCATACTTTTTCCAGAACTTCAAATACATATCCGATAGAATTTTTACCAGCTTTTACTAAAGGTAATATTTTCTTAAGTATAGCTTTCATAATAACTCCACACCCACCTGTGATGAGTCCAGATACTGCTTCGAAAGTAAGCTTTCCTAAGACATAACCGACTTGATAACCTAGTGGCTTTTCTAACTTTTCAATAAGTGATTTGTATGTCCCTCTAATAACTCCTTTCCATATTTTAATAGTGAGTTTATTCCATGCTAGTAATAACTTAATAGTTAGAGTACCCTTCACAAGATTCTCCATGTAACATTTAGAGGTCTCTTCAACCTTACTAATAACCAAATCTTCTAACTGATTTCGTCCATCTTCAGTACTAATATATGTTTTAAACTCTTCAGCTAACTCCTCTCCAAACTTAAAGAGATCTATGATGTCGACTATATCCTCGGTAAGACCAAGTTCAAAACCACTTCCAAAGGTGTCAGCTTCATATTCCAATTCTACTTCAAATTGATCATTAAAATCATTTAATATTGAATAATCAAATGAATCTACACCATTTTCAAAATACTCATAGAAACGTTTATTTAAGTTTGGTAACTTGTTAGTTTTTAACAAGAGTTTCATTTCATTTAGACAAATCTCAAGCCTTTCCTTTACTAAATTATACTTCCCACTTATCTTAACTTTTTCCTCTGTATTACCTTTATCATACTCTTGTTTACAACTTAAATAACTTTCATAAAGAGCTTCCAGTTCGTTTTTTCTTTCTAGAATTTCACCTGATATAAACTTCTTATTCTTTGAGTAGTATTTAGAACTTTCTACAGATGCTTTTTTCAACCAGTTCAAATAATCGGTTCTTGATACCCATATACCATTACCAACAGGATACTTTTGTGATTCATATTGACCACTTGGCATCCTTACATAGAATCTTCCTTTATCTGATATCATGTTGAATATCTTGTTTTGTACACTTTCAAAATGTATTTTTAACGTAAGCGAATTATGATCATTATAAATTTTTTTTAAGGAGTTATAGCTACTTTCTTCATTTTTATGATATTCTCGAACTTGTTGTTCAAGGAAAATCAACTTATTTTTTATTTCAATTGAGATTTCAGCTTTTAGTTCTTCATCTCCTTTATGATCATCATAATATTTTGCTAATGTAGCAATTGATTTTTTGGCATATTCTGGAATTGCAACTGCATTGCCAGAATCCTCTTTTAGTTTATCAAAAGTCTTTTGATCGCAATACTCAGTTTCTGTGAATCCATTTTCACGTTGATAAGCTCTTACAATTGCTTTCAGTTGACTGCTATACAAACCATCTACATTGACATCTTTTTTTAGTACTTTCAAAAGCTTTTGAATTTCCTCAGTTTTAGCATTATAATTACCATTTACTAGATTATTCTTATAGAGTAACTCTATTTCTTCAATCATCTTGTTTACTGTGTCTTCAACTACAAAATCAGATTTAAATAATCTATAAGCATCTGAATCTGTTAACTTATCTCTCACTGGATAACCAAGATTTTTCAGATCTACTTGATATTTATTAAACCATTCGCCATCTGTTGAATCATAGTAAGCTGAATCAAAGCTACTAATATCTCGTCTTCCAGTAGATGTTGTGTACATAAAACTTGAACCTACTTGAATAACATAACCAGCAGGTACTAGTTGATCAGCTACTATATAATACTTTCCAGCTTTTAAGAAAGCTCTGTCTACAAGATTACCTTTAGAATCCCATACATTTGCAGGTATGCCATCACTTTCATTGAAATCATTTAACAAAGAATCGTATGTAACTTTATCGCAATACTCAGTTACAGCAAAACCTTTTTCAACTTGGTATGCCTTTACAACATTTTTTGTTTTCTTACCATACAAGCCATCTATAATTATTTCCTTTTTTAGCTCTTTTAGAATAATTTGAATTTCTTCAGTTTTTGAATTATAAATTCCATTTACAAGATTACTTTCATAGAGCAATTTAATTTCTTCGATTTTTTGATTTACAGCATCATCAACTGAAAAATTTGATTTAAAAACTCTTTGAGCATCAGAATCATCGAGCTTATTAGCTACCGAATAACCAAGCTCTTTCAAGTAAACTTGATACTTGTTAAACCATACACCACCTGATGAATGATAATAAGCCGGATCAAAATAATTGATACTTTGTCTACCAGACGAAGTTATAAATTTGTAAGCAGACCCTACTTTAATAACATAACCTAGAGGTACTAAGTTACCATCCGACACATAATAATCTCCTCCTTGTAAAAAGGCACCCGATACTTTATTACCTGTAGAATCCCAAATATCAGCATCAACTTTTGGTGTTTCTTTTATTGTTTTATACTGTCCCTTTGATCTTTCAAATGTATTCTGATCAAAGCCATCTATGTATTCAGGACCATTAGCTGTCACTACACAAGCTTTATCTCCGATCATGTATACATAACCAATTGCCAAAGGTTTTTCTGTAGAAATATTGTAGGCTCTACCATCTAAAACAATGCAAGAAGTTCTTTCACCTTTTTCTGTCCAAACCTTGGGATGACTCACACGTTTTTCTAAATAATTCTCTCTAGATTTAATCTTTGATAACAAGCCGGATAGATGAGATTTTGAATTGGCAATCGCTTTTATTTGTCTCAGTTTTTTAGTCAAGGCTGTCTTTATCTGATTTTCATAATCCTTATATTCTCTAGACTCTCTTTTTCTCTTTTCATCATCTTGTTCAGCTTTTCTCTTTTGCGCTGAAGTATAATACTTACCATGTGAGGTTTCATAAACCCTTGGCTCAAACGTTATAGACTTTTGCGCGACATTATCACTAATTTTCATATAGTAGATACCACCTGCATATGAGATATAGCCATTTGGAACTCTTTGATGATTCATCAAGTAAGTCTTATTATTTTTTAAATATGCAGATTTTTTACTTCCATTAGGCGCCCATACATATGTCGTGTATACTCTTACAGCTGAAGAACTTTTGATGTTCCACTTAGCAGGAACCTTAACTTTATATCTATTTGATCCTTTAATTTCCTTTTTCACTGTTTTATAAACAGCCGATATATGACGTGTTCGTTTAACCTTTTTTTTATAAGGAACTCTCCTCGTAACATAGTGAGATTTTTCAGGTACTTTTACAGTTTTTTTATTATAACCTGTTTTTGCCTTTTTGATTGGTACATTTTTATATACTTTTTCTTCTACAGTAGTAGCAACCCTTTTTGTTTTATGCTTATATACGGGTTTTACATAGGTAGTTTTTTTAGCATATTTAGCAGGTACCCATTGTTTTCTTGGAATGCCATCACCTTTTTTGTCATATACCCACTTGTAATAACCTTTCTTAACAAGTACACGTTTCGTAGTCCAATATCCATCCTTAATCTTTGTTTTGACATCTACGTTTTTGTACTTAGTAACTGTTTGATAACCAAAAAAAGTCTTTTTGTATCCAGTCGTTACATAATAAGTATATGGTGTTTTAACTACTTTAGTCGTTGCTGGGCTATCAACTACTTTAACTCTTTCATCTCGATGTTTTGTTATAGTAACAGTGTAATCTTCTTCTCTGGCTGGTGAAACCAAAACACGTTCATTAACAAAAGATGTCTTACCGGGTATTACTGTGTAACTACCTCTCGTTGGTTTAACACTCACAACTTTATAAGTTTCACCAGTTTTAACAAACTTAACGAAATATTTCTTACCACTACTTTCTCCAATTTCACTACCATCCACAATCTCGTATCTTTCATCACTGCTCTCAACTGTAACAGTTGGTTCTTCTGCAAACATTATTAATGTAGGCATCAGCATACTAAAGCATAGAATCAATGAGATTAATTGTCTATAAATTTTTTTTCTCATGTTTACTCCTTTTATGTTTTTATTTAAATGTTTCGTTATTTGGGCTCTCCTTTCTCTTGGTTAACAAAACACAACTAACACATTTAGACTCAACATAATGCATTGAGTTTCATCTGCAGATACGTCATCGCCAAATATCCATATCCACTTGATTCATACTTAAAAATTAAGTATAGTTATTATAGATGAGTTTCATCTAACTAAGCTGAGAACAGTTGTCGCCAAACAATTATCCTGTTCTCAGCTATTTATATAACTGCAATCAAAGATAAGATTGCAGGTGTCATCACAAATATCAGCATCGCTGGCAAAACCAAAAGAAGTAATGGCATAAAAAGTTTTATAGAAGCCTTCTCTGCTAATGACTTTGCTTTTTCAGTTCGCTTCTTCCATAATTCTTCTGATTGCTCTAAAAGAATCTGTGAAATCCCAGAAGCACCTTTTTCAAACGATTGAATCATGGATGATAGAAAAATACTCAAGTCTGTACATTGATTTCTATTAATCATCCTTTCAAAAGCTTGCTTTCTAGAAAATCCCATATCCATTTCTAATATGGTATCTCTAAATTCTTCTGATAAAATATCATCTTTTGTTCGAGTAATTTCTCTAATAGCTTCAGTTAGAGACTGCCCTGATTCAACAATTACAGCAATGGAACTTAGAGTAAAAGGCAATCCCTTCTGTATATCTGCTATCCTTATTACTTTTAAGTTTTTAAGCCATAAGTTGGGCCAAAAATAACCTATAAAAGGTAATGTAATAGCCAATATTTTATACAGGTTAAGCTTAAGGAATCTAAACAGTATAAAACCATATAGTATTCCCAATACAAACATACCTACTTTTAAACCCATATACTTATAAGGATCAAAACGATTTTTTAAACCTGCATATAGTAGGTTTTCACTAAGTTTTTTTGACCGATTATATTTGACTTCATACTTGAGTATCTTCAAAATCTTACTACCAAAATCTGCAATTCTATCAAGTATACCACCTTGATTTGTTATTTTTTTTCTGTTCGATGTCTCATTAACAGCTTTTAACAAGTTCTTAAAATCGTGATTCCAAACTTGCTTATATCTCGGTCTAAATGAAACAACACAAAGTAGACCTACTAAGCAACTTATCAAATAAATCATCTTATCCCCCACTGAAAACCTGATTGACTTCAAGTGTCTTTTTCTTAAAGTCAAATATCTTCATAAAGTAAAACTCTACATCTACTGATGTTTTCACACTAATCATATTATTATTTTTTACTGTCAAGGAGATCAACTGAGCATTATCAAAGTTTCTCTTTAACATTTTTTCCATTTCACTTCTAGCGAGTGCTTCATCAACAACAACAGTATGGCTTAGATTCCATATTTCCTTATCATATGCAAGTAAAATTGTTGATTTTCCTGCTGCTTCAGTAGAAGACTCTAATAAGGCTTTTTGATACATTATATAACCTGTATCTATAATTAAACCAATCATACCTATTAAGAGTGGCAATAAAATTACTGTCAAAATTAACACACTCGCATTTTCATCCTTTATTAACTTCATTCGTCTTTTCCAATATAGTATTCTGCTGTATTAGTAATAGTCACTGACTCGTTATCTAAAACAAAATCTGCGAATGGTAGTATAATATCAAAATCATATTCTACAGTAACTGATAACATACCATCCTCTTCTGAAACTGAGTACCTTCTCCCCTTTCCTGACAAGTTCTCTTCAACCATTTTTAAAGATGCAGCTTTAATATCACTTTCTTTTTCACTTTGTGTCATTTCATCATTTCTCCAAATGGTTGCACCATATCTTGCTCCATTGGCAGCAGACATAGTAACAATGATTTGTGAGTAAATTAGTAGACTAACTGTTATACCAATCATAATAAACATCAATATAACAGGTAAGACAATAGCTGTCTCTAAGACTGCTTGTCCACTTTCCTCTACCATCTTATTCTTCACTTGGTGTTGTACCTTTTAATGAATTTAGAAGTGCATCAAATATGTTTTTTATTTCATCGCCAATTAATGAAAAAGCACCGATTGCACCAATAAGAATCAAACCTACAATAAGTGCATATTCTGATACTGCCTGTCCATCTTCATCCATCATTAAATCTCTAAATACTTTCATAAAAATCCTCCATTTCTGAATACATAATTTTTTCTCTATTTAAAAGCTTTGACTTATCAAGGCTAAATACAAACTTATCCTTAACTTTCACTTGTTTACCAAGTGTAGACAAAGTTATCTCACCATTTTTTACCCCATGGACCTCAATAATTTCATCAACTTTTCTCGTACCATCTGGCATTTTTTTTATATAAACAATAATATCAATTGCAGACGCAATCTGCTTTTTTATCGCTGATATAGGTAAATCCAAGCCTGTCATCAAAACCATAGTTTCGATACGACTAATCATGTCTACAGGTGAGTTTGCATGACCAGTAGTAATAGAACCATCATGACCTGTATTCATCGCTTGAAGCATATCTAAAGCTTCACCACTTCTTACTTCACCTACAACAATTCTATCGGGTCTCATTCTTAAAGCACTTTTAACTAAATCTCTTATCGAGATTTCACCCTTTCCCTCTACATTGGCTGGTCTAGCTTCCATTCGTATCAGATTATCCACTTGACTTATCTTCAGTTCAGCTGAATCCTCAACTGTAATGACTCTATGATCTTCTTGAATATAACTACTAAGAGCATTCAAAAATGTAGTTTTCCCCGAACCTGTACCACCTGCTATAACGAAGTTGTAACGTGCTTTTACTAGACAATTCAAGAAGTCTTTTGTCTTTTGAGTTAAAGAACCAAATGAAACCAATTCTTCCATAGTAAAAGGATTCTTAGGAAATTTTCTAATTGTAACAACCGGTCCATCCAAAGACGCTGGTGGAATAACAATATTTACTCTTGAACCATTTGGAAGTCTCGCATCAACAATAGGATTACTCTGATCTACTTTTCTATTAATAGGCGAAACAATCTTATCAATAAGGTGCATAATTTCTTCATGGCTTCTATAGTTTAATCTGTTTCCTTTATGATCTCTGAGGATATTTAACTTTCCTTTCTTTTCATAAAAAATAAAATCAGTACCATTAATCATTATTTCTGTTACATCATCCTCATCAATATAAGGTTCTATGACACCATAACCAAACATAACTTGAAGAATGCTTTCACTCATTTCAGCCTTTTCATTGTTGGTCAAAACAATGTTCTTAAACTGAGAGGATAGTAGGTCATCTATGACTAACCACGTCGATGCCCTAACTTTTTCTCTTCTCTCCTCATAGGTTAAGTTTGAAAAATCAATTTGATCAAAAAGTCTTTGCTTAATTGTGTTAAAAAGTTTTATTTTTTCATCATCAAAATCAAGTTGACCTGTTCTGAGTTGTGTTCTTGTATGTTTAATATAGGATTCTAAATTCATTGTTCCTCCCATATTTTTTTTATTCCTTTTAAGAACTTTCTATTATCAACAAGATCACCAGAATTATGACTATTAATAAATTCATTCTTTAAACTTGGTATTTGGCATTGAAACTCTATGTTTATTTCACTTTCAAATTCCTTAATATTAATAGCTATTTGCTTTGTGTACTTATTTAAAATTACCTTTAGCTTGTACCTATCAACCATCAACTTATCCAAAATTTCTGTAAACTTCATTGTTCTCCAAAAGACTGTAATATCCTGTATCGTAACTAAGTTGATATCATCAGCAATCTGAAAGAGTCTTGCATTTCTCTCCGAAAGTTCAAATGATGTGTCAAATATAATATGATCATATTCTATAAATTCATTTATTAGGAAATCAACAAACTTATAATCTAACTTTTCCATCTGAATAGCATCTGTATTAAGTAACACATCACACTTCAATTGCTCATTGAAAACTATACAATCTACAGTTTCATTGTTTGCCTTCATAAATTTATTGGATAGGTAACCTATACCATTCTTTCTTTTGCTCACCCGTATAATCGATTCAAAACTTCCATGGAGTGTAAAATCAACAAGTAATACTTTCTTCGATTTTGCTAAATATTTACTTGAATACAACGCAAGCGTTGTTTTACCTACACCTCCTGCAGCTGAGCAAAATACAGATACTCTACTCATCTTCTCCTCCCTTCATAGTTTCAAGAATGATCTTATTGCTATCAACAGCTAACTCCAAATCTCTCACAGCTGATTCTAACTCTATAACAAGTTCATATAAGTCTTTTTTAGCATTTTCATTCTTTTCGGTTGCAAGTGCTTGCTTAGCAGCATTCATAGCATTAAATGCAGCTTCTAAGTTTTTTTCAGCCGATTGCAACTCTCTTTCCAAATCACTTAGTGATTGATTTTCATCAGACAAATTATGAACACTATTCCCTGATTGATCAATCAACATATAGCCCGCTTGAAGTAGTTCATGATAAAGGTCTTCTGGTAACTTCGGTATTATCGATACGTCCTTTGAGTTCTTTTTGGTTAACATAAAGTCAATGTTGCCATTGTATTTAGCCAGAGATAAAATCATCCCTTGCTCAGGCTTAACTATAATTTGAACATCCATTGAAGATTCTGATTTTAATGAAAGTACTTGATATACTTCTATTTTTTGTAATAGTATAGAACTATACATACCACCTGTTTCATTACTTGTAGAAGTATAAATAAGATCGATATATTGTCCTTTTTTTAGGTTTCCTCCTAGTGCGTGTGTTTTGGGGAGTGATATAAAAGCTAGTCTTTCTCCTTCCTGTAAGAAGTAATCACTATTAAGCTCACCTGAATCATCCATCACATCATCGTTTTCACTATCCTTAATTAGAAAGCTATTTTGGCTTAAAACTTCACCTTTGTTAATTGGAGAAATAACTACTTGATTAATAATCTCACTTTCACTTAAATAGGCTTCACTAAAAAAAAGAATATACTCTTCATAACCTATAGAAATTGACTCCAATAGGGTGCCGTCAATAATAGTTTCAACATCTAAATCTTCCTTAGCAATATATATTGTCACCTTCTCATCTAGACTTTCTAGGTATTGGTATGTCAACAACACAATACTCAGGGATAGTAATACCATTAGGATTATTCTTAATACAAATTTTTTTTTCAAATTTCACCTCGCTCCTCTCTATACCTCTTAACAACGGCATCAATACTTGTAGACAAATCACATTCAACTATATCTACTACTGTCTTTTCAAAAAATTTTACTTTCCATGGTCTTACACAAGCTATTTCAACAACTTCTTTTGAGCGATTGAATCCTATAACATTAATATCAAACATCATAAAACAGGTATGTATCCCTCTGCAATTTGCAATTAAATAAGCATTGTTGTTATAAATATTTTTTCTAAACATTAGACCTTTGAGTCGAAGATAAAAAGTATTTAATTCTATTATTTCAATCAAAATATTCCTCCATGTATTGTATAAAAAACAAGACCACAGTGTATAGGTACTGCATAAGGTATAGACTTTTCCAAGTTAAGTGTTATCAAAATAGGAAACTTAGACTTTAAACTTAATATAAATAATGCCATTAGCGCACCGATAACACTAAAATAAACACAAATATTTATTGATGTCATCAGTCCTAAATGACCTGTTAAAACAGCAACTAGTTTAACATCCCCCGCACCTACTTGCTTAAGTAAATATGGAATCAGAAGTATGCAAATGCCTAAGATAGTGTTAACTATGTAAAATAAGCTACCTTTAAGACTTTCACTATATGTTGTAACTAATATTCCAGCTATCCAAAAGATCAACAAAACCTTATTTGGTATCTTTCGGTACTTAATATCAAATATCATTACAATAAACGTCATAACTAAAGATAATCCAATCATCTATACCTCTATATCTATAATTTTTTTTCCTACAAAATAATTTATGACCAATAATATCGTTGCAAATATCATCAGTAATCTACCTACCAAAGACTCGTACATAGGAGCCATATATTTAGGTGATACTATACTTAAGATTAAGACCATGCAAATAGGAAGGATGGTTAGGAGCTTCGCTTCAGACCTTTTTCCAGAAACCAATGTGTTTATTTCATGCTCTATTTCAATCCGATCAGATATGATACTTGAAACACACTCTATTACCTTGATTAGATCCCCACCCTGTTTGTTAGTCATTAATGTTACATTAACAAAATCACTTACATCTTCTAATTCAGCTCTATTCTTAAAATTTATAAGCACATCTTCAATAGGCAACATCAGATCTAATTCGTATACTATTGTTTCAAACTCAATAAGAATTGGTTCTTTCGCATCCGCCAAGTAAATTCTATTCAAATCTTCATGTGTTTTTACTAAACCATTTCTTAAAGAACTCCCTGCTTTAATCGAAGTCGACAAAGCTCTCAATGCTTCCCTAAACTGATAGTTTAGAAGTTTCTTATATTGCTTCTTTCTATTTTTACTAATAATATAGGGTAATCCCGAGCTTAAAAATGTTAGAGTTACAGCGGAGGCCATGGATCTAAAAAAAATATTACTCATAATAAAAACGATTAAACCAATGGGCACAAATAACTTAAAGTACTGCTTTCTTGATAATGACTTGCTGATTCTTACATCTCGATTTTTTTTTACAGTTATATCATTTAAGACAGCAAAAGTTTGTCTAATTTCCCCTCTTTTACTGCTATGTCCAAACATAACCTTTATTATAAGGTTGTACAAAAGTGCCACAAGACTTAATAACATCAAACTAATCAGTAATTTCATCATTTACTCCATTCATAAAAGCAATATTATAATCTATCACATTATTAAAGTAATCTGTTGTAATAATCAATCTTGATACTTTACCTTCAGATGAAATATTGATATATTCATGTATCCAAGCTGTTAATGAATCTACTGGATATACATCCTTTTTAATAATCAAACCAGAAAAATCTCCAGCAATTTGCTTTTGATAATCAAACAATCTTTTAGCTTCATCTTCACTCAATTTATCAGAGAAAATAGTTTTGCATTCTAATCTTAAATCCTCTAAAAATCTATCTACATCTATATCTGAAATAACCTTGAAATCGTTGTAATAACCATAATAATATACATTTTCAATGCTTTTGTAACTATTTGCTTCCAGTATTTTATTGTCCAAAGAAGTTTCAATAACACCATCCACATAATATGTTTGATTATCAAAAGCAGAAAAATCTATGCACAGTGCAAAGGCTTTTTCGTAACTAACGTTGATCATTCCTGCTACCATTTGCATATCAGATATATGATTAGCTGCTACCTTCTTCTTCATTAGGCGAATGTAATCCTTGAATGTTTCCACATTAAAAATTGAAGCCAGCTCATCGGATAACAGCGAATACAAATAAACATAATTGTCTTCTTCTAGATAGTCTTGGAATATGTCAGCATTAGTTTTTATTGACTCATATATTTCATTCTCAGTTTCTATATAACTTTCAGCTACTGATGCTCGATTCTTAGAAACATAATGAGATATATCCAAATCGCTATTCATACTTTGCATTCTTGAATTACTATCAAGCAAAGGAACATACCAAATATTATTCTTTTTTTCCAATAAGACTTTGCATTGAAAGTTTTTTAATAGGTACTTATCTTCATTTAATTGAATTAATTCATAATCATCTAAATCAATATATGTATCTTCCAAAGAAGTTAAAACATCTTCAGGTAACTTAAGCGGAATCTCCTCTTCACAATTATCTACTTCATAACTAACTGAGAATAACTCATCTTGTTTTATGTTGATCTCTAGAATCTCACTACTAGTTTTACCAAAGAACGTAATTTCATTTCCATTTACCTGATAGGATTCGATACCATTAAGATTATTGAATATATTTTCTAAAACTTGATTCTCCTTTAAATACTGTCTATTTGACGATGAACGAATCAGATCATAAGCTTGTGAGAATTCCATATTTACAACATGATTGCTAAACATCTCAGTTTCATTAATATCACTACTACAAGCGGTCAAAAATATTATGACAATTATACCTATGACACCACTAAAATATCTCATTTAATTCACCTCTATATATTGCTGCTACGTTATAACTAACAATTTTATTATTATCATCAAAAGTCACAATCAACTTTCCTAGTTCTTGATCTCTTGTTATAAAAGCTACTTCTATATTGAACTGACCTGTCATATGATAACTATAGCCATTATTCATAGCATATATACTATCGAAGGAGCCAATAATTTTTTCTTGTAAGTTTATAAATGATATCAATTCCTCTTTTGTTTTAAAGCCTAAACTGTTCTTTTCTATTTCCCATAATGCGTCATAATCCTGATACTTAAGAGCTTGAATTAGATTGTTTAGAGCCTCAACCCTATCACTATAATTTTCATCATCAGATTGGTAAATAGATTTTCCTTCTAAAACTGGTTCTGTATTATAAACACCTGAATCATTAAATTCTACATTGTATTTCTTTGATGGATATACAAAAAATGATAAGATGTCATCCTTAATAAGGCTTCTATCATCTGTTACCACAACATCTTCTTTCACCTCTATAAAACTTGTAAAACCATATTCTTCAGAATCTGACATCATATACTTTCCATTGCCATATAGAAGATAATTTTGTACATCATAATCAACTTCAACTTCAAATATACTTCCATGGTAGACAACTATTTGTGATATTGAACATCTTCTTTTCATCAAATCTAAGTAAGTCGTAAATTCATCAAAATTCATTTTGCTTTGATACTCTCTGCTCATCATGGAATATAGACGTTTATAGTTTGAACTTCCAAACTGATTAATACTTTCATGCGCTAATGCCTTACTCGATTCAATATTCTCATGATGTTTTTTTTCATAAGCTTCTAATAAACCTTCACTATTATAGTAGTAACTTGCATCCTGAGTAGGTAAAGAGGCGAGTATGCTATCTTTTGCTTCCTCAAATTCAATACAGTATAATCCAATTAATTCCCGTTCTTTATTTAAAATAAAGTTCACATGAAATTCACCTTTTTTCTCCTCATTAAATGCAACGGTAACAATATCATTTGATGTATCATCCTCTTTCGACCAAAATATAATCTTGTAATCCCCATACCTCGGTTGAATAAAAGCCATTTCAGTTTCAATATATTTTTTTAGAGCACTGCTTGAGTTAATATGTAAATCAAGAGATGCACCAAATGACTTGGAAGTATAATCAAATATCTTATCCAAATTGTTACTCTTTAAATAACTACACAGTAACAGTACTCGCTCTGAAATATATGTTGGTATTTGTGATAAGATTTCATCTGATTCTGTAAAAACAATATCAGCGATTAGCCATTTGTATGGCTGTTTCTCCCATATAATTTTGAATTGAATTTCTTTGTTAAGTGAATTCAATAAAAATGTATACTCAATTTGTGTTTCAGATTCATTTACAGTTTGAAACTTATAATTAGTTATGTTATTTAACGCATCACTTATTTCATCTAAGTATTCTTTATCATGTCTTGTTTGAAATCTAACACCTTGGTATTCTGAAATATCAATAGTATCAGATTCTATCATTTTGCGAATAATCTCATTAGATAAAATTTCTAGTTTATTCTTATCTGTTTGACATGAAACTAGAATTGGAATTACAAAAATGACTATCAAACTACACACTATTCTCTTTAGCATATTCACCTCATCTGTTAAGTCTAGCATCTTTGATGCGTGGTTTATGTTTAGTTATCTCATACTGATAATCCTTCAATTCATAGGTATAATTAGCAGTAATAGGAACTGCCAATAATGCATCAATGGACACTTCCATAGAAATCTCTTTATTCATCTTTTTCCCTCCTTCATCACTTGTTTCTAACTTTACAAGATGAGACAATGACTTTATTTACAAAATACTAAATAAATAATACAATGGATATATATGGGTAAATGATGAAAAAAATCTGCATTTATTTCACTGGTTTTTCTTGACAATTTTAAAATTATTTTCATTTTATCTATATATGTTTATGCAGATTAGAAATTAATATGAGGAGCAATATGATTTATGATTTAGAAAAATTTGGAAACATAATTTCAAAACTAAGAGAAGAGAAAAAATTGAACTATGTAGATGTTCAAAGGCAGAGTGGACTGGATAGAAACAAACTTATGAAACTAGAGTATGGTGAAGTAGAACCGACACTTAAAAATCTTAAACAGATGTCACAATGCTTCGAAGTAGATACTATAACAATTTATGCTTCATGCGCTATTACTAACGATGATGACATAGTCAGACTCTATATAATGCTTGAAGATGAGGCTGAGGACAAAGGCAATTATTCACTAAGTGATATAAGTAAGGAGCTTATGAAAATTGAACATGATATGTCCCCTAATAAATGTGCCTTGATGAAAAATGTTTTTAACACATTCCGAGTATGGATTGAAATATCAACATTAATAGATTCTAATAACGAAAATGATTTAAGAAAAGTGGAATATCTCATAATAGACCATTTCAGAAAAATTCATCCTCACTTCACAATTAAACGATTTAAGTCATATCATTATGATCTATTTGAACTAAGAATTCTGTTATTATTAGCTTTTTCATTCATGTCAACTGAGCAATCAAGTCAAGGTCTAGAGTTATGTGATTTTATTCTAGACAAGCTAAAATACGAATCTGAATCCAACTTGATAGCAAACAATATAAAATCACGAACTTACTATATAAAGTCATACTCACACTTTCTTTTATCTGAAGATATGAAGAGTATTGAAACTGCTAATCAAGGAATTGAATTGGCTAGAAACAGTGGATACATAAAAATATTACCAGATCTATATATCAGAAGAGCAATTGGCAAACTTTTATGTAATAAGAACGATTACAAGAATGATTTCATGTTAGCTTGTATGACGTGTGAAGCCTTGGGAGATTTTAATACACTTGAAAGCATCAAAAAAAGTATCAGTGAACATTATAATATAAATCTTGATGATTACTACATTTCAGCACTATAAGAAGTACTTTATGCTTAAATATATTTAAATTTATTATATTACCTAAATTCTTATTCCAATATACAACCTAAACTATTTCGTAGATTAATACTGTCAATTAAACATGAACTCTCAACAAAAAAATCGCTTATAATCAAGCGATTTTTTACTACTCTATTTCATCTATTCAACTAAGATACTTGATGTAACTTATATATACTTTAAAACAAACCAACTTCCACAATTTTGTTATTTGTCGATGGTACACCATTTTGGCTCAAATGACCCAATAATCTATGGACAATCACAGTTATTCTTTTGCGACTCATAATACCTTATGTCGAAATTTCTTAATATCAGATCCTATCTAGAAAAATTCATGAATTAATTATTTAGATCCAAGGTTATTTCTTTAGAGGTTTCATCGAGTTATATAATTGCCTCCATGAAATCAGTAACAGTAAAATCAGGCCACAGTTTTTCATGAAAAATTAGATCTGAGTTGGCTGCTTTCCAAAGCAAGAAACCACTTAATCGTTGCTCGCCTCCTGACCTTATTATTAACTCAGGTTTAGGTAGGAATCCAGAATACATATGTTTTTCAAGTAACTCAATAGTGATTTCATCAACGTTTTCTTCTAGTAGAATACTATTAAATGCTGATACAATTTCATCTTGTCCACCATAATTTAATGCAAAGGATACTATTAATCCATTACAATCACAGGTATCAGTTTCAACTCTTTCAATTGTATTGAAAAGAGAAGTTGATATATTATCTCTGTTACCTACAATTCTAACTCTTATATTCTTAGATTTAAAATTATCTATTTCCATCAAATTATGATCAATCAGTTTTATTAGTTGCTCCACCTCTTTCTTATCTCTATTTCGATTATCTGTCGACAAAGTATAGACCGTTAGGTACTTGATATCTAATGTCTTGCATTTATTTATAATACACTTGAGTACTTCAATCCCTTTTTTGTGTCCACAAACACCTGGCAAGCCCCTTTTTTTAGCCCATCGTCTATTGCCATCCATAATAACTCCAATATGTTTTGGAAGAATTTTACTCATTTCTTTACTTTCCATATCGTCTGTCCCTTTTTTTGTATTCATTTATAGCTTCTTGTAAATCTTCATGATTAAACTCAGGCCAGCATTTTTTGCAAAAGACTAACTCAGCGTATGATGACTTCCATAATAAAAATTTCGACAATCTTTTTATGTTTGCAGTTCGAATTATGAGATCAAGTGGCGGTAAATGTGAGGTATAAAGATGCTGTTCAACTTCCTTTTTTGTTACAGAAATCAAAGTATCACTTTTGTCTACTAAATGTTTGAAAGCATTAATGATTTCTTCATGACCATCATAATTGAGAGCAATTGTTAAGTTCATACCACTACAACAAACTGTGCTTTCAGATAATTCACAGAGAATGGCCAGCCTCTCTTCACTTAGAATATTCATTTTCCCAGCAAAGTAAACTCTTATATTGTTTGAAATAAACCAGTATTTATCACCGAACATTATTAATAGTAAATTTATCATGACTCTCTTTTGTTCATCACTATACAAAGTATTTTCTAAAGGATCTGCAAGCAAAGTAAGATTTGAAACTCCTAAATCAAGACAGTGTAAGCAAGTTGATTTTATAACCTGAAGACCAATCTTATAGGCATCAATTATATCCAAATTATTTTTATCTGCCCACATTCTATTTCCATCCATTATTACACCTATGTGATTTGGAACACTGATAAGACCACTTCTAAGCATTTAAACTCTCCCACATATTAATTATCAATCTATTTAAACATTCTTTGACCTATTATAAAAAATTTTCTCCACCTGTTTTTTTGCACTCTAAGGAAGTTAGATCCATAAAGTAATAGTTTTATGTAATATTTCAACATAGATTTTAGGCAAATCTATCACATAGAATATATTTATAACCAACAATATTCATCTACCTTCATTTTGATTATTATTCACTATTTAGAATACTGTCAATCATTTATCCCAATATAGTAACTATGCTTATTACCAAATCCATTAATGTACAAACATATCTGATAAGTCCTTCTCAAGTTCGTTAAAGAAAGCTGGTCCTTCTAATAACCATATGTATGTCTTATATCTATTGATACAAACTAACCTTTACTTAATCTTTGTAATTCCATATTTATGTAATCATACATAAACTCTGACTTGTTAATTACAGAGTTTATTAGTTCTTCACTAGTTTTTATAGTTGTCTCATATTCATCATGAGTAATAAGTTTCATTTCTACTGCTGAATCTAGTTCATCCTTATCCAAAACTTCTATTGTCATATTAGGATCGACAACTACATCTAAGAACATATCAGTATAAAAAGGAATTCCTCTGCTATCGACATTGTTATCTTTGGTTATATCAAAATACCATTCTTTCACATTCAGCTTACTATCAGTAAATACACTCAGACACCAATTCTTATCTATGGGCATATACATTAAACATTTGTATCCATTTGAAATTAATATTTCATCCGAATCATTGTAGTCAACAAAAACATTGAACTTAACCTCATTTATATGAATAAAAGCAATATATGCATTCTGATCTTTTAAGTACTCATAATGTGTACTATAATCTAACAGCCAGTTTTTATCTATATCCGAAGCATCTAAATATCTTTTTTTCATCAAACTATCTCCCCTTGAACCTTAAATATTTTCGTAATGTAGATACGTGCATTGGATATAAATGTCGCTCATTCTCCATTAATAACTCTAGGTCCTTTAATGAAATCCATTGCAATTCTTTAGATTCATTGGATTCTTTCAGATTTCCTTCACCCGCTTTACAAATAAAATCTGACACCATAATTGGATATTTACTTCCAATATTCCGAGAACAGGAAAAAGGCTCATAATTGATAACTTTGTACTCATTATCACTATATACTTCAGTTCTATTTTCACCTTCTATATAATCCAAGCTAAGACCTGTTTCTTCAAAAACCTCTCTTCTCAGACAAGTGAAAATATTTTCATATTCACGTATTTTCCCAGCTGGAATTTCAAATAATCCATAATCTACATCATTTATAGATTTACATCTCTTTTGTATTAAAATGTGCAAAATACCATTGATATTCTTTTCAATAATTGCACCAACTCCTGGAATACTAAACTTTTCCATCAACATCTCCTACAATATAATCATCATATATCTATTACACAACAAACATCTCTAGTGAGCCGAATAGTAATAACTCAACCCAACATTTCCATTTCTTAATCAATTCTAATCTATATTTTTGTAACAAACAATCGATTAAACTTACATATATGTGACATGATTGTAAGGTTCAAAATTAGTCTATCTAGTAAGATCATACTGTCTTCAGACTTCTGCATATTAATTATCTTACTTAATATAAAATTGAAAAAAGTCATGTAATTTTATTCGTATAATTATTATTTTTCGTACAAAAAAGACACCTCCATTCAAATGTGGATGCCTAAATATTATCCTCTATTCAATTTCCTTAACTCTTCCCACAATACCACTCTCAAGCATGACCTTTATGCCATGAGGATGATTGTGAGACTTAGTCAGCAATTTTTTAACAACACCTTCTGACAACTCTCCTGATCTTTGATGCTGTTTTTGAACAACTTTAACTTGATTGCCTACTTTTACATTCACTCTTTTTGTACCGTCCATGCTGGCCTCTTTCTACTTTAGTCTTAATTTTCAACAATGTTCACAGATTTCATATTAGATTCACAAAACTTTTTTTATGAACACCTCTGTTAGCAATCCATTGTAATACGCAATCAGTTTTTTGTCAATTTAACCTATAATACGACAAAAGAGTTTGATTAATTTTATTTAAAATGCCCTTTAATATAGTATTAAATTATAATGATAGCTTCAGTTTCAAAATAGTCTTAACATGGCGGTGTGTGGAAATCGTACCCATCATTGATGTCTTAATATATTGGTTTCCCAAGTGTGTGGTTGATCATAAGCAGTTAAAACAATTCACGACTTCACCTTAACTCATCTATCAAAATAATAAACTTTTAAAAATGAAGTAAAGCACTGGTAAAAATGTAGCTGGCAACATATTTCCAACTCTAATTTTAGTAATTTTCAATATGTTTAATCCGATGATCATGACAAGCAACCCACCAACAGCTGACAATTCATTAAGTGCCTCCATTGGTAAATAACTTGCTAACAATCCTGATAACAGTGTAATCGAGCCCTGATAGATAAATACAGATACAGCTGCCAATGGGACTCCAATACCTAAGGTAGACGAAAACACCAGCGATGAGACACCATCCAATATAGACTTAGCAAATAATGTACTGTGGTTGTTGCTTACGCCACTCTCTATTGCACCTATAATTGACATTGCACCAACACAATAAATCAAAGTTGCAGTCATAAAACCTTCTGCAAGATTACCATGGTGTTTCGAGAATTTTTTTTCCAACAATTCACTTAAACAGTTCAGTCGATCCTCAATCCTAAGAAATTCCCCCACTATGCTGCCTAGTGCCATACAACAGATTAATAATAATATATTCTTAGTTTCCAATGCACTCTTTAAACCGATCAAAATAACAGATACTGAGACAGCATTCAATAGTGTTTCACTGTACCTTTTGCTTAAATTGCTCCCTAAACCACTTCCCAAACTACCACCAAGCAAAATACTTATTGCATTAACAACTGTTCCTAACATACTCTCTCCTTTTCTAATGTAATTATAGAGTTGTGAACTCAGATTATATTACATATAATAAAGCTAACAGTTACTGTAATGTCAAACGATAATTTAGGAGAAAATCGGAATGGATATAAAATTTACTGTAAAAGAACTCTCTAAAATAGTTGGTATCTCAAGTAGAAATATCCGATATTATGATGATATCGGATTATTCAAATGTAGTGGTACTCTCGATAATGGATACCGTTATTATACAATTGATAAAATCGAAGAAATTTATGTGATTAACTACTTAAGACATATGGGAATTTCAATTAAAGAAATCAAACAACACCTACAGAATCGTAACATTGATGAATACAGCACAATTCTAAATAAACAACTTCAAAAAGTTACTGATGAAATACTTCAGCTCCAGAGAATTCAACATCGCATTCAGAAGAGGATCACTTCTTTAGATTACATCCACAACCTTCCAAGCCTTGGAGTAATCACTGTTCAATCATTTCCATCACGCAGAATATTACTGCTAAAAAAGCAGATAAAAAAGCAAATCGATTGGGAATTGGCAATGAAACAGATTGACACTAGCAGTGATTTACTTCCAAACATCTTCATAGGGGATATAGGATTTTTTGTTGAGATGGAAAAAGTAAATAAAAGGGGAGCAGAAGAATTTTCAGGTATGTTTTTGCTGGCAGATGATCCCATATACAATTCATCTTCAGTGACTTCAGAACTTACTGCTGGAAGGTGGCTAATTATCTATATTAGAGGCGATCATCATGAAGCTAGAAAATACTATGATCTACTTTTAAATTATGCAGAAGAAAACACACTCTCTCTTGGCTCTTTTGCCGTAGAACGCACCCTACTTGATCATTATATTTCCAGCGATCCAAATTTACACATTACAGAAATTTCAATTCCAATAATTGATTAGTATCATAAAAATAAACGATAATATAAAAGCATTGTTTTGAATTCTATTACCACTGATGACCATCTAAATATGCACTTCTAATCAATAGCATTTCTTTTTCGTCAAAATCATGACTCTACTTTATTATTGGGTAGTCTAACTCACAATGTATCTACAGCAAAACAGAAAAGTCATGCAAATCAATTATGATCTACATGACTTTATTTTGAGTACACTTAAGGCTCAATTTCAGTTTAGAGAATAACAGAGACTCAATCAAAATTGTATTGAATGCGGACTTAATATTTAATCTCTACAGCTTCTTTAATTGTCCATAACTCTTGTTCCTTCACTAATCTCAGTTGTTTAATTATAGGATGCCTCTCACTATAGACTTTTAAAGTAATTTCATTGTTATTTACCCATCTAGTACTGTATACTCTCCACTGTCCAATATTGAAACTTGCCTCTTCATTAACGTCGTCTTCATTGATACTATATAAATTAATAGTTGTAACCTCTTCACCGTAGCTTACGTCATCGCCAATTATATAATCACCATCTGGTGACAATAATGGATTGTATGGCATACTATGGGTTTCCTCTCCAGTATTCATATTTATCACAGTGCCGTAAATACCTTCCCAAGCATGATACATCGTTAGATAACCCTTGCGTCCTAGGAAATCATAAAGTAAATAACGTGTTGCGTCACCACCAGTATTAAATCCAGTGATGCTATCGTCTTTTAATATTATTTCTAGCATTTCTCCAGCATAGTCAAGAGCTTCCATTTGATTCACTTTCTTGTAGACATAATATTTTGTATTGTCAATTACGAGTTCATACCATACAATAATTTCATCATCCATCAGCTGAATTGTATTAAGACTAATCGGGTCAATTAACTCTTCCGAATCTAACCTGCCAACTATTGGACTTTTATAGTTATTTGATTCATAAAGATCTAGATAAATGTTTCTATCATCTACTTTTGGATTAAGTCCATCATCTCCAATATCAAATACCACAGTATGATGAAGAAACTCACCGACACTCTGTAAACCTTCATAATCTGAATAAGTAACATAGTTTCGGTCACTATACCACTGACTGATTGCACCACCTACCATATCTATTTCATAAGTATCCAAGTGTTTTAACGTTTGACCTATACCATATAAATCTATTGTTGAACCCCTGTCTTCTTCTGAATAAGTCATGATATAATTGGAATCACTAATTCTCCTAACATCTGTTCCTAAGTATGTCATGATAGCAGTTTCTGTATTGATACTATAGAATTTATCAGAGGATCTAACAATTGTATAAGGCGAATCAGATACATTAGTTGGCATAAAGTTAATATTTCTTAAGTCACCTGAAACAACCTGATCATTTGAGTTAATAATTTGATAAAATTCGTTTTGCCTACTTGAAAAAGATACACCTTCATTTATGTGGTTTCTATCATAAACCTCTCTTAGGATATAACCACTTCCACTATTATACCAAGCAAGCATCTTGTCTGGAAAAACTTGTAACGTGGTTGTATAATTCTCTTTGCTTTCAAGGGAATCAGTACCAATAATTTCAGAAGTTAAATCCATATCTTTAAACACAGGTGCAACATCACCGAAGTTGTTCATCATTATATAATTATCGCCTTCACGCTTTAAGAATGTACTATTGTAATAGTAGTGTCCTATTAACAATAAGTCATCAAACTCGGTCACCTTTCTAATCCTATTCCTTAATTCAAACTCGATGAGTAGGATTGGATCAGATGAACTAACATCATATATATAAACTATTGAGTCGTTTTGAATCAGCATTTGTTGATTATTATGTATGAAAAAAATGTTATCGTAAGGAAGTACAATATTACTCTTATAATTTGTTACATAATACGAATTATCAACATCATAATTGATATATCCTCTATTATAGAGTGGTGATTCTATTATCCTAGATTGTGTTGACATCATAAACTGATCACTATTTGACAAAATCACAGTCGCATCATCATCGATGTTGTACGAATTATAAGACGCATACATTTCTTTACCATTGATATTTGCAACAATTACATCGAATGTTGAAAATCCATCAAAGTATCTCCTATAGCCTAGAATATCTTCACTCTCCACGTAGCCTGTATATTCATATTTATCAACCTCACTATTTGAAATTTTATAAGGGGAATCATAAGCATGCATAAACTGATTATCTTTAATATATTCATATTTAAATTCTTTTCTTTTCTTCAACTGATTACCAACAATTTCATAACACAATACATCTGTAATTGAGCTACTATAGAGTCGATTAATTGCTCTATAACCATTTCTATCTTTCATTATATAGAGATAGCCTCTAGGAAGTATATGCATATCATTATAGCTATATCTTTGTTCCAACTCCAAAGTTGTATCTCCCAAGGACTTGTTTTCTCTATAAATCTTTCTTTCTTCCTCACTAATATATTAGACCATCACTTGATTCTATGAATATTTCTCTGTAACCAAAGGAGATTTCTCCTGGGTCATCTTCTGAAAAGGCAAATTCCACTAGACTATTTTCTGTTTTATAGTAAATTGGCCAAGTAATTGTCAACAGATCATCATAACCATCGAAATATACGGATGTATCCAAATATTGAGTTTCATACCAGGTAATTAATCGACGACCACTGTATATCCCTCTAAATTCCTTAGATACAATTTCGGATTTTCCTATAACAGCAACAAGATCAGCATCTAAACTCATATCAGAATACAAATATCTAGGTTCTTCACCTCTTCTAGTTACATACCAACCTGCTATCCATCCAGTTGAACCATCCTCCAATTGAATTTCATACCAATACTCTCTAGTCTCATCATCGATATACTGATTAGTAACATTATAATTCTCATACATGACTAGTGATGATAGTATTTCAGTATCAATACTAGGTCCGAATCTCACATTAAGCTCATTAACACGTACAATTATCTCAAATGACTCAAATACTTCTTCCTCCTCCACATCAACTGTAGAACTTGAGGTTGTACTTTCATTCTGATCAACTTCTTCTATATCTTCAACTTCTTCTAGAATCTCATTAACAACTTGATTTTCAACTAGTTGATTGTTTATATTGCTAGTCATATTACTACCATCACTTGCAACATTATTTTCTGAGCAACTCATCAGCAGTACACAAAATACTATTATAAAAAGTTTTTTCATATTCACATCCTAAAAATTCAGTATCAGTAATTTACTAAGTATTCCTAGTAAAAGCTGATAAATAGCATACCCATCATTTCATCCATTTCTTGTTCACTATTATATACTAAAATTTGGTATAACTTTCATTAAATTAATTATTTTTCAGCTATTCCGATCAAAAGTAGAATGGACTTGAACAAACAGAAAAGTCATGTAAATCAATTACGATCTACATGACTTTATTTTGAGTACACTTTTAATTCCATTTTCCATAGAAATATGAATAGTATATGGAATATGAAACACATGATATAACGTAGAAACATATAAAGTAACTACATGATAACTTCTACCTATTCCCACTCAACTACTAGAATTTGACTCTTATTAGCTTCTAGTATTTTGAATGGTTTCAGCTACTGACATTCTTAGTATTATTCATATTGTCCGTCCATTAATACTTCAACATAGTCAAAAGGCAGTCATATCAGATTAAAATCAGAAATACTCGAATCTAATATAACTTATTTACTTCAACCATTCTAATGATTTACTATCCCATTTTCTTTCATAAGTATCATTGTTTTTTATACATATTATAACCGGTAATAAGAATGATTTAATCAATTCAATTAATACAGAAAATTCTACTTGCTCCATGGCTCTCTTTTTCTTTAGAAATGAGTTCCATCTCTGTTGTCGAGTCTTATCACTTATAAAATCACTATCAAACGCAACAATGTCATTCAGTTCTGTTTTTCTATGCTCAAAGGTTACTCTAATTGCCGATACCAAATTACTACCATCAAAATCATACTCTTTACAAAGAATATAGATATCGTAGAAATCTTTGTATCTACTGTTAACATACCCTAGAGAAACTATTGCCTCTAGCTTTTCAGCTACAACAGTCTCTATTGAATATGTATATATTTTTGCAGTTTCCATTTCTAGTAGTGTTGGGAACTCCATTAAAACTCGCTCTGGATAAACGATATCACCAAATCCGACATCAATAGATACAGGTACTTTGGTTTTGTCTAACCTTGCTATAACAGAAATATTGACACCGGTATACTCTTTAAACTCTGTTATCGATTTTACAAGCATTGTCTTTAAATCGAATACAATAGCATCATCCGTTTCAATTGCAAGAATTTCATTGAATATTTCTTTCATTCGATCCACTGAATTTTCAATATTCTTTCCCAATAAATCTATATCACTAGTTGCTCTAGAAAAATCACCTTCAAACAAGGCATATAAGAACATACCACCTTTTAATGTGAAGAAACTATTATATTCAGAAACCGAAAGACGATAAATTGTTCTTTCCAAGCAATATGTTATTAATACATCTTGAAACAATCTTCCATTATCTTTAGCCTTATTTTTCAATCTTGATTTTATAGACTCTGGACTAATCATAATAACACCTCTAAGTAAGTAGATAAGATATCATAACATTTTAGCTGCTTACTATATTTGATTAATAGGTTTAGATTTCGATTTTCTTTACTTAGATAGCTTTTCAAAATTTCTTTTGCCTCTTCTATACCTATCTTATTACGATAATTAATAATATCAGCAACAGTTTTTTCTATGCCATATATTCTAAAGCAATTTTCACCTATCGTAATGTCTTCAATGCCTAGTTCATACTTTAATCCATCAAAATAATACAACTTAAATATAGGCCAATCGGGTAAAGTTGTTATTTTCTTTTTTTTCGGAATTGCTATATCAACAGCATCTGGAATGAAGCTTGTTAGATTATAGTATACAGCAGCACTCATAAGGCATACGACCCCATCTGGTGCATATGCACTAACATAAAAAAAATCATTATCATCTTCCTGGTAATCATTATTCTCATAGTAGCTCTTATTTAACTTTGTAAGATTTCCCGAAAGCACCAATTGGTTGATTTTATAATACGTTAACCCTTTAGCCATTAACTCTTTAGTACTGTATATTTTTTTATTTTTTGATAGTGGTTTCAAAGATTTCATTCGAACCCTCCTTAAAAATAGTATACACTATAACAACTTCATTTAAAACAAATACGGCTGTTTTCATAATCGGCCGTATTTGTTTTAAATAGCACAAAAAATCAGACACTCCTTTTGATAGATTGTCTGATTCATAGGTCAAATTTAATTAAATATTCTATTCCCACTCGATTGTACTTGGTGGCTTTGAAGTGATGTCATAAAGAATTCTATTAACACCATCTACTTCGTTTACGATTCTTGATGAAATCTTGTCTAATACTTCATATGGAAGTCTAGCCCAATCAGATGTCATACCATCGATTGATGTTACTGCTCTAATACCGATAGCGTGTGTATGTGTTCTTTCATCACCCATTACACCAACTGTTTTTACGTTAGGTAATGCAGTGAAGTACTGCCATACATCTTTCTCTAAACCAGCATTTTTGATTTCTTCTCTTAAGATTGCATCAGACTCTCTTACTAAGTAAAGTGCTTCTTCATTAACTTCACCCATAATTCTAATTGCAAGACCTGGACCTGGGAAAGGTTGTCTCCAAATTAGTTCAGGATTAATGTTTAATTCAAGTCCTGTTTGTCTTACTTCATCTTTAAAAAGATCTCTTAGTGGTTCACATAATTCAAACTCAATGTCATCTGGTAATCCACCAACATTGTGATGAGATTTGATAACTTCAGCAGTATCTGTACCTGATTCAATTACATCTGGATATATTGTACCTTGAACTAAGAATTTAACACCCTCAAGTTTATTTGATTCTTCTTCAAAAACTCTGATGAATTCTTCACCAATAATTTTTCTCTTTTTCTCTGGATCAGTAACACCTTTTAACTTGCCAAGGAATCTATCTTGGCAGTTAACTCTTATCAAGTTCATATTAAACTCTTTACCAAAAGTTTCTTCTACTTGATCGCCTTCATCTTTTCTCATTAGACCATGATCAACAAAGATAGCTGTTAAGTTATCGCCGATAGCCTTTTGTACAAGAATAGCAGCAACAGATGAATCTACACCACCTGATAAACCGATGATTGCTTTTTGATCGCCAATTTGCTCTTTTATTCTTTTAACTGATTCATCTACAAAGTTAGCTGTTGTCCATTCTCCTGTACAACCACATACTTCATATAAAAAGTTATTAATTAAATCTCTACCGAATGGTGTATGCTCAACTTCTGCATGGAACTGAACACCATATAATTTCTTTTCTACATTTCTCATAGCACCAACTGGTGTAGAAGCTGTAGAAGCAGTTATCTCAAAACCTTCTGGAGCTGTTTCAATATAATCAAAGTGACTCATCCAACACGTTGAACCATTTTCAACACCTTTAAACAAACGGTCATTTTCTTTGATCTCAAGCTCAATCTTACCATATTCTCTTTGATCAGCATTTGCTACTTTACCACCAAGAACATGTGACATTAATTGTGCGCCATAACAGATACCAAGAACAGGAATACCCAGTTCAAATACTTCTTTATCAATAGTAGGAGCGCCCTCTTCATATACTGAGTTTGGTCCACCAGTAAATATAACACCTGTTGGTTGTTTTTCTTTGATAGCTTTTAATGCATTCTTATAAGAATAAACTTCAGAATATACTTTTGCTTCTCTAACACGTCTAGCAATTAACTGATTATACTGTCCACCGAAGTCAACAACAATGATCATTTCTTTGTTTTCCATGAAACTCTCCTTTTATACGTTTATTTGATAGTTAGCAGGTTCTTTAGTAATCGTTACATCATGTGGATGCGACTCTTTTAAACCAGCTCCTGTAATTCTTACAAATTGAGCTTTTTCTTGTAGTACTTTAATTGTTTCAGATCCACAGTAACCCATACCTGATCTTAAACCACCTACTAATTGATATACAATTTCCTTAACTGGACCTTTATATGCAACACGGCCTTCTACACCTTCTGGTACATATTTCTTAGTATGATTTTGGAAGTATCTATCAGAACTACCTGATTCCATAGCTGCTACAGAACCCATACCTCTATACGATTTAAATTGTCTACCCATATAAATAATTGTTTCACCTGGTGATTCCTCACAACCAGCAAACAATGAACCTAACATAACTGTACTTGCACCCGCTGCTATTGCTTTTACAATATCACCTGAGTATTTGATACCACCATCAGCGATAATTGGCACACCATACTCATCAGCAACTTCTGCACAATCCATAACTGCCGTTAACTGAGGTACACCAATACCTGCAACAATTCTAGTTGTACAAATTGAACCAGGACCAATACCAACTTTAACACAATCAGCACCTGCCTCAATTAATTCTCTTGTACCATCTGCAGTTGCAACATTACCTGC